>Ga0137410_10000495_pt1 | contig 28039 bp, 27 predicted proteins | sample CZODoug1_16funga_FD_108878 | JGI IMG/M metagenome (GOLD analysis project Ga0137410, IMG submission 108878) | Vadose zone soil fungal communities from Angelo Coast Range Reserve, California, USA - CZODoug1_16fungal (Illumina Assembly) | ecosystem: Environmental > Terrestrial > Soil > Vadose zone... | reverse complement strand
GATCGGGCGGTCGATGAAGATGCGCGAGAACATGGTGCCTCCCTATTTCTTGGCGATCGGCGCGACGGGAGCGGCGTCGGACGCGACGCTCACGGGCGCGCCCGGGCCGATCTTCATTACGCCATCGACGATCACTCGGTCTCCGGCGGCGAGACCCGACGTCACGATCCAGGCGTCGCCCTGCCATGCGCCCAGGACCACCGGACGCGGCTCGGCCTTGCTCTCGCCGTTGACGACGTAGACGAACTTGCCTTTCGGGCCCTCGAGAACGGCGCGCTGCGGCACGAGGACGGCCGCGGGCCGATTCGCGCCGTTCAGCGTGATGCGCACGAACTGGCCCGGGTGCAGCAGGCCCGAGGGGTTCGGCAGCTCGGCGCGGGCCTCGCTGGTTCCCGTCTGGCCCGATACGCGCACGTCGGAGAAATTCAGCTTGCCGGCCTTGCTGTATACGCTGCCGTCGGCGAGCTTTACGGTCACGTCGAACCGACCGTCCTTCGGCAGCGACAGCTGGCCCGACTCGGCCTCGCGCGCGAGCTTGAGGCGCTCTTCGTCGGAGACCCCGAACAGCACGTAGATCGGATCGATCTGCGACACCGTCGTCAGGAGCGCGTCGGCGCCCGACACGTAGTTGCCCTCGGAGCGCTGCGCGCGGCCGGCGATGCCCGTCACCGGGGCCTCGACCCGCGTGTAGCGCAGGTTGAGCTGCGTGTCGGCGACGTTGGCGCGCGCGGTCTTCACCTCGGCCTCGGCCACCTGCTCCGTCGAGGTCGCGTCGTCGTAGTCTTTCTGGCTGGCCGCCCTGGCCTCGTACAAGGGCTTCAGGCGCGCGCTGTTTCGCTTCGCCTGCGCGAGCTTCGCCTCGGCGCTGGCGAGCGCGGCCTCGGCGCGGGAGGCGGCGACCTCGAAAGGAGCGGGGTCGACCACGAACATCGACTGGCCCTCCCTCACGGTCGCTCCCTCGCGATAGTTGCGCTTGAGCAGAATGCCGCCGACCCGCGCGCGCACCTCGACCTCGCGCGAGCCCGCGGTCTGCCCGACGTACTCGAACGTGGCCGGGACCGATTGCGGCTCGACAGTCACGACCGAGACCGCAGGCGCCTGCATGCCTCCGTGCGGCTGGGAGTTTGCCTGCTGGCAGCCGGAGACGAGCGCGGCGACGCCCGCGAAGAGGAGCGCTCCCGCGGAAGAAAAAGAAACGGCTTTCCCTGTCATGGCACTATCCTTTCGTTTGATTGCTTGATTGTCTGAGGCGGGTGTCGCTAGCTGCGCGCCGGCGCCGGTTTTGCGCCGTTCTGGCGGTTCTTCCCCGAAAGCATCTCGATCAGGCCGTCGACGCCGTGGTTGCGCACCGCCTCCGCGAAGGTGTCGCGGTAGGTCGCGGCGAGGCTCGCCCCGGCGATGCGCACGTCGTACACCTTCCACCCGTCCGGGGTCTTCTCCATGTCGTAGTCGATCGACAGGGGCTGGGCTCCCGGCTGCCGGATCTCCGAGCGAACAGTCACCTGGGAATCGTCTGGCCGGGCGCGCAGCGGCTTCACCTCGATCGACTGATCGCGGACGCTGAGCAGCGCACTGGAATAGGTGCGCACCAGCAGCGCGCGGAACTCGAGCGTGAGCTGCTGCTGCTGCTCGGGCGAGGCGCGCCTCCAGTTGGCGCCCATCGCGATCCTCGTGGTGTGCGCGAAATCGAAATAAGGCAGCACCTTCGCCTCGACCAGCGCCTCGACCTTGGCCGGGCTTTCGGTCAGCCTGCTGTCCTGTCGGACGGTGGCGATGACGTCCTCGGTGATCGTTCTGATGAGCGCGTCGGGGGCCAGCTCCTGCGCGAGCGCCGCCGACACGAACGCGCACAGCGACAGGAACTTCGCCGAGACCTCGAGAAAATTCCTCACGACCTGGCTTCCTGCGGCAAGGGATTCCATCAGTGCGCTCCCCGCGTCAGCCGCGCCCGCTGCCGGCTCAGCCACCACCAGAGGGGCAGCACGAACACGCTCCCGGGCACCACAAGCAGGATCAGAAAGAGCAGAAACCGAACTGCCGACGAAGAATCGAATCTCCACCCTGAGGAATTGCCAGATGCTGTGAATAGCTGTCTCACCTTATGCTCCGCGTGCAAAATCAACGATTTGCCCCTTCGGTTCCCTTGCCATCCCTGGAAGGCGATGTTACGATACCGTTCGGTAACATCTTTTGCGGAATGATACTGATCGGTAACTCACATGTCAAGCATTGAGTAACCCTATGAGCCCAAAGGCAAAAGCTTTGGAAGCACCCGAGAGCCACGCTGTCCCAGCCGACAAAGAACGGGCTTGTCACCGCATTTTCAACGCGGCCTGCGACCTCTTCTATCGCAAGGGGATCAGAGCGGTCGGGGTGGAGGCGATCGCCGAAAAGGCGCGCGCCACCAAGATGAGCCTGTACCGCACCTACCCCTCCAAGGACGAATTGGTGGCTCAATACCTGCGCCGCGAGAGCGAGCTCGCCTGGCAGCATTGGGACGAGCGGCTCGCGCGGCACCCGGGTGATCCGCGCAAGCAGCTCTCCGTGCTGTTCTTCGAGCTGGGCTCGCGCATCCACGACCCCGCGTCGCGCGGCTGCGCGATGGCGAACGCCGCGGTGGAGCTGACCGACCCGGACCATCCGGGGAGAAAGATCATCGAGGAGCACAAGGCCGAGGTGCGCGCGCGCCTGCTGCGCATGTGCACCGAGATCGGCGCGCGCGATCCGTCGGCCCTGGCCGACGGGCTGTTCCTGCTGGCGGAGGGCGCGCTCGCGAGCACCCAGACGCTCGGGCATTCTGGCCCCGGGAATGCCGTGGCGCAGACCGCGGAGGCGCTGATCGAGTCGCAGATGCCGAAGACGGCGGTCAACGCTTAGGCGATTCTCCAACGGGTGCATTCTAGGGCTCCGTCTGTCTCTTCAAGACAATGACGATTGAGGGCCCCCCGTTTCGACATCAGCCGCCTACTTCAGCAGCCCATTGGCTTTCGCCGTGTCGCGCAGCCGCGTGCACTGCGCCGCCGACAGCCGCCTGTTCTTCAGCGACGTCTCGTCGCGCATGAGATTGCCTTCTTCGCCGCTGTGCTCGCCGCTGTCCATCAGCACGTGCGCCAGCTCGTGCGCGAGGGCGACTCCGGGGTCGCGCACGCCCGAGGTCATCCACACGGTGTCGGCGATCTCGGGTCGACTGGCGCTGTTGCCGCGGCCGATCGCCTCGGCCTCGAACGCCGGGCGGCTGCGCGTGTCGCGCACCAGGTATACCGCAGGCCTCGGCACGGAGTAGGCGCGCGCCGGCTCGCGCGCGGCAGCCGTGGAGAAATCCAGATGGCTCGCCGGCACCTCGAGCACGAACAGCTCCACCCGCTCCAGGGCGACGCCGCACTGACCGAGGATCGGCACGGCCTGCAGCAGGGCGAGGACTGCGCCCTGGCGGGTCCAGCCGCCGCCCTCGAGCAGCACGATCGCGAGCCGCATGCGGTGCGTGTAGCCCTCGGGCGCGCCCAGCTCGTCGCCGTCGAAGCTCTGCCGCTCGACGAGCGTGACCTGCGGCTGCGCGAGCGCCGCGCCGCAGGCGAGGAGAACCGCGAGGGACAGGGCTCTCATACGCCGCCATAATGCCATTCATGCGTTTCATCGCCCACGTCGACATGGACGCCTTCTACGCGTCGGTGGAGCTGCTGCGTTACCCCGAGCTGCGCGGGCGACCGCTGGTGATCGGTGGCCGGCGGCGCGCGGCGCAGGAGCCCGGGACCTTCCCCACGCTGCGCGAGTACAAGGGGCGAGGCGTGATCACGACCGCGACCTACGAGGCGCGCGCCTTCGGTGTCCACTCCGGAATGGCGCTGATGCGCGCGGCGAAGAAGGCGCCCGACGCGCTGCTCCTGCCGGCCGATTTCGACGAGTACCGCCGCTACTCGAGGATGTTCAAGGAGGCGGTGCGCGCGCTCGCGCCCGAGACCGAGGACCGCGGCATCGACGAGATCTACGTCGATCTGAGCACGCTCGCCGTCGAATGGGCGGAAGCGCACGACCTCGCGCGCTCCATCCAGGGCGCGGTGCGCGAGGCGACGCGGCTCTCGTGCTCGATCGGGGTCGCGCCCAACAAGCTGCTCGCGAAAATTGCCTCGGAGATGGACAAGCCCGGCGGCCTGACCCTGCTCCCGGAGTCCGACATCCCCGAGCGCGTCTGGCCGCTGGCGGTGCGCAAGATCAACGGCGTCGGGCCCAAGGCCGCGGCGCGCCTCGAGGGTCTGAACATCCGCACCGTGGGCGAGCTCGCGCGCGCCGACCCCGCGCTGCTCGCCGAGCGCTTCGGCGCCAAGCACGGCGCGTGGATGCACGAGGCGGCGAACGGCCGCGACGAGCGCCCCGTGGTGACGCACAGCGAGCCGAAGTCGATCTCCCGCGAGACCACCTTCGAGGACGACCTGCATCCGGTCGACGACCGCGAGACGCTGTCGCGGATCTTCACCGAGCTGTGTGCGAGGCTCGCCGGCGACCTCGAGCGCAAGGGCTACGCGGGAAGGACGATAGGCCTCAAGCTGCGCTACGACAACTTCAAGACGCTGACGCGCGACTGCACGCTCGAGGCGCCGACGCGCGACGCCGCCGCCATCCGCCGCACCGCGGGCGAGTGCCTCAAGCGCGTGCCGCTCGAGCGGCGCATCCGCCTGCTCGGGGTGCGGATCGGGTCGCTCAGCAGGTCGCTCTAGACGGAGCTCAGGCGCTCTGCTCCCGTGTCACCGTGGTGATGCGCCAGCGCGCGAATTCGCGCTCGAATTCGGGCAGCGTGAGAAACCCGGTGCAGGCGAAGGCGCCGCGCTGCGCGACGCCGCCGTCGGCGAGCTTGCGCGCGAGCAGGATCGCCGGCATACAGGGGATCTCCGGCCCGTGCAGCGCGTCGGCGGTGAGGTGCCACTCGGCCCGCGCCTGGCTGCCGTCGGCCCGCCGCCCGAGCACGCTCACCAGCATCCCGGCGAGCTCGCCGCCGAAGACGTTCATGCGCGAAGCGACCCAGTTCAGCACGCCCGCCCAGCGCTCGAGCGGCAGACGCACGCCGTGCCGGCGCAGCGATGCCGCAAGCCACAGGGCGCTCTGCTGCAGGCTCAGCTCGAGCGCGAAGCGGAACTCGACAGTGCGCACCTCCGGATGGATCCTGGGAAGCAGCTCGAGGTCGGGCACGTCGCAGGCCGCGGCCCAGCGCGGACCGAGGCCGTAAAAGCGCAGCCGCTTCAGCTCCTGCCAGCCCCAGGCGTCGCGCCAGGAGCCGTCGCTCACCCACTTGAAGGGCCGCCCCGCGTAGCTCAGCCCCGCCGCGAGGGTCGCCCGCCCGCGCGGCGCACGCTGTCCCGGCGCGATCGCGATCTGGATCTCCTCGATCACGGGCAGCCGCCTCTTCAGGCTCGCGATCACCGCCGACGATAGCGCCGGCACGCTGCTCGCGCCGGAAACGGCGAGGCGGTCGGCCGAGCGCGCCGCCGACTGCAGGTTCTGCGGGAAGCGCGCGACGAACTGCCGCCCGTCGGCAAGGTCGAAATAGTGCGAACCGGCCGCGAGCGCGGCGCGCGCCACGCCGTAGTTCTGCGACTGGAACGGCCCGGCGCAGTGGATCACCAGGTCCGGAGCCAGGCCCTTCAGGCTCTGCGGGAAATCGGGGGCGGAATGATCGAGGCGCGCGTGCTTCACCGGGACGTCGCCAAAGGTGCGCTCTCCTTCGTCGGGATTGCGGCCCGCGGCGATGACCTCCATTCCGGACGCGGCGAGCCCCCGGCACACCCGGGCGCCGAAGTTGCCGTACCCCCCGATCACGACGACGCGCATCGCCTCCCCGCATCCGGCCCGTACGGACTATGTCATTGGAATACAGCCGCGCTTGCAACTGTGTCGCCGGGCGCTGCTACTATAGCCCACCTTTCGAGGAGACCCGCCATGAAGCGAACATTCGCCGCCGTACTGCTCGCCGCCCTGTCCCTGCCGACCTTCGCCCAGGCCCCCAACCCGCCCGCGCGCGTGCGCGGCACCGTGGAGAAACTCGAGAACAATGTACTGACCGTGAAGACCGCCTCCGGCCCGGTCAGCATCAAGCTCGCCGACAACTACACCGTGGTCGGCGTGTCCCGCGCCAAGATCGACGACATCGGCACCGGCAAGTTCATCGGCACCACCACGGTCGGTGAGCGCAGCGGCGGCCTGGTCGCGCTCGAAGTGCACATCTTCCCCGAGGCCATGCGCGGCGTGGGCGAAGGGCACTACGCATGGGACCTGAAGCCCGAGAGCAAGATGACCAACGGCAACGTCGCCGACGTGAAGAGCGTCGGCCAGGACCACATGCTCACCGTGCAGTACAAGGGTGGCGAGCAGAAGGTGCTGGTACCCACGGACGCCAAGGTCGTCGTCTTCGAACCCGCAGAGCGCGGCGAGCTGAAGGAAGGCGCCCACATCTTCTGCGTGGCGCAGCGCGCGCCCGACGGCTCGCTCTCGGCCGCACGCGTCAACGTCGGGGTGCACGGCACTATCCCGCCGATGTAGGGTTGGTTTCGGTCCCGAGCGGAGCGATCAGCTCGGGACCGTCGGACTTGGCGTTGTTGACGAGCAGGCGCACGGCCCATTGCGTAAAGCTGGAAGGCGGCAGGGCGGCTCCCGCGAGCGCCCTCGCTTTCGCCGGATCGGTGGTGCGGCGGTCGAGCCACTGCGCGTACGCGCTCTGAGGCAGCACGACCGGCACGCGATCGTGGATCTGCGCGAGCGCGCCTTCGGCTTTCGCGGTGAGGATCGCGCAGGAGCGCAGCGGCTCGCCGGTCTTCGGATCCTTCCAGTAGGCCGCGAGGCCGGCGAAGCAGAAGATCCCGGCATCACTTCCGCGGATGAAGTAAGGCTGCCTGGCTTTCTGGATCTCCCCGGTTGAAGGATCCACGCGTTCCACCGCCTGCCACTCGTACCAGCCTTCGGCGGGGATGAGGCAGCGCGAGCGCGCAAAGGCGTCCCGCCACATCGGCTTGTCGGCCGCTTCCTCTAGGCGCGCGTTGAAGCTCGTCTTCGGCGGCTTCGCGTCCCTCCACCAGTACGGCACCATCCCCCAGCGCCCGGTCGCGAGCTCGAGCGTGTCCGAGTTTGACGGGATCCGCAGGAACGGAATCGTGTCGGTGGGGCAGACGTTGTAGCGGCGCGCGAACGGGTTCGGGTTGTCGCGCCGTCCGAGATCGAACGCCTGCTCGAGCGCGCGCTCTTCGGGGCTGACGAAGCGGCCGCACATGGGTGCGCGCTCACTCGGGCTGGATGCCCACGGCCTCGATGATCGCCTTCCACTTCGGGTAGTCGGCCCTGAGGGTCCGCGCGAGCTCTTCCGGCGTGCTCGCGACCGGCTCGAAGCCGATGTCCCGCCAGCGCGCGGCGATGTCGGGCGCGAGGGTCGCGTCGCGCAGTGCAGCGTGCAGCTCGGCGACGACGGGTTTCGGGGTCTTCGCGGGCGCGAAGGCCGCGATCCACGTGGTGATCTCGAAGCCCTCGATGCCCTGCTCGCCGAACAGCGGCGTGTCGGCGAGCACCGGGCTCCTCTTCGACCCGGTCGCGCCGAGCACCTTGATCTTCCCCGCGTCCAGCTGCCTGCGCGCGGTGCCGGTGTTCGCCCACGCGAGGTCGAGCGAGCCGCCGAGGAGATCGACATGCGCTGCGCCTTCGCCCTTGTACGGCACGTGCACCAGCGCGATGCCGTCCTGGCGCGCGAGCATTTCGCTGAAAAGATGCGGCGTCGAGCCGTTGCCCCAGGTGCCGTACGAGAGGCCGCGCGTCCGGCCCTTCGCGTAGGCGACGAGCTCGCGCATGTTGCCGAACGGAGCATCCGCCCGCGCCACGAGGGCGGGGCCGTAGCCGAGCGCGAGGAGCGAGATCGGCTCGAAATCGCGGAACGGGTCGTAGGGGATGCTCTTCTGCAGCACGGCGTTGTTGATGTGCGTGAGCGAGAGCGTGATCAGGAACGTCGCGCCGTCGGGCGGCGACTTGGCGACGAAGTCGGCCGCGATCGTCCCGCTCGCGCCGGGCCTGGGCTCGACGATCACCGGCTGCTTCCATCGTTCGCGCAGCTTCTCGCCGTAGAGGCGCGCGATCGTGTCTACCGGCCCGCCGGCCGTGCCGAAGGGCACGATGCGCACCGGCTTGCCGGGAAACGTCTGCGCTTGCGCCAGTGCGGCACCGACGAGAAAAAGCAGGAGGAACGCCCGGATCTTCATGCGTCTGCCAGGCGTTGCCCCGCCTCGAGCCGCACGTAGGCGGACTCCTCCGAGAAGGAAACGCCGATCGGGTCCTCGCCCTTCGCCACGGCGTCGACCTGGCGCTCGAGCAGCCGGCGCAACATCGCGATGCCGCGGTCGCTCGTGCGCAGGTGCTCCTCGGAATGCGCGGTGATGGGGCCCTGCCCGACCTGGGCTTCCCAATCGCCCGGGAATTGCCGGTGCTCCTCCTCGCCGAGCTCGGCCCAGGCCTTGCCGTTCATGCGCGAGCGCTGCGAGCCGAGCTGCCCGGGAGCCGTGACGCGCCCCGCGGTGTAGATGCGGAAGCTCGTGTCGTCGATCGGGACCACCCAGCCGATCGATTCCACCTTGCCGAAAGTCCGCAGGCGGGGGCTCGGCACGACGCGGAGCGTGGGCAGCACCGCCTCGGTGACGCGATGGAAGACCTTGCCGTCCTCGTGCGTGCGCACGCTGGTCGCCTTCGTGCCGCGCGGCGTCGCCTCGAAGCGCACGTCCGGCATCACGCCCATCATCGGCACGAACTGGTTGCCGCTGAAACTGCCGTGCAGGATCGGCACGTGATACGGATCCATCAGGTTCTCGTAGTGCTGCAGCCAGTTGCAGGGCACGATGACGCCGCCGCCCGACCCGATGCTCGTGTCGTCCGCCTCGAGGCACTCGCCGCTCGCGAGCTCCTCCAGCGCGTCGTAGCGCGGCAGCACGGGCCGCCTGTCCGGAGGCCCCATGAAGGCGAAGACGAGGCCGTAGCGTTCCTCGACCGGATACCAGGGCTGGCGCACGGTGTGGCGGTGCTTCGTCCCGCCCTCGGGCTCGCAAGGCTGGTCCAGGCAATGGCCCTCGACGTCGTAGAGCCAGCCGTGATAGCAGCAGCGGATGCCGCGCTCCTCGACGCGGCCATAGTAGAGCGTGGTGCCGCGGTGCGCGCAGCGCGCGTGCACCAGACCGGCGCGTCCCGCGCCGTCCCGGAAAAGGACGAGATCCTCGCCGAGGATGCGCACCTTGCGCGGTGTCGCGCCCGCATGGCTCGACAGCCCGACGGGATGCCAGTAGCGGCGCAGGACCTCGCCCATCGGCGTGCCCTTGCCGACCTCGGTGAGCTTGGCGTTGTGCCGCGGCGGAGCCAGCCGGTAGGCCGAGCCGTCTTCCTTGCTTGCCCTCTTGTCCATGGATGCATTCTACATTTCAAAAAAAATGCTTGGAGATCGCGGCGGTCGCTCGCCGAGGTCTACCGCGCGCTGCGCTGATCGGCGGGAGTATCATTCCGCACCCGGCACCTCGAACGGAGGCTCGCATGGCAAGCGGTCACAAAGTCGTAACGCACGACAAGTGGATGGCGGCCCGCAAGAAGCTCCTCGCGAAGGAGAAGCAGCTCACCCGCCTCGCCGACAAGCTCACGAAGGAGCGCCGCGCGCTGCCCTGGGAGGCGCCCGCCAAGGAGTACGTCTTCGAAGGCCCCAACGGGCGCGAAACGCTCGCGCAGCTTTTCGACGGCCGCAGCCAGCTCGTCGTCTACCACTTTATGTTCGGTCCCGACTGGGACGCCGGCTGCCCGCACTGCTCGCGCTGGGCCGACAACTTCAACGGCATCATCGTGCACCTGAACCAGCGCGACGTGACCATGGTCGCGGTGTCGCGCGCGCCCTACGCGAAGCTCGCCGCGTACCGGCAGCGCATGGGCTGGAGCTTCAAGTGGCTGTCGTCCTTCGGCTCGGACTTTAACTTCGACTTCCACGTGTCGTTCACGCCCGAGGAAATGGCGAAGAAGAAAGGCTTCTACAACTTCAAGCTGCAGAACCCGGACGCCTCCGAGCGCGAAGGCGTGAGCGTGTTCGCGAAAGACGCGAAGGGCCGGGTGCACCGTACCTACTCGACCTTCGCGCGCGGCATCGAGGCGCTCAACCTCGACTACAAGTACCTCGACGTCGTGCCCAAGGGACGCGACGAAGGCGGCCGCGGGCCGTTCTGGGTGCGCCGCCGCGACGAGTACGGGCGCTAGCCCGCCGCCCGGCGAATTGTCGCCCCCAAGCGACAGTTTCGCGGCGCCCACGGTGCCGCAGAAGTGCTACATTTTCACACACGCGTTCGCGTCACGCTGGTGGAGGTGCGTGGCGTCTCCTACCCTTGCGCCAGCTGATATGCCGGTTGAATAGATCGGCGATTGAGCGAAGGAAGATCATGAAGCCGAGAGCGCTGATCCCCCTCACCGTCCTGCTCGCCTTGTCCGCTTGCGGCGCCACGATACGCGGCACCGTGCAGCTCGTCGACACGCGCGATCAGCCGGTCGCGAACGAGAGCCCGAAAGGCACGGTGATCAACATGATCAACACCAGCGCCGCGGTCGAGAAGGCCTCCGCGTCGGCCTCGGTGGACGAGAAAGGCGAATTCGAGTCGCCCAAGGACAGCGTTCAGACGGGCGTCTACAAGGTGGAAGCAAGCCGCATCGGCTACGAAACCCAGACCCACACCGTCGAGGTCGGCAACTTCGGCACGAAAGTCCAGATCAGGCTGAAGAGGATCGAGGACAGCAAGCGCAAAGCGATCAAGGGCTCGGCCACCGACGAGGACAAGATCATCAATCCCGGCGAGGTCAACATCCAGCCGCCCGGGATGTAAGCCGGGGCGCGCAACGCCTCCGGGCCCGACAGCCTGCACAAGGGGATCGCCATGCACTTCGCTCATCCGCGTTTTCTTCTGGCTTTGCTCGCGGCAGCCCTTCTCGCGGGTTGCGGTGAACGCATCGACCTCGAGATCAGGACGCGCCTCGACGGCAAGCCCGCGCCGCAGGCGGCGGTCGTCGTCGACCGCGAGCAGATCGGCGTCACCGACGCGCAAGGGCAGTTCGCCAAGCAGATCCGCAAGAAGGCCGGCGCCGAGGTCGAGCTGAGCGTGAGGGCCGAGCTGCCCGGCTACCGCGTCGAGCCGTGGAAGACGACCTTCCTCGTGAAGCTGCCCAAGGAGGGCCAACAGAACGCCTACCGCTTCGACGCCGATCTCAGCGCCATGCGCTACGTGACGCTGCGAGTCAGCGACAAGGGCGCGCCCCTGGCCGACGCCGAGGTCACCGCCGGAGGGACGAAGGCGGGCGTCACCGACGCCAAGGGCGAGCTCGTCTACCTGTACAAGCAGCAGCCGCCCAAGGGCACCGAGCTCGCGGTGGCCAAGACCGGCTACAGCAGCCACCGCGCCGCGCACGCGCTCGAACCGGGCCAGGTGGTCGAGATAGCGCTCAACCGCGAGGCGATCCTCGCGGTCAGGGCGATGACCGACGACTACGGCCGCGCGAGCGGGGTGCCGGGGCTCGCCGTGAGCATCGACGGCAAGAGCGTGGGCAAGACCGACTCGCAGGGCGGCTACACGTACACCTACCGCGGCGAGCCCGGCAGGAAAGCCTTCGTCGCGATCGCCGCTCCCGGCTACATCCCGGGAGCGTGGAAGACCGCGGTCAAGCTCGAGGGCCAGGTGACCCTGCAGCGCTACTTCTACCCGACCACGCCCAGGCCGATCCGCGTCGGCATCTACCGCGTCATCGGCAACACGCCCGGCGTGGACCTGAAGGACATCGCGGCGCAGGCCGAGCAGTCGCTGGGAAACCAGCTGTTCAGGTTCCCGGCGTTCCGCGAGGTGCCGACCCAGACGCTGCAGGCCGAGATCAACCAGCGCAAGCTCAACATCGACCGCATCGTGACCAAGGGCTGGCAGGACACGCCCTTGCGCGCTACGGTCGACATGATCGTCCTCGGAAGCGTCGCCAAGGACGACGACGGCTACCTCACGGAAATCAGGTTCCACTCCGCCAGCGGCAAGGTCATCTTCTCGGAGATCGGCCGCGCGCGCAGCGCGCGCGGCATCGACAACTCGGTGCGCGACATCGTGAGCAACGTCATCGAGCGCTTCCCGTTCGAGGGCACGGTGGTCGCCGAGGAGGGCGACCGCTATCGCATCAACATCGGCAGGAGCTGGCGCATCGGGCGCGGCACCGAGTTCACGCTGACCGCGCCGACGCTCGCCGAGGGCGGCAGGGTCTCGGGCTACCGCGAAACCGGCCGCATGGAGGTCAGGCGCAGCGACGAATCGAGCTCGCTCGCCGAGGCGACCACGCTCAGGCAGGGAGCCAAGGTGCAGGTCGGCGACCGCGTGGTGAGGCGCGGCTCGCGCGACGGCGACGACGCGACCTACGTCCTGCTCACCGCCAAGGGCGGCGTCGGCAGCGAGGTCAACCCGCTCGCCGGCGCGAACGTGTACCTGAACGGCGAGTGGAAGGGCGCCACCGGGACCAACGGCCAGGCCGAGATCCCGCTAAGGCTCGGCCGCAGCTACTCGCTGATGGTGTACCGCCACGGCTACCAGCAGCTCACCGACAAGATCGGCGTGGCCAAGAGCGGCGAGGCGCGCGAGTTCACGCTCGCCGCGAACAGCGCGCTCTTCAGGGTCGACTCGGAGCCGTCGGGGGCGACCGTCACGCTCGACGACGAGCAGCTCGGCAAGACGCCGATCACCGCCGGCAAGCCGATCACGCTCGGCTTCCACAGCCTTCGCTTGAGCTACGGCGAGGACTACCGCGATTTCTTCGAGGTGATGGAGTTCTCGAAGAAAGAGGAGGACCGCACCGGCGAGCGCCGCATCGTATTGCAGAAGGACTTCCTCAAGATCGGCGACGCGGCGCGCCAGAAAGGGGATATCGACGGCGCCATCAAGGCCTACGCCTCGGCCGGGCGCGAGCATCCGGACTACGCCGAGGCGCACCGGCGCCTGGGCGACATCTACCTCGACGACAAGGAGGACTACGACCGCGCGATCACCGAGTTCGAGGCGGTGCTCGCGCTTCCGGAGAACGAGCAGCTCATCTACAAGCAGTTTGCGGTCACGTTCACCAACCTGGGACACGCGTATTGCGAGAAGGCGAACCGCCTCGCGAACACCGACCGCGACGCCGCCTCCCAGCTCTACGCCAAGGCGATCAAGGCGCTGCAGACCGCCAAGCAGAACACGCGCTTCTTCCCGAGGGAGGAGTACGACGAGGCCGTGCACGACACCTACTACTACACCGCCCTGTCGTACCACAAGCTGTACCTGATCACCAAGCAGCCCGCGGTGGCGAACAGCGCGAGCCTCGCGTGGCGCGAGTACTTCGACTTCTTCCCAAAGAAACTCGAGAGCACGCCCGCGTTCGCCGACGCGCGCGCGGCGGCGGTCCGCTATCGCGACCAGATCCGGGAACAGTGAATCCCCGACTCGATGCGCCTGCGACTGCCTCTGGCGGTATTGTCGGTCGTCGTCTCGCTCCCCGCTGCGGTGCGGGCGGCGGAGGAGCCGGCGGGCGAAGGCATCGAGCCGGAGTACGTGCGGCCCCTCCTTCCCGTGGGCCGCGGGCGCAATGACTCGAACCCGGTGTGGTCGCTCGCAGGCGACACGGTCGCGTTCGAGCGCTCGCGCGGCGACGACAAGGAGATCGTGGTCGTGCGAACGAGCGGCGAGGTGGTGCAGACCCTGCACCAGAAGTCCCCGCCCGCTGCCGGGCAGAGTCCGTTCTTTTTCCCGGGCGTGGTGGAATCGACGAGCTACAACTCCGGCATCACCTGGTCGCCCGACGGCAAGCGCTTCGTGTTCATGAGCAACGGCGGCGAGGGCAACTACGACCTGTACCTGCGCGAGCCCGACGGCCGGGTCACCCGCATCACGACCGACAAGGAGAAGGACGGACACGCGGACTGGTCGCCGAACGGCGACCGCATCGCGTTCATCTCCGGCCGCAGCGGCAAGGGGGACGTCTACCTGATCGACCTCGCGTCGAGAGCCACCACGCGCCTCACGCACGGCGACCAGCCGTATCTCTATCCGCAATGGTCCCCGGACGGCAAGCGCCTCGCCTTCATACAGGGCAGCAACGAGAACCACGACATCGCGGTGGTCGAGCCGGAGCGCCAGCCGCCCGCGCCGCCCAGAGCTCTCAGCACCTGGCGCTACGACGACCTGCGCCCGGTGTGGTCACCCGACGGCAGGCGCATCGCGTTCTACACGAACTACAACGCGGCCGGCGATCCCAAGACCTGGGCCATCGCCGTGGTCGCCGCCGACGGAACGGACCCGACCGAGGGCGAGGGGCTGGCGGCGCGCGTGGTAGCGACCGACGTGGTCCCGGACGTCGAGCGCGGTCCGGCGTGGCTGCCGGACAACCGGCACATCGCGTACGTGCGCGACGAGAGGCAGGCGTACTACCCGATCTACATCGCCGACGTCGAGACCCGCACGAGCCTCCTGCTGCGAACCGCGACCAAGATGAACCACGACGTGACCTGCTCGCGCGCCGGCCTGATCGCGTTTCGCGCCCAGGTCGAGCAGTGGGACCAGATCTACGTCGCGAAGCTCAAGGAGGCGAAGCCGTGAGCCGCCCTCTCGCGCTCGCCGTCTCGATCATCGCGGGGCTCGCGCTCTGCACGGCCGCGCGCGCGGCCGACGATCCGATGGGTCCGGCGGTGAAGCTGCTCGAGAAGCGCCGCTACGAGCAGGCGGCGCGCTCGCTCGAGGATGCGCTGGCGCGGCTCGACGCCGAGCGCAGGGCGCAGGCGCAGCTCGTGCTGGGAACGATCTACCTGCGCAACGCCGATCTGCACGAGGCGCTGGCGCGCACCGCCGCGGCCGCCGAGCTCGACTATCTCGACAAGCTGCTCAAGACCGGAGCCGAAGGCCGCAGCCGCTACGCGCGCCTGTACCTCGCCGAGGCGCTGCTCGCGCGGGGAGACGCGCGCGAAGCGGCACGGCATTTCGAGCAGGTCCGCGCCGACACGGGCGTCGACGGCCCCCACCGCGCGCTCGCCGGCGTCGGGCTGGGCAGCGCGCTCTGGGCGCGCGGCGACGCGGCGCGGGCGCGCAGCCTGTGGAGCGGCGCCGCAGGATCGCCCGAGGTCGCGCTCGCGCGCGCGGCCGCACAAGGGCGCGCCAGGGTCGTGGACGCGAGGTCCCTGCTGCGAATCGCCGACGACGCCGGCCGGGGCGAGCTGTCGCCGCGGTCGCGGCGCTACCTCATCGAGATCTACCTCGCGGCGGGATCACCCGAAGGCGCGCTCGCGGTGGCGCGCGCCGCGGACTTGGGAACGGCCTCGTACGTGGAGAAGTTCAGGGCGGCCAAGGGGACCGCAAAGACCATCGGCTTCTACGACCTCGCGCTGCTGTCGGACCTCGCCCGGCTCTACCGTGAGCTTGCGCGCCTGCGCCTCTCGCAGGCGGCGGCCGACGCGCGCATGAAGCCGACCGCGGAATACTATCTCGCCGAGGCCCTCAACGACCTGGGCGCGAACGACGAGGCGGCGGCGTCGGTGCAGGCCTTCCTCGCGCGGCCGCAGGCGCCGGCGCAGTTCCGCGAGCGTGCCCGGGCGCGGGCCGCGCTGATCGCGCACCGCCGCGGGCGCGGCCCCGAGGCGGAGAGCGCCTGGACCGCCGTCGCCGAGCAGTCGAGCGACCCCGAGGTGCTGGCCGACGTCGTGCTCGGCTGCACCGAGGCCGGGGCGCCGTGCGCCAAGGCGCTCGCGCGCGCGGGCCAGCTGGCCGAGGCCGGCGACGGCCGCCGCAACCAGCGGCTCAACTTCGCGCTCGGCAGCTACCAGCTGCGCAAGAAAGACTACGCGCGCGCCATCGCCTACATGGAGACCGGGCGCGACAAGAGCAACAAGAACAAGATCGAGGCCAACGATCCGGAGATGCTCGCCGGGCTCGCCGAGGCCTACTACCGCACCAAGCAGTTCTCCGAGGGCCTGGAGATCTTCTTCGAGATGAGCCAGGAGTTTCCCGTGGTGCGCCAGATTCAGGAAGCCGTGCAGGGCGTCTACTCGATGGAGCAGCGCAGCGCCGGCGACGTGAGGATTCTCTAGAGCAACCGGGTCGACAAGGAGGTAAGCATGAAAAGCATCCTTGCTGTTGCGGTACTGACGGGCCTGTGCGCCGCCGCGCAGGCTGCGCCGAAGAACGACGGGCGCCCCGACGGGGGCACGCTCAACTACAGCGAGTTCGGCCGCACGGCGACCGTCGACCCCATCACCAGCAACGAGACGATCTCGCTGCGCATCACCGAGCTGGTGTTCAACGGCCTGGTCGGCATCGACGAGAAGCAGGAGATCGTCCCCGAGCTCGCCGAGCGCTGGGAGATCTCCAAGGACAACCGCGTCTTCACGTTCACCTTGCGCAAGGACGTCAAGTGGCACCCGCGCGAGGGCGAGGAGCCGCGCCCCTTCACCGCCGACGACGTGGTGTTCACCTGGAACATCATGACGAACCCGCGCACCATCACGCCGCTCAAGGTGCGCTACGAGTTCATCGAGAAGGTGCAGAAGACCGGCGATTACACGGTGGTGTTCACGCTGAAGCGCCCGATCCTGAACGCGCTGGCGAAGTTCACCTTCAAGATCATCCCCCGGCACGGACCCGCGAACTCCGAGTACCTCACGCGCGAGGACCCGTTCGCCCGCAACCCCATCGGCACCGGCCCGTACATGCTGAAGACGATCACCGGCGACGGCGAGGTGGTGCTGCTCTCGAACCCCGACTACTTCAAGGGCAAGGCGCACATCGACAAGTTCATCGCCAAGCCCTTCGCCGACCAGAACATCATGGCGCAGGCGTTGATGTTCAATGCGGTCGACATGATCGTGCTGGTGAACCCGCGCAACCTGCCCGAGGTGCAAGGCGACAAGCGCTTCGTGCTGCAGCCCTACAACGCGCTGTCGTACTCCTTCTTCGGCTACAACCTGCGCAACCCCATGCTCGCCGACCGGCGCGTGCGCCAGGCGATCGCCGAGGCGATCAACCGGCAGGAGATGCTCAGCTCCTTCTTCAACAACCAGGGCACGGTCATCTCCGGCCCGTTCGCGCCGGGCAGCTGGGCGTACAACCTCGACGTCAAGCCGCTGCCCTTCAGCCCCGACCAGGCGCGCGCGCTGCTCGCCGAGGCGGGGTACAAGGCCGGCGGCGACGGCATCCTGGAGAAGGACGGCAGGAAGCTCGCGCTGTCGCTCAAGGTGCCGATCGAGAAGGAAAGCGAGGCGGTGAAGCGCGTCGTGCTCGCGTTCCAGAACTATCTCAAGAGCGTCGGCGTCGCGATCAACGTCGAGTTCAAGGAGTGGCAGGCGTGGAAGGAGGACGTGTTCCTCGAGCACAACTTCGACATCATGTTCGCGTCCTGGGTGTTCGACGACTCGGCCGACATCTCCTCGCTGTTCCACTCCGCCGAAATCGGAGACTGGAAGAACAACTTCGGCGGCTACTCCAACCCCGAGATCGACGCGCTGATCGTCGAGAGCAAGCTGACCCTCGACTACGAGAAGCGCCGCACCATCAACCGCAAGCTGCACGCGATCCTCGCCGAGGAGCAGCCGTACGCGTTCCTGTGGACGCTGACCAACTACAGCGCGTACCACCGCAAGGTGCGGCGGGTGCAGATCCATCCGTACAAGTTCTTCTCGTTCGCCGACGAATGGTTCATCCCGACGAGCGAGCAGAAGTGACGGCGGGAGAAACCGCGCCCACGAGGTGAAGCTCTCAGCGATCCTGCCCGTCGCCCGCGTGCTCCGCCGGGAGCTCGCGGTGACCGCGCTCCTGCTCCTGGGCGTGAGCATGGTGGTGTTCGCCGTGCTCTATCTCGCGCCCGGAGACCCGCTCAACGTCCTGCTCGAGGGGCAGTCGCCCCGCGCGCAGACGGCCGCGCGCGAGGCCATGGGCGTGCCCCACACCTGGTACGCCCGGTACGGCGCTTGGCTGAGCAAGGTCCTGCAGGGCAATTTCGGCAACTCGGTCCGCACCGGGCTACCGGTGCTGCCCGAGCTCGCGCGGGTCGGCGTCAACACCCTGGTCCTCACGCTCGGCTCGCTCTTCCTCACGCTGCTGATCGCGGTGCCGATCGCGGTCCACGCGGCGGTGAACGGCGACACCCCCGGCAACACCGCGGCGACCGTCGCCGCGTACGTCCTGTCGGCGGTGCCGGTCTTCTGGTTCGGCTACATCGTGGTCTACGTCTTCATCCACCAGTTCGGCATGTTCCCGCTGCTCTCGGGAACCGCGGCGAAGCAGCCGCACGCCTGGCTGTATTTCCTCGTCCCGATCTTCGTCCTGGGCACGGCGAGCGGGACGCTCTCCGAGCTGATCCGCCACCTGCGCGAGGAGCTGTCGCGCGTCCTGTCCGAGGACTACATCCGCACCGCGCGCGCCAAGGGCGCGCCGGTGTGGCGCCACGCGTTCAAGGAGGGCTTCCTCATCCCGGTCACCGAGATCATGAGCGCCAAGATACCGTTCCTCCTTGGCGGCGCGGTGATCGTCGAGCAGGTGTTCAACTGGCCCGGCATGGGCCGCATGGCCTGGCAGGCCGCCCAGGACCGCGACTTCCCGGTGATCATGGGCGTCGCGCTGGTCGCCGCGGCGTTCGTGCGAACGGGCAACCTGCTGCAGCGCGTGATCTTCACCATGGTCAACCCGCGCGCGTCCAAGCAATGAGCACGCGCCGCTTCGTCCAGACGCAGGGCCCCATCGGCGAATTCTCGGCGCTCCCGCTCCTGCAGCGCGCCGAGGCCCGGGACCTCCTCTGCGCCGGTTACGGGCTGCTGATCGTCGCCCTGGTGCTGGCCTCGTACCTGATGGGGGCGCTCGGCTGGCTGCCCCACGATCCGCGCGAGATGAACGTCGGCCTGATCAACGCGGCCCCCTTGACCCCGGGACACCTGCTCGGCACGGATTTCCTCGGGCGCGACCTGCAGGCGCGGCTGATCCTGGGCATCCAGGCATATTTTCTCCCGGGCCTGCTCGCGATCGCGATCGCCGTCGTCGGCGGCAGCGTCCTCGGCGTGCTCGCGGGGTACCGCGGCGGCTGGGTCGCCGCGATCATCACCTACTTCGACAACCTGCTCGACTCGTTCCCGCGGCTGGTGCTGATCCTGCTGGTGATCGCAGCATTCAAGGCCGACATCTACGCCATCATGATCGTGGTCGGCATCACCGGCATGCCGGAGACCGCCAACCTCATCGCCGGCAAGATCGCGTTCCTCAAGCAGAAGAACTTCATCGAGGCCGCGCACGCGCTGGGGCTCCCCGCGCACACGGTCATCCTCAAGCACATCCTGTGGCTCAACTGCCGGGCTGTGCTCGTGATCCAGGCGACGCTCGGCATGGCCGAGGCGATCCTCGTCGAGACCAGCCTCTCCTACCTCGGCTTCGGCGTTCAGGAGCCGACGCCCTCCTGGGGCAACATGGTGCAGGCCGGCGCGAACTACTTCCTGCAGGGCAACTTCTGGCCCTCGACCGCGCCCGCGCTCCTGATCCTTGCGACCATCCTCGGCTTCCAGTTGCTCGGCGACGGCCTGAACAACATGCTCGAGGGCAAGCGGAGGAGATCGTGAGCGCCCCGCTCCTCTCGATCGAGAACCTGCGCACCTACTTCTACTCGCGCGCCAAGCGCGCGTTCATTCGCTCCGTCGACGGAGCCAGCTTGAGCGTCGCGCGCGGCGAGACGCTCGGCGTCGTCGGCGAGAGCGGCAGCGGCAAGACCGTGACCGCGCTCTCCGCGGCGGGCCTGGTGACCGGCGCGCCCGGCGTCATCGGCGGCAGCATCGCGCTGCAGTCGAACGGGGTCGCACGCAACCTGCTCGAGGGGCTGGAGCGCTACGTGCGCGTCGAGGAGAAGGAGGGTCGCGTCGTCGCAGTGGAAAAGGACGAGCGCGGCTGGCGCAGGCGCGTGGAGACGCTGATGGCAGGCGTGCGCGGCAAGGAGATCGCGATGATCTTCCAGAACCCGCGCGCGGCGCTCAACCCCTACTCGACCGTCGGCACCCAGCTGGTCGAGACCATACGCATGCACACCGGCGCGAAGGGCGAGCGCGAGGCGAAGGAGCGCGCCATCCACTGGCTGGAGCGCGTGCGCATCGACTCGCCGCGGCTGCGCTTCGACAACTTCCCCTTCGGCATGTCCGGCGGCATGTGCCAGCGCGCCATGATCGCGATGGCGCTCTCGGCCGAGCCTTCGCTGCTGATCGCCGACGAGCCGACCACGGGGCTGGACGCGACCATCCAGTCACGCATCGTCGAGCTGCTCGCCGAGCTCAAGGCCGAGACCGGCACGGCGACGCTCCTCATCAGCCACGACATCAGCGTGATCCAGCGCCTGTCGGACCGCGTCGCGGTGATGTACGGCGGCACGGTGGTCGAGACCGGGCTGGCGGCGCAGGTGCTCGCCGCCGAGGCGCCTGCCCGGCATCCGTATACCTCGGCCCTCCTCGCCGCCATCCCCAGCGCCGAGACGGTCCGCAACAAGCGCTACCTCCAGGCGATCGAGGGCGAGGTGCTCGACACCATCGAGGTGCCCCCCGGCTGCCGCTTCCACGGCCGCTGCAACCGGGTCACCGACGCGGTCCGCGAGCGCTGCGCCGGCGTCGAACCGCCGCTCGCAGAAATCGCGCCGGGCCACCAGGTCCGCTGCTGGCTCTACCCCGCCCCGTCGAAAGCGCCATGAGCAAGACCATCCTCGAGGTCACCGGCCTGCGCAAGGACTTCCGCCAGTTTCTCGGCCTGCTCGCGACGCTGACGGGCGACACGCGCGTGATCCCCGCGGTCGACGGCGTGAGCTTCTACCTTCGCGAGAACGAGACGGTGGGCCTGGTCGGCGAGTCGGGCTGCGGCAAGACGACGATCGGCCGCACGGTGCTGCGCCTCGAGGATCCCACCGCCGGCCGCATCGTCTTCGACGGGCGCGATATCACCCGCCTGAGCCGCGCCGAGCTGCGTCCCCTGAGGCGCGAGATGCAAATGATCTTCCAGGACCTCGACGCCGGGCTGAACCCGGCGATGCGGGTGCGCGACATCCTGCGCGAGGCGCTCACCGTCTACGAGCGCCCGGGCGACGCCGAGGTCTCGCGCCGCATCCGCGAGCTGCTCGACCAGGTGAACCTCAAGGAGAGCAAGCTCGCGAACTTTCCGTCAGAGCTTTCCGGAGGCGAGAAGCGCCGGGTCGGGATCGCGCGCGTGCTGGCGGTGCGCCCGCGCCTCATCGTCGCCGACGAGCCCACCAGCGCGCTCGACATCTCGATCCAGGCGCAGGTCGTGAACCTGCTGCGCGACCTGCAGAAGCACCTCGGGCTCACGTATCTCTTCATCTCGCACGACCTTCCCGTGGTCGAGCTGGTGAGCGAGAAGGTCGCGGTCATGTACCTCGGGCGCATCGTCGAGATGGGCCTCGCGGAGAACATCGCGCACAGTCCGCGCCATCCCTACACGCAGATCCTGTGGTCCTCGCTCGCCGACAAGCAGAACATCGAGATCAGCCGGCGCGTGCGCAAGGTGCCGGTCGAGCGCGAGCGCCGCGCTTGGGGGGTGTTCGACTTCGAGCAACCGAGGGGCGGCTGCCGCTTCGCGCCGCGCTGCCCGCTCTACGAGCAGAACGGCCGGCCCGCCGTGTGCACCGACCCGGGGTCGGAGCCGCCGCTGCGCGACGTAGGCAAGGGCCACGTCGTCGCCTGCCACTTCGCCTAGCGGAATTTCGCCAGCTCCGGGTCGTCGATCTTCTGCTCGGGAAGGCCGGTGATCGCCGGCAGCTTCGACAGCGGCGGCAGCCCGAGATTCGTCTGCACCTTGCCGGTCGCGTCTTTCCACACCAGGGCCGGCGTGCCCGACATTCCGAAGCGCCCCATCAGCGTCATGTTCTCCTCGAGGTCGATCGCGAGGTCGGCGGGCACCTTCACCGCGGCCTTGATCCCTCCGTCGTAGTTCTTGGCGCGGTAGCGGGTCTCGTTCTCGCGCAGCGCCGCGGCGCGGTCCTTCGCGCCCATCACCGCCGCGGCGAGCGCCGCCGAGTTCTCTTTCTGGTAGGCGACTGGCACCCAGCGCACCTGCAGCCCCGCCTTCTCGTACGGCTGTAGCGCGCGCCAGGTGAGGTTGCAGTAGTAGCAGTTCGCGTCCCAGAAGACGTAGAGCACGCGCTTGGGTTGCTTCGCGCCCTCGACCACGGCGTCGGCCTTCTCGAGCGTCGCGAACATCGCGGCCTTCGGGTCCTGCGCGAGCGCAGAAGCCGCGGTGAGCGCGGCGAAGACCAGGGTCAGGCGCAAGAGGGGTTTCATCTCAGGCGCTCCTAAGTCGCCCGTGCGAGGTGAGGTAGCGGGCATGACCGTCCTTGCGCAGCTTGCACGCCGGGCACTCGCCGCACCCCGGGCCCCAGTCGTGCGGCTCGCGGCTTCCCAGGTAGCAGGTGTGCGTGTGCTCGCGGATGATCTCGAGCAGCGGCTTGCCGCCCAGCTCCTCGGCGAGCGCGAAGGTCTGCGCCTTGTCGATCCACATGAGCGGGGTCTCGATCGTAAAGCGGGTATCCATCCCCAGGCTCAAGGCGACCTGCAGCGCTTTCAAGGTGTCGTCGCGGCAGTCGGGGTAGCCGGAGAAATCGGTCTCGCACATGCCGCCGACCAGCGTGCGGATGTCGCGCCGGTAGGCGAGCGCCGCGGCCGCGGTGAAGAAGAGCAGGTTTCTTCCGGGAACGAAGGTGTTGGGCAGCCCCGACTCGGTCATCCTGATCTCGATTTCCTCCGTCATGGCGGTAGCGCCGAGAAGGCGAACGACGTCGAGGTCGAGCACCCGGTCCTCGCCGAGGCGCGCCGCCCACCCCGGAAACCGTCTCCCCAGCTCGGCGATGACCACGGGCCGGCACTCGAGCTCGACCGCGTGGCGCTGGCCGTAGCGAAAGCCGATCGTCTCGACGCGCCCGAAGTTCGCGAGCGCCCAGGCGAGGCAGGTCGTCGAGTCCTGCCCGCCAGAGAAGAGCACCAGCGCCCGTTCGCGCATCTCAGATCTGCTGCTTCTCGGGCACATTGGGCATCTTCTCGCCAACGCGCACGCTCGCTCGGGCGAGGGCGCCGACGAGCGCCGCGGCCGCCGCCTCGCTGTAGCGCTGGCCGAGCGGCGACGCGCTGAACTTGACATAGGCGGCGAGGTCGGCGTCGCTCACCTCGCGGTACACATAGCCGTACATGGGTGGCAGCATCGCCGCGACGTTCTCGCGGAGCTTCTTCGGCGGCATGGCGGCGCGCAGGCGTGCGCGCAGGCCGGGGACGCCGATACGCTTCTCCACGGGCTGGCTCGCATCCATGCCGACCGCGATGCCGAGCGAGGTCGCCTCTATGAAACCGGCGCCGATCTCGACCGCGCGCGTCGTGCGTATCAGCTCCGCGATCATGGCATCGCGCTTGGGGTGCGGCGGCTTCTTCTTCTCGCTTTCGAAGTACGCCTGCATGGCCGGCGTGCCCAGGCTCGCGGCGGCCCCCGCCTCGGCGAGGGTCACCCGCCGCCCGGTGAGCCCGTCGAGCCAGTCGAGTGTCTTCACGATGTCTTCGCGCTTCATCTTCTGCGCGATGTTGGTGACGACCTCCGGGTGCAGCACATCCTCGGCGAAGCTCTTCTTGCCGGCCTCGACCAGCGCGGCGATCACCTCGTCGGGAATCTTGCCGCGGTAGTCTTCCAGCCCCTGCGCGAACTGCGCGGGGATGGGCTCGAGCTGCGCCGCGATCGCGGCGCGCTCGTAAAGGCGCTCCGCCAGCTCGAGCCGCGTCTGCGCCTGGAGCGGCGCCGCGAGCGCGAGCGCGGCGAGTGTGGCGGCGAGCGCGGCGCGAAGCGAGGCCTTCATGCTCCGGATTGTACGCGACCGTCGTACACTTGCCGCCGAGGAGTCCCATGAAGCGGCTCGCCTTCCTGCTCGCGTGCATCGCCGCCGCGCCGGCTGCGCTGGCGCACGCCTACCTCGACCGCGCCTCGCCCGAGTCGGCGAGCACCGTCCGGGGAAGCCCGCCCGAGGTCAGGCTGTGGTTCTCGCACGCGCTCGAGCCGGCCTTCTCCAGCGTGCGCGTGCTCGACAAGGAGGGAAAGCAGGTCGACCGCAAGGACACGCGCGTCGACGCGGCCGAAGCGAAGCTGCTCAAGGTCACGCTGCCGCCGCTCGCCCCGGGCAGCTACCGCGTCGTCTGGCGCGTGCTCTCCGCCGACGGGCACGTGACCCGCGGTGAGCTCGCCTTCGAGGTCGCTCCTTGAAGCCGTGCCCGAGCTGACCGCCGCGCTGCGCTTCGTCCATCTGGCGGCGTGCATCGTGCTCGCCGGGGAATTCATTTTCCTCTTGTGGGTTGCGCGCTCGGCCGCGCTGCTCGAGCGGGCCCGGCGCAGCGCCCCGCTGTGGCTGGCCCTGGCCTCGCTCTCGGGCGTCGTGTGGTTCTTCGTCCAGGCGGCGGTGATGAGCGGCGGCGCGGCCTTCGACGCGGCAGCCCTCGACACGCTGTTCGGCCGCGTCGCGCTCGCGCGCCTCCTCATCGCCGTCGCGCTCGCTGCGGCGCTGGTCTTCCCGCGGGGCGAGACGCCCAAGCTGTTCCTGTGCGGCGTGCTCTCGGGCGCGCTCCTCGCCACGCTCGCCGCGACCGGCCACGGCGCCGCCGAGCAGGGCGCCGACCGCGCCGTGCACCTCGCCGAGGATGCGCTGCACCTGCTCGCTGCGGGCGGCTGGCTGGGCGCGCTGCCCGCCCTCGCCTTCGTCCTGCGCCCGAGCGCCGACCCGGCCTTCGCCGCGAGTGCGGCGCGGCGCTTCTCGACGCTCGGGATCGCCTGCGTGGCGACGCTCGTCCTCACCGGCACGGTCAACGCCCGGTATACGGTGGGCGACCTTCCCTCGCTGTTCGGCACGGGCTACGGCAAGGTGCTGCTCGCGAAGCTCGCCCTCTTCGCCGCTATGGTGACCTTCGCCGCGGCCAATCGCCTGCGCTGGACGCCGCGGCTCGACCTCGCGCGCCTGCGCAGAAACTCGCTTGCCGAGATCGCGCTGGGCCTTGGCGTGCTCGCCTCGGTCGCGGCGCTCAACGTCACCGTTCCCGCGCTGCACGCGAAGATCCTCTGGCCGTTCTCCTGGACGCTCGAGTGGAGCGCGCTTGCGCGGCCGCGCGAGCTGATCCCCGCCGCGCTCTTTTTCGCCACCGCGGGCGTCGCGATCGCCGCGCTCGGCGCGTTCAGGCGAAAGGGCGCGGTCGCCACGGCGGGCGCCGCGCTCGCTGCCGCCGCGGCAGTCGGTTTCGCGGCCTTCCTCGTCGTGCCCGCGCACCCGACCACCTATTTCGAGTCGCCGATCCCCTACAGCGCGCCCTCGGTGCTGCGCGGCGCGCCGCTCTACGCGGAGCACTGCGCGGGCTGCCACGGCGACTACGGCAACGGCGACGGGCCGCTCGCCGACTCGCTGCCGCGGCGCCCGCCCAACCTGGCGACGCAGCTGGCGGCGAAGCGCGAAGGCGACCTGCTGTGGGCGGTCGAGCGCGGCGTCGCGGGCACCGCCATGCCCGCGTTCGCCGGGCGCCTCTCCGAGGAGCAGGCCTGGGACCTGCTCAACTTCGTGCGCGCGCAGGCGAACGTCGACACGGGCCGGCGCATCGACGCCTCGGTCGAGCGCTGGCGCCCGGTCACCGCGCCCGACTTCACCTTCCAGATCGGCCGCGGCGCGCAGGACTCGCTCGAGGCACAGCGCGGCCGCTATATCGTGCTGCTGGTGTTCTACTCGGTGCCGCAGTCGCTGCCGCGCCTGCGCGAGCTCGCCTATGCGAAGACGAGCCGGCTCGCCCGCATGGGCGTGCGCGTGGTGGCGGTGCCCCTGGGTGGCGCCGCGCCGCGCGACACGAAAGGGCTGGACACCAGCATGCTCGCCGCGCCCGACGCGGGGCTGGTCGCCGCGTACGCGCTGTTCACCCGCACCATCGTCGGCCCGCAGCGCGCCCGGCCGCGCCACGTCGAGTTCCTCATCGATCGGCAGGGCACTATCCGCGCGCGTACCATCCAGACCGGCAGCGATCCGGGATGGAGTACGATGCCCGAGCTGCTCAAGCAGTCGGTGCTCCTCAACAGGGAGAGATCGCGCGCCGCCGCCCCGTCGCGCCACGCACACTGATTAAGGGAGAGGACATGACCTCGCGCCGCGTTTTCATCAAGGGCGTCTCGACAGCGGCAATCGCCGCCGCGGCCTCGGGCATCGCCCGGTCCGGCCGCGCCCAGCAGGTGTCGAACTCGACCGGCACCGAGCCGCCGAAGCTCAAGGCGCCGGCCAACGCCTGCGACTGCCACATGCATATCTACGACGCGGCGCGCTTCCCCATGCCTCCCAGCAAGCGCGTCCCTCCGTCGAACGCCGCGGTGCCGCAATATCGCGCGCTGCAGAAGCGCATCGGCACGACGCGCGTGGTCGTCGTGCAGCCGCGCAACTACGCCATCGACAACCGGGTCACGCTCGATGCGATCGCGCAGCTCGGCCCTGAGGCACGCGGCGTCGCGGTGCTGCACCCGACGGTCACCGACGCGGAGCTGAAGGCGCTCGACCAGGGAGGCATCCGCGGGATCCGCTTCACGCTGGGCGACCCGGCGACGGCGGTGGTCAAGGTCGACATGATCGAGCCGCTCGCGAAGCGCGTCGTCGGGCTGGGCTGGCACATCCAGTTCAACGTCGAGGGCGAGCAGATCGTCGAGCTCGCCGACCTGCTGCGCCGCCTGCCGACGCAGATGGTGTTCGATCACCTCGCCAACCCGCCGGTGGCGGCCGGTGTCAATCACCCATCGCATGCGATCGTCCGCGGGCTCGTCGACAAAGGCCGCGCCTGGGTGAAGCTCTCGGGCGCGTACTCGAACAGCAAGGTCGGCCCGCCCGCCTATCCCGAGGCCACCCGGGTCGCGCGGGCTTTCGTGCGCGCGGCGCCGGAGCGGCTGCTGTGGGGCAGCGACTGGCCGCATCCGACCATGTCGAACGACAACAAGCCGGATGACGCGCTGCTCTTCGACCTGCTCGCCGAGTGGGCGCCCGACGAGGCGACGCGCAACCGCATCCTCGTCAGGAACCCCGAGACGCTCTACGGATTCAGGAGCTGAATGCTCTTGTAGTCGGGCGCCTTCGGCAGCGAGCTCAGGTAGGCGTGGATGTCGGCGAGGTCGGCATCCGACAAGATCGCCTTCTGGTAGGGCGGCATGGCGCCGCGGGTGTTGCGCACGAACACCGAGAAGGCCTCGTAGACCATCGGGCCGGGCGCGAGCTTGGGGCCGGTGACACCGCCCTGCCCCACGAAGCCGTGGCACTGCCAGCAGCCGTGCTGAACATAGGCGGTCTTGCCTTTGTCCGCCGATCCCGCGGCAAAGGCCGCGTGGGCGAAGACCAGGCCCGCGACGACGGCGAACGTCCTCATCGCGGCTGGGTCCACACGTTGAGCAGCGCCGGCTGCCCCGACTGCACGACTTTCACCGCCTCGCGGAGCGCGGGCCCCAGCTCCTTGGGATCCTTGATCGGGCCCTTCGCCCACCAGCCCATGGACTCGGCCAGCTTGTGGTACTCGATGTCGGGATTCATGATGCTCGTGCCCACCGGGCCGAGGTCGCCGCCGGTGTTGGCGACGCGGTCGCGAAAGTTCGACAGCCGCTGCACGTGCATCACCTCCTGGTGGTAGGCGCGGTTGTTGTGCATCACCGCGAGCAGCGGGATCTTGTGCTTCGCCGCGGTCCACAGCACGCCCGGCGCGTACATCAGATCGCCGTCGGACTGGATCGACACGGAGAAGCGCCCCAGGTCGCGGTTCGCGAGCGCGGCGCCGATCGAGGCGGGCGCGCCGTAGCCCACGCCGTAGCCGCCCGAGCGCCCCAGCCATTGGTAGTGCTTGTCGATCGGCCACAGGCGGTTCGGCCAGTTGCTGACGTTGCCCTCGGAGGCGACCAGCGACCAGTCGAGCTGCTTGATCGCGCCGTAGGTCTCCATGCACAGGCGCGCGGTGCTGATCGGGCTC
>Ga0137410_10000494_pt1 | contig 28047 bp, 25 predicted proteins | sample CZODoug1_16funga_FD_108878 | JGI IMG/M metagenome (GOLD analysis project Ga0137410, IMG submission 108878) | Vadose zone soil fungal communities from Angelo Coast Range Reserve, California, USA - CZODoug1_16fungal (Illumina Assembly) | ecosystem: Environmental > Terrestrial > Soil > Vadose zone... | reverse complement strand
GGGCATCGTCGTCGAATGCCAGGACGAACGCTCGCAGCACAAGAATCGTGCGCGCGCGATGTCGCTGCTGGGAGCGCGGCTGCGTAACGCGGAGGAAGAGAAGCGGCACGCCGAGACGGCCGAGAAGCGCCGCAGCCTGGTCGGCACCGGCGACCGTTCCGAGCGCATCCGCACTTACAACTTTCCGCAAGGCCGGCTCACCGATCACCGCATCAACCTCACGCTCTACAAGCTCGACGACGTAGTCGAAGGGGATCTCGACGACGTGATCGGGCCGCTCGCGAATGAATATCGCGCCGACCAGCTCGGCGCGCTCGGGCTCGCCGAGTAACCGATGGTTGCGCGGCGAATGCAGCGGCCCACCACGATGCGCCGGTCCACCACCGTCGGCTCGCTGATCTCCGGCGCCGGCCGAGCGCTCATGGGCGCGAGCGATTCGCCGCTGCTCGACGCGCAGCTCTTGCTCGCGTTCGTCACGGGTGCGCCGAGGAGCTCGATCATCGCGTTTCCGGAGCGACTCGTGCGCGTGGCTCTCGCCGACGAGCTCGACCGGCTGCTCGACCGCCGCCTGCGCGGCGAGCCGCTCGCGTATCTCGTGCGTTCGCAGGAGTTCTACTCGCTGCCGCTGCGCGTGACGCCGGCCGTATTGATCCCGCGGCCCGAGACCGAGCTGCTCGTGGATGCGGCGCTCGAGCTGCTGCCGCCCGGCGAGCTGCGTGCGGTGCTCGACGTTGGCACCGGCAGCGGCGCGATCGCGCTCGCGATCAAGCACGAGCGGCCGTCGGCCGACGTGACCGCGCTCGACGTGAGCGCGGCCGCGTTGACGGTCGCGCGCGCGAACGCCGCGCGCCTGGGCCTCGCCGTGCGTTTCCTCGAATCGAATTGGTTCGCTGCGCTGGATGGAAGAGAGGGTCAGACCCCGGGGCCAGACGTCGGCTTCCGGCGTCTGGCCCCGGGGTCTGACCCTAATTCGGCGGACTCCAATTCGTTGCGGTTCGACGTGATCGTGTGCAATCCGCCGTACGTCTCGTCGGCGGACCGCGCGTTCGCGGCGCTTAAGTTCGAGCCGCGGCTCGCGCTCGACGGCGGGCGCGACGGCCTCGACGCGCTGCGCGCCGTGCTCGCGGGTGCGGCCGAGCGCCTGAACGCCGGTGGGCTGCTGCTGCTCGAGCACGGCCACGACCAGCGCGCGGCGCTCGTCGAGCTCGCGGAGGCGGCCGGCTGGCGCGCCGCGGCGCAGCGCGACGACCTCGCGGGCCGCGCGCGCGTGCTCGAGCTCGCGAGCGGCGCGTGACGAGCAAGCGCTACGCGCGGCAGGTGGCGCTCCCCGACGTCGGCGAGCCGGGGCAGGCGCGCCTCTCCGGCGCGAGCGTGCTCGTCGTCGGGCTCGGCGGCCTGGGCTGCCCGGCCGCGCAGTACCTCGCCACGAGCGGCGTCGGCCGCCTCGTCCTGAACGATTTCGACCGCGTCGACGAGACCAATCTGCCGCGCCAGATCCTGTTCACCGCGGACGACGTCGGCAAGCTCAAGGTCGACGCCGCGAGCGCGCGTCTGCGCGCGCTCAATCCGGAGGTCGACGTCACGACGTCGTCGGAGCGGCTCGACGCGGCCGCGCTCGCGGCCGCTGTGCACGCCGTCGACGTGGTGCTCGACGGAACCGACAACTTCGCCGCGCGCTTCGCCGTGAACCGCGCGTGCGTCGCCGCGCGCAAGCCGCTCGTGTCGGGAGCGGCGGTGCGCGTCGAAGGCCAGCTCGCCGTGTTCCCGAACCGCGCCGGCGACCCGTGCTACTCATGTCTATACGACGACGAGGACGAGTGGCTCGGCGACTGCCAGGGCAACGGCGTGCTCGCGCCGGTCCCGGGCGTGATCGGCACGCTGATGGCGCAGGAGGCGCTCAAGCTCGTGCTCGGTTGGCCGTCGTCCCTGCACAACGCGTTGCTCCTCTGGGACGCGAAGCGCGGGGACTGGCAACGCGTGGCGCTCAAGCGCGATCCCGACTGCGAGGTCTGCGGCTAGCGTCGAGGCCACCGCTGCCCGCTTGCGCCTCGGACCGGGAGCTGCCAGCCTTTGGGGCGGAGGAGGTCGATGATCACCAACAAGATCAGGCTTCTCGTCGCCGTCGCCGCGGCCGCTTGCGGCGCCGCGCTCGCGCAGCCCGCGGCCGAGCCCGCCCCGCTCGATCCCGAGCAACAGTTGCTCCGGCAGATCGGCGAAGTGCAGGCCGAAGGGGGCCCCACCGCCGAGGGGCTAATCGAGCCGTTGCGCGGCCTGGCCTTCCTGTATCAAGAGGCCGGCGAGCACGCTCGGGCGGCGATCGCGCTCCAAGAAGCAAGGCAGATCATGCGCGTCCACGGCGGCTTGTTTTCCGCGTCCGTCGACGAGGCTCTGCTGCTGCGCCAGCAGATCCGCAGCGAGAAAGCGCTCGGCAACGCCGAGCGCGCATGGAACCTCCAGCAGGACCTGCTGACGATCGCGAGGCAACATCGCGACGACCTGCGGATGCTGCCGATTTTCGTCGAGCTCATCGACGACCGTACGGAGCTGCTCGACGAATACCGCGCCACCCAGTTCGTAGAGTTGGGCGCGGGAACCTACGTTCCTTGCTTGCCTGACGCCGTGCGCGCAGAGCGCTATGGCGACGAAGTCGTTCGGCGGGTGGTTGCCACGGACGCCCGCGCTTGCCCATTCGGCAGCCATAGAGTGGTCGTCGGCCGCCTTCACTCGGAAATCCGGGCGTTCTACGCCGAGGCGATCGAGGTCATCGTCAAGAACGGCGACTACGCGAGCCAGGAGCTCCGGGGTCTCGAGAAACAAGCCCTTGTTCTCGTTCCGTTCGACAGATTCGAGAGCTGCTCGGGTGGAACGGTCAACCAGATTCTCACGCTGGAGATCGTCGGCAGCTGTCTGGAACCGGTTCGTGTGAGCGTAGGCGGTTGGCCCAGCCTCATGCGTTTGCTCGCGTACGAGGTCCGCAGCGGCACGCCCGCCACTCGCGCCAACGCGTTCGCCGAGCTCGCGGACTGGTACCTGCGGCTCGAGCACATCGATCCTCGTCGTAAGTTCAGCCCCGCCGGCGACATGGCGCTCGCGCTCTATCGGCAGGCCCTGGCGGAGCTCCGGCAAGGCGACGATGCAACCGAGCCGGCGGCGCGGATTTTTTCGCCCGAGCCACCCGTCACGTTGCCGACGTACGCGCCGAACCCGTTCGCGTCCACGGAGTCGCCGCGCTACGTCGACGTCGCGTTCGCGATCACCAGCGGCGGCAAGGCCGAACGGATCGAGATCCTAACCAGGAGCGAAGCCGCGACACGGGCGGACGAGACGGACTTGATCCGCTCGATAAAATTCGGGAGCTTTCGGCCGCGCGCGGTCGGCGGCGAGCTGGCCGCTTCGGCGCCGGTCGTCGTGCGCTACTACGTGCCCGAAAACCCGGCCTCGACCGCGGTGAGCGCGCGCTAGCCGCGCCGCTGCCGTAAACTCGGCGACTTTGGGCGGGGAAGGGGATCCAGATGCGGCGGGCGTTCGACATCGTGATGCGCGGGGTCAGCAGCCTCATCGGCTTGCTGATGCTCGTCTCCGGCAGCGTCTGGATGATGCAGGGGCTCGGCGTGGGGCCGGCGGCGATCATGCAAGGCTTCATGGTCAACGACGTCCATTGGACGTACTACGGCGCGATTCTCGCCGTGGTCGGCGTCGCGGAAATCGTTTGGGCTAACACCCGGCGGCCCGGCTAGCAGCGGCGCAGGCAGGCCCGATGGCAACGCTCGAGCTACGCCGTCACGCGGACGCGCGCGCCTTCCTCGCTCGCGCGGAGAGTTGGCTGCTCGAGGCCGACGTCGAGCGCGCGCTCGCGCTGCAGGGCGCGCGGCAGGCGCGCGTCGACGAGTGGCGTTACGAGAAGCCCACCTATTGGGCCACGTTCGAGGAGGACGGCCGGATCGTCGGCTGTGCGTTCCGCACGCCGCCTCATCACGTCGGGGTCACGCGGCTGCCGCCGGAGGCGATCCCGCTGCTGCTCGAGAGCTTGAAGGAAACCTACACGGTGATGTCCGGCATCAGCGGCGCCGAGCCGACGGCGAGCGCGCTCGCGGCGGTCAGTTTCGCGAACCGCTGGCGCGTGACGTCGCGGCAGTGGCTCTGGTCGATCGCGGCCGTCGAGCCGCTCGACGCGGCGCCCGCGGGAGCGCTGCGGCTCGCGACGGACGCGGACGCCGCCGTCGTGTGGGAGTGGGGCGCGGCGCTTGCGCGCGACACCGGTGTGCCGCTCGACGGCCGGTTCTGCACGGGGCTGCTCCGCGCCCAGCAGCTCTACTTCTGGGACGACGGCGCGCCGCGCTGCATGGCGGGCGTGCAGGTGCGGACCCAGCGGTCGGCCGCGCTCGGCGTGCTCTACACGCCCCCGGATTGGCGCGGCAAGGGCTACGGCACTGCAACGGTGGCCGCGTGGAGCCACGAAACGCTCGAGCGCGGCACCCGTTGCCTCTTCTTCACCGACGCCGCGAACGCGACGGCTACCAGGATCTGCCGCAAGCTCGGCTACGAGCTCGTGCAGGAGGCCGTGGACATCGAGTTTCGCTGACCTAAGGCTCGTTCGCCAGCTGACCGAACTCCGGCGGCGGCTTGCGGTGCCGCGTGGACGTCTCGTACGCCGACGCGATCTTGAGCAGCAGCGGCTCGTCGAACGGCCTGCCGACGAAGTCCACGCCGACGGGCAGCACCGCCGCAATCGGGCCGACCAGCCGGATCTTCCGATCCTCCACGGTGCGCTCGGCACCGCCGCCGCCGCCGCCGTCCGCGTTCGGGTTGCGGAACTCCGCCTCGGGAATCTCGGGCGCGCTCGGATCGCGGACCCAGTCGTACATCTCCGTAGTGAAGCCCGCCGGCACCGTGATCACCGGGAAGCCTTGCGCGCCGAGATAGCTCCAGACGCCGCTGCGGCCGTTGGCCTGCGGGCCGCTCGGCGCGCCGAGCTTGGTCGGCGGCAGATTGGAGGTGGGGTAGACGAGCGCGTCGAGCTTCTGCTCCGCCATGCACTGCAAGATCATTTGCTGCATCGAGAAGCGGCGCAGCAGGCGCTTCGACATGTCGTACTGCATGTCCTTCTCCGCGTTCTCGCGGCCGCGCTTCGGCGTGCGGAATTTCGGCTCGTCGTAGTAGTTCGCCTTCGCGACGAGGTCGGCGTTGCTCTTGATGTTCGCGTCGCCGCGCTCGCGCAAGTAAAGGTTCAGCATGTATTTCGCCTGGCCTTCGGCGCCGTTCTGGCCGAAGTCGCGCAGCGTGAGCTTCTCCGGCAGCTGCGACGGGTCGAGCTTCATGTCGAGCAGCTTACCGACGTGGTCGATCGTGGGCTTGCCGTCGGCGCCGACCGGGAACAGCTCCTTGTAGCGGCTCGTGAACAGGGTGTTGTCGTCCTGGGGCGCATATTTCGCGAGGCACTCGGTGAAGAGCTCGCCCTCGGGGCCCGGGTCGACGACGGTGGCGCCGAGCTTGCCGAGTTGCGCAGCCGCGGCGCTCACGAGGTCGATCGTCTGCTCGTCCTCCTTCGTGAACAGCTTCTTGTTCATGTACTCGCGCACCACGCCGACGCGGAGTCCCGCGAGGCTCGTCTCGCGCGCGAAGCTCGCGTACGGCTGCTTCGGCATGCGCCCGATGGCGAACGCCGTGAGCTCGTCCTTCGGGTCGTAGCCCGCGATCACGTCGAGAATCTTCGCGGCGTCCTCCACCGTGCGGCAGATCGGGCCGACGCGGGTGTTGATGCCGATCTGGATCATGCCCTTGCGGCTCACGAGCTCCTCGGTGCCGGCGATGCCGACCGCGCTCGCGGCGCTCGCCGGTCCGCGGATCGACGAGCCGGACTCTTCCGCGATCGCGCAGGTCACGAGGTTCGCGCCCACCGACGAGCCGGAGCCCGAGCTCGAGCCCCGCGGAATCCGCTCGGTATCGTACGGGTTGCAGAACGTGCCGCCGAACGAGCTTCGCGGCGTCGCCGACGCATATTCGCCGAGATTCGACTTCGCGACGATGATCGCGCCGGCCGCGCGCAGCCGGGCGACGAACGTCGCGTCTGCGGGCGGACGATCGTTCGCGTAGAACGCGTCGGCGCCCGACGTCGTGCGCAAGTCGAAGGTGTCGTACTGGTCCTTGATCGCCATCACCACGCCGTGCAGCGCCCCGACGAGCTTCCCGGTACGTGCGAATTCGGCGTCTTGCGCGGCCGCGATCTCGAGCGCGTCGGGCATCTTCGGATCGTTGTCCGCGGCATCGGTCATGCTGCGCGCCTTGCGGTCGTCGAAGCCCATGGCTTTGCGCGCGGCGGGGCGCAGATTGAGCGTGGAGAGCGCGTTGATCTGGCCGGCGTGCGGAATGGTCTCGACGGGGCCGAGAATCCCCGCCGGCTGCGCCACGCACGTACCGTTGTAGGCCTTGATGCGGGCGAGATAGAGCTTCACGAGCTCGGTGGAGGTGATCTCTCTTCTCTGGATCGCCTGTTGAATGTCGGCGATCGTCGCCTCCTCGAGGTGAAACTTCTTGCCGGCCGCGGCTGCCGGACCGGTGAGTGTGAACGTGAGTCCAAGCATGCTGATGACTGCGGCGACGCACCGTGGGGTGCGCGCCCGGTCGATACGGATCGAGAACATCGGCGCCAACCTCGCTCGCAGTGGTTCCTGCTCGAAGTTGGACGTGCGGAGTGCGGTGACACCCTACCCGGGCCGCCCCGGCGCCGGCCGGTGGTCGATCGAGCGCGAGCTAGTGCGAGGCCGCGCGCTCGGCGCCGAGACCCGTGTTGGCGCGCACGCTGAGCTCCGTGAATTTGCGCTCGGCCTCCGGCTCGCGCTTGAGCAGCGTGCCGAGCACGGCGCCCAAGAATCCGAGCGGGATGCTGACGATCCCGGGATTCTCGAGAGGAAAGATCGCATCGGCCTTCAGGATGCTCGGGCTCAGCGCGATCAGCACCAACGACGACGCGAGCCCGGTCGCCAACCCGCAGACTGCGCCGGCCGTATTGAAGCGGCGCCAAAACAGCGACAACACGATCACCGGCAGATTCGCCGACGCGGCCACGGCGAACGCGAGGGCCACCAGGAACGCGACGTTCGCGGTCGGGCCGAGCACGATCGCGATGAGGATCGAGATCGCGCCGACGAAGAACGCCGTGATTCGCGCGACGCGCACCTCTTCGCCCTCACGTCGCTCGCGGCCGTGGTGCAGCACGTTGGTCCAGAAGTCGTGGGCGAACGACGTCGACGCCGAGATCGTGAGGCCCGCGACCACCGCGAGAATCGTCGCGAACGCAATCGCCGAGATGAACGCGAAGAACAGATCGCCGGCGAGCGCGCGAGCGAGCAGCGGCGCGCTCATGTTGGTGCCGCCGTTCGCGGCGATGAAGTCGCGGCCCACGATCGTTGCGGCGCCGAAGCCCAGGAACGTGGTCAAGATGTAGAAGCCGCCGATGATGAACATCGCCCACACCACGCTATTGCGGGCGGTGCGCGCGTCGGGAACCGTGTAGAAGCGCACGAGGATGTGCGGCAGACCCGCCGTGCCGAAGATCAGCGCCATGCCGAGCGAGACCAGGTCGAGCGCGCCGTAGGGCGGCGTGTAGCGGAGCCCCGGCGTCATGAAGTCCTGCGTCACACGGACGCCTTGCGCGTTCGTGTACGTGACCTCGCCGACCGCGTCGAAGAAGGCGCCCAGGCTGAAACCGAAGTGCCCCAGCACGAGGATGCTGAGCAGCACCGTACCCGCCATCAGCAAGATCGCCTTCACGATCTGCACCCACGTGGTAGCGAGCATGCCGCCGAACACCACGTAGACGATCATCAGCACGCCGATGCCGATCACCGCCGTTTGATACGAGACGCCGGTGTCCTTGAGCAGCAGCGATACGAGCGCGCCTGCACCGACCATCTGCGCGATCATGTAGAACGTGCTCACCGTGATCGTCGACACTGCGCCCAACGCGCGCACGGGCCGCGGGCTCAAGCGGTAGGCGAGCACGTCGGCCATTGTGTACTTGCCCGCGTTGCGCAGCGGCTCGGCCACGAGCAGCAGCACCGTGAGGTAGGCCACGAGCCAGCCGACGGAGTACATGAACCCGTCGTAGCCCTGAAACGCGATGATGCCCGCTATCCCCAAGAACGACGCCGCGCTCATGTAGTCGCCGGCCACGGCGATGCCGTTCTGCCAGGCCTTGAGCGACCGTCCCGCGGCGAAAAACGCGCTCGATCCCGAGCTCTTACGTGCGGCCCACCACGTGATCCCGAGCGTGATCGCGATGAATCCCAAGAACATCAGCAGTGCGTGGGACATCAGCGCGTTCCCTTGTCGATGACGGCGCGTGCGCTCCGGTCGAAGCGGGCGGCGGCGCGTACGTAGAGCCACGCCACGATCCAGGCCATGAAGAATTGCGACAGGGCGAAGAGATACGCCACGTTGATCACGCCGAATACTTTTCGCGCCATGAGCGCGGGCGCGTAGCCCACGAGCAGCGGCAGCGAGAAGTAGTAGACGATGAAGAACACGGTGGCGGGGACGATGAACCGCGCCTTCGCCGCGAGCAGCGACTTGAACTCCGCGGTGGCGGCGAGCCGCTCCCAGTCGATCGCGCTGCGATCTTCGTCGGCCGCAACTGCGCGGGGCGGTTTGGTCCCGTTCTGCATCTCAGATCTCCAGTAGGTCCTTACCCACGATGATCGTGCCCTTGAAGTGCGCGCGCGCGGCGTCGATCCACATTTGGTCCGTGACCGCCGGGTCCTCCGCCGGTACCAGATGGGAGAGAACGAGCGTCTTGACGCCGGCGGCCGCGGCCACGCGTCCCGCATCCTCCGCCGTCGTGTGGTGCGACAGAATGCTCTCCTTGAGCTTCGATGCGTTCGCGACTCCTGCGACGAGGCGGTCGACCGCCTCAGGGTAGAGCGAGTCGTGCACGAGCACGTCGGCGCCGCGCGCGAGCTCGATGAGCCGCTCACTGGGTTTCGTATCGCCCGAAATCACGATCGAGCGATCGCGGGCGTCGAACCGGTAGCCGAACGCAGGTACGACGGGCGGGTGATCGACGAGGGCGGCGGTGACGCGCAGGTTCTCGTCCTCGAGCACGAGACCTCCAGCCGCGATCTCGTGCACGCCGATCAGCGGCTCGAGCGGAGGCCGGCCTTCGTCTTCGATGCGGGTGGCGATGTCGAAGGCGTTCATCGCGAGGAACTGCCGGGTCATCTCCGCGAGCGGCGGCGGGCCCCACGTGTCGACGTGCGTTCGCAACCCCGCAGTCCACGCGAGCAGCAGCAGGTTGCCGTAGTCCGCATTGTGGTCGGAGTGGTGGTGCGTCAAGAAGACGTGGCGGAGTTTCTGCAGCGGCACTCCCGCCGCCACGAGCTGTCGCGCGACGCCGTCACCGCAGTCCACGACGTATGCCGTGTCGTTCGCTACGATCACCTGCGCGGGCGCCGAGCGCGACACGCGCGGCCGCGGGCCGCCGGCGGTGCCGAGGAGAATGAGCCGGGTCGGGGCCGGCTGCGTGGGTCCGAGCCCCGGCCAAAGCGCGGAGGCAGCGGCGGCCGCTGCGCCCCGGAGAAACCTTCGCCGCCGGGCGCCGACCCTGTTGTTTTGCATGTTGTGGTACGACTCGAGCGTGGCGTGCCCGGCGTATGGTCACGCATGCACCGGAAATGAACAAGGATCACGCGGCAATGGCAGCGCGTCCGAGCCGGGGTGCCGCGCTCAGCCGCGGCTCGGCACGAGGATCTTGATCACAGCGGTCTGCACGATCTCGTCGCGTTGATTCTTCGTCTCGTGGCGCATCGTGACGACGCCGCGGTCGGGCTTCGATCGCGAGCGCTTCGCCTCTATGACCTCGCTCTCGACGCGCAGCACATCGCCCGTGTACGTCGGCCGCGGCCAGTTGATCTCGGCGCCGAGGCCGATCAGGCCGCCAGGCACGCGCATCGGGCTCGTGACGAGCAGCCGCATCGTCATCGACGCGGTATGCCAACCGCTCGCGGCGAGCCCGCCGAACACGCTACTCCGAGCCGCGTCGTCGTCGAGGTGAAAGAGCTGCGGATCGAAACGCGCGGCGAAGGCCTTGATCTCGCTCGCTTTGACCTCGAGCGTGGCCGTGACGAAGCGGCGCCCGACGGTGAAGTCCTCGAGATAGAGGTCGTGCACCGGCACGTCGTGGGTCCACGGCAGGGGGTCGCTCGCCGGAAAGGTCTGCTCGAGCTCGGAGTCGAGCAATGCGTCGTCGGCGCTCGGGCTCGAGGCCGGCGGCTTTGGAACGTTTGCGTGCGGTCCGTCGGAGTTCATCTTCGTATGCTCCAGGTTCCCTAATGCACCGACGACGAGTCTTGCGCGCCGCCCCGCAAAATCGTGTCCACGGCGGCGTCGTCGTAGCGGAACGCGCGGTTGCAGAACTCGCAGGTGAGCTCCACGTGGCCCTGCTCGGCGAGCAGGCTCTTCACCTCGTCGGCTCCGAGCATCCGCACGACGCCGGCGAGCCGCTCCGGCGTACAGCGGCAGTCGTGGGCCACGGGCTTCGGCGAGAACAGACGGATCGCGTGGCCGGCGAACACCTTCGGCAGCAGGTCCTCGGCGGCGAGCTCCGTGAGGTCGGTCGTCGAGACCGCGGAGGCGCAGGCAGCGACGTCGTCGAATACCGCGTCGGCGCTGTCCTCTTGGTGGCCCGGGAGCACCTGGAGCAGCAGCCCGGCAACGCGCCGCTCGTCGCTCTTCAGAATGAGCCGCGTCGCGAGCTGCTCCGATTGCTTGAAGTACGCTTCCAAGCAGCCGTCGAGCTTCGAGCTCGCCATGGGCACGATGCCCTGAAAGAAACCGTTCGGCCGGCCCGTGTCGAGATTCACCACGAGCTTGCCCTGGCCGAGCAGCGGAAGAGCGGGCGGGGCCGACGAATAATGCGCCATGCCGCGCACGCGCAGGCCGTCGGTGCACTGGATCAGCATGAGCTTGAGCGGGCCCTCGCCCTGGAGCTGCAGCGACACGCTCGGCTTCGCCTTCAAGCCGCTCGCGAGCAACACGGTCGCGGCCACGCCCTCGCCGAGCAGCGTGCGCACCTGCGGCGTGTAGTTGTGCTCGGCGATCACCTGCCGCCAAGTCTCCTCCAGCCGCACGAGCGCGCCGCGGATGCCGCGGTCCTCGAGTAGAAATCCCTGTACCTCGTTCATCGACGGTCCTGTCCTTCGCTTCTCATTCTACTGCCCCACGTAGCGACAGTCCGCCGTACCGGTGTTCGTGCTCACCAAGCTCGTCGAGGCCGAGATCCCGCGCTGAGCCGCGGCGGGCGCGACGCTATCTCATCGGTAGCCTTTTGCGCAGCGCCTCGTTGACCTGCTGCGGGTTGGCCTTGCCCTTCGAGGCCTTCATCACCTGGCCCACGAGGAAGCCGAGCACCTGCTGCTTGCCCGCGCGGAATTGCTCGACCTGCGCTGGGTTGGCCGCGATCACCTGGTCGACGAACGCGTCGATGGCGCTCGAGTCCGAGATCTGCACGAGGCCGCGCTTCGCGATGATTTCCTCGACGGTGCCTTCGCCCGCCCACAAAGCTTCGAAGACCTCTTTCGCGATCTTGCCCGAGATCGTGCCGCCTTCGATCTTGTCGAGCAGGCCCGCGAGCGCCGGCGCCGCGACGCGCGCCGCGCCGATCTCGAGGCCGTCGCGATTGAGCGCCGCCGTGAGCTCGCCCATGACCCAGTTCGCCGCGACCTTCGGCGCGGCGCGGGTCTTCACGGCGACGAGCTCGAAGTACTCCGCGAGCGTGCGCTGCGCCGTCAGCACTCCGGCGTCGTACGCCGACAACCCGTACTGCTCCGTGAAGCGCGCTCGCTTCTCGTCCGGCAGCTCGGGCAGCGTCGACTCTATGCCGGCGATCAGCGCGTCGTCGATCACGACGGGCAGCAGATCGGGATCGGGGAAGTAGCGATAGTCGTTCGCTTCTTCTTTACTTCGCATCGGCCGCGTCTCGTCGCGGTCGGGGTCGTAGAGCCGCGTCTCCTGTCGGACCTTTCCGCCGCCCTCGATGATCTCGATCTGGCGCGCGGCTTCGATCTCGATCGCCTTCTCGACGAAGCGGAACGAGTTCAGATTCTTGAGCTCGGCGCGGATCCCAAGCTTCGCCTCGCCCACGCGCCGCACCGAGACGTTCGCGTCGCAGCGGAACGAGCCTTCCTGCATGTTGCCGTCGCAGATCTCGAGATAGCGCACGAGTGCGTGGATCTTGCGCATGTAAGCGCCGGCCTCGGCCGCGCCTCGCAAGTCCGGCTCCGACACGATCTCGAGCAGGCCCGTGCCCGCGCGATTGAGATCGATGCCCGACATGCCCGCGAAGTCCTCGTGCAGCGACTTGCCGGCGTCCTCTTCGAGATGCGCGCGCGTGATCCGCACGGTCTTCGTGCTGCCGTCGTCGAGCACGATCTCCACGCGACCGCCGTGCACGATCGGTAGCTCGTACTGGCTGATCTGATAGCCCTTCGGGAGGTCCGGGTAGAAGTAGTTTTTGCGCGCGAACACCGAGCGGCGCGCGATCGTGCAACCGGTGGCGAGCCCGAACTTCACGGCCATCGCCACGCAGTCGCCGTTCAACACGGGCAGCACGCCCGGGTAGCCGAGGTCGACGAGCGACGCTTGGCTGTTCGGGGCCGCGCCGTACTGCGTGGACGCGCCGGAGAAGATCTTGCTCTTCGTCGCGAGCTGCGCGTGGATCTCGAGGCCGACCACGATCTCCCAGCTCATCGCGCGTACTCCGCCGCGGCGGGCACGCGCGTGTGCCAGTCGGTGGCGCGCTGATAGTAGTGCGCGGTCTTGAGCAGCTTCGTTTCCGTGAGCGGCGGGCTCACAAGGTGCAGGCCCACGGGCAGGCCGCGGACCAAGCCGCACGGCACCGAGATCGCGGGCAGGCCGGCGAGGTCCGCGCCGATCGTGTAGATGTCGTTCAGGTACATCTGCACCGGATCGTCGGTCTTGTCGCCGATGCGGAACGCGGGCGACGGCACGGTCGGCCCCGCGACGATGTCGCACTCGCGGAATGCGCGCGCGAAGTCGTCGGCGATCAGCTTGCGCACGCGTTGCGCCTTCAAGTAATACGCGTCGAAATACCCCGCCGACAGCACGTAGGTGCCGGTCAAGATGCGGCGCTTTACCTCGGCGCCGAAGCCTTCGCCGCGACTGCGCATGTAGAAAGTGAGCAGGTCTTCGCCGTCGGCGTTCGGTGACCGGTAGCCGAAGCGGATGCCGTCGTAGCGCGACAAGTTCGACGACGCCTCCGCCGGCGCCACGACGTAGTACGCGGGCACCGACATGTGCATGTTCGGCAGCTCGACGCTCTTCAACTTCGCGCCCGCCTTCGCGAGATCCTCGAGCGCCGCGCGCACGGCGGCCGCGGTGCCGGGCTCGAGCCCGTCGTCGAAGAAGCTCTCGGGCACGCCGATCGTAACGCCGTCCCAGCGCTCGTTGACGAGCTTCCCGTACGGCGGCACCGGCTCGTCGAGAGACGTGGAATCGCGGGCGTCGAAGCCCGCCATCGCCTCGAGCACGAGCGCGCAGTCCTCGGCCGTTTGCGCGAGCACGCCGCCGTGGTCCAGGCTCGACGCGAACGCGATCATTCCGTAGCGCGACACGCGGCCATAAGTTGGCTTGAGGCCGGTGATGCCGGACAGCGCGGCCGGCTGGCGGATGGAGCCGCCCGTATCGGTGCCGGTGGCCGCGGGCGCGAGCCGCGCCGCGACCGCCGCCGCCGAGCCGCCGGACGATCCGCCCGGGACGAGCGAGTGGTCCCACGGATTCTTCACCGGGCCGTAGTAGCTCGTTTCGCTCGACGAGCCCATCGCGAACTCGTCCATGTTGGTCTTGCCGAGCATCACGGCGCCCGCCGCGGCGAGCCTCTCGACGACGGTTGCGTCGTACGGCGCGACGAAGTTGTCGAGCATCTTCGAGCCGCAGGATGTTTTTACGCCGGCCGTGCAGAAGATGTCCTTGTGGGCGATCGGCACGCCCGCGAGCGGCGGCGCGTCGCCGGCCGCGAGCCTGCGGTCGGCCGTTGCCGCCTGCGCGAGCGCCTGCTCCGCGGTGACGGTGACGAACGCGTTCAGCGCCGGAGCAAAGCGTTCGATTCGGCCGAGGAAATGCTGCGTGAGCTCGGTCGCCGACACGCGCCGCGCCCGCAGGTCTTGGACGAGCTGTGCGAGAGTCCGTGTGTGCATGCTTCTATGGCCGCGCTCGAGAGCTGCGCCTGCATCGGCGCGCCGCTCGTCGTACCGCTACTCGATGACCTTCGGCACGAGATACAGGTCGCGCTCCACGAGCGGCGCGTTGCGCTGGTAGCGCTCGTGGGCGTCTTTGTCCGTGACCTCGTCCGGGCGCAGCCGCTGCGGCCGGTCGAGCGGGTGTGCCATGGGGGTAACGCCTTCGGTGTCAATGGCTTGCAGCTGGTCGACCATGGCCACGATGCTCGACAGCTTGGCCTGCACGTCGGCGATCTCGCCGGCCGTGATCTCGAGCCGGGCGAGCCGGCACAACTGACGGATGTCGTCTTGGCTGAGCACGGTGGGCGGCTGCCTTTCGGTCCAAAAAACTCTGTTGGTCGGGGGTGCGCGCGTCGCGTCGAATTATGTGTCACTGGGGGCCGCGAAGGCCGCCCGACGAATCATCTTTCGGAGACGTGCGGTAGTTCTCATTAGACTATACACGTCGCTTGTGGACGGGCCTACCTATGTTAAAGTCCGCGCTGTTTCTCCAAGCGGCCTTGGGCCTCAATGTTAAAGAGTCTTCTAGGATACTTCTCCAACGATTTATCCATCGATCTCGGTACGGCCAACACCCTGATTTATGTCCGGGGTCGCGGCATCGTTCTGAACGAGCCGTCCGTCGTCGCGATTCGCGAGGAGCCCGGCCGCGGGGGTAAAGTACTCGAAGCGGTCGGCCAGGAAGCGAAGAACATGCTCGGCCGAACGCCGGGGCACATCACCGCTATTCGGCCACTCAAGGATGGAGTGATCGCGGACTTCAGCGTCACGGAAAAGATGCTGCAGTATTTCATCAAGAAGGCCCACGGCTCCCGGTACTTCCGTCCGAGCCCGCGCGTTCTCATTTGCGTGCCGTACGGCTCGACCCAGGTCGAGCGGCGTGCGATCCGCGAGTCGGCCGAAGGCGCCGGCGCGCGCAAGGTCTACTTGGTCGAGGAACCGATGGCGGCCGCGATCGGCGCCGGCATGCCGGTGCACGAGGCGCGCGGCTCGATGGTGCTCGACATCGGCGGCGGTACGAGCGAGGTCGCCGTGATCTCGCTGAACGGCATCGTGTACGCCGCGTCGGTGCGTATCGGCGGCGACCGCTTCGACGAGGCGATCACGAACTACGTGCGCCGCAATTACGGAATTCTGATCGGCGAGGCCACCGCCGAGCGCATCAAGCACGAGATCGGCTCCGCGTATCCGGGACAAGACGTCCGCGAGATCTCGGTGAAGGGCCGCAACCTTTCGGAAGGCGTGCCGCGCAGCTTCACGCTCAACAGCAACGAGATCCTCGAGGCGTTGCAGGAGCCGTTGCAAGGTATCGTCGGCGCGGTGAAGGTCGCGCTCGAGCAGACGCCTCCGGAGCTCGGCGCGGACGTGGCCGAGCGCGGCATCGTGCTCACGGGCGGCGGCGCGCTGCTCACGGACATCGACAAATTGCTCACGGAAGAGACCGGCCTACCTGTCGTGATTGCGGACGACCCGCTGACCTGTGTCGCCCGCGGCGGCGGTCGCGTGCTCGAGCTTCTCGACGAGTACGGGCCTTCGGCCTTCTCCGTGGAGTGATCGGCGCTGAGGCCGATTTCGGCGGGCCCTTCTTCGTTGAAGGAAGCCCGCCGGAGTAGGGCGGCCCGCCGGAGCTGACACGCAGGAGCGATACGGATGAGTGCCCCAGGAAGAACCACCAGCGGCCCGGGGCGGGGTGGGGTCTCCGCGGGCGTGCGGTTCTTGCTGCTGTCCGTCTTCTGTCTGGCGCTGATGGTCCTCGATCAGCGCGATCAGCATCTCTCCCGCGTCCGCGGGGCCCTGAATCTCGTCGTCTATCCCGTCCGCGTCGTGGTCGATTTTCCGTTCAGCGCCTGGTCGTCGTTGCGCACCACGTTCGCCGCGCGCGGCTCGCTGATCGCGGAGAACGAGCAGCTCAAGCGCGAGCGGCTGAACTCGGAGTTCCGCTTGCAGCGGCTCGCGGCGCTCGAGATGGAGAATGCGCGCCTGCGCGAGCTCCTCGATTCGACTGCCCGCGTGGGCAGCCGCGCGCTGATCGCGGAGATCCTCTCGGTGGACCTCGACCCGTATCGACAGCGGTTCAATCTGAACCGCGGAGTGGTCGACGGCGTGTACGTCGGCCAGGCCGTGCTCGACGCGCACGGCGTGGTGGGCCAAGTCGTGAGCGTCGGGCCTCTGACCTCCGAGGCGGTGCTCGTCACGGACGTGGACGCCGGGATGCCGGTGCGCGTCAACCGCAACGGGCTGCGCACGATCGCGCTCGGCATGGGAGGTAGCGGCCGGCTGCGGTTGCCGTATCTCACCAACAACGCGGACGTCGAGGTGGGCGACCTGCTCGTGTCGTCGGGTCTCGGGGGCGTGTTCCCTGCCGATTATCCGGTCGGCCGCGTCACCGACGTGCGCCGGCGCCCCGACCAGCAGTTCGCCGACGTCGTCGCGGAGCCGGCGTCCGCGCTCGACCGCGACCGCGAGGTGCTGCTCGTGTGGAACGCCGCGGACGAAGTGCCGCGCGCTTCGGAGGCCGCGAATCTCGCGGACCCGCACTGATGCAAGGCCGGGAGCGCAGCGTGCTCGTGTCGGCGGTGAGCCTCGTGCTGATGCTTTCGCTCGCGGTCGTGCCGTTGCCGCGGATGATCGCGCCGTTCCGGCCCGACTGGGTGGCCGTGGTGCTGCTCTACTGGTCGCTGATGGCGCCGCGCCGCTTCAGTCTGCTCACGGCGTTCTGGATGGGCGTGGCGCTCGACACTCTCACGGGCTCGCTGCTCGGCCAGCACGCGCTCGCGCTGCTCGTGATCGTGTACGTCGCGGAGCGCTTCCACCTGCGGCTGCGCGTGTTCCCGGTGTCGCAGCTCGCGTTGACCGTGCTGATCTTGCTCGGGCTGTACGAGTTCATCTTGTTCTGGGTCGACGGCGTGGCCGGCCGCACGGTGCCGTTGATCGAGCGCTGGGCGCCGCCGCTCACCGGCACGCTCGCCTGGCTAGTGCTGCTTGCACTGCTCGACAGCCGCCGCGGCGAAGCGCGCGCGAGGCTCTGACATGGCGGGGCCATCGACGCAGATCAAGGATCACTGGCAGGAGCAACGGCTGTTCCTGTCGCGCGTCATCGCGGCCGGCGTCGTCGTGCTGCTCCTCACCGCGCTGCTCGTCACCCGGTTGGTGGTGCTGCAGGTCGTCAACTACGAGCGGTTCGCCGAGCTGTCGCGGGGCAACCGCTTCAGGATCGAGCCGCAACCGCCGACGCGCGGCCTGATCTTCGACCGTAACGGCCTCGTGATCGCCGACAACACCCCGAACTGGGAGCTCGTTGCGGTCGCCGAGGAAATCGAGAGCCTCGACGCCACGTTGAAGGCGCTCGAGCAGCTCGAGCTCGTCGACCCGTCGGAGCACACGGTTCTGCGCGATCTCGTGCGCTCGCATCGCGGCTTCGAGCGCGTGAAGTTGAGCAACCTCACCGAAGCGCAGGCCGCCACGTTCGCCGTGCGCCGGCACCGCTTCCCGGGCGTCGACATCCAAGAGGCGCTGGTGCGCTACTACCCGTTCGGCGAGGCGAGCGCGCACGCGATCGGTTACGTCGGCAGCATCAGCCTGGCGGACCTCGAGCGCATCGACCGCAGCGACTACGCGGCAACCTCGCAGATCGGCAAGCAGGGCGTCGAGCGCGCCTACGAGACCATACTCCACGGCCACGTCGGCTACCGCCAGCAGGTCGTCAATGCGCAGGGCCGCGTGCTGTTCGACCCCACGGTCGACTCGCACGCCGACAACGTCGCGAACTTCATCGGCGGCATCGAGAGCAAGGCGCCGGTGCAAGGCAACAACATCGTGCTGTCGCTCGACATGCGCATTCAGCTCGCGGCGCAGGAAGCGCTCGGCGACTCCCGCGGCGCCCTCGTGGCCATCGACCCGCGCACCGGCGACGTGCTCGCGCTCGTGAGCACGCCGTCGTTCGACCCGAACAGCTTCGCGACCGGCATCAGCCGCGCGGACTACGTGGCGCTCAACACCGACCTCGACAAGCCGCTGCTCAATCGCGCGCTCTCCGGCCTCTACCCCCCGGGCTCGACCGTCAAGCCGTACATCGCCCTGGCCGCGCTCCAGCACGAGAGCATCGACCCGGCACGCGAGCTCTATTGCCCCGGCGAATATCACATCCCCGGCCAGACGCACAAATACCGAGAGGGGCGCGGCGGAGTGCATGGGTCCACCAACCTGCACACGGCGATCGTCCGTTCGTGCGACGTGTACTTCTATCAGCTCGCGCTCGCGATGGGCATCGACGACGTCGCGAACGGCTTGAAGGCATTCGGCTTCGGCGCACCCACCGGCCTCGACATCGGCGGCGAGAAAGCCGGCATCGTGCCGTCGCCCGAATGGAAGAAGAGAAACTACGCGCGCCGCGAGGACCAGATCTGGTTCCCCGGCGAGACCATCAACACCGGCGTCGGGCAGGGCTACATGCTCGTCACGCCGCTGCAGGCCGCGCACTCGGAGGCCACGCTCGCCATGCGCGGCGTGGGGCACCCGCCGCGGCTCTTGATCGGCGTCGAAGACGCCGTCACGCGCAAGGTCACGTACAACGAGCCGACCACGCTGCCGCCGGTCGAAGGGCCCGCCCCCGAGCACTGGGACTTCGTGCGCGACGCGATGGTCGGCGTCACCTCGGAGGCTCACGGCACCGCGGTCGCGGCGATGAAGGGCGTGACCTACAAGGTGGCCGGCAAGACCGGCACGGCCCAGGTGTTCACCGTGGGCCAGGACGAGAAGTACCGCGAGGCCGACGTCGACGAGCGTCTGCGCGATCACGGCTGGTTCGTCGCGTACGCGCCGGCCGACGCGCCGCGGATCGCCATTGCGGCGATCGTCGAGAACGCCGGCGGCGGGGCGCGCTCGGCCGCGCCGGTGGTGCGCAAGGTGCTCGACGCGTATTTCAAGGCAGAGGGCTATGTCGCTCGCGAGCCTTGAGTGGGGCAGCGTCGGCGGCGGCCGCCGGAGACTGCCGTTCAGCGGGCTCGTGATCGACGTGCCGCTGCTGGCGCTGCTGCTCATGATCGTGGGCCTGGGGTTCGTCGTGCTGTACAGCGCGCTCGGCGCCGACGCGGGGCTCTTGATGCGCCAAGGCTTGCGGTTCGCCGCGGGCCTCGTCGCGTTCTTCGTGCTGTCGCAGGTGCCGCCGCGCTATCTCAGGATCTTCACGCCGTGGGTGTTCTTCGCCGGCCTGGGTTTGCTGCTCGTAGTGATGGTCGAAGGCGAGATCGCCAAGGGCGGGCAGCGCTGGCTCGATTTGGGCTTCGTGCGGTTCCAGCCGTCGGAGATCATGAAGCTTGCCGCGCCGATGATGGTCGCGTGGTTCATGCACGACCGCCGGCTGCCGCCGACGTTCCTCCAGACCATCGTGATGGTGCTGATCGTGTTGGTGCCGGCCGGCTTGATCGCCCAGCAGCCCGACTTGGGCACCGCGCTGCTCGTGATCGCCGCAGGCGGGCTCACGATCCTGGTCGCGGGACTGAGCATTCGGATCATGCTCACCGTCGGCGTGCTCGGCCTCTGTGCCTTGCCGCTGGTCTGGATGTTCATGCACGACTACCAGCGCAATCGCATCTTCACGTTTCTCAATCCCGAGTCCGATCCGCTCGGCACGGGCTACAACACCATTCAAGCGGAGATCGCGCTCGGCTCGGGCGGGATGTTCGGCAAGGGTTGGTTGAACGGCACGCAGGCGCACCTCGAGTTTCTGCCGGAGCGGTCCACCGACTTCATCTTCGCCGTCATGGGCGAGGAGTTCGGTCTGCTCGGCCTGCTGCTCCTGATCGTGCTGTACCTCGCGCTCGTCGGCCGCGGGCTCTGGATCGCCGCCGAGGCGCAGGACACGTTCACGCGGCTACTCGCGGGAGCGTTGTCGCTCACCTTCTTCTTCTACGTATTCGTCAACGCGGGCATGGTGTCCGGGCTCCTGCCGATCGTGGGCGTGCCGTTGCCGCTCGTGAGCGCCGGCGGCACGTCGATGGTGACCCTCATGGCCGGTTTCGGTATGCTCGCTTCGATTCATGGACACCGGAAGTTGATGGCGCCGTGAGGTTCCGCAGCCCAAGGATGGCCCCAAGGACGGCAGCCGCAGCGGCGGTGCTGCTCGCGATCAGCGTCACCTGCGGCGCACAAGCCAATAACGAAGAGGCCGACAACCAGGCGGCGGTCGCGCAGGCGCGCCGCGCGTTCGTCGACCGCATGGTCAGCACGCACGACTTCGACCGCGCCGAGCTCACGGCCGTGCTCGGCAAGGCCGAGATCAACCAGAAAATTCTCGACGCGATCGCCAAGCCCGCGGAGCGTGTGGTGCCGTGGTACGAGTACCGCGGCATCTTCGTCACTCCGGAGCGCATCGGCGCCGGCGTGCAATTCTGGAAGAACAACGCGCAAGCGATCGACCGGGCCGCCGAGCAGTACGGCGTCGCGCCCGAGATGCTCGTCGCGATCATCGGTGTCGAGACCTACTTCGGCCAGAGGATGGGCAGCTATCGTGTGATCGACTCGTTGTCGACGCTCGCGTTCGCGTATCCGCCGCGTGCCAAGTTCTTCGCGTCGCAGCTCGAGGAGTTCCTGCTGCTCACGCGCGAGGAGAAGGTCGACGTGTTCCAGCCGCTCGGCTCGTACGCGGGCGCGATGGGGGCGGGCCAGTTCACGCCGTCGAGCTACCGCTCGTTTGCCGTCGACGAGAACGAGGACGGCCATCGCAACATCTGGACCGATTGGGACGACGTGCTCGGCAGCGTCGCGAACTACTTCAAGCAGAGCGGCTGGCGCACCGGCGAGCCGGTGATCGACAAGGCCACGCGGCCCAAGAAGTGGACCCAAGCCGAGCCCGCGAACAAGCTCGACCTCGACGCCACGGTGGGCGCCGTGACGAAACAAGGTTACGTGTTCAAGACCAAGGAGCCCGCTGACGCGCGGGCCGGCGTGTTCGCGTTCGAGGCCCAGGGCGGCGGCACGGAATACTGGGTCGGCTATCACAACTTCAGCGTGATCACGCGCTACAACCGCAGCGCGAAGTACGCGCTCGCGGCGCACCAGCTCGGGCAGGCGATCCGCGCCCAATATTTGACCTCCTCCACGACGGGGAGCGTCGTGGAGTGAGGACGGCGCTCCGGCGCGGTCTGCTCGCCTGTGCGGCAGCGCCGACGCTCACTCTTCTCGCGGGCTGCGGCGGCGGCACGTATCAGAAGATCGTGCGGCCGTCGAGCGAGGCGCCGCCGGCGCCAATAGCGGTCGACGGAGGGGCAGTCGACGGCGGCGCGGTCAACCCGCCGCGCTCCGAGCGCGGCAATCCGCCGTTCTACGACGTGCTCGGCAAGCGCTACTACGTGCTCGCGACGGCCGATGGTTACGACCAGAAGGGGATCGCGTCGTGGTACGGCCGCGACTTCCATGGCCTGTCGACCTCGAGCGGCGAGACGTACGACATGCACGCGCTCACGGCCGCCCACACGACGCTGCCGATCCCGACCTGGGTCGAGGTCACGAACCTGGCGAACGGCAAGACCGTGATCGTGAAGGTCAACGACCGCGGCCCGTTCGTGGGCAGCCGGCTCATCGACCTGTCGTACGCCGCGGCCAAGGAGCTCGACATGATCCGCACGGGCACGACGCGCGTAGAGGTGCGCGCGCTCGGCGCGGCGCCCGTCTCGCCGGACGGAGCGGTGGCCCGTGTGGGTGCGCCGGCCGGAGCCGCGCCCGCGGTGGCCGGCGTGGCCGCGACAGGCGCGCCGAGCGCGTCCGCCTCGCCTCCGCCCGCGGTGCTGCCCGCCGCGCCAGGGCTGCAGCCGCAGCTCTTCGTCCAAGCGGGGGCGTTCGCGGACAAGGCGAACGCGGAGCGGCTCGTCGAGCGGCTGCGTTCGAGCGGCTTCCCGAATTCGACGGTCGTCAGCGACGGCACGGGCCGCCGGGCGCTGCATCGGGTGCGGATCGGACCGCTGCGCGACGCCTACGAGTTCGATCAGGTGAGCGACAGATTGCGAACCGTGGGAGTTCTTGACTCGCGTCTCGTCGCCGTTCGTTGAAGTGGGATAGGCTCCGGGGTTTTCGGGGGTTTACGTAAATGCTTCGATCGTCGCTCGCGGCGCTCTGCGCGCTCTTTGGTTGCCTGGTGCATGCGGAGGATTCGCAGGTTCCCGCGCCGCCGCGGCTCGGGTTCGGCAGCTATTACCTCGTGGACTACGCCACCGACCGCGTCCTCGCCGAGAGCCTGGCCGACGAGCAGGTCCCGCCCGCGAGCTTGACGAAGCTCATGACGGCGTACGTCGTGTTCAAGGCGCTCGAGGCAGGGGAGATCGACCTGCACGAGCAAGTGCCGGTGAGCGTGCGTGCGTGGAAGACCGGCGGCACGCGGATGTTCATCGACGTCAACTCGCGTGTCGAGGCCGAAGACTTGATCCGCGGGATGCTGATCCAGTCGGGCAACGACGCGAGCGTGGCGCTCGCCGAGCGCGTCTCGGGTTCCGTCGAGGCGTTCGTGGAGAGGATGAACTCGACGGCCGCGGCGCTCGGCATGCGCAACTCGGTGTTTCGCAACCCCACGGGGCTGCCTGCGCGGGGGCACCTGACCACGCCGCACGACCTCGCGATCGTGGCGAAGGCGATCATCCGGGAATTTCCGGCCTACTACGGCCTCTACTCCGAGCGCGAGTTCAGCTACAACGGAATCACGCAGCACAATCGTAACGCGCTTCTGGCGCGCGACCCGAGCGTCGACGGCATGAAGACCGGCCACACCGAGGCCGCGGGCTATTGTCTCGTGAGCTCGGCGCAGCGCGACGGCATGCGGCTGATCGCGGTGGTGCTCGGCGCGACGACGCCGAAGGCGCGTAACGACGGCGCGCAAAAGCTGCTCGAGTACGGATTCGCGAACTACGAGACGCACAAGCTCTATGCGGCGGGTCAGGAGCTCGGCGTCGCGCGCGTGGCGGGCGGTAGCCTGGACGCCGCGGGCTTGGGCCTCACCAACGATCTCTACGTCACCATTCCGCGCGGCAGCTACGACGCGGTCGCGGCGAGCATGGACGTGGGCGAGCAGCTGGTGGCGCCGCTCCCGCAGGGCACCGCGGTCGGCGCCGTCAACGTCTCGCTCGGCGGCGCGCCGCTGTCGCACGCCTCGCTCGTCACGCTCAAGCCGGTGACCGAAGGCGGCGTCTGGACGAAGCTCGTCGGCACGCTCGGGCTCGAGTAGCCTAGGTGGCGTGATCTCGAACGTTTCGCCGTTGAGGATTCGCGAGCTCGGGTTCCGTGCGCTGCCCGAGGTCTGGGCCGAGATGCAGGCCTTCACGGCGTCACGCACCGCAGTCACGCCTGACGAGATCTGGCTCGTCGAGCATCCGCCCGTGTTCACGCTCGGGATGCGCGCCGACCGCGCGCACGTGCTCGCGCCCGGCGACATTCCGGTGGTGCAGATCGACCGTGGCGGCCAGGTCACGTACCACGGCCCCGGCCAACTCGTCGCCTACGTGCTGCTCGACCTGCGCCGCCTCGCGCTGACGCCGCGCAAGCTGGTGCAGGCGCTCGAGGACGCGGTCATCGAGACGGTGGCGGGATATGGCGTCGAGGCGAGCGCGCGCCGCGAGGCGCCGGGCGTCTACGTCGGCGGCAGGAAGCTCGCCGCCGTTGGTTTACGCGTGAAGCGCTACTGCTCCTACCACGGGCTCGCGTTGAACGTGTCGATGGACCTCGAGCCGTTCGGGCGGATCAATCCGTGCGGTTTCCCGGACCTCGAGACGACGGACCTCGCGCGTCTCGCGGGCGTGACGGATCTTGCTCGGGTGGGGGCGGACCTCGCGCCGCGGCTCGCGGCGCGGTTCGCGCCGGCGGACGCCCCGGTCGCCCCAGTCGCTAGACTCGGCTGAAGCCGAGGTAGCTGCTGTACGTGAACGCGAAGCTCACCACGATCCAGACGAGCCACGCGAAGCGCGTGAGCTCGGGCATCCAGGACTTGCGGGCGAGCCAATAGCTGAGCGCGGGCACGCCGCAGATGAGCGCGGTGACGGTCAGCAACAGCGCCGATTGGATCGCGACGTCGATGACCGGAATCTGCTCGAGCCCCAGGCCGCGAAGCGACGCGTTGACGATCGCGAGCAGCACGCTCGCTCCGATCAACGCTACCCACTGCTTGAGGCCGAGCCAAGGTGTCTGCGGCGCCGCCGGCGCGTTTACGCCTTCCTTCGAGGTCACGTAGATCGACTTCGCGGTCACGAAGCCGCGCTTGGTCGTCACGGACTTGAGCCAGAGGAAGGCGAGCAGCGTCACGAACGACAACAGCGTGAGCCAATGCGCGGGGTGCACGAGGTTCGTGGCGACGCCGGCGACGGCGGTCACGGCCACCGTGCCCACGATCGACGCTGCGCCGAGCGCGACGAGCCACGGTTCCTGCGTGCGCGCGAGCGTCAAGTGGATCAGCAACAGCAGCAGGATCTGCGGCACCGCCGCGTACTGCAGCGTGGCCATGTGCCGCGGCAGGATCTCGTTCTCGAGCGCCATCGCGATCAGCACCGCCAAGAGCAGCGCCGAGACGTAGATCGCGTAGTCGCGAGCAAAGCGGTTCGGCGAGATCACGAGGTAGGCGCGCGCCGCGACGAACGCAGCCGCGGTCGCGGCGAGGGTCGCGAGCACGAACAGGTAGGCCGCGCCGAGCGTGCCCAGATCGATGCCGCGCTCCGCAAGGGCGGCCGTCAAGTCGAACGCACCGTTGAACGGTTGCATGAGGCGGGCGGCTTACTTTTCGGCCGCGGTCTTGTAGGCGTCGGGGGAGTCGGTGGCGAGGAAGTTGTACTTGCGCTTCCAAGAGTCGGCCGACTCGGTGAGCTTCTTGATCGTGGCCTCGTGCTCTTTGATCGTTCCCATGAGCCGAGTGACCGTGGTCTCGCGTTCCTTGAGCCTTGTCTCGAGGTCCGGGCTCGGTGCGGTGCGCGAGTCGCCGCCGGCGGGAGAGCCGCCGCCTGCGGTCGCTTTCGCGAGCGCCTCGCGCAGCTGCGCGACCTCGTGCTCGAGCGCGTCGATCGACGTCCGATCCTTCTCCGAGAGCGCCCTCAGGCGCACCGTTTCGGATTCGCTGCCGCGGAGCTTCGAGAGCCGGCGCTCGCGCTCGTCGTCGTCCGCTTGCAGCTTCCCTATGGCCTGGTTCTTCAGCTCGAGCTCCTTGTGCAGGCGCTCGATCTCGTGGTTCTTCTCGTCGCCGGTCTTCTGCGTCGCGCGCGCGGCCTTCAAATCGGCTTCGAGCGACTGGATGAGCTCGGCCTGGGTGTTGAGCCGCTCCTCGAGCGTGATCGCATGCGACTGCGACTGGACGAGCTGCTCCTTCGTGTGGGTCGTACCCTGCTGCCCCTCGATCGCCTCCTCGGCTTCCTTGATCTCCACCTTGAGCGCGTCGATGCGCTGCAACAGCTTCTGCTGATTGCCTTCGGCCGCCGCCTTGTAGGTGCGCAGCCCGTCGAGCCCCGCTTTGAGCGCGACGTTGGCCTTCATCTTGGTGCGCAGGGTCGCGAGTAACGCGACGATCAAGCCCTTGCGGCGCTTGACGAGCCGTTCGAAGTACTGCGCCTTGCCGAGGCGCCACTTGGCTTCCTCGTAGCGCTCCTCGACTTCCTCGACCGCTTCTTGGAGCTTCGTGATGTGCTCGCGGCGCTCGTTCACGAGCTCGGTGAGGTTCTCGGCGTTGTCCTTCTCTTCCTTGAGCTCCACCTCGAGCCCCGCCATCTGCTCGCGCATCTGGTCGCGCTGTCGCAGGAGCTCGGCGTGCTCCGCGCCGAGGCGGTGGAGCTCGTCGTCCTTCGCGCCGGCGTCGGCGGCCGCCGCATCGACGCGCGTGAGCATGCTCGACAGCTCGTCCTCGAGGCGGTGTTTGTGAGTACGCAGCTGGTCGAGGTCGCGATTGGAGGCGAGTAGCGTGTCGCGCAAGCTCGTGAGCTCGCGGTCGGAAGCCTGCACGGCCGTGCGTGCGTGCTCGAGCTCGGCCGAGATCTCGGCGAGGTACACCTCACGGGCTCGGGCTTCTTGCCGGTTGCGCTCGAGCTCGTAGTCGCGCTCGGCGAGGTGGTCGCTGCCTTCGGCGAGGCGCCCGTCGCGCTCCGCGAGCTGCTCGCGGATCTCGGCGAGTTGTCGGTCGCTCTCGGCCACTTGGTCTTGCGCGGCGGCGGCGGTCGCGTCGAGGTCGGCTAGCCGCCGATCGACGTCGGCGAGCCGCTGGTCGCGGTCGGAGAGCGCCGCTTCCAGGTTGCGCGCCGCAGCCGCGGCTTCGCGCTCGCCTCGCTCCAGCGCGGCGAGCGTGCCGCGCAGCCGGTCGAGCTCGGCGTTGACTTGCTCGAGGCGCTGTTGCGAGTCGCGGAATGCCTCGCGCAGCTGCTCGCGCTCCGCGATCGCGTGCGCGGCTTCGTTGGCATTGCCTTCCGCGCGGTCGCGCAGATACTCGAGATCGTGCGCGAGCGCCGCGATGCGCTGGTCGCGTTCCGCGCCTTCGCTGCGCAGCTGCTGCTCGCGCTGCTCGAGCTGCACCCGCAGGTGCTCCGCCTCGGCGGTCAGCTCGACGATCCTGTGCTCGCGCTCGCTCACCGTGGCGCGCGCGCGCTCCGCATTCGCTTGCGCCTCGCGGGCCGCACGTTGCTGCTCCGCGAGCTCGGCGTTCGTTTGCGCGAGCTCGCCCTTGAGCGCGGCTCGCGAGGTGTGTGCTTCGGTAAGTGCGTGCTCGAACGATGCCGTTTGACGCTTGAGATTCTCGATCTGCGTGAGCGTCTCGATCGAGGGCTCGGCGTGGCCGTTCGAGGACGGGACGTCGCGGATCTCCTCGAGCTCGACCTGGAGCTCGCCGATCCGTCGCTCGCGTCCCTCGAGCTCGAGGCGCAGCGCTTCGATCTCGCTCGAAACGTCGGCGACTCGGGGAGGTGAGGAATTGGCGGCCGCGGGCTGTGCCGCGTCCGCGGCGGAGCTACCTTGTTGCGCCTCGCCGAGCCGCTCGATGAGGGCGTCGCGCTCCATGAGCTCCTTGCGGAGGTTCGCGAGGCGCGTCTTGTATTCCTTGGTCTCGGTGTCGATGTCTTCGGCCTTGGCCCGCCAGAAGTTGATCTCCTTCTTGGTGAGCTTCTCGGGGCCGGACTCGGCGATCTCGAGCTTTTTCTTGAGCTGCGCCACCTTGGCGCGCTCGGCTTCGGCGATCTCCTCGAGATGGCTCGCGGCCTGCTGCCAGCGCACGCGCTCGGCCTCGACCGTCTCGAGCCGATGGGTGAGGACCTCGAGCGATTCCTCGAGCTGATTCTTGGGCGCCTTCTTGCGCTTGAGCTGCTCGTCCAGGTCGGACGCACGGGCCTCAGAGTCGCGCAGCGCGTTTTGGAGGATAGCGAAGGCCTGTTCGGCTAATTCGCGCGGGTTAGCCATTGCTCGAAGCTAGTGAACAGAATTGCCCGGAAGCCTACTCTGCTTGACCAAGATCAACGCGGTATTCAGTCACGTTTTGACATAAACCGTCGTGGCATACTGCCACGAATCGCCGCATGGGAACTAGCTAGTGCCGACCGAGACGCTGGCTCGCGCATTGCTCGCGGGGGACCGCGGCATAGCCGCGAAACTCGCGACCAGATTGCTGCAGCCGTTGAACAATAATTTCGTCGAGCGTCCTTGGGGAGGCCGGCGCATGCAGACGTTCAAGAATGGTGCAGCCGGCGTCGCCGACGGCGTCAAACGCTTCGGCGAGTGCTTCGAGATCGCGGCCGACGACTCGGACGCGGAGGCGCGGCAATATCCGAGCGTGATCCGCCTCGACGACGGCTCCGAGGTG
>Ga0137410_10000492_pt1 | contig 28098 bp, 21 predicted proteins | sample CZODoug1_16funga_FD_108878 | JGI IMG/M metagenome (GOLD analysis project Ga0137410, IMG submission 108878) | Vadose zone soil fungal communities from Angelo Coast Range Reserve, California, USA - CZODoug1_16fungal (Illumina Assembly) | ecosystem: Environmental > Terrestrial > Soil > Vadose zone... | reverse complement strand
CGAGTCTCTCCGGCTCAGGCGCCCGGGCTGGCCAAGCTTCGATCGCCCAGCAATCAGCCGGCGCTGCAAACCGCCGAGGGTGCCCACCACTGGCGGATCGTCCTGATTGAGTTCCAGGCCAACCGCGGCGGCGCGGGCGACATCATCACGCTCGGCCCCCTGCGCCTCGCCTATTACCCCGCCGGCGTCGTCCATAAGGCCTAGTTGATGCGGAGTCCTCCCGCGCACGACAGCGGCGGCTCGGGTGCGGGGCCTGTCCTGCTGGTCGTGGGCCTTCTGATCGCCCTCGCGCTGGCGGCTCTGCTGCTCCCCTGCATTCCCTGCCCCGAATGCGACGCCTTCGGCGAAGTGCAGTACGTCCATTCCGTCACGGGAACGAAGGCCTCCTGTCCCCGCTGCAAAGCGAGGACGACTGTCACGATCCTGGAATGGCTGCCCCGCTTGAATCCCGAATTCCACTGACGGCTCTCTCTTCGCTCCAGGGAGGGCTTGTCCTTCGAAGCCGGGCCCCCAGGGGCGTAGGGGGACCTCTTCATTCTTGATTTTGGATGCCTGATGCGTGATGCCTAACTGCGGAGGTACATCACGCGCGAGCAGTTGCGGCAGAACTGCAGTTCGCGCCCCATCATGAGCAGATTCACGTCCTGCATGTTGAGGCCGACGCCGCAGGACTCGCACTGCCAGTAGACGACCTTGCCCTCGTCCTCGATCGTCTCGTACTTGCTGACGGGCGCCAGGGCGACGCCGTCGTCCTTCGCGACGAGGACGCGCTCGTAGACCCGGAGGATTTCCTTCTCCAGGCCCGACGCGATCGACGTGCGCTGGGCGATCTGCGTCTCGATAGTGCGGTCGTCGAGCGACATCTCGGCCTCGAGCTTCTTTTTGGCCGCCGCATGCTCGTCCTCGGCGGTCTTGACCTCTTCCTGGCGGAGCTTCTCCAGCTTGGCCTTCTCCTCGACCTGCATCATCAGGTCCAGGAGCCCGTCCTCGACCCGGCTCTTGTCCGCCTTGATGCCGGAGATTTCCTTCTGGAAGGCCTGGTACTCGTCGTTCTTCTTGGCGGTCATCGACTGGGTCTGCAGCTTCTCGACCTTGGCGTCGAACTCCTTGACCGTGAGCTCGCGCTTGGAGCTTTCGAGCTTGAGCGCCTTGATCTCGCCCTGGACGGCGGCGAGGTTCTCCTTGGCGTGGGAGACCTTCTTTTCGGCGGTGGCGAGCTGGCGGGGTTTTTCGGAGCGCTGAACCTTGAGCTTGTGGATCTGGAGATCCAGCTCCTGAAGCGGAATCAGAGCGTCTGCTTTTCTCGGCGCCATCTAGAAGTGTCGTTAAAGGGTGTCAAAGCCCCACCATCATACACATCGCCCTTTCGGGCACAACACAAATCCCCGGGCGCTAAGCCTCGACCGGCTCCTTGGCCGCCGCCGCGTTCTCCTCCGCATTCTTGCGGAGGATGCCCTCGAGGAAGCCTTCCAGCTTGCGCGACCGGATCGGGTGCTGCAGCTTTCGGATCGCCTTCGCCTCGATCTGCCGGACGCGCTCGCGAGTCACCTTGAAGATCCGGCCCACTTCCTCGAGCGTGTACGTATACCCGGTGCCGATCCCGTAGCGCAGCTTGATGATCTCGCGCTCGCGGAACGACAGGGTCTGCAGGACCGTCTCGATCTTCTCCTTCAGCATCTCGTGCGTCGCCGCCGAGACCGGGCTCTCCGCCGACTCGTCCTCGATGAAGTCGCCGAAGTAGGAGTCGTCGCCCTCGCCGATCGGCCGGTCCAGCGAGATCGGGTGCTTCGCGATCTTGAGGACGCGCTTCGTCTCCTCGAGCGAGATCTGCGACTCGTTCGCGATCTCCTCGAGCGACGGCTCTCGCCCGTTCCGCTGGGCCAGCTTCTTGGCCACGTTGCGGAGCTTGGTCATGGTCTCGATCATGTGGACCGGGATGCGGATGGTCCGCGCCTGGTCCGCGATCGCGCGCGTGATCGCCTGCCGGATCCACCACGTGGCGTAGGTCGAGAACTTGTAGCCGCGGCGGTACTCGTACTTCTCCACCGCCTTCATGAGGCCCGTATTGCCCTCCTGGATCAGGTCCAGGAACGACAGGCCGCGATTGCGGTATTTTTTCCCGATCGACACCACCAGGCGCAGGTTGCCGCTCGACAGCTTCCGCTTCGTCTTCTCGTAATCCTCGAAGCGCTCGCGGATGTCGCGGACCCGGGCGCGCAGCTGCTCCGAGCCCTCGAGCGTCTGGGCCTGGATCTGTTCGAGCTCCTTGTTGAGGCCGGCCAGGCGCACCTTGCTGCCCTTGCCCGCCTTGATGTCCTCGATCTCGGTCGTGACTTCGTCCAGCTTGCGGGAGAGGCTTTCCAGCTTCTCCATCATCGGCTTGATCTTCTTGGACTGGATGTTCATCTCCTCGAGCATCACCACGCAGCGGCGCTGGTTCTCGCGGAGACGCAGGCGCACCTTCTCGCGCTGCTTCCCGTTCATCCGGTTGTTTTCAAGCTTGTCGAAGCACTCGTGGGAGTCGAAGACCGTCGACCGGATCCGGTCGATGACCTGGGGCAGCCGGTCCAGGACCTCGAACTTGGAGACGTCGATCGCGCTGTCCGCCTTCAGGGTGCGGTCGAAGGCGAGCTCTCCGTTCTTGACGTCTTCCAGGATCTGGATCGCCTCGATGACGGCGATCGGCGACTCCAGCACCTTGGTGCGGAACCGCTTGCGCGTGATCTCGATCCGCTTGGCCAGCCGCAGCTCGTCCTCGCGGGAAAGCAGCGGGATTTCGCCCATCTGGGTGAGATACATGCGGACCGGGTCGTCGATCTTCTCGGACGCGACGCCGCGGGTCTTGGTCTCGACCTCTTCGGGCTGCTCGAACTCGCGCTCGTCGTCGTCCGGCTCGAATCCCGCGCCCTCCTTCGCCTCGCCGCCCTCGGCGGCCGTCTCGACCATCTCGATCCCCAGGTCGTCCATCATCTGGAGGATCGTGTCGAGCTTGTCGGGCGACACCATGTCGTCCGGAAGGACCTTGTTGAGCTCGTCGTAGGTGACGAAGCCGCGCTTCTTGCCCTCCTCGATGAGGTTCTTGACCTCGGGGCTCAGCTTGTCGGCGGCGTCGCCGACCACTCCCTTGAGGCGGCCGGCGCCTTCGGCGGCGTCGCCCTCGGCCTCTTCGGGGCCCATCTTCTCGTTCGAGGGAGGTTCTCCCTTGGCGCGGATGTCCATGTCTTAGCGTCCGGGCATGGCCCGGGGGTTGTCCCGGGCCTTGGCCCTTTTCGTCTCCTGGAATTTTCTCAGTTCTTCACGTTGGATGTCGTCGCTGGTTTCGTTTAAACGGCCACGCTTCCCCTGATATTCGTTCCGGGCTTCGGCCAGTCCCAGCGACTTCATGCAACCCGCCGCCCGTTCCCCGGCCTTGGCCGGATCGATGTCCAAGTCGACGATCCCCGCCGCGACCTCCATGGCCGCCGCGTCCTGGAGCAGCGCCACCAGGTCGCCCGGATTGATCTCGCCGTTCCGGTCCAGCAGCCCGTAGGCCGTGCCGGCGATCCTCCGGAGGACCTCCGAGGGATAGCGCTCCGCCGGTGCCTCGCTTCGGATCGTCGCTGCGACCGTCTTGTCCGCCAGCGCGCAGGCCAGCAGTTCCCGCCCCGCTTTCTCCAGCATCGGGGACGCCGGGAGGGGCGCGGCCGCCCGTGCCGCGGGGCGCTCCTCGGCGGTCGGCTCGCCCTCGCGCTTCCGCGCCAGCTTGCCCCGCAGCGTCCGCTCCTCGATGCCGAACTTTGCGGCCAGCTGCTGCACCAGGATCTCCTGCTTGACCGGGTCGGGGATCTGGTTGATGCGCTCCAGCATCTCCTCCACGATCCGGCCGATCGCCGCCGGCGTCGTCGTCCCGTGCCGCGCCGCCAGCGCGTCCATCAGGAAGCCGAAGATCTCCCGGGGATTCTGCAGGCACTCCCGCAGTTTGTCCGGACCCTGCTTGATGACCACGTCGTCGGGATCCATCCCTTCGGGCAGGCTCGCGACGAAGATGTCCACGTTCTCCGACAGCAGCAGGTCGAGCCCCCGCTCGCTCGCCTTCTGACCGGCCGCGTCCGAGTCGAACACCAGCACGACCTTGTCCGCGTAGCGCCGGAGGATCTTGAGGTGGTCCTTGGTCAGCGCCGTCCCGAGGGTGGCGACCAGACCCTTCACCCCGGCCTGGAAGGGGACGATCACGTCGAGGTAGCCCTCGACGATATAGACCGTCCGGGTCTTCTCGATCTCCTCCTTGGACAGGTGGAGGCCGTAGAAGCCGCGTCCCTTGGAGAAGACGGCGGTTTCGGGCGAATTCAGGAATTTGGGCTGCTCGTCCTTCAGCGTCCGGGCGCCGAACCCGATGGTCCGGCCCCGGGGATCGTGAATCGGAAAGACGACGCGGCCGCGGAAGCGGTCGTAGTAGCCCCCGCGGCCCTCGCGTTCGATGGCGAGACCTGCGGCGGCCAGCGTCTTGTCGTCGTAGCCGGCCTTGCGGCCGCGCTGCAACAGGTAATCCCACGATTCCATCGAGAATCCCAGTTTGTAAAGATCGCTCGTCTCGTCGTTGACGCCGCGGCGGGCCAGGAACGACCGGGCCGATTCCGCCTCCGGCGCCTTCAACAGCAGCCCGCGAAAGGCCTCCTGCGCCCACTCCAGGACGCGGTAGAGGTCGTCGCGGCCGATGCCTTCCTTCCCCCCCTCCTTGTATTTGACGGGGATGCCCACTTTCTGGGCCAGAATCCGGATGGCCTCGGGATAATCCACGTTTTCGTGGGCCATCACGAAGCTGATGGCGTCGCCCCCCTTGCCGCAGCCGAAGCACTTGAACGTCTGGCGCTGGGGAGTGACGATGAACGAAGGGGTTTTCTCTTCGTGGAAGGGGCAAAGCCCCTTGTAGCTTGCGCCGGCGCGCTTGAGAGGGATATATCCGGCGACGATTTCCTGTATGTCCACCGATCGCTTGACTTCCAGAACCGTTTCGTCGGCGATCAGCGCCACACACCCCTCCCGCGCGGATGAAAAAGGATACCTACGGAGCCATCCAAGTCAAGCGAAAATGCCCTCTTGTTAGACGAGTGTAAGCCCTCGCCGTGATGGGAGCTTTCTGACCCGGACCGGGACGCTACAGCCGGGCAAGCGGGAGCAATTCCGCAGGCGTCAGGGTCTCCACCCGGCGGCCGCCCGCCGCCGCCGACTTCTTCCGCCGCTGTGAGAAGAGCGCCCGCAGCGCCGCCTCGACCGCGAGGGCGTCCGCCACCGGCGCCGGCCTCAGCAGCCGGAATACCGTCGACTCCACCTTCGGCGGCGGCAGGAACAGCCCCTTCCCCGCCTTGCGCAGCTTCTTGATCGAGCAGGTCCCCTGGATCAGCGCCGGCATCGGCCCGTACTCCCGGGTTCCCGGCGCCGCCTTGATCCGGTCGTAGACGTCCGTCTGGATCATCAGCGTGCACGACCGGATCTCGACCGGCGCCGCGAGGATCGCCAGCAGGATCCGCTGCCAGTCGCCATAAGGGAGATTGGACACCAGCCGTATCGGACCGTCGACGTGCCGGGCGAAGTCCGCGCCGTCGCCGCGGACCAGCGAGACGTTCGGCAGCCCGCCCACGAGCTCCCTCGACAGCGCGTGGATCGTCTCGTCGAGCTCCAGGGCGACGACCCGGGCCGCGGCGCCGGCCAGCTTCTCCGTCAGATTGCCCAGCCCGGATCCGATCTCGACGACCGTGTCCCCCGGCTCGATCTCCGCGTCGCGGACCAGCGCCTCGAGGAAGTTCCCGTCGACGAGGTAGTTCTGCCCGAGCGACTTCTTGAGCGCGATTCCGCGCTCGCGAAGGAGGGCCGTCACGGCGCTGCGGGTCCAGTTCATGAGGGGAGCGTCCGGGCAGCCTAGCGCTGAAGCCGCCGCAGCACCACCGTCTCGTACGTCTCCGTGCGGTCCTCGCCCCCCTCCCTCGTGCTCAGCTCCACCCGGAGCAGGAAGCAGGTGGGCCCGAGCGCATCCTTCGCCCCTCCCGCGACCGCGGGCGTGAAGGTCGCGGTGAACCGGTAGGCCGAGCCGCCGTCATCCTTCAGCTTGCCGGGGGAGCCGGCGTCGTCGATCAGCAGGCTCCCGTCCTCGCGCTCGCGCACGAAGCCCTTGACCGTGTCCGGGTTCGTGTCGACCAGGCGGTCCTGCAGCATCGCGGCCACGCGCGGCGCCAGCCAGGCGAGCTGCGCCTGGTCCATCCCCCGCTTGTGCGACGCGCTCCCCACCGCGAACAGCGGCAGGATCGTCGACACCGCCAGCACGAGCACCACGATCGAGATCAGCACCTCGAGCAGCGTCATGCCCCGGTCGCGGCGCGTCGTCACGGCTCCTGCGCCTCCCGCGACACCGGCATGCGCACCTCCGACGTGAAGGTCTCGCCGAAGTGCACCGCCGAGCCGACGGCATGCGACGCCGCCTTGGTGTTCCGCTGGCCCCGGCGCAGCTGGCTCAGATCGCTCGACGTCTTGTCGCCGTATTCGATCCATTCGCCGTCGATCTTGACCATCCCCGGCGCGTCGGTGAGCCCGCGCGTGTGCGTCAGGTGCAGGTACGTCGTCCGCTCGTCGACCGGATCGCCCAGCTTCACGCCCGTCAGATCCGGCGTGCCCGACTCCACCGTCACCGTGATCTGGACGATCGCCGGGTACACGAAGTCCGGGTCCTTCAGGTCGTTGCTCTTCCGATAGAAATGGAAGTTGCGGTCCTCCTTCCGCGTGGAGTCCCAGCGCTTCTCCGGGCCGGACGACTGCTTCGCGCGCGTCCTCGACACTTCGCGGATCGGGACCGTCTCGTCCCACGTCGTCGTGAACTGCGTCCAGAACTTGTATCCCACGTAGAGGATCCCGTACTCGACCGGGGTGAAGTAATTCGTGAAGACGGAGTCGGTCCCCGAGCTGTACTCGATCGGGTTCAGGAGCGTGCCCGACCGGCGCCGGTCGAAACCCCGGATGCCGCGGTAGAGGGTGTTCTTCGCCTGGTCGGGGTCCAGCACGTAGGCGATCTCCCACGTCGGGCCATAATAGTTCTGCGGCAGGATCGTGGGCGGATTGACGACCGGCGCCTTGATCACGGCGGGATTGCCGTCGCGCACGAAGCGGATCCGCGGGCGGTTGTTCTTGTCGAGGTCGCACTGCAGCGCGGGCGCCGGCAGCGGCTTCACCCCGTCCAGATACCACTCGTTCTCGGCGTAGAGGTTCCGCAGGTCCGCCGAGAGGACGTCCATTACGACCTGCGCCCGATCGTAGACGTCCTTCCGCGCCTCCCCCGACGTCCACGTCTCCAGGCTCCGCGTGGTGAGCGTGACCAGCGCCGTGATCAGCATGAGCAGAATGACGAACGCCACGAGCAGCTCGATCAGCGTCATGCCTGCCGTGGCCCGGGGCCCGGGGCTTGCGGCCTTACTGATCTTCATGATGCAGCGTCTGGACCGGCCGGTCGTAATCGACCTGGATCTCCTTGATCTTCGGGCAGCGCTTCCACGATTCCGACTGCCGCGGATTCTGCGCGTCGAAGGCGCCCTGCTTGTACTCGACGTAGAAGCGCACGTCGAGCTGGCCCGAATCCTGCAGGTGGCCGGTGCGGTTGAGCTTGACGTTCGAATTGCCCGCAATCGAATCGACCAGCAGCGTCAGGTCGCTCATGCCCGGCGCGTCCCAGAATTCTCCGCGGCCGTCGATCCTCGCCAGGGCATGCACGAGGATGTTCTTGTCCGACTGCGGGATGTCGTGCCGCCACATGAACGTGTTCCAGTGCGCGAGGTCCAGCTTCGTCGACCACTGGAAATAGACCATCGAATTGTCGTATTCGCGCGCCTTATAGGTGTCCCAGACGCGGAACGGCATGCCGTAGGCGAGGCAGGTGGTCGACGTGTGGTTCGTCTCCTGCGTCCCGAACATCCCGCGATACAGGCCCTTCTGGCCGTCCCAGCGCGGCGGCATGGACAGCGTCAGCCCGTCGTCCGCATTCCACTGGAACAGCGCCATTTCGTTGTCGAGGAGGACGTAGCCCGACTTGTAGCGCGCAGGATCTCCCGACATCCGCTGCTTGAGGCGGATCACCTTGTCGTCCGTGGACACGTCCCCCGCCAGCGCCGCCACCGGCACCCAGGGGATATAGAAGATGGCGTCGCCCTGGTCGTGCAGCTCGGCCGTCGAATTCAGCCAGCCGCGCTTCGCCTGCTGGGCGCTGCCCTGCGTGCCGTTCTGCGTCCAGTTGCCGTATCCGATGTACTCGTCGCCGACCTTCATCAGGCCGCCGTTCTGGAAGAACGGGATGCCCGTCTGCGTGATCTGCAGGGTCGTGTCCCCCACCCCGGCCGGACCGAAGAGCCGCAGCCGTCCCTTCGTCCCCGCGAAGCCCTTCAGCTCGTCGATCTGCCCGTCCGTCACGGGCCCGATCGTCACCTTGGGCGACGCGGTGTTGAGATACGCGCGGCTCAGCAGCTCGCCCGACGGGAACTTGAGGACGCAGACGTGCAGGTCGTCGGCGATCCAGTCGCGGGACGCCGGCTGCCGCAGCGCGGCGACCTGCGTCGCATTCTGGATCGAGAAGTTTCCCGGCCAGATCGCCGGCTGACCCGGCGGCTGCGGATACGGGCTGCACCGCCCGATCTGCGCCGGCATCTTCTGGTTCGCCGCGTCGGTGAGCGTGACGCGGTCGAAGGCCCCCATGCTGTTCCCCTTCGCCGGCCAGTTGTTGACGTCCTGTCCGAGGAACGTGGGCAGCAGCGGGTCGGAGGGCGAATGGTTCTGCGGGATCGACGCGAAGCAGGCGTTGCCCCGGCGGAAGTTGATGGGCGTCGTCCCCATCATGAAGCCGACCCAGAAGTTCTTCCCGCTCGGGTCCTTCTGCACCGGGCCGAACCACTCGTCGCCGATCTGAATGATCGTCGGCGAGGGAAAGCCCGTGAAGTCGGTCGTCGCCACGGACCACAGGTGGACCTGCGCCCCGCTGCGATGGATCGCCCCGACGCTGCCCATCTGGGCCCGGAGGCAGCCGGTGAACTTGGCCGTCGACGGCGGCATGGTTCCGGCGACCCCGCCCGTCGCGCGCGTCGCGTAGTAGATGATCTCGTCGTCGACGCGGATATAGCCCTGGTCCGGGTAGTCCATGATCGTCGACGGCGCGATCTCCAGCACCCCGATCTGGTTCTGGGTTGCGTCGATCTGCCACTGCATCGTGATCGGATCCTGTTTGTCGCCGCAGACGGCGGCCGCGGGAGCCATGCCGAACTTGTAGGGGGTGTTCGCGTTGGTTTTCGGGATGCGGTCGTACTGCATCGACACGCTGTAGCCGATGCCCGGATACTGGGCGATGACCTGCCCGTTGCGGATCTTGCTGGAGTAGCCGAAGAGCTGGACGTTGGCCTGCGACGGATGCGAAGCCGCCAGCGTGCCGCGCGCGCCCCGGATGGCCGCGCCGCCGCTCGTGTCGTAGAGGACGATCTCCTCGCCGACGAGGAGCGGCGTCAGCTCCGTTCCCGAGGGCAGCAGCGCGTTGCTTTTGAGGGAAACGGTCGTCGAGTTGTTCGTCAGGGCGCTCGTCAGCTTCGTCATCAGCTCGCCGCCGCCCGAGTTGGTGTAGTGCATGAACTTCGCCTGCGGATCCGAGAAGCCGTCGACGAGCATCGCGATGTCGGCGTAGCGGTTGCTCTTCCAGTAGGCGGCGAAGTGCGTCCAGGTGTCGCCCGCGATCTTGAAGTTCGGCCAGCGGAGCTCGGCGACGCCGTTGGCCATCTTCCAGTTGGCGTCGGCCCCGTTCGGGATGGTGGCGTCGGCGACGGTCATGATGAGGTCGGTGCCCTCGACGCGGAGCGAGACCCGGTTGGTGGTCTGATCCTCCTTGATGTCGAAGATCGTCGCGCCTCCCGGGTCGGACTTCCAGCGTGCCCAGATCTCGAAGCCGCCCGACCCGGTGTCCGGCCGCTCCTGCGCGGGCTGAAGGTCGTCCTCGGGCACGTTGTTCAGCGCGAAGAACTGGGTCCAGTCGAAGCTCTCCGGCCCGCTCGACTTCTTCCCGTCCATCTCGGTCCCGTAGTGGTTGCGGTTGTGCGGGTCGGTCCAGCCCGTCAGCTGCTGCTCGAAACGGCCGTCGGTCAGCTCGCCGCGGTTGTCCTCCGTCGGCAGCACCGTGACATAGGCCTCGTTCTGGCCGGTCTGCGGTTTCAGCGCCGTATCCGCCGGCTGGGTGTAGGGGCGGGGATACGTCAGCATCCGGCTCCCGTACGGATAGCCGCTGAAGGCCATCTTCGGGTTGATGTTGATCAGCGCGGTCTGCACCTGGGAGTACATCTGGTTGAAGTCGTACTGGCTCTCGCAGTAGAGCTTCAGCGTCGTCGGGGGCGAGACGCTGACCACCTCGCGGTAGCCGCGCCCGGCGACCTCGGAGCCCGCGGGGTTGTTCATCGACGCGAACGCCTCGAGCGTGTAGACGTCGTAGGACTTGAAGCAGATCGGGACGGTGCCACTGCCGTTGAGGAGGGCGGCGTTGGGGCAGACGGCGTTCAGGGCGACGGCGAGCTTCTTCGGCTGGCTGATCGACGTCGACGCGAGCTGGAGGAGGAACTGCTCGAGCCGGGGGATGTCGCGGTTGAAGAAGCGGGTGGCGAGCTGCTGGGCGTCGCCGCGGTCGACCGTACTGCCGGGCACCTGGTACAGGTTCAGCCCCTCCCACATCGCGATCAGGGTCTCTTTCTTGGCGGTATTGATGTTCACGGGATGCCGCTGCTCGACCTCGATGACGCCGTCGACGTAGCCCGCGGCCGACTGGGCCGTCGAGAAACCGTCCTGACCGCCGCTGCCGAGCATCGCGTTCCCGGCGATGCGCGTCTCCATCGACTTCATCCCGCTCTTCGAGAGGCGGACGCGGGACTGCGGTCCCAGGTACAGGAGGTTGTCGACGGTGACGCCTCCGCTGGGCGTGCCGCTGTTGAAGCCGACCTGGCGGATGCGCTGGGGGCAGACCCACGTCGCGTCGCGGCCCGAGTACAGGGTGAGGTAGTCCTTGAGGTTGATGACGCGGCCGTCCACCATCCGGCTGAGGTTTTCGAGGGCGGTAGGGTTGCAGGTCCTGGTATTGAGCTTGCCCTGCTCGTCCTGGACGGTGATGCCCCAGATGGATCCCTTGGGATCGGAAATCTTGAGCTTGGATTTGATCGGTTCTTCGTCGAGGTTGACCTCGAACTCTTTCTCGGTGTCGTAGGTGTACGAGGAGCTGAGTCCCGACGGGCTGCGGCGCTCCAGGGAGTCCAGGCTGGGCATCAGCCGCCAGATGGCGTAGTTCTTGGCGCCATCGGCGCCGTAGTCGGCCTGGGAGAGATAGCGGGCGCTGGTCCCCGTCCGCTCCTGGAGGATCATGGAGAGGACGAAGGGGGTGGCGATGATGGCGAGCGCCATGACGACGGTCATGACGAGGATGAGCGCCAGACCCCGATCCTGCCGCTGTTTCATGGGAATCTCCCCGGAGGCCCGCCCTGTTCCGGCCCCCTACTCCTTACACAAATGATACATCGGAACTCCACAACTAAAGTGACGGTCACTTTTGTTGGGCTTCCTGCAGGCGGGCGGCCACCAGGGGCTCCGAGGAGGGGTTCAGGCGGATCGCCTCCCGGAAGTCGGCCACCGCCCCCGGATAGTCCTTCCGCTCGAAGCGGACATTCCCCCGCTGCTCCCAGGCCTCCGAGAACTCCCGATCCAGCTCGATCGCCTTCGACAGGTGCGCCTCCGCCCCCGCCAGGTCCCCCGCCGCCCGCCGCGCACTCCCTCGCCACGTCCAGCCCCACACGCTGGTCGACCCCAACCGCGCGCATTCCGCGAAGTCGGACTCGGCCAGGTCGAAGCGCTTCTGGAACGCGCGCACCCGGCCCCGCCGCATGAGCCGGTCGGGGTTGTCGGCCGGGGTCAGGTCGCGCTCCGCCTGCTCGAAGTCCGGCGTCGCGTCCAGTCCCGCCTTCTGGTTCCAGACTCCGCGGTGGAAGCGGACGTTGCCCAGCCAGGTCCCGGCGTCCGCGATGCCGCCGGCGGCGATCAGGTCCTCCTCGGCCCCCGCACAGTCCGTCAGCGGATCGAGGCCGTAGCGGACCTTATAGACCGCGCGCTGGGTGCGGACCCTGCCCCGGCGGTAGCGGATCTCCTTCGACCCCGGCGAGAGGGTCAGCGCGCGCGTCAGATCCTCTTCGGCCGTCGCATAGTCCGGCAGCGGGTTCCGGCCCCGGTTGCGGCCATAGTCCGTCCGGTCCAGGCGAAGCTGGCTCCGCGCCAGCAGCAGATCGACGCGCCCCGGCTCCCGCTCCAGCTGCCGCGTCAGCTCCGATTCCCGGCTCCGCCACTGCTCCAGCTGCGGATCGCCCGCCCGCGGCCAGAGCAGAAATCCCGCCGCCGCGACCGCCGGAACCAGCACCCACGGCCAGCGCGCCCGGGGCCGCAGCTCCCGGGCGATCGACTCGGCCGTGTCGCCCGACACTGCCAACCCCGCCTCGCGGGCCATCACCTTCAGGGCATGGACGTCGATCGCCGGGCCGCTCACGCCCTCCGGCGCCTTATAGCCCGGCGTCCCCGCCCCCTCCAGCCCGAAGTCCGTCAGGACGACGCGGCCGTCCGCGTCCCTCAGCACGTTGCCCGGTTTCAGATCGCGATGGACGACGCCCTGGGCGTGGGCGTACGCGACGGCTCCGGCGACCGTCTCCAGAACGGCCCGGTCGATCTTCGCCACCGGGCCGCCGAGGTATTCCATGGCGATGAAGTCGGGGCCGACCTCATAGACGGTGACGATGTTGGGGTGACGCAGCTTGGCGGCGGCCGAAGCCTCGCGGCGAAGGCGGTCGGCGTCGGCCTGCTTGAGCACCTTGAGGGCGACCGTGCGTTTCAGGTCGGGATCGAAGGCCTCGTAGACGACGCCCATCCCGCCCTCGCCGACGTTGCGGACGATCTCGTATCGACCGATCCGCCGGCCCGGATCGGAGAGGAAGTCCCGGAGGCGGTCGTAATTCATTTGGAGAGGATGAACCTCAACTCGGCGTCGATGTCCTGTCCGGGAACCAGGTAGTCCCGCAGCAGGTCCTCGAGGATATCGCGCAGCCGCTGGCGGGCTTCGCGAAGCCGGTTGCGCACGTCGTCCTCGCTGACGCCGTGGCGGCGGGCGAGGTCCGCATAGGACGCCCCGCTCTCCTCGAGGCAATACTCGCGGAAGATCTCGAAGGGGACGGGCGCCGACTCCTTCCGCAGACGGGCGACGGCCTCGGCGAGGACCCCGCGGGCCCATTCGCGGTCGAAGGCCTGCTCGGGGGAGCGGAAGTCGGCTTCGTCCCGCAGCGGGACGGCGGCGCGCAGGGCGGCGGCCCGGCCCGCGCTCAGGATGAAGTTCCGCAGGGCGGTTTTGAGGAAGCCGCGGAAGCTGCCGCGCTCGGGCGACAGCTTCTCCAGGTCGCGCCGCGAGAGCAGCATCGCGAAGAACTGCTGGGTGAGGTCGTCGGCGTCGGTCCGGCTCAGCGCCTGCGCGTAGGAATGGACGGGTCCGTAGTACCGCTTCGCCAGCTGCTCGAGGTGCTCGGCGTAGCGGGGATGGGAGGGGTCGCGCAGTTCCAGCAGCTGCGACCAGCGGGTCTCCGGGAATTCCTGATCCACAATACCCATCATACGGGCACCACAAACGTGACGGTCACTTTTGTGGTGCCGCGACGTCCATGACCCAAACGATGACCGAGGAAGAGAAACCCCCGCCCCCGGGCCTCCTGCCGAAGCTGCTCGGCTGCACCGGCGGCCTCGTCATCCCGTTCCGCACCTTCATCAAGCGCGGAAACGTCCCGGAGCTTGCCGTCGGCGTCATCGTCGGCGCTTCTTCGGGAAGATCGTCGGATCGCTCGTCGCCGACATCGTCACGCCCCCGCTCGGCCTTCTTCTCGCCCGCCTCGACTTCCGCCCGCTGAAGCGGGTCCTCCAGCCCGCGCAGGGGTCGGACGCCGCCGTCACCGTCAACTACGGCGTGTTCCTCGGCCGCTGCCTGGACTTCCTCATCATCGCGGTCGCCGTCTTCTTCCTCATCCAGCGGGTCCAGAGGGTCCTGCGGACTCCGCCGCCCCACCCCCGACACCCGGGAGTGCCCCCGCTGCACGTCGGACGTGGCCGCGTCGACCCTCAATCCGCCGTAACCCCGCCTCCGAAGCGGCTGACCGTGCCTCCGTCCGTGCGATGGAGGGTCAGGAAGATCAGCGACGAGACGAGCGTCAGCCCGCCGAGCGCCAGGAAGGCGTGATGCAGCGCCGGGATCGCCCGCGACGGATCCCGCTGGTCCACGGCGCCGAGAAACCAGGCGACGACCAGCGACGCGGTCGCGACGCCGAAACTCAGGGACATCTGCTGCGCCGTGCTCGAGATCGAGCTCGCGCGGCTGGCCTCGCGGTCGTCGACGTCGGCGTAGACCAGCGAATTCAGGCTGGTGAACTGGAGGGAGGAGAAGAAGCCCTGGGCAAACCCCAGCGCGATGAACAGCGCCGGCGACGTCTCCCGCCCGACGGCGGCGAAGCCCATGAGGGTCCCGCCCAGAAGCAGGGAGTTGGCCAGCAGGGTCCAGCGATGACCGAAGCGCCGGAGGATCGGGCGGTTGAACGCCCGCATCAGGATGGCGGCGGCCGCCTGGGGCATGGTCAGCAGTCCCGCCTGCCAGGGCGCGTACCCGAGGCCGAGCTGATAGAGCAGCGGGAGGAGGAACGGCATGCCGCCGATTCCCAGGCGCGTGACGAAGCCGCCGACGACGGAGCTGCGAAAGGTCCGGACCTTGAAGAGATGCAGCCCGAGCAGCGGGTGCGCCTCGCGGCGGGCGTGCCACCCGTAAGCCGCCAGCAGCACCGCGCTGACGGCCAGCATGGCGACCATCGTCGGCGTGGACAGCGAATGTTCGCCGAACACCTCCAGCACGTAGGACAGCAGCGCGACGCCGGATCCGAACAGGAAGAAGCCTCCGACATCGAGCGCGGGCGCGGCGGGGTCGCGGAAATCGGGCATGCGCGTCCAGGCCAGGAGCAGCCCGAGGATCCCGAACGGGAGGTTCATGAGGAAGATCACCCGCCAGTGCAGCCAGTGGACGATGACGCCGCCGAGGAACGGGCCGAGCAGCGGGCCGATCAGGGCGGGCATCACGACGAAGTTGAGGACGCGGAGGAACTCCGAGCGCGGGAAGGCGCGGACCAGGGCCAGGCGCCCGACGGGGACCATCATCGCCCCGCCGACCCCCTGAAGGATGCGGGAGACGACCAGCAGCGGGACGGACGACGCCAGGCCGCAGGACAGCGAGCCGGCCATGAAGAGGACGATCGCGACCGAGAAGACCCGGCGCGTGCCGAAGCGATCCGCCATCCAGCCGCTGACGGGGATGAAGACGGCGAGGCTGAGGGTGTAGCTGGTCAGGACCGACTTCAGGCTGAGGGGCGCGACCCCCAGGCTCGCGGCCATCGTCGGGACAGCCGTGTTGACGATCGTGCTGTCCAGGTTCTCCATGAACAGCGCGATCGCGACCAGCCAGGGGAGCAGCGCACCGGGCGTACGGTCTTCGCTCGTCACCCGGACAAGATACCCGCCTCGGGGCGGGTTGGCGAGGTCAGGTGCCCTTCTTCTTTTTCTTGCCCATGTCGGCCAGCATCTCGTCGAACTTCTTCCGCTGGTCCTCGGTGAGGATCATCTTGATCTCATTGGCCATGTCGTCGCGGAGGCCCTTGACGTCCGCGCGCGGGGCCTTGCCGCCGGCGTTCTTGTTGGCCTGGGCTTCCTTTTGCGCTTCCTGCTGCGCCTTCTGCTCTTTCTTCTGGTAGTCGGCGTAGATGCGGTGGACGGCCGCCGTCTGGTCGGCGTTCAGCATCAGCGACTCGGCCAGATGCTTCGCATTGGGGAAGCCCAGCGGGCCGGGCGTCTCCTGCACCGGCGGCGGCGTCTTGGCCTGCTCCCCCGCCGCGATGGCCGCCACGACGAACGACAGCGACAAGGCTCCGACGATCAAGGCAGTTCTGCGCATCTTCAATCCCCTCCATAGAACCAACCGTGCGGACGCTCGAAAACTATCCCGAAAACGGGAGCCCCGGAACGAACACGAATTTCCTACACGAAGCGGGGGCTCGCGCGCATGGGGGCTGATGCAGCTGATCCTCCTCGTGGTGCTGGCCCAGGCCCGGGCGCCCGAACTCCTCGAGCGCCATTGCCTCAAGTGCCATAACGAGAAAGTCCATAAGGGCGACCTGGACCTCTCCGTCCGCGACGGCATCAAAACCAGGCCCGAAGCCCTCTGGCGCTCGGTCGCCCATCTCGACGACCCCCCCATGCCCCATAAGGCGCCGAAGCTGGCGGAGGCCGATATCGACGAGATCCGCCGCTGGGCCCAGGCCGGGATGCCCTATGCCCGCCCGCTCAAGGCGACGTCGCCGCGCGAGGACCACTGGGCCTTCGCGCCGCTTCGCAAGGGATCGCTCGAGGCCCTGTCGAAAGGCGACTCCGCCGATCCCCGCGTCCTCGTCCGCCGCGTGACCTTCGACCTCATCGGCCTCCCACCCGAGCGCGTCGACGTCGCCTATACGGAGCTCGTCGATCGGCTGCTCGCGTCCCCGCAATACGGCGAGCGCTGGGCGCGGCACTGGCTCGACGTCGCCCGCTACGCCGACTCCGGCGGCTACGAGAGCGACGTCGATCGCAAAACCGTCTATGCATATCGCGACGCCGTCATCCGCGCCCTCAATGCCGACCTGCCTTTCAGCGATTTCACCCGCTGGCAGCTCGCCGGAGACCTGCTGGCGCCCGACGACCCCGTGGCGCTCGCGCTCACCGGGTTCGTCGCCTGCGGGCCGCTGTCCGAAACGACCCCGACCGACTCGCGCCGGAACAAAGAGAAGTACCGCATGGACGAGCTCGACGACATCGTCAGCACGACCAGCCAGGCCTTCCTCGGCCTGACGATCGGGTGCGCGCGCTGCCACGACCACAAGTACGACCCCCTCTCGTCGAAGGAGTACTACCAGCTCCTCGCGACGTTCATCTCGATCCGGCGCGAGGAGAAGCCGCTGTCCCCGGCTCACCGCCGGCTGCAGGAATTCCTCGAGCCCCGCCGTGCGGCCCTGCGCGAGTCGCTCATCGCCGCTCTCCCCATCCCCGACGCCGAAAAGGACATCCTCCGCCAGCCCGTCCACTCCAACAACTCGTTCTCCGCGGGGCTCTACAAGAAGCACGGCGACGCGGTCAAGCCCACGGACGAGCGCCTCCGGGCGACCCTGCCGCCGGACGACCTCGCCCGCTGGGACGAGCTCGCGAAGGAAGTGCAGGGCAACCCGGAGAAGGCCCTCACCGCCGCCGACGGCGATCCGCAAAAAGCCTGGCTGCTCGGGCGCGGCGATGTCGACGAGAAGCAGGAGGAGGTCCACCCCGGCTTCTACAAGATCCTCGACGCCGGCGCCGCGCGGGATCCCCGGCCGCGCGTCGCGCTCAGCGAGTGGCTGACGGACGTCGACCAGGGCGCGGGCCGTCTGCTCGCGCGGGTCATCGTCAACCGGGTCTGGCAGCACCATTTCGGCGAGGGCCTGGTCACGACGCCGAACGACTTCGGCACGCAGGGCGAGCGGCCCGCGGACCCCGAACTGCTCGACGGCCTCGCGCGCGTCCTGATCGAGGGCGGCTGGCGGCTCAAGCCGCTGCACCGCCTGATCCTGACGAGCCCCTTATACCGGTCGAAGCGCGCCCCGGTCCGTCTCGAGGCCGAGGCTCTGCGCGACGCGATCCTCGCCGTGAGCGGCCGGCTCAACCCGAAGATGTACGGACCGGCCGTCAAGGTGCGCATCCCCGGCGAGGCGATCGTGACGCGCAGCAAGGACGACTATCCCCGGAACATCGCGGACGGCCCCGAGCAGTGGCGGCGCAGCGTCTATGTCTTCATCAAGCGTTCGGTCGCCCTGCCCTTCTTCGAGGTGAACGACGCGCCGTCCCCGATCGCGAGCTGCGGACGGCGCGCGCGGACCACCGTTGCCCCGCAGGCCCTCGCGCTGCTCAACGATCCGTTCGTCCGCGACTGCGCCCGGGCCTTCGCGCAGCGCGCCGGGACGCCGGCCCGCGCGTTCGAGATGGCGCTCGGCCGGACGCCGACCGCGTCGGAGAGGGAGACCGCGTCGCGCCTGAACCTCGTCGACCTCTGCCACGTCCTTTTCACGCTGAATGAGTTTGCCTATGTCGACTAGCCGCCGCGACTTCCTCTGCAAGGCCGGAAGCGGGCTCGGGATGCTCGCGCTCGGCAGCCTGCTCGACGCGCAGGAGCACTTCGCGCCGAAGGCGAAGTCCGTGATCTGGCTGTTCATGGAGGGCGGCCCCAGCGGCTTCGACCTGTTCGACTACAAGCCGGAGCTGCAGAAGAACGCGGGCAAGCGCGTCGACGGGATCGAGACGTTCTTCGGCAACCCCGGCCCGCTGCTGCGCTCGCCGTATTCGTTCAAGCGCTACGGCCAGTCGGGCGCGACGGTCTGCGAGAAGTACTCGACGATCGGCCAGTGCGTCGACGACATCGCCTTCATCAAATCGTGCTGGGCGGAGTCGAACAACCACGGCCCGGCGATGTACCAAATCAACACCGGCCTGCCGCGCGTCGGCTTCCCGAGCGTGGGGTCCTGGGTCACGTACGGCCTGGGCTCGGAGAACCGCAACCTGCCGGGCTTCGTCGTGCTGGGCAATTCCCGCGGCGCGAAGGGCGGCCCGGCGAACTGGGGGTCGGGGTTCCTGCCCTCGAGTTACCAGGGCACCCTCTTCCGCGCCAGCGGGACGCCGGTCCTCAACCTCGACCGCCCCAAGGACGTCACGGCGGAGCGGCAACGGTCGATGCTGGACGCGGCTGCGTCGCTGAACGGGGAGCATCTGGCGGCGCACGCCGGGGACGGCGAGCTGGACGCACGGATCCAGTCGTTCGAGATGGCGTACCGGATGCAGATGGCGGCGAAGGAGCTGGTGGATTTCTCGGCCGAGTCGGAGGAAACCCATCGCCGGTATGGGCTGGATGTGGGCGTCTCGCGCCCGTTCGGGGAGAAGTGCCTGCTCGCGCGGCGGCTGGTGGAGCGCGGGGTGCGGATGGTCCAAGTCTATATCAACGACGAATGGGACGCGCACGACGACCTCCGGAAGAACCACGATGCGCGCTGCGCGGAGTCGGACGTCCCGATCGCGGGCCTGCTGAAGGACCTGAAGCAGCGCGGGCTGCTGGAGACGACGCTGGTCGTCTGGGGGGGCGAGTTCGGGCGGATGCCGGTGTCGGAGAAGAGCCAGGGGCGGGACCACAACCCGCACGGCTTCCTGATGTGGATGGCGGGGGGGGGGGTGAAGGGCGGGGTCAGTTACGGCGAGACGGACGAGATCGGGTACAAGGCGGCGGAGAAGCCGGTGTCGGTGCACGACGTGCACGCGACGATCCTGCACCTGCTCGGCCTCGACCACCAGCGCCTGACTTACCTGCACAACGGCCGCCGCTACCGCCTCACCGACGTCTACGGCAGCGTTCTGTTTCCCTTGCTGGCCTGACCCCCGTCGTGCTCCCGGATCCTCCCAATTAGAATCCCTTTTGCGAGGGGGATTCAGAAAGCCCTTGCACCAGCGGCGCAACTCCCCCTAACTAAGGGTCGCGGATGGGGGGCGTGAAGGAGAGGCAATGGTCACGCAAACGCAGCTGGCGCGGACCCTCGGCATCGACGTCTCGACCGTCAACAAGATCCTCAACCGCACCCCGGGCTACCGCTTCCGGAACGACACCATCCTCCGCGTCTTTCGCATGGCGAAGTCGCTGGGGTTCGACGTGGACCTGCTCAAGTTCCGGCATCAGCGGCGGCATGCGAGGACGGAGACGCAAACGGAATCCGACCTGGTCCTCTACACGGAGTCGGGGCGCGTCCTGGCCAGGGGGACGGCCGTCATCCGCAACTTGTCGAATTCGGGCGCGCTGCTGACCGACATCCGGCTGGCGACCCCGAGGCTTCCGACCCAATCCTTCTTCGTCGAAGTCACCCCTCATGCGGGGAGATCGTGGAAAACCTTTCGCGGCCGCGTCCTGCGCCTGCGCTCCAAGGCCCGCATCGCCTGGGGAATCGAGTTCGAACCTCGCCTCAAGACGCTGGCACAGTGACCGTCACTTCGGGTCCAGGCGGGTCACCGTCACGCTCTGCAGGGCGTACTTGCCGGAGTTGAGCGTGAAGTTGTAGGCCCACTGACTCACGAACTGCGCGTCGTCGATCTTCCAGGTCGCCGCGTGCCACTTCTCGTTGTCCGGCACCTCGAACGCCTCCGGCTTCTTGTAGCCGCTCGTCGACTCGTACGTCAGCGTCAGTTTCGCCGGCTCGTTCTTCTCGTTGCGCCGCACCACCGCCGTGATCTCGATCGGCACCGTCGCGTACGCCAGGAAGTTCGGGTCCACCATATAGACGTTCCCGCCCGGCACCGTCCCCACCCGCGCGCCGCCGCCGTACGCGATCACGTCCGCCGCCACCGACTCCGCCGACTTCGTGTGCAGCCCTTTCTCCACGAGCTTCTCGCCGAACGTCACCGACACCGACTTCGCCCCCGTATAGTCGCCGCCCCACGGAAACGGCTTCGCCTTGTTCGCCTTCGCCTTCGACACCAGCGCGTCCGGCACGCCGTCCACGAGGATCGGCGCGACCGTCAGCGTATAGTCGGCCGCCGGATTGACCGCGCCCGTCAAGGGATCGACGACCTTCGCGGCCTGGCCGAAGTCGATCCGGTCCGGCGTCATGCTCGATGCCCACGTCGTCATCACCGTGCCGTGGGCGCCCTGGTAGACGAACGCATAGTGCTTGTCGTTCAGCAGCACCCAGCCCAGGTACACGGGGTGCTGCCCGAGGTACTTGAGCATCTGCGTCATCGCGCCGAACGCGGGCCGCGGGTTGCCCTTGCCGTCCAGCAGCCCCATCGGGCCGCTGTCGCCGTCCATCGCCTCGAACCACTGGATGCAGGTGATCCCCTGCGCGATGCCCATCGAGTAGTACTTCACGACCGCGTGGCCCATCACGTCGGGATCGTTGAAGCCCGGCAGGTGCGCGCCGTACTGGCCGCTCGCCGCGTGACCGAGTTCCGTGAAGATGATCGGACAGTTCACCTTCGCGGGATCCTGCGCCGCGAGCATCTTCTTCAGCGTGCTCGCGATCTGGAGGTAGACCATTTCGGTGCCGGGATGCTTGATCGGCGTGCCGGCGACCTCGTAGGGGTGCAGCGTGACGTAGTCGAAGTGCCCCTTCGCGCCCGCCTTGATCGCCTGGTCGAGGTAGGTGATCGCGACGGACTTGGCCGCGATGCCGACCATGCAGTCCGGATCGGCCTTCTTGGCGTTGTCGTACGCGGCGATCACGATCCTGGCGTAGTCGGCGGCGGTCTGGTCGCGGCCCGTGCCGTTGGGCGGCTCGTTCCAGACCTCGTAGTACTTGATCCGGCCCTTGCAGTGCTTGACCAGCTCGTAGCAGTAGCGGCCCCAGCCCTCGATGTTGTTGACGGGCAGCGTGCCGCCTTTGTCCTTTTTGTTCCACTTGGCGTTGCCGGCGAAGATGCCGCCGAAGCTGATCTTCTGGCTGTCGATGTACTCCATCTGCTTGTCCACGTTGTCCCACTTCCACTTCCCCTCCTCGGGCTCGACCTCCGACCAGCCGGTGTTGCAGGTCCGGTGGTTCGTGAGGCCGATGGCGGCCATCTGCGGCATCCAGCGCTGGTTCGCGGGCGCGCCCCAGTTGCAGGAGTGGCAGCTGCCGATTCCGAAGATGCTCAGGGGTTCGTTCGGGGCCGGTTTCGGCGGCGGGTCCTGCGCAAGGGCCAGGCCGGCGAGGAGGATCAGCGCGAAGGCGCCGCGAAAGCGGTTCATCGGTTGCTCCTTGGTTGCAGTGGGAATAGCCATGGTAGGCCCAATCGTAACAAAAGTGACGGTCCCTTCCGTTTCGGTCGGGTAGAATCCGGCGATGGACACCGGCTTCCGTCCCGTTCCACGCCCCGTCCCGCCGGAAACCGACGCCGACCGCCTTCGCAAGCTCCTGCAGGCCGGGCACCCGTGCATCCTGATCCAGACGCTCGAGGAGCAGGAGGCGGCCGAGCTGCTGCGCAAAGCCGCGGTCGAGCTGCGGGCGCCCACCCACGCGTGGAAGCAGAGCCGGGGCCTCTACGACACCGACTTCCCCGACAATCCTCCGGTGCCCGATACTCAGGACCCGGCCGCCGCCCTCCAGTCGCTGCTCGGGTCGGCGGCCGACCGCTCCCTGATCGTCCTCTATGATCTCGTCGGCCACCTCGGCGACGCGCGTTCCGCCCGGCTCCTCCGCGATCTGATCGAGAAGGCCCGCAGGAAGGACGCTCACGTGGTGCTGGTCGACCCCAGCGGCGAGCTCCCTGCCGCCATCGACCATGAGGCCACCCGCTTCCAGATCTCGCTGCCCGGCGAAAAGGAGCTGGGGGAATTCGTCCGGGAGCTCCTGGCCCGCGAGCGCAACCGCCTGAAGGGCCCGGTCCGGCTCTCGCCCGCCTTATGGACCTCCTTTCTCAACAATCTCCGGGGACTGTCCCGGCGGCAGGTCCGCCAGGTCGTCCTCGACGTCATCAGCGATGACGGGGAGTTGGACGAAAAGGACCTCGGCCGGGTGCTGGCCCGCAAACGCCAGATCCTCCAGAAGGACGGCCTCCTGGACTTCGTGGAGACGCCGACCTCGCTCAACGAGATCGCGGGCATGGAGAAGCTGAAGACGTGGCTCGCCCAGAGGAAGAACGCGCTCATGGACGAGGCGCGGCTCTACGGCCTGGTGCCGCCGCGCGGCCTCCTCATGCTCGGCGTCCCCGGCAGCGGGAAGAGCCTCACGGCCAAGGCCGTGGCCACCGCCTGGCAGCGCCCGCTGTTCCGCTTCGACCCCTCTTCCCTCTACGACAAGTACATCGGCGAATCCGAGCGGCATCTCCGGGCGGCCTTCCGGCTCGCCGAGGCGATGGCGCCCATCGTCCTCTGGATCGACGAGATCGAAAAGGGATTCGCGGGAGCCGCGTCGCGCAGCGTCGACGGCGGCCTTTCCGCGCGCATGTTCGGGTCCCTCCTCACCTGGATGCAGGAGCACCGGTCTCCGGTCTTCGTGATCGCCACCGCCAACGATGTCGAAGCGCTGCCGCCCGAGCTGCTCCGCAAGGGGCGCTTCGACGAGATCTTCTTCGTCGACCTCCCGTCGCCCGACGTCCGCCGTGCGATGGCCGCCATTCATCTCCGGAAACGGCTCTACGATCCGGCGGTCTTCGATCTGGACGCGCTCACCACGGCCACCGACGGCTACACCGGCGCCGAGATCGAGCAGGCGGTGCTCTCCGGCATGCACCAGGCCTTCAGCCGGGGACAGAAAATGGAGACCCCGGACATCCTCCAGGCGCTGCGACTCTCGCCACCCCTGTCCGTCACCATGAAGGAACGCGTCGACGGTCTCCGCGATTGGGCGCGCGGCCGCTGCGCCGGCGTCGACTGACATGCTCCCCTACGAGCAGTACATGAGCGAAGGCCAGGCGCTGCGGACCCAGGGCCGCCACGCCGAGGCCGCGTCCCGCTTCAATTCCGCGACGATGGAAGCGCCCAAGTTTACGAAACCCTGGGCCCTGGCCCAGTACTACCTCGCCCTCTCGCTCGCCTCCCGGGACAAGCTCGACGACGCGATCGAGGCGTTCGAGCCGGCCTGGCGGCATTTCGACAACGCAGAGGACGACGCCGACACCGCCTGCAGCGTCGGCGGAAACTACGGCCTGGCCCTGATCCGGCATCGCCGCTGGGCGGACGCCGTCCGGATTCTCGACTCGACGCGGCGCCGTCATGAGGCGATGGGCAAGGACCCGGGGAACCTCGCGATCGCGTGCCACAATCTGGCCATTGCCCGGACGCGCTCGGGCGACGCCGCCGGCGGCCTCGAGGCGGCAACCAAAGCCGTCGAGCTTCACAGCCGGGCGGAGGGCGTCGACCATCCCGACACCATCGAGTCGCGGCTGATCCGGGCCTACGCCCGCATCGAGACCGGCGACCTGGCCGCCGCCGGCCCGGAGATCCGGAGCGCCGCCGGGGTCATCCTCGCGCAGGTCGGGGAAGCCCATGCGTATTTCGGCGACGCGCTCCTCACCGAGGCCCGGCGCCAGGTGCGGCTCGGCGACGTCGGCGCGGGCGAAGCCCTCGCGCGCCGCGCCAACTACCTCTTCACCGAAGCCGGCCTCTCGGCCGCGTCGAAGAGCCAGCGCGACCGGGACGCGCTGGACCTGGAGCTGCTCTGGCGCAAGGCCTCCCCCGCCCGCGACGCCGGCGACGTCGCCGTCTGGCGCATGTCGATCCAGCACACGCTGCGGCGCTACCAGGTCGGGACTCTCGACTTCCTGCCCTCGGGCGACCGCCCCAGGGACTGGGTCTTCTTCGTCCCGAAGAGCTGGCCCCTGTCGAACGCCCTCTATGCGGCGCGGCTCGTCTTCTCGGCCGCCAACTCGTGGCTGAACTCGCGGGAGCCGTCCGACCCCAACTTCCTCGATGCGACGCAGGCGACGGCGTCCGCGCCCGGGCTGGTGGAGCTCTCGTCCACCGATTTCGTGGCGGTCTTCAAGGAACGCGGCTGGGAGCCGACGATCGCCTATTCGGTGGTTCGCGGCAATATGGGGATTCCGATCGGCTCGCCGGCCGACTTCGCCCGCGCGCTGGCGGCGCTCGGGGTGACCGACGCTCCTCTGCTTCCCCTGGGGGCGGACGCTTCGGTGCTCGCGGCTGCGCGCGCCGACGTCGCGGGCACCCTCAAGTCGGTCCTGATGCTGGAATAAGACAGACGGTCTGTTTTAATTCCTAGTCGATGACGGGGACGACCTTCCAGAGGAGGTCGGGGCCGCGACGGACGCCGCAGGCGCACTTCCGGCCGTCGGCGCTGAAGACCGGGGGCGTCAGCACCTCGTCGTAGTCGTCGCCGCGGCGGTAGTTCACCTCGACGAACCACTTCCCCAGGTTCTGCCCCGCATACGCGACCTTCTTGCTGTCCGGCCCCCAGACGGGCGTCAGCATGATGTCGTTCAGCGACGAGCGCCCGGAGTCGATGACGCAGGTCCAGCGGAAGTTCCACTGGCCGGCGAACGCGACGTGCGCCCCGTCGGGGCTGATCTGGATCGGGCCCACCGCCTCGAACTCCGCGGGCCCCCGCTTGTCGTCCAGCACGACCATGTACTTCCCGTTCTCGCCCCTCGCGGCATACGCCATATGCTGGCCGTCCGCCGAGAACACGGGCGGATAGATGCGGCTAAAGACCTCCGTCTGCTTGTCCCCGTACACCACGAACTCGCCCGCGTTGTTCTCCGCCTTCGCCACGTAGGCCACCGTCTTCCCGTCCGGGCTGAACCCGGGATCGCCGACGTCGGGGTAGACCTTGCCCTTCTTCCCGTCGACCACGACCGAGTACTTCCCGCGCGCGCCCGCCTTGTACGCCACGCTCTTCCCGTCCGGGCTCCAGACCGCCTCGCCGAGGTCCTCCGCGGTCTCCTGCGCCTTGCCGTCCACCACCATCGTCCAGCTCGGCGGCGTGTTCGTCTTGTAGGCCCAGCGCGCCCCCTTCGGCGCGAAGTACGGGTTCGAGACGTGTTCAAACTCGCCCAGCATCTTGCCGCCGATCACCATCGCGTCGACCGTGTGGAAGGGCCGCGTCGCCGTGCCCGGCTTGCCGATGCGGACGTAGTGCCCCACCGTCGCGCTGTCGCCGCTCCAGAACGCCTTGCCGCACGAGGCCCAGTCGGCGCCCTTCTGGCCGTTCACGTTCATCGACCACGCGCTGGCGTCCGTCCGCGCCCCGACGCCCCGGTTGCACTCGTAGGCGAACTTGTTGCCGTCGGGGCTGAACGACGGCATCCCCACCGACTGGAACGAGGGCCCCGGCTGACCGCCGATGACGACGAAGCCCATCGCGCCGTTGGCGACGCGGTAGGCGAGCTTGCCGCTGTTGCTCCACCCGAGGCCTTCGGCGATGACGGGGTACTCGGGGTGCTTGGTGTTGTTGACGCAGACGTACATCTTGCCGTTGCCCATCGCGCGGTAGGCGACTTGGCGGCCGTCCTTGTAGAAGGTGACGTCCTTGGCGGTCACGCCCTCGGGGAGGGTGGCGAGGACCTTGTCGTCGAAGGAGACTTTTTCGGCCTGGGGCGAAGCGACCAGCAGCGCGATGATGAGGTACCGCATCGTCGATCCTCCCAAGACCCGCCGCGAGTCACTATATCAGAGGGATGACGAAACCGCGCCGCAGATTTGTCATCACCCCCTTGTAACCGCCCCGGGGGATACGCCGTAGATGGGGCGTGAGTTCCAGGCCCCTGCGGTTGATGACGTACAACGTGCACCGCTGCGTCGGCATCGACCGGCGCCACTCCCCCCACCGCATCGCCGAGGTCATCGCCCTGCACGAGCCCGACGTCGTCGCGCTGCAGGAGCTCGAGACGGGCCACCCGCGGACGGACTCCATCGACCAGGCCCAGGCGATCGCGACGATCCTGAACGCCGAGTTCCACTATCATGCGGCGCGGCAGCGCGGGGACGCCCAGTTCGGCAATGCGATCTTCAGCCGCCTGCCGATGCGCAAGATCCAGTGCGCGATCCTGCCCACACTCCCGCAGATCCCGCTCCAGACCCGCGGCGCCCTTTGGGTGCAGGTGCGGATGGGCGAGGTCGACGTCCAGATCATCAACACCCATCTGGGCCTCTTTCATCACGAGCGATTCAAGCAGGCCGGCGCGCTGTGCAGCGACGAGTGGCTGACGCACCCCACGTACCGCGGCCAGCCGCGCATCCTCTGCGGCGACTTCAACGCGACGACGGCGTCGCGCGTCTACCGGCTGTTCATGGGCGGCGAGCTGAAGGACGCCGACACGCTCTGCGCCGCGCCGGCCGGGCGGACGTGGCCCAGCTTCCTGCCGATGTTCCGCTACGACCACGTCTTCGTCTGTCCCCGGATCCGGGTCCACCGCGTCGAGGTTCCCCGGACGACGCTGACCACTCTCGCGTCCGACCATCTCCCGGTCGTCGTCGACTTCGAGATCCTCGAGGCCCCCTCCCGCACGCCGGACACCACAAACAAGACGGGCTTGTTTGAGGTTCACTAATTCACCCCAAACATGACGGTCTTGTTGATGGTTCATATTGGAACCACAAACAAGACCGTCATGTTTGGGGGGCGCTATTTTGTGGCGGAGGCGCCGGTCAGGATGTCGGTGAGGCGCACCTCGAGGGGGCGGGCGCGCTCTTCGACGGCCAGCGGGATCTCGACCTCGACCCGCCCCGCCTGGAGCAGCAGGTTCCGCGACAGCCGGGGATCCTCCTTCCCCGTCGACTTGTCCACGACCGCCATCCGGACGACGTGCGGGAGGGTCACCTTCTCCGAAGCGGCCACCTTCAGCCGGTCGTCCTTCCGCGTCACGTCCACCGTCAGCACGGGCGCGCCATACGGCAGCGCCGCGACGGGCACCGCCTGGCCCGCCGGGAGATCGAGACGCAGACGCCCCCCCTCCGGCTGCAGCTCGACCCGGCGCCTCATGTCGAAGAAGTGCCGGCCCGCGAACGACGAGACGTCGAGAGACGCGGCCTCGATCGGACGCCCGCCCTTCGGGTCGTCGACCATATGGACCACGCCGTCCGCGCCCACCAGTTCCTGCTGCCCCACCGGGTCGCGCAGCACGCAGAGGATCGCCGCGTCCGTCCCGAGCGCGTGGACGGAGACCACCACCGTCGGCATCGGCTTCCCTTCCAGGTCGCGCACCGACGCCTCGGGCTTCAGGCCCGACCCCGCCAATTCCCTCGCGAAGTCCTCGGCCTTCGCGGGCAGCGGCTTCACCCGCGACGCGTCCGACAGCGCGCGCGGCTGCAGGTACGGGTCGAAGGCGACGGGGTTCGTCGCATAGATCAGCCCCTTCCAGGCCGGCAGCGCGCCCATCGCCAGCGTCATCGGCAGCACCAGGACGCGCACGCCCTTCTTCTCGAGCGCGCCCGCCGCGACCTCGTCCTCCGAGACGAAGAACGGATCGAAGCCCGCGTGGACGATCGTCTGG
>Ga0137410_10000489_pt1 | contig 28114 bp, 23 predicted proteins | sample CZODoug1_16funga_FD_108878 | JGI IMG/M metagenome (GOLD analysis project Ga0137410, IMG submission 108878) | Vadose zone soil fungal communities from Angelo Coast Range Reserve, California, USA - CZODoug1_16fungal (Illumina Assembly) | ecosystem: Environmental > Terrestrial > Soil > Vadose zone... | reverse complement strand
GAGGTGGTCGTGCACGGTCGGGTCGGTGTTGATTTTCTGCGAAGCTTTGGTCAGGCTTTCTTCCGCCATCTCATATTTTCCCAGACGGAAGTACGCCCAGCCGATTGAGTCCAGATAGGCGCCGTTAGTGGGGTCGATATCGACGGCGCGCTTGATGTATCCGAGCGCTTCGTCGAGCTTCATGTTCTGGTCGGCGAGCATGTAGCCGAGATAGTTCAAGGCCATGGCGTGCTGCGGGTCGCTGGCGATTACTTTCTTGAATTGCTGCTCGGCATCGGCGTAACGCTTCTGGCGCTCGAAAGTGGAACCGCGCAGAAACCAGATATATTCTTTGTCGTCCTGCTTGGTGGAGAGTTGTTCGGCTTTGTCGAGCGCCTGCTCGGCTTCGGGATAGCGCTTGAGCCGCGTATTCATCTGCGCGAGCGTGATGTAAACGGCGCGATCCTCGGGCCCGCTTTTCAACATCCCCTGCACATCTTTTAACGCGTGGTCGGGATTGCCCATGTCCGCCTGTTGCGCGGCCAGCACCATCTTCAGGTCGCGGCTGTTGGGCAACTTCTGGGTGGCTTCTTTGGCCACATCGGTGGCCTTCTGCCATTCCTTGGCTTCGCGCCAGGTGTCGATGATCTGTTGATAGCCGCGTTCTACGTTGTCATCGCCGCCGAGGGCAATGATCTGGCGGAAGGTATCATTCGCTGCCTGATTGTTGCCCTGATCGCGGTAGACCGTTCCCAACCGTTCCAGAAAAACGGCGCGATTGCTCTTCTCGCTTTGCGTGTACGCGGCCCCGTCGGCCTTTTCGGATTTCTTCAGCAGGTCTTTCATGACCTGCGCGGCTTCGTCGTACCGTCCCTGGGCCTGATAGATGGCGGAGATGTTGTAGGGGACTTCGATGGAGTCCTGCACCATCGTCTCAGCCTTCTTCAGATTTTCGAGCGCGGTATCGTACTTGCCCTGCTTGCGGTAGATCTCGGCGATGCGGACGTAGGTCTGGGCGTCTTCAGGATTTGCGTCAGCAATGACTTTGTATTGTTCGAGAGCGGCGTCGGACTGCCCATCGTTAAGCAGGTTTTGCGCGAGACCGCGGATGGCGTCGAGATTATCGCGGTCGAGTTCGATCGCGTGCTTATAGGCCTCGATCGCATTTTTATATTGCTTCTGCTGCTCATAGGTGAACCCGAGCGCGGAGTAGAGTTTAGCGGACTTTGCGGCGTCGGGTACCGCGGCCAGAACTTGCGTGGCGCGCGTGGTGTCTCCAAGTTCGTTGTACAGATAGGCCAGCGTGGTGACAGCCTCTTCGGAACCGGGCTGAAGACGAATCGCCGTCTTGAATTCGTTTTCCGCTTTCTGAAGGTCGTTGTTCAGACGGTACAAGCGGCCGAGCAGCAGATGGTCGTCCATGCTGTCGGGCTGCAGTTTGATGATCTGTTCGTATTGTTCGATGGCCAGCTTCAGAACACTCTGCGATCCGTTGCCGGACTGCATATCGCCGAGCGAGCGCAGGTAAATGCGTCCGAGCAAACGACGGGCTTCGAGATTGTTGGGATCGCGCTTCAGGATGTCCTGAGCCTCGACCACTGCATCGCGAATGCGGCCGGTGCGGGCGTAGAGTTCGGCTAGGCCTGAGGTGAGGTATTCCGAGGTCGGATCGGCCTCAATGGCCAGGCGGTATTCCTCGATCGCCTTGTTGGCAAGTTCGCTGCGTCCATAGGACGCCACCTGCTCCTCGTACATGTGCGCAAGCGCGAAGTGATAGTAGGATGCAGCACGGTCGGGTGGCTTACGGGCGGGGACAGCGGGAGAGGCTTCGGCGGGCTTCGCCGTCTTGTCCTGAGCTGCAAGCGTGGATGCGCCCAGGACCAACAGAATGCAGAGCGAGAGCAGTTTTTTCATCAAGAATCCTAAGATTGCAGGCCTTACACCACTTGGATGCCGATCCGCAGCGTTTGGTCTTTCTATTCTAACCTTGACGGGGGTTGTGGCGGGTTAGAAGCGGAGTCACCGGCCGAAGCCGGAAGTACAGGGGCTTTGGAACAATGGGTTTAGGCAGGGACGCTTAGCCAGGGTTGTAAGCCCCTCGATTTCAGCTCCTGACGCCAGTTCCGCAATTGCACTGGACGGCCGGCGGCTGTGCGGGTGAAGTCGTTTTCGCAAAAATGACGACGCAGATAAAGGCCGCACAAACAGGGATCACTATCCAATAGTACGAATTGCGCAGCCATTGTCCCTTCTGGCTGTAGGCGATGTCGGCGCCGGCGTAGAGCGTCTCCCCCTTGAGAAAGCGATTCTGCTCATGGAATCCAAGCGCTATCTCGCATCGGACTAGGAGCTCACGTGTGAAGCCGCGAAGGCTATGAAGTTCGTTGTTGTAATGAATACCGGGGAGAACGATAGCAATCGCAAGAAACCCCAGCGCGAATTTCAAAGGATACGACATCACGACGTGTCCACTGGCGATGAGCGTCGCGCCTGCGCTGAAAATTCCGAGAACGAGAAGGTTGAGTTTGTGTTGTCTGTCCTCGATGTTCGCCAACTCGGTCGCATGTTTCTTGTAAGCGTCCTGCAGAACGGGTGCTGTCCCTGTGGCGTCTGTTGCAGTCATCTGCAGTGTCTTCAATTTGTCCGGGTCGGTAAGATGCCTGTCCTCCCACCATCTCTGATTACCTTTGTTGGTTGATGACTGACTCATCTTGACCCTCCTAAATTGACTGGTTGGCGTCGACTCTAGTTGCTGAGCACTCTATTTTGCTTGTCCCATTCTCCATGACGACAAAAGGCTTAGTGCCGGAAGTGGCGCACCCCAGTGAAGATCATGGCCACGCTCAGACGGTCGGCGGCTTCGATGACCTCCTGGTCGCGGACCGAGCCACCGGGTTGAATGATCGCCGTGGCGCCGGCTTTGGCAATTTCTTCCACGCCGTCAGGGAAGGGGAAGTACGCGTCGGAGGCGGCGACCGTTCCCTTCAGCGGCAGCTGGGCTTTCATGGCGCCGACTTTGCAGGCGTCGACGCGGCTCATTTGTCCGGCGCCAACGCCGACGGTTTGGCCGTCGCGGGCGTAAAGGATGGCGTTTGACTTTACGTGCTTGCAGACCTTCCAGGCGAACAGGAGCGCGCGTTTCTCTTCGGGCGTCGGTGGACGTTTGGTGACGACTTTCAAGTCTGAGTCGGCGAGTTGGTGGAAGTCGGCGTCCTGCACGAGCATGCCTCCGGAGATGTTCTTCAGGACCCAGCGTTGCGGACCTTCGGGAACTTCGACCAGGCGAAGATTTTTCTTCGAGGCGAATATTTCTTTGGCGGCCGCGTCGAAGGCAGGCGCGGCGATGACTTCCAGAAACAGTTTTGACATTTCCGCAGCAGCCGCGGCGTCGATAGGGCGATTCACGCCGATTACGCCTCCAAAGGCCGATACGGGATCACATTCCAGTGCATGCAGATAGGCCTCGGCCAGCGTCTTGCCGGTCGCAACTCCGCACGGGTTAGTGTGCTTGATGATGGCGCAGACGGTTTCGTCGAAATCCTGCGCGAGATCCCAGGCGGCTTGCAGGTCCACGATGTTGTTGTAGGAAAGTTCCTTGCCTTGCAGCTGGCTCGCGTTGGCAACGCCCTGGCCGGAGCCGTCAGAGTACATCGCAGCCTTCTGATGAGGATTTTCGCCGTAACGAAGATCCATTGTTTTCTGAAATGAAAGACGCAGGGTCTGCGGAAAACCTGCGGCAGCTTGCAATTCGAAGTGTCCGTTGACGCCTACGCGCTCCAGCGTGGAAGCAATCGCGGAATCGTAGGCGGCCGTGGTAGCGAAGGCTTTTTGAGCGAGACGCCATTTCGTTTCCGACGACAGAGCGCTAGCGGAGCGGGACATTTCCTCGGCAATGGCTGCGTAGTCCGCGGGCGAGGTGACAACGGCTACGTCCTGAAAATTCTTGGCCGCGGAGCGGATCATCGAGGGTCCGCCGATGTCGATGTTTTCGATCAGCTCTTCGAAATGCACTCCGCACTTGGCGGCGGTCTTTTCGAAAGCATAGAGGTTGACGACCACCATATCGATAGCGGGAATGTCATGTTCAGCTACAGCTGCACGATGGGCAGAATCCTGGCGGCGATGCAGGATGCCGCCGTGAACTTTGGGATGCAGCGTCTTCACGCGTCCATCGAGCATTTCAGGAAAGCCGGTGAGTTCGGAGATATCTTTGACGGCGATGCCGGAGTCGCGCAACAGCTTGGCGGTGCCGCCGGTGGAGACGAGTTCCACGCCCATCCCAGCAAGTTTGCGGGCGAAATCTACCAGTCCGGATTTGTCGGTGACGCTGAGGATGGCGCGCTGGATTTTTGACATGACGGCCTCGGATGGGGCGTGAACGAGAATTTTAGCAGTTCGGGTGGGCGTTCTCAGTTCCGGGTTCTCGCTTTCTAATTCTCAGTCATCGCCCAACGCAAACCGTTACAAGGGAGAGCAAGCAAACCTCTCTCCCGATATTGAGTTGTGGGTTGGGGGTTACTGAGAACTGGGAACTGAGAACCGAGAACTGTTTTCTAGGTTTTCGCTTTCGCCTTCAGTTTGACCTGGCCGTCCTGCGTTTCGACGGAGTACACGACCGTCTCGCACTTATGCTCTTTGCGGATTTCGGCGGTTTTCTTTTGGACGAATGCAGCGAACGAGTCGAGGCTGCCGGATACTTTTTCGCCCGACTTCTGTTTGGCTTCGCTCAGCGCCTTGTAGAGAGACTCGACATTCTCGCGCTCGGATTGCGCGTCGGAGCATTGCACGGTGAACGGTGTGTCTTCCGCCACTGGTGCGTTGTGGTGGCTGAGGCCATACGGCGTGGGATGTTTGGATTCGTGTACCTCCGGGCGCACGCCCTGCACGGAAAGGATCGCGTCCTGCGGGCGGCGGTAGCCTTCTTCGCGGATGCGCATTTTCTTGCGCCAGAGGTCGCTGTGGATGGCGTACCGCTGCGCCATTTCGTTGTAGCGATAACGCTGGGAAAAGCTCATGCGGTTGCCATCGCTGAACTTGCGAATGAGGGATAGCACCTTCCACTCGACGTCCGTGGGAGGGCGCTTGGCCGGGTTGTTGAAAAACATCTCGTACTCGATCTTCAGCCGGCGCAGCTGATGGTCGAGATGATTGAGTTCTTCGTCAATGGTCACGAAAGAGTCCCGCCCACAGACTAGCTGGGAATGGGAGCGGCGGCGAGGTTCCCAGCGGACACGCAGGGGATGGTACGAAAGTACTGTAGGGGAGCATCCGAACAGCCGTGTAGAGACGCGGCGTGCCGCGTCTCCGCGCTGGATGAAGACACTGCGGACGCGTACTTGCGGGCAATACCGGGGAGACGGGGCACGCCCCGGGCACGCCCCGTCTCTACCCATGATTTATTTCGACGTACTGGCGGCCATTTTCTTGACCATGGCCAGGACCAGCTTGCGGTCACTATCGTTCAGGCTGACGGAGTAGCGGCGGATCTGACTTAAGAAACGGACTTCGTCGTCGGAGAGCTGGGGCAGTCCTTTGTGGCCGTTGTTGTTGCCTTCGGCAAAAAATTGCGAGAGCGCCAAATCCATGGCGCCTGCGATTTTTGCCAGTGTGTCGAGCGAGGGAATAGTGTGGCCATTCTCCACTCGAGACAAATAGCAGCGCAAAAGGCCAGTGCGCTTCTCGATGTCGCCCTGCGACATGCCCTTTTGGAGCCGGTAGTTTCGGATGGTTTCGCCGATGTTCATAGGCGCGTGACTGATTCAGTCCCGCTGAAGATTGCTGAATAGTAAACACAGCTGTAGCGTCTGGCAAGTGGAAATTCCGGACATCGAAAATTCCGTATGCCTTCAGGACCTTGCATGGACGCCGGATTTGCGCTAGAGCCACAACACGGTCGAGCGGTCATTTCTTTAACGTCCTGGAGAAAAAGTCAAGCGTTCGTTTCCAGGCGTCGGCGGCGTCATCGCGCGGTATCGCTTGTCGTTGGGATTTTCTAAGGCGTGGCCGGCGTCGGGATAGATCTTGATCTGGTGTGTCCGCAACCTTTTGGGATAACGCGGAGGGAGGAAATTCTTAACCACAGAGGTCACGGAGGGAACCAGTGCCTTCCTCCATGACCCCTGTGACCTCTGTGGTTAAGGCTTTTCGCGAGCAGCGGGAAGCGAGTTTTGCGCGGCAACTCTTGCGTACCAGGTACCCGATGCCTTCACCGTTCGTTTCTGCGTTTTGTAGTCAACGTAGGTGAGTCCGAAGCGCTGGCTCAGGCCTTCGGACCATTCGAAATTGTCGAGCAGGCTCCAGGCATGATACCCGCGGACGTTGGCGCCATCGTGAATGGCGCGGGCGAGTTCCGTCAGGTGTTGGTGGTGGTATTCGATGCGGCGGAGGTCGTTGATGGCTCCGGTCGAGTCGGGCGCATCGTTGTAGGCGCAGCCACTCTCGGTGATCTCGAGGACTGGCCGGCTATAGTCGCGAGTAATGCGCATCACGATGTCGTAGATGGAGCGCGGCCACACTTCCCATCCGATATCGGTTTTCTGACCTTTCTGGCCTGCCTGCATGCGCGCCGGAAGAAAGAAGAAGCGCCGGTCGGAGAAACGCTCACTCAGTGTTGTGGCGGAGACTATGGTGCGGTAGTAGACGTTGATTCCGATGAAATCGAAGGGCGCGCGCACCAGTTCCAAGTCGTCTTGCTGAATCTTCATGAAGACGGCCGGATTGAATGGGAACGCTTCGGGATAGCGTCCGCGCAGCGCGGGTTCAAGAAACCAGATATTCGTGATCGCGTGTGCCCGCTCCGCGGCGAGGCGGTCGTCTTCCGAATCGGTGGCGGGCTCGCAAGGAGACATGCTGAAGGCCCCGCCCACCAATGCCTTGGGACGCACCGCCTTGACGGCTCGAAAGCCCGCGCCTTGCGCAAGATTCGCCGTGTGCGAGGCACGCAGGAAATCGAAGACGCTGTTGCGGCCGGGGGCGTGTTTGCCGTCGAGATATCCCACGCTGGTGAAGGCGGCGGGCTCGTTGAGCAGGGTCCAGTACTCGACGCGGTCGCCCACAGCGTGGGCCATGATCTCGGCGTAATCGGCGAAACGGCCGGCTAGGTCTCGATTCGGCCAGCCGCCGGCATCTTCGAGCGCTTGCGGCAAGTCCCAATGATAGAGAGTGAGGTTAGGACGGATGCGAGCTTCGAGCAGGGCATCCACCAACCGATTGTAGAAGTCGAGACCCTTGGGATTCGGCTTGCCAGAACCGTTCGGCTGGATGCGCGGCCACGACACGGAAAACCGGTAGCTGTTGAGACGCAGTGCGCGCATGAGCGCGATATCTTCGCGATAGCGATGGTAGTGATCGCAGGCGACGTCGGCGTTGGTGCCGTCTTTTATTCTGCCGTGCGTGTGGGTAAAGCGGTCCCAGATCGATTCGCCTTTGCCGTCTTCATTCCAGGCGCCTTCGATCTGGTAGGCGGCGGTGGCTGTGCCCCAGTAGAAACCTTTGGGAAAAGTAATTGCCGGCGAGGTGGCGTCCAGAGCGCGCGCCAGAAGCGGCGCAACGGTGGCTGCGGCCAGGGACCCGAGAAATTGGCGGCGAGTAGTCAGGGCAGTCGACAGTCGCGGAACTTCACTCCGCTGGACAGCCGGGGGGCGGGCTGTCCCTACAGGATTTAATTATGCCTGATGATCTTGCCGTTTTTCTGGCCGGTAAGCGAGTTATACAACGTTTGCACGAGCACGTGTGGGGCGGACACTACCAAGAGCCGCGGCAGGATTTTCGGAGTATTCAGTTGGCGGACAAGAGTGTCCGCCCCACACGTGCTAGGGTGTCCCTTCGTACAACGGCCACAGCCGATCGGCGTTAGCGCGGTAAATAGCGTAGCTGCTGCCCGTGTCGGACGTGCGGCGAAAGAGAAGTTCGCCCCGGCCGTCGCCGTCGGCGTCGATGGCGTCGATCAATTCCATGCGGGGAGTGATTTCGAGATGATGCGCATCGGTATGCGCGAAGTACAGTCGGCGCAGATCGCCGTCCAGGTTCGTTCGAGCGACCAGCGTAATTTCCTCGCCCTCGGTCGAGCCGGTGGCCTGGGGGCGCGTTTTGGCAGAGAGGATCAATACCGGGTCGTTGGAATTCGACAAATCGAAGATGCGTAGATGCACATCGTTGAAACTCGTGGCAGGCGGTTTGCGGGCGCTTGCAGTTTTGCGCGATTTGGCAGACGAAATCTCGGGAGGGGCGGCGTTCGCTTTGGCTACCTCCGCGGATGCGAGCTCCAGCATCTTGGTGCGGTAACCGGCTTCCTCTCCGCCCCGTAGATCAAAATTGTATGGGCGCGGATCGGGGCCGGCGGCGTCTGAAATCGCAGGAATAATCTGCACTGACTTCATCGCCTCCTTGTCGGACTTGGCTTCTTCGTCGAAGTTCTTAACCAGTTCGCGGCGCGTGGCTGGATCGGGCTTGCCGCGACGGAGAATGGGCCGGTTCGGATCTTCGAACGGCGCAGGAGGCTCCTGAACTTTCGCAGCTGGCGCTGGTGGCGCTGGTTTTTCTGCCGGCGGCGCTTCTACGGGCTTGGCGTCGCCGCGATGCAGGCGGGGCGGGGCGTCCTTGTCTTCGATCTTGGGCGTTTCGTACTTCTTGCCCTTTTCCGGAGCCTTCGTGCCGGCGGGAAGCCATGTGCCTTCGGCGATCCAGACGTGGCCCGCCTGTCCGGGCTGGGTGATGGTGAAGATACCCTGCGATACGCCGGTGCGAAGGCCTTCATAGACAACGCCGAAGTCGAGCGCCATGGGAACAGGAGAACCTTTGTAGTTGCCCGCGTCAAAAAACTTGCCGTCCACAGTGATCGCGACCGGGATCAGATGCGCTTTGCCGTTGGGGAAAAGCTGGATCAGTCCGAGCGCACGGGGCCCTTTTGAAGCCGCTGGCCTGCGTCCATACTGCGCGATCGTGCCTTGTGCCGCCAGCGGGAGGCTACCAAGCAACGTGACGGCGACTACGGCAGTGCGATATAACCAAGTGCGGCAAGGAGAGGATTCCATGGAAGTCAATGATAAAGCCCCCGACTTTAGTACGACGGATGAGAACGGCAAAGAAGTTGCCTTGAAAGATTTTCGCGGCAAGACCGTAGTGCTTTTTTTCTATCCCAAAGCCGATACGCCCGGCTGAACCAAAGAAGCGTGCGGGTTCCGCGACGCATACAGCCAGATTAAGAGAACGGGAGCAGTGGTGCTGGGTATTTCAGCCGATTCTCCGGAAAAACAAAAGAAGTTTCAGGACAAGTACCACCTTCCCTACACGCTGCTGGCCGACACGGACAAGAAGATTTGTCATGCCTTCGGCGTAATCAAAGACAAAAGCATGTACGGAAGAATCTTCAAGGGGATTTCACGCATGACCTTCGTGATCGGCCCCGACGGCAATATCCAGCATATCTTCGACAAAGTGAAGGCAGCCGGGCACGCGGAGGAAGTGCTGGCGTATCTGAAGGGAGAGTGAAGAGCCGAAGGAAATTGCAGAAGTCAGAAGTTAGATTGCAGAAGTGAACCCCGCAGGGGACTCCCGAGAAGTTACTTCTTCAATCTGACTTCTTCCTTCTGCAATCGCATCCGCTTACCGCGCTTTGCTAGCAACCGTAAACGTCACGGCGTGTTCAGCTGGGATCACCGCTTCCTGCTTGCCGGTGGCGGCGGCAACACCCGTGCCAGCTCCAGCGCCCGCCAAGGTTCCGATGGCCGCGCCTTTTCCTCCGCCGGCGATTGCGCCGATGATCGCACCCGCGGCGGCGCCTCCGCCGATCTTGGTTGCGTTGCTCTTCATGTGGCTCTTGCCGGTGACGTGATACGGACTGCTGGTCACCGCTATCGAGCGGCCATTGGCCTGAATTGACGTGAGGCGAATCGACAACTGGCCGGGAGCATGCAGGCGGCCGCTGGACTTGGCGAGCGTCACTTTACCGCGTACCGTACTGCCTGCGGGAGCAATGGTCTTCCCCCCGATCACAAGATTTCTGGCCAGTGATCCTTCAAATGTTTGCCCGACTTCGGCTGTGCCGGAACTGATCTCGGAGCCGATGCGGACGGTTACCGGCGTTCCCGCCGGAATAGTTTGAGCGATGGCGAACGCCGCCGCCAATAGGAGTGTTCCGATCGATAGAATTCTGCGCAGCATGACACGCCCCTTTCAACGCAGGCCACCAGCCGTTGCACTCCGACCATGTGGGAAAATCCGCGCTTGATTCTAGAATTGTAGTGCAAAGGTTAATTTCGCTGGGTGACGGAGGTTCATGAATTCGCTTGGTCAGGTGGCCTGGTTGAAACAGGAATTTTTCGATCGCGATCCGCGCCGGGTGGCCAGAGCGCTGCTGGGAAAATTGCTGATCCGCACCACGCCGGGCACAATGCTCGCCGGACGCATCGTCGAAACCGAGGCCTACCTGGGAGAAAAAGACGAGGCCGCCCATTCTTTCATCGGCAAGACTCCGCGCAACTCAGTGATGTTCGGGCCTCCAGGACACGCCTACGTGTATTTCATCTACGGAATGCACTTCTGCCTCAACGTCACTTGTCTGCGGGAAGGAACAGCTGGCGCGGTATTGTTTCGCGCGATGGAGCCGGTCGTGGGAGTCGAGCGCATGGCCGCAGCGCGCTGCGTGACCATAGGAAAAGAAAGCGATCTGCCAAAGATTTCTTCCGGCCCCGGCCGCATGGCCGAAGCCTTGGGCGTCACCCGCGAACGCGACAATGGTAAAAACTTCGTCAGCCCTCTATCAGATTTGCGGATTGGCGAAGATGGCTATCGAGTGCGGCGGGTGATCGTTACTCCGCGGATCGGTATCGCAAAATCAGCCGCCATGCCGTTGCGCTACTTGGTGGCGGGGAATCGCTTTGTGTCGGGACCGAAGCGGTAGCGCTGGCATCCCTCCGGCTGTCGTACTGGGCGACACCCCGGTAACTGTTACCAAGAAAGGCGAGAATCCGGAGAAATGTAAAGGAACGATAAATTTTTTCGCTGGAGTACGAACAGACCGGTTTCGCGTTTGACACTGTTCCGAGGCGATTGCTATAGTCCAAGAGTCCCCTTTGGACGCGGGTTCGAAGCGACGTTCCGGCAAGCTGGGATTGTCATTAGGGTCGTCCGCCAGGGCGGCCTCAACACAACCAAAGACCACGCCAGCAGTCCGCTACACACCGTCCCGCATCCGTCGCACACCGAAGTGTGCGGCACGCCAGAGAGGCTAATGACTTTGTTCGACGACAGCACAGCCCGAAACCTTGAACCCATGACGAACGCTACCGAAACCCTCACCAGCGGCCCGGCCGTAGTGGAAAACCCGGAGTCCGTACAACCCGAAATCGCGTCTCAGCCCGAAGCTGTGTCTCAAACGGATTCGCCCGGTCCGCAGGCTTCCGCTCACGATACTGCGACAGATGGTGGAGCCGCCGCCAGCGACGACTTCGCCACCGCCCTCGAGAACTTCACGACCGAATCCGAGGAAGCAGCCGGCGAAGACAACGTCATTCACGGCACCGTGGTCAAGCTGACCGCTACCCACGTGGTCGTTGATATTGGCGCGAAGTCCGAAGGCATGGTGCCGATCGCCGAAGTCATGGATCACGAGGGCAAGCCCAAGTTCCAGCCTGGCGACCCCATCGACGTGATGCGCGAAAAGGGAATGAACGAGGAGGGGTACGTCAACCTCTCGCACCAGAAGGCCGCGCGGCTACGCGCATGGGATGACATCGAGAAGGCGTTCAACGAGAAGAAGCCCATCAAGGGCGTCGTCGTGGACCGCATCAAAGGTGGACTGACCGTCGATATCGAAGGCGCGCAAGCGTTCTTGCCGGGCTCCCAGGTGGACCTGCGGCCGGTGCGCAATCTGGACGGCATGAAGGGCCAGACCATCGAAGTCGCCGTGATCAAGCTGAACAAGAAGCGCGGCAACATCGTGGTCTCGCGTAAGCAGCTTCTGGAAGAAGAGCAATCGGAAAAGCGCGGCAAGACGCTGGAGCATCTGGAAGAGAATGCGATCTTGACCGGCGTAGTAAAGAATCTGACCGAGTATGGCGCGTTCGTCGACATGGGTGGAATCGACGGCCTGCTGCACATTACAGACATGTCGTGGGGACGCCTGACGCATCCTCGCGATCTGGTCAATGTCGGCGACCAGATTCAAGTCAAAGTTCTGAAGTACGACAAAGACAAGCAGCGCGTCTCACTGGGCTTCAAACAGCTGACGCCCGATCCGTGGCTCGACGCCGAGCATCGCTACCCAGTGGGCGCGCACGTTGCCGGACGCGTCATCAGCGTCACCGACTACGGCGCGTTTGTCGAACTGGAGCAGGGCATCGAAGGCCTGGTCCACGTCAGCGAGATGACGTGGTCGAAGCGGATGAAGCATCCGTCGAAGCTGGTCAACGTTGGCGACCAAGTGGAGTGCGTGGTGCTGAGCGTGAATCCAACCGAACGGCGGATTTCGCTCGGCATGCGGCAACTGGCCTCGAATCCATGGGACACCTTGCACGACAAGTATCCGGTGGGGATGGAGGTCGAAGGCAAGGTTCGCAACCTCACCGAATTTGGCGCGTTCATCGAAATCGAGGACGGCATCGACGGTCTCGTCCACGTCAGCAACTTGAGCTGGACCAAGCGCGTCAAGCATCCATCGGAAGTCCTGAAGAAAGGCGACAAGGTGAAGGCGGTAGTACTCGCGATTGAGCCCGACAAGCGTCGCCTGTCACTGGGCGTCAAGCAGCTTCAGCCCGACGTTTGGGACAGCTTCTTCGCGCAGCATCGTGTGGGCGACATCGTCCACGGCAAAGTTCTGCGGGTCGCAAACTTCGGCGCATTCGTGGAAATTGCGGATGGCGTCGAGGGCCTGTGCCACAACTCGGAAGCAGTGGATGACAAGGGCCAGCAAGTTGCGCTCGAACCGGGCACTGAGTTCGATTTCAAGATCATCAAGATGAATCAGGACGAGAAGAAAGTCGGCCTCAGCATCAAGGCCGTCGGCGAGGAAGCGTCTCGCCAGGAAGTTGAGTCCTACAAACACCCGGCATCTTCCACCAGTTCGACAATTGGCGAACTGATTTCGTGGAAACGGGCGGGCGGGGACAACAACTAGCTTTCTCTCAGCCGAGAATACGAAGGCCGCCAGCGATGGCGGCCTTTTCGTTACTCCCCCAAGATACCCCTTGGAACTGTCATCCTGAGCGAAGCGAAGGATCTGCTTTCTTGGCCAACGAAAGGAAAGCAGGTCCGTCGCTTCGCTCAGGATGACAGTTTCTTTTTAAGGGACGGTTCTTGTGAGGCGGCTGTTGCTTCTTAATAAAATTCGCAGAAACTCCCTACGCAGTGCCCTGCGCCCGCGCCAGCTTCAACTCCACCTGCTGCCTCTCTAGTTCGCTTACCTGAAACAACTGGCGAGGCCGCAATCCCATCTGTCGAGCCAGCAACACTTCGGGGATGTGGGCGATCCGCGTGTTGTAGGTTGCTACGTCGTCATTGAAGAACTCGCGACGGTCGGCGATGCGCTCTTCCAGTTCCGAAATGCGCTTCTGGAGCGCCAGAAAATTCTGGTTGGCCTTGAGATCTGGATAACGCTCAGCCACCGCAAAGAGGGAGTGCAGCGCTCCGGTGAGGCGTAGGTCGGCTTGTGCTTTTTGAGGAATGCTGGCCGCGCCGATCGAGGCTGTGCGTGCCAAGGCGACCGCTTCCAGCGTCTGACGTTCGTGATCCATGTAGCCCTTTACACAGGAAACCAGGTTGGGGATCTCGTCGTGGCGCTGCTTCAGCAGGACATCGATGTTAGCGAAAGCGCGGTCGTTTTCGTTCCTCAAACCGACCAATTCGTTGTAAAGGATGATGACGTAGATCGCGGCCCCGGACAGAAAGAGAGCAACGGTTGCGGCAGCGAAGAGCGTCATAGGAGTCTCTTGGGAATGTAGCGAAAAGGGCAGAAGTCAGACAAGTTACGACTGGGTTCTGGGGCAAGAGTAGCGCCAGCATCCTGCTGTCGGCGCAGGCAGCTTACGAAAATTGGGGCAGTGATGCCGTTTGAGATTCGTATCAGGGCATCGCTTCAGCGATGCCACCAAGTGCGGGGAAACGCGAAGCGGCTTGAGCCGCTGGGGTTTAGGCCACACTGGCAGCGGCTAAAAGCCGGTCAGTGGTTGCTCTTTGGCATGCCTGAAGGCATGCCCTGATACGAATCTCTTTCAAACTGCACCACGACCAAAATTGGCAAGACATCGGACAGAGGGAATTCACTCGGTAGGTGGCGGCGGGGCGCCGCCACGACAGCCGGCAAGATGCCGGCGCTACGGTAGATTACTTCGTGTCAATTTTCAGATTGATCGAGACCTGCGACCGGTCGTCGAACTGGCTGACGGTCTTGTTGTCGCTCTTGTGGCCATTGTGCTGCGCATAGACTTCGTAATCCACATTCGGCTGGAGTGCCGGGAAGCGGTAGCTGCCGTCCTGGCTGACGATGTAAGTTTTCACCGCGCGCGTACGGGTATTCGTCAGATAGACCACGGCATTGGGCAATGGATTCTCGGCGTGGTCGGTCACTTTGCCGGTGAGCAGGCGCGTGTTGTCTGCCTTGGGACGATTGCCAAACTGCGGCGGCGGAGCCGCCAACGCCAAAGAGAACAGAAGCAGAAGCGACGTTGCAATTGCGATACTCGTCTTCTTCACAGTGTCCCCTTTCTGGTGTTTGCCATTCACACACTTGCTAAAACCAATACCCTACCAGATTAGATGCAGACCCATGTCGGAACGCTCGTCCTTCTCAATGTGGACAGTTACTTCCGTACCAGCCTTTAAATGCTTGCCAGACGGTAACTTATAGTCCTTGAGGTCGGCCCAAACGATATAGTCGGCTTTTCCCGGGGGGACGCGCTGGGCGAACTCGCCCTGGTGGTCGGAATAGAGCTCCCAGTGAGCCTTTTTCTGGTCGGCCCGGCGGATTTTGACCTTCACGCCGTATACAGGGTGGCCGTCGGGATCAAACACTGTGCCGAAGATCAGCGCGTAAGGCTTCTCTTTTTTGACGACCGGTTCGCTCGCGCCTGCGGGGCGCGGAGCAAGCAGCGCAATCAGCGCAAACGCCCCCCACATCAGTACGACTAGCCGTCGATACGAGGAAGAATAGGAATCCGGTCTCAGGAGTCGTCTCCGTCGTCCGCTTCCGCTTCCACTTTCACGTCGTCTTCTTCATACTCTTCTTCGTCGACCGGTTTGAGTTCGATGGGGTTGGCGGTGATGACTTCGAAATCGCTGCCACATTCCGGGCAGGAAACGACTTCACCTTCGTCGACCTCGTTTTCCTCAATGTCCAGATCGGTCTCGCATTCGGGACAGTTCATCATGACTCCTCCACACTCGGGATACCCTGTTATATTTAGTTTCTTCGCGAGCCAAGTCAAGAGGCTCGCTCAGGATTTCTTGTGATGCTCAAAACATTCCCCGGGTCGCAAAGACAATGCGGTGTGCTGGTACTGGCTGTCCTGCTCGCTGCACTGGAAATGGTGCAGCCAGCCACTCTTTGTATGGCGCAGGATGGCCCGCCGGCCAACGTCAAAGACTCGCAGATTTCGGCCGCGATCCGCCAGGTCTCGGCCGAGCGCATCCGGCAGACGATCGAGAAGTTAGTCAGCTTCGGAAACCGGTCCACCATCTCCGCGCAGGATGACGACGCGATCAAGTCGGGCAAGGGCATTGGCGCAGCGCGTAACTGGATCAAATCGGAGTTTGAACTCTACTCCAAAGAGTGTGGCGGTTGTCTCGAAGTGAAGACGGATTCGTTCCTCGAACCGCCCGCGGACCGGATTCCCAAGCCGACGCAGATTACGAATGTTTACGCAGTGTTGCGCGGGACCGATCCGAAGCAGGCGGACCGGATTGTGCTCGTGACTGGCCACTACGATTCGAGAAACAGCGATACCTTCAACATCACCGATGCGGCCCCGGGAGCAAACGACGATGGCAGCGGCACGGCCGTAAGCCTGGAATGTGCCCGCCTCCTGAGCAAGATGAAATTTCCCGCCACGATTATTTTTCTGACTGTAGCCGGCGAAGAGCAGGGATTGAACGGCAGCAAACACTTCGCGGAGATGGCCAAGCAGCAAGGATGGAAGCTGGAAGCGGTGCTGAACAACGATATCGTAGGCGGAGACCGCGGCCCTCAGCAGGATGCGAGCGTGGTGCGGGTATTTTCCGAGGGCCTGCCGAACGCTGCAACCGAAGCCGAGGTCCGGCGGATTCGCGCGCTGGGCGGCGAGAGCGACTCGCCGTCTCGGGAATTGGCGCGGTATGTCGCCGAGGTTGGCCGGACTTATCCCGGCAGCGTCAAGCCGACGCCTGTTTTCCGGCTGGACCGGTTTCTGCGGGGCGGAGACCACTATTCGTTTAACCAGCAGGGCTTCGCAGCAGTGCGCTTTACGGAATTCAGGGAAGATTACAACCATCAGCATCAGAACGTCCGCACGGAAAACGGCATCGAATATGGCGATGTGTCCAAATTCGTGAACTTCGATTACGTAGCCGAAGTGGCGCGGATCAATGCGGCGGCTCTCGCTTCGCTGGCGTCGGGACCGGCGCAACCAACGAAAGTAAAGATGCTGACCAAAGAACTGGAGAACGACACGCATCTCACATGGGAGTCGGCGGCGGGCGCGGCAGGATATGAAGTAGTGTGGCGCGCTACCAGCAGTCCAGACTGGGAGCATGTCCAAACGGTAGCTGCAACCAGCGCAACAGTGAAGGTTTCAAAGGATAATGTGATATTCGCCGTGCGAGCCGTCGATAGCGCTGGACATCGCAGCTTGCCGGTGGTGCCGGAACCGGAAAGATAAAACAGTGATTAAGAGATAAAACAGTGGATAGTGGTTGGTGGTTAGTAAAACCAACCGCTAATCACCAACCACTATCCTCTGATTCTTATGTATCGCGGAAAAACCATCTCGTTGAGTTTTCCTCCCTTCACGCCCTGGGTGAAGAGAATCGTCATTGCGTGTGCGGGGATTTATTTTCTCCAGGTAGTACTGGGGACGGTTGCCCCCCGCCTTGGCTTTGGCGCCTTCCTGCTGGACAACTTCGGCCTCATCCCCAGAGCCGTGATGCATGGTTATGTCTGGCAGTTGGTGACGTACTCGCTCCTGCACGGCGGGTTGTGGCATGTGCTGACGAACATGCTGACGCTGTGGATGTTCGGTTCTCAGGAAGAGCAAGACTGGGGCTCCCGTCGATTTATCGAGTTTTACCTCTTCTGCGTCGTAGGTGCGGCGCTGGTGACTATGGGCGTCGCCTACATCGGATGGGGTATGACTCCGGATATCCCGACCGTCGGCGCCTCGGGCGGGATCTACGGCCTGCTGATCGCGTTCGGCATGCTCTACGGAGATCGCGAACTGTTCCTGTTTCCGATTCCAGTGGCGATCAAGGCGAAGTACCTGGTGGGCATTCTGATTTTCATCGTGTTGATCTCGGCATTTCAACCGTCCCAAGGAGGAGTCGCGAACTTTGCCCACCTCGGAGGCGCTCTCTTCGGCTTCCTGTATCTGAAATTGCTCCCCAGGCGCGGAATCGGCTTGGCCGCTTCGGAAAAGTATTTCGGTTTGCGCAACTCCTACTACCGTTGGAAAAGGAAGCGGGCCGGTAAGAAGTTTGAAGTCTACATGCGCGACCATGACCGCAAAGTTACATTCGACGAACACGGAAACTACGTCCCCCCCGATGAGAACGACAAGACCAATGGCGGATCAAAGTCGGGGTGGGTGAACTAGACCCGTAACGCTAATCTTTATCATCGCTAACCTCCTACGGGATTTCCTGTATTGAATTTTTCCCTTCCAGACGTAAATCTAGATCCTTGATGGGTACTCCCAAGGACGGTCCGATGGAAGGTAGAACATTCCCCCTCAGAACCGAACTCCTGGATATTCTCGACCAGCAAATTGAGATGTTGACCAGGAAGACTTTCGCGGCGTTCACGAACGAGGAAATGAGCGAATTCAAGAATCGCGAACAACGGATTCGCGAACTCCAGTCAGCACTCGCCGCTACCGCCACCGACACGGCCTCCTACAGTGGCGTGTTTTCTTCGCTCTACACTTGAGAGTTCAGGGGAGGTTGGGCCGCACCGCTAGCTAATCAGCCCCCCTCAGGAAGCGTATTGGGTTTGGAAAAACCTACTCCTGCCATAGAAAGCCCATAAGCCCAGATTCGTCACAAACGCAGCCGTGCCAAGTCACAGCCAGAGTAAAGCCAGTCTGGTAGTGTTTGCTCGCCCAGAGACGGCGTCTCCCCAGCCGCGAAGCGGCGCAAGATTACAGCCCACGGCGTGAGCCGTGGGTCCGCGTAGAGAAAGGTCGCAAGCCCCGGAGGGGCGAAAGAAAGTGGCGCATACGTGTGGCAATGTCGTCCTCCACCTGATCTTCAGCACCAAAGCCCGCCGCCCACTGATCGCTCAGGACATCCGCCCTGACCTTTTCGCGTACCTTGGGGGCATCCTCAGGGAATTGCACGCCACAGCGCTCATCATCAACGGCACCGCCGATCACGTTCACATGCTGGTGCGAATTCGTCCCGCGCAATCTGCCGCCGAGCTGGCGCGCGTGATCAAGACGAACTCATCCCGATGGGCGCGACAGAAATGGAAAACGGATTTTGCATGGCAGACTGGATACGGAGTGTTCAGCGTCAGCGAGTCGAATGTTGCAGCCGTGTCGAAATACATCGCGACCCAGGAGGAACATCATCGCACACGGTCATTTCAGGAGGAGTTTGTTGCGTTCCTCAAGAAGAACAAGATTCCGTACGACGAACGCTATATTTGGGACTAGAGTGTTTCTTTCGCCCCTCCGGGGCTTGCTCATCTCGTCGCGGCTACCCACGGCTTGCGCCGTGGGCTGCATTCTTGCGCCGCTTCGCGGCTACATTTAGTGACTAGTAAAAACGGGGTAGCAGTGCATTTCTGCATTGCTACCCCAAATTGCTACCCCCAGTATTCATTCAGCTCGCGAACTCCTATGGCGCGACGTTGAGAACCACCGGAACGGTCATCGATTTGCCGGGGTTGGCGAACTCGATGACGTTGATCTCTCCGACGTAAGTTCCCGCCGCCAGCACACTGGCATTTACGCTGACGGTCACATTCGTCGGCGTAAAGCAACAGCCGTTGCCGTTTGGAGAGATGCTCAGCCAGCTGCCGCCTTTGCCCGACGCCGCGATGGGCGTGAAGCGCAGACTGCCGCTGCTGCTCGCGATAGATATCACTTGTGGCGCAGGATTCACCCCCTGCGTCGTGTTGAAGGTGACCGTCGGCAGTTGAGTGAATACCGGATCGCCTACCGTGACCACGACTGGAATGGTCACGTTGCCAGTTTTCACCTTGATTACCTGTTGGCCAATAAAGGTGCCGGGCTGCAATCCATGTCCGGGCAGCTTGCTGTTGATAACGGACACGTTGTAACTTCCGGCGTCCACGCCCCTGGTGGGAAGCACCTTGATCCACTTGCCGGGGTCGGCGGTCGTAGCTGAAACCGCCCAGTTGAGCGGTGTGCCCGTTCCAGCATTGCCGATCACGATGGTTTGAGCCGGCGGATTCTGGGCGGTCGGTTTGAACGAGAAGCTGGTCTGGCCGGGGACGTTGTCCAGAAACGCCTTGCTGGACGCGACCACCGCCAGGTTGACCGGTATATTCATGGATCTGCCGGGGTTGGCGAACTCGATGACGTTGATTTCGCCGGTGTAGTTCCCGACTTTCAGCGAGGTGGCGTTAAGGCTGACCCTGACGGGTATGGACGTGAAGCAACAGCCGTTGCCTGTCGGAGAGACGGTCATCCAAGCGCCGCCCTTACTGGTGAGCGCGGTCGGAGTAAAGCGAATCGAGGAGTTATCGGTCATAGGGATGGTCAGGACCTGGGGCAGGGGATTCGGTCCGCCAAACGGCATGACGAAGCTGATCGGATTCACCTGGGCAAAGACCGCAGTACCCACCGTGACCGTCACCGGAACGGTGGCGAAGCTCGCGGAAGACTGGAGCAGCAGTTGACCAGTGAAGGTTCCGGGTTGCGCTCCTAATCCCGGCAACAGGGAGACGTTGACCGAGACGGTGAGCGCCTTTGGAGCGGATGTGCTGAGCGGGGTTGCAGTTAGCCAGGCGTTGCCGTCCTCGGTGATCGGCTTCACGGTAAATGGCAGCTTGCCGGTGCCGCCGTTGCCGACGAAGAGCGTCTGCGGAGTCGCTTTCTTGTTCGGCTGCACCGAGAAGCTCAAGCCGCCGGGGAGGTTGTCGAAGAATGCGCCCGAAGCAGCGATGGTCAAAGTCACCGGAATCGACATCCACCGTCCCGGATTGGCGAACTCGGTGATGATGATTTCTCCGGTATAGGTTCCGGCTGGCAGCGAACTCGCGTTCACGGTCGCCGTAACTGCCAGAGGAGTGAAACAGCAGCCATTGCCGGACGGAGCTACAGTCAGCCAGCTGCCGCCTTTCGCGGTTGCCGCACTCGCACTAAAGCGAATGTTGGAATTGTCGGTCATGGCGATGTTGAGAACCTGTGGCAGCGGATTCGTGCCGCCAAAGGGCATGGTGAAGCCAACGGGGTTCATCTGCGTGAAGGCGCTTCCCACCGTGACGGTGACCGGAACGGTCGTGGTGTCTCCTGCGGTCTGGAAAACCAGCTGACCATCGAAAGTTCCTGCGAGCACTCCGCCGTTGGGCAGATTTGCGGGCGTGACCGAGATGGTCGCGATTGAAGGAGCAGTCCCAGTCAAGGGCGTTGCTGTCAGCCAGGCGCCGCCATCGGCGGTTGTGAAGGTAACGGTCCAGTTCAACGTTCCGGTTCCGCCGTTCCCGATCTGGACGATCTGTGGCGTAGCGATGCCGCTCGTCTTGAACGAGAAATTCAATGCGCCGGGGAGGTTGTCGAAGAATGCGCCGCTGGCGAGGATCGTCAGATTGACGGGCACGACCATGGATCGTCCCGGATTAGCGAACTCGGTGACGATGATTTCAGCGGTGTAAGTCCCCGCCGCGAGCGTGCTGGCGTTCACACTGGCAGCAATCGCCAGCGGCGTGAAGCAGCACCCGTTGCCCGTGGGAGAGATTGATAGCCAAGTGCCGCCCTTTGCCGTAGCGACCGATGCACTGAATCGAATCGTCGAGCTATCGATGAGGCCTACGTTCAGGATCTGGGGCAAGGGATTCGCTCCCCCAAACGGCATCGTGAAGCTGATCGGGTTCAACTGCGTAAACGCCGCCGGACCTACGGTGACAGTCACCGGAACGGTGGTGGTGTCTCCGCTGGTTTGGAAGACCAGCTGACCGGTAAATTCGCCCGCTAGCGCGCCTCCTCCGGGCAGTTGACTGACATTAATAGCTACCGAGACCGCCGAAGGCGCGGTTCCGCTTGTAGGAGTTCCACTCAGCCAATTGCCGCCGTCGGCGGTGCTGGCCGAGAGGGTCCAGTTCAGCGAGCCGGAGCCTCCATTCGCCACTTGAATAGTCTGCGGCGTGATGGTCGTACCGTTGGTCTTCATTGAAAAGCTAAGTTGGCCGGGAAGGTCGGCGAAAAACGATCCGGACGAAAGGACAGTCAGTGTGACGGGCACAACCATTGCCCGACCGGGATTGGCGAACTCGGTGACGATGATCTCTGCGGTGTAGGTTCCCGCCGGAATCGAAGGCGCGTTCACGCTGACGACTTCCGCGAGCGGAGTAAAGCAGCAGCCGCTTCCAACCGGTGAAATCGATAGCCAATTACCGCCCTTGGCGTTCACTACCGACGCACTGTAGCGAATGCTGGAGTTGTCGTTCAAAGCGACGTTGAGGACTTGAGCCAGAGGATTAGATCCCCCGAACGCCATGGTGAAGTTGAGTGGATTGATCTGTTCAAACACGGTGGGACCGACAGTGACCGCCACCGGAATGGTGACGCTGTCCCCGGAGGTCTGGAACAGCAATTGGCCTACGAATGTCCCATTGGTTGCGCCTCCGCCAGGCAGGTTGGTTTTATTGATGCTGATGACCACGTTGGATGGAGCCGTCCCGCTGGGAGGGGTGGCGCTGAGCCAGCTGCCACCCGAGGCGGTGCTGGCCGTGACGGTCCAGTTCAATGTTCCGGCCCCAGCGTTGCGCACTTGAACCGCCTGCGAGGTTGGGGTATTGCCGCTGGTCTTCATGGAGAAGCTCAGCTTGCCCGGAAGATCGTCGAAGAACGTCGCACCCGATGCCGCTACCGTCAGCGTGACCGGGATCGTCATACTGATGTTGCCATTGGCGAAGTTGGTAATCACGACTTGCCCCGTATAGGTGCCGGCCGCCAGGTTGCCGGCGGTCACAATGACCTGCACGGCCAGCGGCGTGAAGCAGCAGCCGTTTCCAGCCGGCGAGACCGACAGCCAGTTGCCGCCACTGTTCGTCGATGCGGCTGTAGTAAAGCGCACGGTGGTTTGATCCGTGTAGGCAATCGTCAGAACCTGGGGCAGAGGCTCGGCCCCGGCAAAGGCTTTGGTAAAGGCCAGTGCTGGAACTGTCTGAAAGGTCTGGGCCTGGAGCGGGCTGGCGAATGTGAAGGCGAATGCCACAGCTAGAATGGCAAGAAGAACCTGAAGTTTGTCAGCTTTCGAGTCGCGAGCAAGCATTTGTGTGCTCCATTTTCCAGAGGTTTCCGTCTCGGGGACAGCGTGATGGCGCGACCGGAGCGCCTCACTTCGGCTGGTCGAGTCCTGCCGATTCAATTCGCAATGCGTAATCGGGCGTGAAAAACCGTCATGTTTTGGGGAAAAAGTTTTCCCTGTGGGCGCAGCAGGGTAGTTCGTTGCGGACTATTTCACTTCAGGGCCTGCAACCATCCGAATTGTTTAGTGCTGCCTTTTGGATTGGACCTGATCCGCCTCGCGGCGTACGTAGCGTGCGAGGTCAAAGGTCATAGGTGGTGATTGCTTCCGTGTAGCCGACCATCCGCGAATTGAAAAAGCAATCCTCTCCCGTGCCAGGACTGTGCGTCGGTGTCCGAATTTGGATAGCGGTGTCCTGAAACGGACAGCTCGGGACCATACCAGCGCATGGTAAGTGATTTACAATGTGGCGCTTAGTAGTGGCAGGTGTGATGCTGATACCTCGGGCAGGTCTGGGGTAAGAACATGTCGTTCGTTCGCGATCTGAGAGTTGCGGCTTACTCGTTAATTCGTACGCCAGGGCTGGCGATCGCCGTGGTTCTCACATTGTCGCTCGGCATCGGCGCGAACGCTGCTATTTTCACCCTGGTGCGCGGCGTCCTGCTCAAGCCTCTCGTCAACCGCGACGAGGACCAGCTGATCTATATCAGGCAGAGCGCCACCGGCATCAGCAACAAAAACACCACGTTTTCCGTACCCGAAATCCAGGATTTGCGCGCCAGCGTCAAAACCCTGAGCGCGTTCGGTGATTTCTCGACCATCGGTTTCACCATGGTCGGCCTGGGTGAGCCTCGCGAAGTTCAAGCTGGCGTCGTCGGCGGCAGCTACTTCGAAGTCATGGGCCTCCACCCTGTCCTCGGTCGTCTCATCGGACCTCAAGACGACGGTCCCAACGCTGCGGGCGTCGTCGTCCTCACGTATCGTTTCTGGACCACTCTTGGGAAAGATCCTTCCGTCATCGGCAAAACGATTCGCCTCGGCAGCAGAGGTCGGTCTGCGACAATCATTGGTGTCCTCGAACCCTGTGTCCCATATCCCCAAGATACCGAAATCATCGCCAACGTGGTCACCAGCCCGCATCATCTCTCCGCAACCATGGTCACCGGACGCATCCATCGCATGACCGAACTCTTCGGGCGTCTCGCCCCCGGTGTCACTCTCGATCAGGCTCGTGCCGAGTTGCGCTCCGTCTATGCTGCCATGAAGAAGGACTACCCCGAAGCTTATAGGAAGCAAGCGGACTTCCAGATCGGGGCCAAGCGGTTTCGCGACGAAGTCACGTCGGGTGCCAGAACCGTGCTGCTGGTGCTGCTCGCAGCGTCAGCGCTGCTCTTCATCATCGCGTGTTCCAATGTCGCCAACTTGATTCTGGCACGGACGGTTCGCCGGGAAAGCGAGCTGGCGATTCGTACGGCGCTGGGTGCAAGCACAGGGGCGCTGCGCCGGATGCTGTTGGCCGAAAGCCTTTTGCTTTGCGGCGCGGGTGCTGCGGTCGGTGTAATGAGCGCGCAGCCGATGGTGGCTATCCTGGCCCGCTACGCCTCGCGCTTCTCGATCCGCGCGCTGGATTTGACGGTCGATTCCAGCCTGCTGTGGTTCGGGGCGGCGCTGGCCATCGTCGCCGCAGTAGTTTTGGCGTTTGTCCCGCGCCTGCCGTCGGGCGACACGTCCAATGGTCTGAGCCTGGCGAGCGGCAGTGTGCGGATCACTGGCAGCACGAGCCAACGCCAGCGGATCTTCGCGGTGACACAAATCGCCGCGTCCTTCGTGGTGCTGGCCGGCGCAAGTGCGCTGATCACTACGCTGATCGCACTGCAAAGCGCGCAGACGGGTCTTGACACGCAGCACGTCCTGGCCATCAACGTGCCCGTCATGTCCTACGGAAAAACGCCTCAGCAAGTGGCCGATTTCTACAAGGATGCGATACGTCGCATTCAAGCCCTACCCGGCGTGAACAAGACCGCGTTCGGCATGGTTGTTCCCTGGCGCGATGAGGGCCCCCGTTTCCAATTCTCCGCCGATGGTCATGTTCAGGCCCCCGGCGAAGAGGATCCTCGCGCGCATTGGCTCGGCATTTCTCCCGGATTCTTTGCCGCGCTCGGCGTTCCCATCATCGCCGGCCGTGATTTCAACGATCTCGACAGCCAAAGTAAAGAGCCCGTCGTAGTCGTCAGTGAGACTCTCGCAAAGCGCATGTTCCCCAATCAGGATGCCGTCAATCGGCACGTCTATTGGACGGATCCCGTGCTGAAATTCTCCTCCGAGGGTGGCGCCGCGCCCGAGCCGCCACTCCGCATCATCGGCGTCACCGCCGATATTGACTACGAACACGTCGTTCCTGAGCCCATCCTCACCGTCTATAGCCCCTTTGGAGGGTTTTCGTTTGGCGGTCGTCTTTTCATCCACACCAGCGTAAATCCGTATTCGCTGGTCGCGCCGGTCACGCAAATCATTCGCAACATGGCCGCCGATCAGCCGGTCGAGCACGCCGCCACTCTCGAAGACATTCGTGCAGAGGTGCTCACGCCGGATCGCTTAAACTCGCTGGTCTTTGGGGTGTTCGCGGCTGTGGCATTGGCGATTGCAGTGGTAGGCGTCGCGGGCGTGCTGGCGTTTTCCGTGAGCGCGCGGACACGGGAATTCGGCATCCGGCTGGCGCTTGGATCGCAGCCACAGCGTCTCCTCAGAGGTGTTATCGCAGAAGGCGCCGTGATGGCTGCGGCGGGCGTCATCGCAGGCGCAGCATTCGGGTTCGTGCTGGCTCGTTTGGCGGGCAGATATTTCCTGGACGTGAAGATGCCGGGTGCACTGCCGGTGTCTGTCTCGGCACTCGTGCTGATGACGGTCGCAGTTGTCGCGTCGGTGCTGCCTGCGGCACGCGCTGCGCGCGTCGACATTATGCAAGCGCTGCGCGCCGAGTGACCGTCGGAGGGGTGGGTCAGGGTTATCGGAACGCCAAACGCGAGATCAATCTCGGAGCGCCGGTGTTCATGCCTCAGTGACATATTTATCTTCGTGTTCGGCCTGTTCCTGAGCTTCTTCCCACTTAGCAGCCTCGCCATCAGGCAGTTTGCCGAAGACGTTCGCGCGGCTGGTACGCAGATCAGCTTTTGGATCGTGAGCGGATGACGGGCAAACCGGAAACTATCAACCATGCCATGCCCATCGTGAGATCAAATCTCCACTGCGGCACTACAAATTCGGATGGTTGCAGGGTTTGCGGAAGTGATCGAAAGAGAGGAAACTTTGGCTGCGTGGGCCCGAAAAGAGTGCTTACGCGTCAAAGCGTCCGGGTACTGGCTCGTGCCCAGGCGGCTGCGACGGCGATGTGAGTCTGGGCGGTTTCAAGCCGCGACTTCTCGGCCAAAAGATTTCCGTGCAGTTCGGGAAGGAGAAGCTTCAAAGCTTCCAGGTGGCCGCGATATTCGGCCGTTTCCTTCGCGATAGCAACGCTGGCCCCGGGTTCCAAAGACGGAGTTTGCAGACACTCGGCGGCGCGGAGAATCTCGCCCAGTAGATCGGAGAAATCCCGAGGCTCGATGGTGGAGCAGTGCATCTGTTCCGGACGAAGGCGGCGCAACGCGGCGCTGAGACCCTCATTCACTTGTCGCAAAGTTTGTAGCGTATCGGGTGGCATCAGCCGTTCCAGTCCACTCGTCCAGGGGCGGGCTCGGAGCCTGCGGCGGGAGAAGGGGCGGTGGGCAACGGCCTGGTGACTCTTTCCACCTCGATCCATGCCTCTCGAACCGCCAGCACGTCGGTGATCTGCTGACGGAGCGCCGGTTTCGAAGGGTGAAATTGTATTTGCACCAGATTCTGGCGCAGAACGTTATAAAGATGGTCAAGGTCCTGAGCGACTTTGCCTCCGTTGACAAAGTCCAGTGGCGATTGCAGATGCGCGATGACCAGGATCGCGTGATTGATTCGCTTGGTCCGCGTCTCTATGTCACTCTGTTCAATCGCCTGTAGAGCCTGACTCAAGTCCTGGATCAACTGTTCGTAGAGCAAGACCACGAGACGTGTGGCGCTGGCGCCGCGTATGTCGTTTTCGCGATAGGCGGTGCGGGGATTCGTCATGGCGATTATCTTGAGGACGTCCCGGTGTTGGGGGTCGTGTTGCTGGACGTAGTCGGATTGGTGGAAAAGTTTCCGTTGAGTGCGCCAATGATCGCCGTGACCGTAAACAGAAGCGACGGGTAGGATTCGAGCGTGGCATTCACCCTGGAATAAAGCGAGGTCAATTGTTGTTGCTGTGCGGTCAGCCGGTCCTGCAAATTCGTAATCTGGGTGGCGAGGGCTTTTTGCTGAGCCTTGTTTCCGGCGATATCGAGGTTCACGATGCCATTGGTCGTGTCGGTGAGGCTGAAGAGGTCGTTGTTGAAATTGTTGGCGAAGCCAGTGCCAGAAACATTCTGAAAGAAACTTTGAACTGCGTTCGGGTTGGTGGCCAGCACGTTGCTGAGTGAAGGGTGGGTATCGGTTGCGGTCTCATTTACAGTCAGCGTTCCGTCGTTGTTCAAGTCGATTCCCAGCGAAGCCAGATTGACCAGTCCGCTGTTTCCCGTAAGCGAATAGGTCACATCCTTGAGCAGAGTGGATTGCAGAGAGCGCAGGCTGCTGTCGCTCCCGAGCGGTCCTTGGGTGTTGGTGGTTGGATTAACCGTGAACTGTTTGTTGATAATGCCAATCACTGAGTTGTAGGCATCCACGAAGTTGTTGATCGCGGCGGTGGCCGCGGCAGCATCCGGTCCTACCGTAAGCTGCACCGTGGTGGCCGGCGAAGCGGTCACCAGGTTCAGCGTAACCCCGCTGATTGCACCCGTTACGGTGTTGCTGGCGCTGGTGAGTGGTACTCCATCGATCGTCAGAGATGCGTTAGTCCCGCCCACGGGCGCGTTGAAAGTCAGGCCAGTATCGTTGTTGGTGATTGCCAAGGCTCCCGGTGTCCCGGTGGACTGGCTATAGAGCGCCAGTCGCGCCCCGCCCGCATCGCTCACCACACTGGCCGTGACGCCCCATTTCTGGGTGTTGATATAGTCTGCCAAACTGGTAAGAGTATCGTTGCTGCCCTGCGTGATCGCGATGTCATGTGTCACGCCGCCCGCCCCTCCTACTTGCAACTTGATGTCGCCGCTGGTGGCGCCGCCCGTCAGGAATGACGTGTTGCCGTCTGCCAGCGGATTGGTGTAGAGCGTGCCAGTGGTGGCAAGACTCGAAACCACGAGCTGATGAACTCCCGGCGGAGCTGTGCTGGTGGCCGTGGCGGTCAGAATGCCAAGTTGAGAGGAAGTCGCGGACTGCGAAGCCAGGGGACCGGTGGGATTCGCGAGTGCGATGGCCGTCGCCGCCAGGTTGGTGAGGTTGTTATTCAGCCCTGAAAGCAGTCCCGCCTGAGTGGAGAGATCTGTTTGCTGATTTTGCCAATCTGTTAGAGGGCCGGTTTGCTGATTGAGAATCG
>Ga0137410_10000488_pt1 | contig 28119 bp, 28 predicted proteins | sample CZODoug1_16funga_FD_108878 | JGI IMG/M metagenome (GOLD analysis project Ga0137410, IMG submission 108878) | Vadose zone soil fungal communities from Angelo Coast Range Reserve, California, USA - CZODoug1_16fungal (Illumina Assembly) | ecosystem: Environmental > Terrestrial > Soil > Vadose zone... | reverse complement strand
GATCTGGTGTGGATCATCCTGTTCACCATCGTCTACCTGATCTGAGGGGCAATGGAGACCGCACACAAGCGTCCCAACTACATCCTGATCTGGGTGTATCTGGCGGTCCTCACGGCCGCCGAGCTGGCGCTCGCGTTCAAGCTGCCGATCTCGCCCAACTTGAAGCTCCTGCTGCTCCTGTTTCTGGCGATCTGGAAGGCTGCCCTGGTCGGACTGTTCTTCATGCATCTGAAGTTCGAGCGTTGGAACCTGCGCATCATGGCGATCATTCCGCTGCCGCTCGCCGTGATCTTCATTCTGGCGGGGATGTCGGAGCACATCTGGTAGCGTTCCTCGAGCTCACCAAGCCGCGCATCACCCAGCTGGTGCTGCTCACCGCGGCGGCGGGATTCTATCTCGGATCGCAGGGCGGGGTGGACGTCTGGCTGCTGATGCGCACGCTCATCGGCGTCGCGCTGGTGGCGGGGGGGACCAATGCCTTCAACCAGGTGCGCGAGCGGGATGTGGACGCGCGCATGCGGCGCACCGAGCGACGGCCCCTGCCCTCGGGGCGGCTCACCCCGCGCGCCGCCGCGTTGTTCGCCGGCGTCATCTCGGTCGCGGGCGTCTGCTATCTCGCGCTCGCGGTGAACCTCCTCACCGCCGGGCTCGCCGCGCTCACGCTCGCGAGCTACGTGCTGCTCTACACCCCGCTCAAGCGGAAGACGACTCTGAACACGCTGATCGGCGCCGTGCCGGGGGCGCTGCCGATCGTGGGGGGCTGGACCGCGGCCGGCGGCGCGATCGGTCCGGCCGTCGCGGCCCTGTTCTGGATTCTGTTCTTGTGGCAGCTGCCCCACTTCCTGGCGCTCGCCTGGATTTATCGCGAGGACTACCAGCGCGGTGGGCTCGCGATGCTGTCGGTCGCAGACCCCGACGGCCGTCACACCGGCCGTATGGTGCTGCTCTACGCCATGGCGCTGCTGCCGGTGAGCCTGTTACCGACCCTGTTGGGCGTGACGGGCGCGCTGTATTTCTTCGGGGCGCTCGCGCTCGGCCTCGCCTATACGGGCGTGTCGGTCGCGATGACCGGCGCCGTCACCACCGCACGCGCCTGGCGCGTCTTCCTGGTCTCGATCGTCTACCTGCCGGCGCTGCTCACGCTCATGGTGGTGGACAAGGTCGTATGATCCCGTTTCACCGCCTGCTCATCTCGACCGCGATCGCGTTCTGCGCGGGCTTCGCGGTGTGGGCGGGATGGAACTACCGGCAGTCGGGTGACGCGCTGACGCTGGTGATGGGGCTCGCATTCGCGGTCGCCACGGTGGCGCTCATCTATTACCTGCGACACCTGAACCGCTTCCTCGGCCGATGACGCTTCCCGTCCTCCTGGTCATCCTCCACGGCGACGATCCCCGGATGGATCTGCTCTATTTCTGGGCGGCTGTGCTGCTCGCGCTCACACCCATGCTCATATTTGGCGGGATTGGCGTGTGGGTGGCTCGGATGATCTGGAAGGAGCGGCACGAAACCGGGGAGCAGGGAGCGGGGAGCGGGACCTGACGGATTGAGGCGGACTTCCGGTCCGCATCGGAAGGAACCGCTCCCCGCTCCCTGCTCCCAGAGTAATATTGATCCCATGACTTCCAAGCCCGCCGAGAAGCGTCAAGTCGTCCGCTTCGCCTTTTATAGCCTCGACACCGCATGGCGGCGGCTGTCCGCCGAGCGCCAGGCGAGCTCGAAGATCGAGTTCGGCCAGGTCATCGAGAGCTTCGCCGGCCGGCTGCTGCTGCGTCCCTACGGCCTGGTGGGGATCCGGGGTGACTGCGATTTCCTGCTGTGGCAGGTGGCCGAAAACCTCGACGCGCTCGTGGCCCTGCAGACCGCGCTCAATCGCACCGACCTGGGCGCCTATCTGACCAGCCCGTACAGCTACCTCGCGATGACCCGGCGCTCGATTTATGAGTTCCCGGAGGACCCGGGCCAGCCGTCGCGCCTCGTCATCCAGCCGAGTGAAGCGCGCTACCTGTTCGTGTACCCGTTCATCAAGACGCGCGCCTGGTACATGCTCCCCAAGGCGGAGCGCCAGACCATGATGGACGAGCACGTGCGCATCGGCAGGAAGTATCCATCCATCCGGCTGAACACCACGTATTCCTATGGGCTCGACGACCAGGAATTCATCGTGGCGTTCGAGGGGGACAATCCGGCCGATTTCCTCGACCTGGTGATGGAGCTGCGCGAGAGCCAGGCGTCGTCCTACACGCTTCGGGACACGCCGACCTTCACGTGCGTGCAGATGTCTCTCTGGGACATGCTCGACACCTTGGGAGGCGCGGGCTCGGCCCAGGCCACCGCGCGACGCCCGACCCGGGCCGACGGGTACACGCCGGTGGCGACGCTCGCGGATCTCCCGGCCGGGGCGAGTCGCCGCGTGTATGTGGGCGGCGACGCCGTCGCGCTCTTTAACGTGCAAGGCACCGTGCACGCGATCGCGAACCGCTGCACCCACGCACGAGCCAGCTTGTCGGAAGGCACGGTCGATCCCAGCCGCTGCACGGTCACGTGCCCGTGGCACGAGGGTGTGTTTTCGCTCGAGACGGGCCAGGTCCTGGGCGGGCCGCCGTCGCTCCCCGTCGCGGCCTATCGGGTCAAGCTCGAAGGGGATACCGTCCTGATCGCCCCAGCCGAGGCGCGCGAGCCGACGGTTGCCCCACACTCCTGACGACAGCCGTTTCCTGAAGGCCTGCCGGTCGCAGCCCACCGACGTCACGCCGGTGTGGTTCATGCGCCAGGCCGGGCGCTACCTCCCGGAGTACCGCGCGCTGCGGCAGCGGCACTCGCTGCTCGAGCTGTGCCACAAGCCCGAGCTGGCGGCACAGGTCACGCTGCAGCCGGTCGAGCGGCTGGGCGTGGATGCCGCGATCCTGTTCGCCGACATCCTGCTGCCGTTCGAGCCCTTGGGACTGGGACTCTCGTTCTCGGCGGGAGAAGGGCCGCAGATCACCCGGCCGATCCGCGAGGCGAGCCAGGTGCTCGAGCTGCCGCCGGTGGATCCCGCGACCGACCTGGCCTACGTGATGGAGGCCGCGCGCGCCGTCGCCCGGGCGCTGCCCCAGCGCGTCCCGCTCATCGGGTTCGCGGGCGCGCCGTTTACGCTCGCGAGCTACGCGATCGAAGGCGGCGCGACGCGCACCTTCACCCTGACCAAACGCTTCATGTACGCCGAGCCGCGGGCCTGGCATGAGCTGATGCAGCGGTTCGCCGAGCTGGTGGGCGGCTATCTCGCGGCCCAGGCCGGCGCCGGCGCCCGCGCCCTGCAGCTGTTCGACAGCTGGGTGGGGTGTCTGTCGCCCGCGGACTACGCGACCTACGTGTTTCCGCACAGCCAGCGCGCCCTCGAGCTCGCGGGCGCCAGCGGCGTGCCGGTGATCCACTTCGGGACCGATACGGCCACCCTGCTGGTGGATTTCGCGCGCGCCGGGGGTGATGTGATCGGCGTGGATTGGCGCATCCCGCTCGACCTCGCGTGGGAGCGCATCGGGTCGTCTGCTCCCCGAGCCATTCAGGGCAACCTCGATCCGGTGGCGCTCCTGGCGCCGCGGCCGGAGCTCGAGCGGCAGGTGCGGGAGGTGCTCACCCGCGCCGGCGGGCGACCAGGGCACATTTTCAACCTCGGGCACGGCGTGCTCCCCGAGACGCCGGTGGAGGCCCTGCAAGCCGTCGTCGAGTGGGTGCATGGCGGCTGAGGGGGGGATCGCCGTACTGCTGATGGCGTACGGCGGGCCGGGAAGCCTCGACGAGGTCGAGCCGTATCTGCAGGACGTGCGTGGGGGGCGGCCCACGCCGCCGGAGTTCGTGCAGGAGATCAGGCAACGCTACGCACGGATCGGCGGCCGGTCGCCGATTCGGGAGCTCACCGAGGCGCAGGCGGCCGGCGTGCGACGGTCGTTGGGAGAGCGATTCGCGGTGTACGTGGGAATGCGGCACTGGCATCCCTACATCCGCGACGTGGTGGAGCAAATCGTGTCTGACGGGCACCGGCGGGTGGTGGGTGTCGTGCTCGCGCCGCACTACTCGGCGATGTCGGTAGGCGCGTACGAAAAGAAACTGCTCGAGGCCGCCGGTGGGCGGCTCGATGCGGCGCTGGTGCCGCGCTGGGGTGACCATCCCAGGTTTCTCGACGCTGTGGCCGGACGGGTCGCGCAAGCCCTGCGGCGGTTCCCAGAACCTGGCGCCGTGCACGTCCTGTTCACCGCGCACAGCCTGCCCGAGCGCATCCTCGCGGCCGGCGATCCGTACCCCGACGAGCTGCGGGCGAGCGCCGCGGCGGTGGCCCAACGCGCCGGGCTCTCCGCATGGAGCTTCGCGTACCAGAGCGCGGGAGCCACGGCCGAGCCGTGGCTCGGACCCGAAGCGGGTGCGGTCATGGCGGAGCTCGCCGGGAAGGGTGAGCGCGCGTTTCTCATCGTTCCCATCGGATTCGTGAGCGACCACGTCGAAGTGTTGTACGACGTGGATGTCGTGTATCGCGAGCTCGCCGGACGGCTCGGGGTACAGTTCGAGCGCACCACGTCCCTGAACGACGATCTGCTGCTGGTGCGCGCGCTTGCGGAGATCGTGCGCGATACCGCGGCGGCGCGCGGCTGGAAATGACGGTCGCGGTTGTCGGCGCGGGCCTGGCGGGCCTGTCTGCTGCCTGGGAGCTCCGAGAGGCAGGGGCAGACACGATCCTGCTCGACGCGGGACGACGCCCCGGCGGGATGATCGTCACCGAACGACGCGACGACTTCGTCGTGGAAGGGGGCCCCGACGGCTTCCTCGCCGCCGAGCCGGACATTCAGGACCTGGCGCGCGCGGTCGGCATCGGGGATCGGCTGGTGGACCAGGTTGCGCGCGGGTCGACGTTGTGGACGGGGCGGCGGCTCGAGCCGCTCGCCGAGGGGAAGGCGGCCGAGTTACTGGGGATTCAGGTAAACGCGAACGCAGGGACGCGGTTCCGGACTTTCGCTGGAGGGATGGTCGAGGTGGTGGAGGCGCTCGTCGCCCGGCTTGCCCCCCGATTACGCATGACGCAGGGCGTCACGGCTGTAGCGCCGGCTCAGCGCGGGTGGCGGCTTTCGTTCACCGGCGCCTCGTCACTCGATGCGGAGGCGGTGATCCTCGCCGTGCCGGGCTGGGTGGCGGCCCGGTTGCTCGCCGGCCTCGGCGTATCGGCGGCTCGCGCGCTCGATACGGTGCTCTACGCTCCGAGTATCACCGTCTCGCTCGCGTATCGGGCGGAGCAGGTGCCCGGAAAGGTCGAGGGGTCCGGCTTCGTGGCGGCGCCGGATGCGGGCGGCGCAGTGCGCGCGTGCACGTACGCGTGGCGGAAATACCCAAAGCGCGCGCCGCAGGGGTTCGCCTTGCTGCGCGCGTTCATCGGTCCGGTGGACGGCGATCCAGCCGCGATCGCGCACGCCGAGCTCGCGGCCATCGTGGGGATCGAAGGAGCGCCGCTCTGGAGCCGCGCGTTCCACTGGCCGCGGGGGCTGCCGCGCTATCCGCGCGGGCACGCCGAGCGGGTGGCAGCGGTCCGCGAGCGGCTCGCCGGGCTCGCGCCGCTCGCGATCGCGGGAGCGGGGTTCGACGGTGCGGGCGTGTCGGCGTGTGTGAAGTCGGGGCGGGAAGCGGCGCGGGTTGTGCTAGAAAGGCTGGGCTCGCACTAGGCGCGCAGCAGCTCTTTAGCTCTCCTAACCACGTTCTCCACCGTCAACCCCAATTCCTGATAGATCCGCTGGTACGGCGCCGAGGCGCCGAACCGCTCGATGCCCATTACCATCCCGTGGTCCCCGACCCAGCGGTACCAGGGCTGTGGCGCGGCGGCTTCGACGGCGAGGCGCGTGGGCACGGTGGGCGGCAGCACCGCGTCGCGGTATTCCTGCGGTTGGCGCGCGAACAGCTCCATCGACGGCAGGCTCACCACCCGAGCGGCGATCCCCTCGGCGACGAGTCGCTCGTAGGCGCCGAGCGTGAGGTCGACTTCGGACCCGCTGGCCAGAAGAACGATCGCCGGCTTGCGGTCGCGGGCGTCCGCGAGCACGTAGCCGCCCAACCGCACCCCGTTCGCGGGGGCGTACTTCGCGCGGTCGATCACGGGGACTTTTTGCCGCGTCAGCACGAGGGCGACCGGGCCGCTCCGGGACAGGATCGCCATGCGCCAGGCTTCCACGGTTTCGGTCGCGTCCGCCGGGCGGATGACGACGAGGTTGGGGACGGCGCGCAGGCCGGCGAGCTGCTCGATCGGTTGATGGGTGGGACCATCCTCCCCGAGGCCGATGGAGTCGTGTGTGAACACGTAGATCACCGGCAAATCGCACAAGGCTGCCAAGCGGATCGGCGGCCGCATGTAGTCGGAGAAAATCAGAAACGTCGATCCGACGGGCCGCACGCCGCCGTGCAGGGCGAGACCGTTCAGGATCGCGCCCATCCCGTGCTCGCGCACGCCGAAATGGACGTTGCGAGCACCCCAGTTTCCCGCGGACACGTCGCCTCCGTTCTTGAAGACGACGTTCGTCGAGCTCGCGAGGTCCGCCGACCCCCCCACGAGCTCCGGGAGTTTGGGCGCAATGACGTTCAGCACCTTGCCCGAGGCGGCGCGGGTGGCCTGGGCGTCGCCGGGGGGGGGCCCGAACGTGGGGAGCCCCTCGTCCCAGCCCTCCGCCAGCCGGCCGGTGAGCCGGCGCTCGAGCTCCGCGGCGAGCTCCGGGTGCGCCCGCCGGTACGCGTCGTACTTCTTGGACCATTCGGCTTCCAGCCGGGTGCCGCGCTCCCGGGCGAGCCGCCAGTGCGCGAGCGCGTCGTCGGGCACGTGAAACGGCTCGAGGCTGGGCCAGCCAAGGCGCTGCTTGGTGAGCTTCACCTCGTCTTCGCCGAGCGGGGCGCCGTGAGCCTCGGGCGTGTCCTGCTTGTGGGGGCTGCCGAACGCGATGTGGGTGCGCACGATGATCAGGGACGGCCGGTCCGCGACGCGCCGGGCGGCGGCGAGCGCCGCGTCGAGCGCGCCCAGGTCGTTGCCGTCGGCGACGCGCTCCACGTGCCAGCCGTAACTCTCGAACCGCTTCGCCGTATCGTCCGAGAACGTGATATCGGTCCTGCCGTCGATGGTGATGCGATTGTCGTCGTAGATCCCGATCAGGCGGCCCAGCCTCAGATGGCCGGCCAGCGAGCAGACCTCGTGCGACACACCCTCCATCAGGTCGCCATCGGACGCGAGGAAGTAGGTGTGATGGTCCACGACGCTGTGGCCCGGCCGGTTGAACAGCTGCGCGAGGTGTGCCTCAGCGAGCGCCATCCCGACGGCGTTGCCGACGCCCTGGCCGAGCGGGCCGGTGGTCGCCTCGACGCCAGGCGTGAGCCCGTGCTCGGAGTGCCCCGGCGTGCGGCTCCCCCACTGGCGGAACTGCTTGATGTCGTCGAGTGAGAGGTCGTATCCGGTGAGGTAGAGCGCGGCGTAGAGCAGCATGCAGGCGTGCCCGGCCGACAACACGAAGCGGTCGCGCCCGAACCAGTCAGGATTCGCTGGATTGTATCGCAGGTGCCGCTGCCACAGCACGTACGCGACGGGCGCGAGTGCCATCGCGGTGCCGGGGTGGCCGGAATCGGCCCGCTGCACCGCGTCCATCGCGAGGGCGCGGACGGTGTTGATGCAAAGCTGATCGAGTGATGCGGCGCGGGCGGTGGGTGGAGAGGGGGCGGCGCCGCTCACGGGTTTGGTCACAACAGACCGGATTTGGCGGCCTGCCACAGGCTGACGAGCCGGTCGAACCCGCTCACCAGCGCGTCCACCTGTTGCGGGCTAGGGCTGGCCTTGGCGGCGGTCTTGAGTTCGTCGCAGATGCGCGGCATTTCCTTGCGCCCCTGCTTCGTGGCTTCGGCGGCGATCTGGTCCAGGATGGCGACGATCTTGTGGCGCGCCGCTTCGTCCTTCGGCACCTGCCACAGGTAATCGGCGAGCTGCTTGCCCTCGGTGCAGAGCTTGCCGAGGCCGTCCAGGAGCGGCGGCTGCGAGCGGCGCGGCGCGTTGGGATCGCTCATTGCGAGGTCCAATTATACCCAGAAACGGGCTCCGAGGAACGGTTGCCCGGAGTCCCGGGTGTCCCTAGCTTGCGGACTCCATGGAGCCACCCTCGATCCTCGAGCGCCTGCGCGCCTTCAACCGATGGACCAAGGGCTGGGCCGGGTCCGTCGCGGTAGCAGTTGGCATCTGGATCGTGTTGCGCTCCTATCTGATCGAAGCGTTCCGCATCCCATCGGCCAGCATGGAGAACACGCTGCTCGTCGGTGACTTCCTGTTCGTGAACAAGGCGATTTACGGAGGCGAGCTCGAGATCCCGCTCGTCGGGTTCCGCTGCTGCCGCCTGCCGGGCTACGCCGAGCCGCAGCGCGACGGGATCGTGGTGTTCCGCTCGGTCGAAGACTCGACGCCCAACCTGAACATCGTGAAGCGCGTCATCGGCGGGCCCACCGATACGCTGCAGATGGTTCACGACACCGTGTACCGCAATGGCAAGCGGCTCGACGAGCCGTACGCCCTGCACCTGGGATCCCACCCCGACGACCCTCTGCAGCTGCGCAAAATCCGGGCGCTCCACCTGCCCTATTACGTCGGGCGCGACACGGCTCGCTACCGCCCGACCACCCACGACTGGGGCCCGATCGCGATTCCGATCGGGCACTACTGGGTGATGGGGGACAACCGCGACGAATCCTATGACAGCCGGTTCTGGGGATTCCTGCCGCGGTCGCACGTCGTGGGCAAACCCCTCATCATTTACTTGAGCGTCGCCACCGACCCGCTGCGGATCCGCTGGAATCGGATGTTTCGCCAGCCGAGGTAGCCTTGACGCGCCCCGGCGGAGCGGTTAAAACCCCTCTCCCCGTTGTGAAAGCCATCACCCTGCTCTGTACCCTCTGGTCGCTCCCTGCGGCGGCCCAGCAGCGGGACACAACCGCCCGTCACGACGACAGCCTCAAGGTCTACACGCTGCCCCCCGCGGTCGTTTCGGTCACCAGGGCCAACCCGCCCATCAATCGCATCCCCCAAGCCGTCCAGCTCGTGGACCAGACCGAGATCAGCCGGGCCCGTCCCACGTGGGGCTTGGACGAGGCGCTCGTGACCGTCCCAGGGGTGTACGCGGCGAACCGCTACAACTTCTCGCTGGATCAGCGGATCTCGATCCGCGGGTTTGGGGCCCGGTCGGCCTTCGCGGTGCGCGGGATCAAGGTGCTGGTGGACGGGATCCCGCAGACGCTTCCCGACGGCCAGGGTCAGCTCACCAACCTGGAGCTCGGCGCCGCCGATCGGATCGAGATCCTGCGCGGCTCGGCGTCGGCGCTGTTCGGCAACGCGTCGGGCGGCGTCATCAGCATCTGGACCGACCCGACCGCTCCGCGGAACGTGCGTCAGGAGGTCCGCGTTCTCTTCGGGACATTCGACCGCGATCTCAATCGCACCTGGACCAAGTGGCAATCGAGCACCTCGTTCCGCGTGGGCGCGGGGGGCGGGCTGGTCACCGTCTCACGGCTCGACTACACGGGGCAGCGGCAACATTCCGATGCCGATTTCCGCAACTTGAATTCGCGCTGGCATTTCCCGCTCGCCAACGGCTGGTCGCTCGCGGCTACGGCGGACTTCGGGTGGGATCCGCGGGCCGACAATCCCGGCGCGCTCACCGCCGCCGAGATGGCCAGGAACCCCGACTCGGCCGCCGCGATCAACATCACCCGAGTGGCCGGGAAGGACGTTACGCAGGGGCAGGGTGGGGTCACGCTGCGGCGCCAGTTCGAGGGGGGCGGCGAGGCCTCACTCACGCTGTTCGGCATCGCCCGCAGCCTCAAGAACCCGACCACGTTCGCGTACATCGATCTGGACCGCCTGGCGTACGGCGCGCGCGCCGCCGTCAGTCGCCCGCTGCCGCTCGGACGCTTGGACCATCGGCTCACGGCCGGCATCGATTTCCAGCGCCAGCGCGATGACCGCCACAACTTCGGCAACAACGCCGGCCAGCCAGACACGGTGCGCTCGCTCGACCAGCTGGAGCGCGTGACCGAGGTCGGCCCGTTCGTGCAGAGCGCGCTGCAGATCACGCCGCGGGTCTCGGTCACGGGCGGGCTGCGCTACGACTGGGTCACCTTCCGGGCGGACGATCGACTCATCACGCCGACCAACCCCGACGATTCGGGACAGCGGCTGATGCACGCGCTATCCGGCTCGGTGGGCGTCGCCGTCACGCCATCCGACGCCCTCACCGTGTACGGCAACGTCGGGACCTCGTTCGAGACGCCGACCACCACCGAGCTCACGAACCGGCCCAACTCCGCGGGCGGCTTCAACCCGACGCTGCAGCCCCAGACGGCCACCAACTACGAGATCGGCGTGCGCGGCGACCTGGTGGGCAGGCTGAACTACTCAGTGGCGCTGTACCACGCCAGCGTGACCGACGAGCTGATCGGATACGCCTATCCGCCCCCGACGGCCCCCGGCCGGGTCTACTTCCAGAACGCCGGGAAGTCCCGCCACCGTGGTATCGAGCTGGGCACGGAGCTCGAGATTGTGTCCGGACTCGATCTGACGACCACCTGGACCTACTCCGACTTTCGCTATACGAGCTATACCACGGGGACACGCGTCCTCGACGGCCGCCCGCTCCCCGGCATCCCACAGCACTGGCTCCATTTCCTGCTGAAGGCGCGGCCGGCGTTCGCGCGCGGGGCCTGGGTAGAGGTCGAGGAGACGCACTCCTCGGGCTATGTGGTCAACGACACGCTCGACACCGCCACGAGCCCCTGGTGGGCGACCAACGTGCGCCTCGGCTGGGATGGCAGGGTGGGCACCCTGCGGCTGCGTCCCTTCGTGGGCTTGAACAACCTGTGGAACCGCTTCTACGTCTCGTCGGTGGTTATCAACGCGGCGAATGGGCGCTATTATGAGCCGGCTCCGGGCCGGAACATGTATGTCGGGTTCTCGCTGGGTGCAGGGGAATAGTCGTCGACCTTCAACGGAGGTGGGTATGATGCATTGGGCTCGATGGTCCGCGGCCGTGGCGGTCGCGGGGCTCGTCGCGGCACCGCTGTGCGGCCAGGGGTCGGGAGGAGTCGGGGATCCCTCCCCGGGTGCTCCACCGCATGCCGTCGTGACGAACGACATGCTGCTCAACGCCGCGGCGAGCGGCGATTGGCTGATGTACGGGCACAACTACTGGAATAACCGCTTCTCCCCGCTGAAGACGATCAACACCACGAACGTCAAGAACCTCGTGCCGCGGGCCGTCTACACCCACGGCTCCGAGCGGCTCGGCAGCTTCGAGACCACGCCGATCGTCGTGGGCGGCATCATGTACATCACGTCGCCCGCGACGCCGAACAACATCGTGCGCGCGTTCGACCTGCGGACGCAGAAGATGTTGTGGGAGTACACGCACAAGAACGCGCCGGTGAGCACCGCGTGCTGCGGCCCCAACAACCGCGGCGTGGCGGTATCGGGCGGGTCGGTGTTCGTGGGCACGCTGGACGACGAGCTGGTGGCGCTCGATGCGGTCACCGGGAAGGAAAAGTGGGCGATCAAGGTGGGCGATGGTCCCGAGGCCGGCTACACCGAGACCATGGCTCCGCTGGTGATCGGCGACAACGTGATCATCGGCACGTCGGGTGCCGAGTACGGCATCCGCGGCTATGTGAAGGCCTTCAACGCGGCGACCGGCGCGCTGGTCTGGACTTGGTACACGCTGCCCGCGCCCGAGGAGGGTGGCTGGTGGGGCAAGTGGTCGAAGACCACGGGGGAGGGCGACGATCTGAAGCGAGACATCGCCAAAGAAAAGGCCGACTCCGCCAAGTACGCCGACGCCTGGAAGACCGGCGGTGGCTCGATGTGGATGACCCCGGCTTACGATGCCGCCACCAAGACGCTGTACATGGCGATCGGCAACCCGTCCCCCGATTTGGACGGCTCGATCCGCCCGGGCGACAACCTTTGGACCGAGAGCGTCGTGGCGATCGACGCGACCAACGGGAAGTTCAAATGGGGCTACCAGGAAGTCCCGCACGACGTGTGGGATCTGGACGCCGTGAGCCCGCCCGTGATCGCGATGGTGGGTGGCAAGAAGGCGGTCGTCGAGGCCGGAAAAACCGGTTTCGTCTATGTGCTGGACGCCGCGACCGGCAAGCTGATCCGCCGCTCGCAAGCCTTCGTGCCGCAGCAGAACATGTACACGCAGCCCACCGCCGAAGGCGTGTTCATGCTCCCGGGCGCCAATGGCGGCCAGGAATGGTCCCCCATCGCGGTGCATCCGGACCTGGCCTACGCGTACACGGTGGCCCTGCATCAGCCGATGCACTACAAAGTCCACTACGCCCCGTGGGAAAAGGGTCGGTTGTGGCTGGGTAGCGCCTTCGTCCGGGTTCCGGACGAGAAAGGCGGGTACTCCGGCGAGTACGGCCTGGTCAGCGCGATCGACCTCAACACTGGCAAGATCGCCTGGCAGCAAAAGACCGAGCTGCCGATGATGGGCGGCGCGACCGCCACGGCGGGCGGTCTGATGTTCACCGGCGAAGGCAACGGCTGGTTCAAAGCCTACGACGCCAAGACCGGCGCCGTACTGTGGAAGTTCTACTGCGGCGCCGGCGTAAACGCGGCGCCCGCGGTGTTCGAGCTCGACGGCGAGCAGTTCATCGCCGTCGCGGCGGGTGGCAACTTCCAGATCAGCTATCCGCTGGGCAATTCGCTCTTCGTCTTCGGACTGCCGAAGGCGGGCATGTAGCGTACGTCGTTCCCCGGTTGGGGGCTTCCGGAGCGACTGCGCATTTTTGTCGCGAAGGGAGCCCCCAACCCGGGAACGGACGTGACCTCTCCCCACACGAGGTTCTGATGGTCGAACTCCTGTCGGTTGTCGGCATGGTCGTTCTTCCCGTCACCGCTGGTGCACAAGCCGAGCGCACAGTCGCAGCCCCCGTCGTCGATTCGTCCTGGTTGCAGGCCGACACGGTCACCAAAACCGCGACGTTCCAGCTCGTGGCGGGGCTGACCGGCCTGAACGGGGCGCTCAACTTCAACGGTTTCCGGGACGGGGGCCTCACCCTGACGGTGCCGTTGGGGTGGACGGTGCTGATGCACTTCCGGAATCACGATGGCATGCTGCCGCATTCCGCCGAGATCATCGCGGACACCCATCCCCTTCCCGTAGGGCCAGTTGCGCCCGCTTTTGCCCGCGCGTTCACGGTCCGGCTGGAGCAGGGACTGGTCTCCGAGCAGACGGATGACCTCCGCTTTATTGCGGATAGGGGGGGGTCCTACCTAATATTTTGCGGGGTTCCGGGCCATGGGGCGGCCGGTATGTGGGTTCGTCTCGCGGTTTCGGGCTCAGTTCGTAAGCCGTCGGTGGCGGCCACTCCTGCGGGGAAACCCGCGGGAGCATGGCTTCGCTCTCAAGGAGGTGGGCTCCACCTTTCCCTGTCTGTTCAAACAACCGTAGGTGAGAAGCCAGACGAGTATTACTGGTGGGAGAACCTTCCCACTCGGCTGTAGCTGGCGCGGGCAGTTGCAGAGGCGCCTCGAGGGCACGAGCGGCAGGAATTGCAGCAGGTAAACTCCCAAGGAGGGAATCTCGTATGAAGCGTCTCACGCTGTTGTTGTTGGGCTTGGCCCTGGGCGTCTCCGCGACGGCCAGAGCACAAGGCCTGACGATGCAGATGTCCAACGGATGGTCGTTCTCGTTCTCCGGGAACGTGAACGCCTTCTGGGTGTTCTCGAAGCAGAACAATAGCGGCCCGGCGAACTCGAGCGTCCGCACCGGACTGCTCCCCGCCTTCGCGACATTCGAAGCGAAGGGCAAAGAAGCCGGGCTGAACCTCGGCGTTCACTTCGGCTTCGCGCCCCAGATCAACAACGGCCCCGCCCACGATCAGTTCGGCGCGCTTCCCAATGGCATTCAGGCGGGCGCTCAGATCGACATGCGCCAGGTGTATCTGACCATCGGATTCAAGGACGGGTCGCAGATTCTCGCTGGCCGCGAGCTGGGTCTGTTCAGCCGCCAGAACATCCTGCAGGACATGACGCTGTTTGGAGTCGGCGCCGTCGGGATCGGCCCTGGGGGCACGCAGGCCAAGGGAACGACGCTGGGCCGCATCGCGTACGGGTACATCTACCCGAACTTCGTCCCGCAGGTGACCTACAGCACGAAGCCGGGGCAGGCGCAGCTCAGCATCGGTCTATTCCAGCCCAGCGTGTTCGGTGGTGGTGGTGGCGCGTATAATGTCACAAAGATCCCACGCGTGGAAGCGGAGTTCACCTACAACCAGAAGTCCGGCAAGAACAGTTACATGTTCTGGCTGGGAGGTCTGTGGCAGTCGACCTCGAACAACCCGTCAGGTGGTAACACCGTAAGCTCGTTCGGCGGCACCGCCGGCATCAAAGCAGGCATCTCTGATCTGTCGGTCGTCGTGAACGGCTACATCGGCAAAGGCCTGGGCACCGGGCTGTTGTTCTCTGGTGGCGAAGTAGTGAATGTCGACACGCTCAGCAAGTCGGACGGTGGCTACGCCCAGCTCCTGTACAAGGTTGGCCCGAAGACGAACTTGGGGGCCAGCTGGGGCTTCAGCCGGCTGAAGTTCAGGGACGCCGTTGTGTCGAACGTTTATTCGTACACGGCCGGCATCTACCACCAGTGGACCAAGTCCTTGAAGCTCGTGTTCGAGGGGACGCAAGAAGGCAGCACCGGCGGCGGCAGGCCGAAGCAGATCGACCTCTCCGGCGGATTCATGTTGTTCTTCTAGACGACCGCTTCGCAGCAACGTCAAGAGGCCGGGAGCGATCCCGGCCTCTTACGTTTTCCTGCGACGCATTTCCGCGACGTCTTTCGGTGACGTTGTTATTTGTAGCGGTAGGTTATCCGCCCACGCGTCAAGTCGTAGGGAGAGAGATCCACAGCTACCCTATCCCCCTGCAGGATCCGAATGTAATTCTTGCGCATCTTGCCGCTGACGTACGCCAGCACCTCGTGCCCATTCTCGAGCTTCACGCGGAAGGTCGTGTTGGGAAGCACTTCGCTGACCGTGCCCATCATTTGTATCGCGTCGCCAGCCACGCTCGGTGCCGCTCTCCTTCTCCCGTGGTGGAACGGGGGTGCTACAGTCTGATGGTGTGCGGGTCCATCGTCTCGTCCCGCGGCGCGGTGGGCCCGCGCTCGATGTAGGACGCGTGACGGCCGCACCCTTGGCACGTCAGCGTCACGCGCTCTGGTGCGAGTGGCGCGGCGCGGCCGGCCCGGCGCCGGGGGGCGCGCACGATCGACCGCCTGCTGCAGGAGGGGCAGACCAGTGGCACGTGCTCACGGTCCGCTGCAATCAGCGCCAGCGCTTCGGGCGCCCGGTATTCCTTGATTCCACGTCTTCCCACGGCTGATCGCACCTCCAGGCAGGAAATGTAGCCACCCCTGGAAGATGGGCCTCCTTGACACCTCGGGGACGAGGCGTATCTCTCACGGAGCCCGGAGGTTGCCCGCGGAGGTGACCAAATGGACCGCCCCCAATACGAGCCGCTCGCCGAGATTGAGGTCGACGCCGCCCGACCGGAGCCCCAGGGCTTCACGCTCACCGGGCAGGGCCCCGATCACGCGGAATACCAGCTCGACCTGCGGTTCGAAATGCCGCTCGACTCGCGTACCCGCACCGTGCTGGGCGAGCTCCTATCCCACTCCGACCTCACCATCTCGCGCCGCGCGCCCGGAGGGCTCGCCCAGGCGCTGCGGCAACGTCGTAACCGCGCCCCGCAGCGATAGTTCCGCCCGAAATTGGTCGAAAATCCTTGACGGTCCGGTAGGGCCGATGTAGCTTGGCGCGACCTCTAGGCCGGAGCAGCTTGTTCGATGCCCCCAGCTGAGCTCGGCGGGTCGCAGATTTCTTCGCTGCTCGAAGCCCTCCCTGGAATCGCGAGTGTGCTGCGCAGCCCCGTGGCGGACGCCTTGGTCAAGGCGATCCGCGCCGCCGCGGGCGTGGGCGAGTTCACCTTCGACGATGCCGAGGAATTGGTGCGCTACGCCGTGCGTCGCGGCTTGATCGGCCCGGAAGAGGGCGATCGCGTGCTCGGGGACGTCGAGGTCCTCAAGTCCAAGCCGAAGCCCGCCCACCCCGCGAGGCCCAAGGCGCTGGCTAAGAAGAAGGCCGCGAAGAAAAAGTCACGGCGGTGAAGCCGCAGTTCCTGCCTCTTCTGCTGGGTGCAGCCGTCGCGTGCGCCCGCGCACCGCAGCCCGCTCCACTCACGCCGCTTCGGGTAGCAGCGTCGCTCACCGCCGCCGGGCGCTGCGACAGCGCGACGGTCGTGGCACGCGCGGCGCTCGAGACCGAGCCCGACAATGTGCTGGGGCCTCTCGTGATCGGCGGGTGTCAGGAGCGGGCGGGTCGCTACGACGACGCGGTCGCGACCTACAATGATTTTGCGGCGCAGCACCCGAACGCCCGCGGCGTGGCCGCAGTGCGCGCCAAGGCGCAGCTCGCGCTCCGCGCCGCGGCGGAGCGGACGGCGCGGCAGGCGCTGGCGAGCGAGGCGCAGCTCGCCCTGCAACCGCCCCAGCCCGCCACCGTGGCGGTGCTGCCGCTGGTGATCGCGGGGGACTCGAGCGTGCAGCCCCTGTCGCGCGGTCTCGCGGAGCTCATCACCACCGACCTGGCGTATCTCCGGACGCTGCGCCTGCTCGAGCGTCTGCAGATCGGCATGCTCTTGGACGAGCTCAAGCTCGGCCGGACCGAGCGGGTGGATCCGGCGACGGCGGCGCGGGTGGGACGGCTGCTGCGGGCGGAGCGCATGGTGCAGGGGACGGCGACGATTCCCCGCCGCGGGCCGGTGCAGCTCTCGGCCACGGTGGTGACGGGTACCGGCGTCGTTCGGCCGGTGAGCCAGGTGACCGGGCCGTTCGCAAAGCTGCTCGACCTCGAAAAGCAGGTCGTGCTCGAACTCGCCGCGCAGCTCGGCTTGGAGCTCACGCAAGCCGAGCGCGAGCACATCCTGCGTCAGGGCCCGAAGAGCCTCGCAGCATTCCTCGCGTACAGCCGGGGCCTCGAGGCGATGGATCGGGGCGACTACGGCGCGGCGGCGCGCCACTTCCGCAGCGCCGCGCAGGCCGACCGGACCTTCCAGGCCGCCCGCGATGGGCAGCAGGCGGCAACCGCGGCGCCGGCGCTCGAGCCGGCCACGGGCGGGGAGATTTTCGACGTAGTCCGCGCAGAGGACGTGGTCGAACGCGCGACGGGTGTCGTCGAGCCGGCGGACCTCGGCGGCGCGGGCGGTGTGCTCTCCGCCGGAGCGCGCGACGTCGTGCCCGCGATCGGCGACGCGATCGCCGAGATCAGGCTACCGACGGGCAGCTCCACGATCGACCGTCACCTGACTCCGGAATCGCTCGGCCTGCCATCCATCGTGTCGGTGGTGAACGGGATCACCATCATCTTCAAGCGGCCGCCGTGAGGTTGGTCTTGTTGTGCCTGTGCGCGGCGGTACCCCTCGCCGCGCAGGGGCCGAAGGACGGGGTGGGCACCGCGGCGCGCACCGGGGTCGTGTTCGAGGGCTATTACTTCGGGTCGAGCTACGCCTTCGATCATGTCGTCGAGTGGACCGTCCCGGTCAGCCTGTCGCACCGGCTCGGTTCGAGCCTAACCGTGGATCTGTCGAGCGGGTATGCGCACGCCGCCGCGGTGACGACCAGTGGGACCCTCGCCATCTCGGGCGCGACCGACACCGATGTCCGGCTGAGCTGGGCCGCGGTGTCGGGCCGATTGATCGTCTCCGTGACGGGTACGCTGCCGACCGGGAAGAGCACGGTGGACACGGCGTCCGTGCCGCTACTCAGCGCCCTCGCGACCGAAGTGCTCGGTTTTACGACTCGGAGCTTCGGCACGGGCGGCGGCGTGACGGGTGGCTTCGCGACCGCGTTCAAGTTGGGTGAGCGCTGGGCGGCCGGCTTCGGAGGGAGTTACCGACGCTACGGTCGCTACACACCCGTGGCGGGAGGTGGCGCTCTCGAGCCGGGCGGTGAGGGTCGCGTGCGGCTCGGCGCGGAGGGGCCGGTGGGTGGTCACGGGTATTTCCGCGGCGCCGCGATGTATGCGACGAGCGGCGCAGACACGCTGAGCGCGGGCTCGCGCAGCGCCAGCGGCCCTCGCTTCCTGCTCTATTCGGCGCTGAGCCTCCCCGCGGGCCGCGGCAGCCTCTCCCTTTACGCCTACGACCGGTACCGGCTGCGACCCCACGGCTACGACTCGACGGTCGTCCAGGTGCCGCGCGGCAACGTGCTGGCGCTGGGCGCGCGGCTCGAGCGGCCCCTGTCTCCGGCGCTGACCGTCGCTCCGAACGTGGAGTTCCGTCATGAGCTCGCCGGCCCCGCGACCGGCAGCCTGGTGTTGCTCGGCTGGCTGCTACGGCCCGGTGTGGATATACGCTACCGCGCGAGTGGCACCGTCACGCTCCTGGTCCAAGGTCAAACGGCGTTCGGGCGGGTGGCGGACAACGGCCGGTCCGTGTCGCTCGTCGGGCCGCGCGCCGTCGTGCTGCTCGAGTGGGCGCGATGATTCGCCGCGTCCTCCCCTGGCTCATGTTCGCGCTCACGAGCGGCATGGCCGCGTGCGCGGAGTGGGCGGGGTCCGAGCTCGGTGGGCCGAGGCTGTCGATCGTGCCGCTGATCGGCATCGGCTCCGGAACAGTCCTGTTGGACGATCTCGACCAGCTTCACGTGGTCGTCGTGCCCATCTCGAGCGTCGGCGTTCTTCTTGGGGCGGTGGTTGATACGACCGTTCCGGTCGATGCGGCGGGCGACGCGATGCTCACGGTGCCGGTCGTCGTCATCGGGAGAGCGCAGCCCTTCCAAGTGACGCTCCACGGCATCCGCTCGAGCGATGGCGCCGTCCTGTATACCGGGGTCGACACCGTGGTCGTGAGTGGTGCCGGCGCTAACCCGTCCGTGTCGGTGCCGGTGAGTTATGTCGGGCCGTGCCGGATCGGATCGGGCTGTATTGTGACCGTCGCACCGCAAGATTCCACCCTCGCGACCGGCGGCTCCGTCGTGCTGCGGATCAGCGTGGATTCGGCCCAGACTCCCGTGACGCGCGTGCCCGTGGCGTTGACCAATCTCACTCCGGGGCTCGTCCTTGTGGCGCCGGATAGAACGGTGACCGCTCTTCTGAGCCCCACAGGGGGTGCGGCACGGGTCGAGGCGGCGATTCGCGGCGCCGCCGACACCCTGCGGCTCACCGTCGCGCCGCTCACTGCGCCAGCGGCGGTTCTGGTCAACCCTGGATACCTGACACTCACCACCCTCAGCCCGGGGAACGCGGCGCAGCTCACCGCCGTCGTCACCGACATCGCCGGGAAGCAGCTGTCGCCCTCACTCGCGACCTGGACGAGCGGCGCGCTGAATGTGGTGACGGTGTCGAGCACGGGGCTCGTCACGGGGGTAGCGCCGGGCAGTGCGATCGTAGCGGCGACCGCTGGGCCCGGCGTGGCGGACTCGCTGGTCGTGATGGTGGGCGACGCGGTCACGCCGCCGGGCAATGCGATCGCGCTCGCGCTCGTCGGGGGCCGCAGCTTCGGCGTCGCAAAGCTCGGCCAGCCTGTTGCGATCGACATCCTGGTCGACCTCAAGGCCGTGCCGGTCGAGCTGCTGGGCGCTTACGACGCCAGGTTCGCCTGGAATCCCGGTGTGTTGCGGTACGATAGTACGCAGGCGGGGACGTTTGCCGCTCCGGTGATCGTCCCGGACACCGCGGCGGGTGGCATCCTGCGCTTCAGCGGGACGGACATACTCGGGAAGGGTGGGTCGCAGACTCTGGCCCGTGTGTGGTTCACCGCGATAGGTCCCGGGCCATCGGGTCAGGTCTTGTCGCTGGCCACTCTTACGACAGCGCTCACGAGCATTGATCTGTTGCCCGGCTTGCTGGTGGCGCCGAGCGGCGTCACCGTCGGGCCGTAACGCGCCGGGCGACCTAGACCCGAAATCCCCTTACCAGGGCCCGCAGCCTCTCGGCGCCCTCCAGCAGGCTGCTGGCGGCCGCGGCCATCTCTTGGGTCGATGCGCCCTGCTGTTGGGCGGCGGCGGTGGCCTGCTCCGCCCCCGCCGCGTGCGCCGTGGCGCGCGTCGCCACCTGCTGCGCCTGTCCCTGCAGCTGCATGGTCGTTTCGCGGTTGGACTGGGCGGTCACCCGCACGCGCGCGGCGGCCTGTTCCACCAGCTCCACTGCCGTGGCAATCTCGGCGAGGCCGTGCGCCGCGCCTTCCGCGACCGACTCGATCCCGCGGACCTTCGCCTGGCCCGCCGCCATGGTAGCGGTGACGTCCTCCATCTGCTCCCGGATCGAGCCCGTGGTGCGGGTGACTTCATCCGCCGCCCGCGCCGATTCGTCCGCGAGTTGGCGCACCTCTTCGGCGACCACCGCGAAGCCGCGCCCATGCTCGCCCGCACGCGCGGCCTCGATTGCCGCGTTCAGGGCCAGCAGGTTGGTCTGCGACGAGATGCGCTTGATGAGCTCCACGAAGTCGTCGATCGACGCGCTCAGCTCGCCGAGCTGGCTGATCTGCTTGGAGGTGGTCTGCACTACCTCCCGCACGTTGAGTAATACGCTCCCGGCGGCGGCAACGTCGCCTCGGTGCCGATCGGCCACCGTCCGAATCTCCTCTCCCAGCTTTGCCGCGCGCTCCGCCGCGTCCGCCATGTCACCGGTCGCCGTACGTAGCACGTCGAGACCGGAACCCATGGAGGTGAGGGCGGCGCGTTGCTGGTCTGCACCGCCCGCGATCTCGACCATGGCCGTCGACACCTCGCTTGAGGAGGCGGCGAGCTGCTCGCTCACCGCCGACAGGTCCCCGGCCGCCCCGGCGATCCGGTCGGACTCGCCGATCACCTCGCCCACGATCTGGCGGAGGCGGTCGCCCATGTGCTGGATGGCGTCGGCGAGGACGCGAAACTCCCGGGGCATTTCCCCGGTGGTCACTGGTCGCAGATCGCCCGCGCCGAACCGCTCGGCGGCCGTCACCAGGCGGCCGAGCGGGCCGTGCACGGACTGCACGGTATAGCGCGACAGGAAGAAGCCCGCGACCACCAGCGCGACCACGAAGACCCACAGTTTGCGCTCTCGGTCGGTCGCGTCCGCGGTCAGGCGCTCCGCGACCTTGGCCGCCTTTTGGGCCTGCCGGCGAGAGAGGTCGCGCACCAGCCGCGTCAGCTCCGCCGCCTGAGGTCGCACCGCCGCCGCGCGGGCGACCGCTTCCTGATCGCGCCCCAGGTCCCGGAGCGCGTGCGCGATCGAGTACTCGGTCTGGATGGTCGCGTGGAGCTGCTTCACGCGGTTGACCGTGAGGCGATCTTCGACGGTGAGGCTGCCCATCGCTTCCAGCCGGCGCTGGTGCTGAAACGCATCCTCGGCGGCGGCCTGAAACTGTCGCCGCGGGTCGTCTCCGGGCGAGCCCAGATACTGCTCGGCGGCCCGGATCTCCTCCAGCACGCTCGTGACGAGCTCGCTTCCGACATCGGTCGAGGTCCGTAACGCGTCGAGCTCCTGCTCGATCGCGTACCGCATCTGCCGTAGTGTGGCGGCACCCGCGATGGCCGTGGCGATGAGCCCGGCCAGGAGCAACGCCAGCCCGATCATGATGCGTGCGCGGATCGTGTCGAAGCGGCCGCGCATTACCGCGCCGCCTCCGTCACCAGCCGGCCGTTCCGCACCACGCCGATCACCACGGTCCTGCCCGCGACGTCCCCGTTGCCCTCGAACGCGATCGTCCCGGTCACTCCCTCGAACGGCGCGTGGCCCCGACCCACGCGCGCGAGGTAGTCTCGAACGGCTCGCCGGTCGGCGCCCGCCTGGTCCACCGCACGCGCCAGCAGCAGCACGATGTCGTACGCGCCCGCGCCCCGATGGTCCGGTCGCTGTCCCGGGTATGCACGCGCATAATCCGCTACGAACGCGGCGTTGCGATCGTCCTGCCGGTCTGCGAGATAGGCGGACGACAACCGGATGCCCTCCGCGAGCGCCCCGTCCGTCTCGATCCCCGCGAGCGCGTCCCCGCCCAACACCGGCCACCGCACACCGAGCGTGCGCATCTCGCGCAGCGCCAGCTCGGCCCCCGGTCGCTCGGCGGCGAGCACCAGCACGTCCGCGCCCCCGCGGCGCATCCGCGCGAGGTACGGCTCCAGCGAGGCGGTGGCGGGGATGTAGGGATCGGCTTCCAGCACGCTCCCGCCCAACCGTGCAAACTCGGCGGCGAACGTCCCGCGTACCCCGCGCCCGTAGTCGTTGTTGATGTAGATGATGCCGGCCCGTCGGGCGCCCAGGGTCTGCCAGGCAAAGCGCGCCAGCTGGGGCCCGTGCTGCAGATCGCTCGGGCACACGCGGAACACGAAGGGGCTCAAGCCCGACAGCTCGGGACTGGACGCGGACGGCGAAATCATCGCGGTCGGCGTCGCGCCGCCAGCGTACACCCGCGCCGCCGCGAGAGACGTGCTCGAGCTCAAGTGTCCCACGACCGCCACCACCGCGGGGTCCGCGTACAGCTGCTCCGCCACCCGCACGGCGGTGTCCTCGTTCCCCGAATCATCCACCACCCGCAGCTCGAACTTGCGGCCCCGGATGCCTCGTTTGGCATTGATCTGGTTCACCGCCATCTGGGCGGCCCGGAGCATCGAGGCGCCGCGCGGTTGGGAGAAGGGGCCCGCGAGGCCGATGGCAATCGGCCCTGGGGGGGCCGAGCACGCCGCCAGGGCGAGAGCGGCGGCGATGACAAGTGATTTTCGCAGAGCGTCTTCCACGATGCGGGGCAAGGTTAAGCTGGCCTGTGGGGAAGCGCAACATTCCCCACCCACCCCACATGATTTCCACGCGGTTTTCCAGACCGATGTGGACAATTTCCCCGATTGCCGCAGCGCCAGTCCGGGGTAGTTTGAGCGAGTGGAAACGTCCGGATCCCTGTACCGATTTGCCGGCGCGCTCGAGAGCCTGCTCGCCGCGCCCCATGCCGCAGCCTTCGAGCAGGCGTGGGAGACGGCGCACGTCGACCGGCTCGCATGGGAAGCGCTGGGGGACGCGCGGCGGCCCGACAGCGAGGCCCTCGAGCCCGCGCTCGACCAAGTGGACCGTCGTCTCCTCGCGACGCTGCAGCGCTGCCGCGCGTTCGCCGATCCCCACGTCGTGACTTTCCGGGTCCCCGAGCTCGAGCGGTGGCAACATGCCGCGGCGGCCGCCCTCGTCGGAGCGCGTTGGGGCATCGCCGGTCTGCGCACCGTGATTGCCGACATGGGGGCGCCGCTCGGGCGCCGCTACTTCGCATTCCTCGCACTGGCCGAACGGCACCCCGAGGGAGCCTGGCCGCTGTTCGAGCGCTATCTCGTGACCCAGGGCGCGCACCACGCGTTTGTCGCCGCCGCGGTGGAAGCGGCGCGCTATTACCCCGGCCACGCCGACGTCCTCGCGCGCCTGTTCGAGCGGATCCGCGGCGACCAGCTGCTGCGCCGCTTCCTCGGACCCAAGATCCTCGAGTCCCTCTACGTCCTGGGCGAGGAAGGCAGCTTACCGCTGTTCGAGGAGTTGCTCGTTAGCGGGCACACCGACGCGGACGTGGATCGCTGCGAAGTGACTCGGGCGCTCGTCGTGGTGCGCCGGGCGACGGGACGCGTCGCGCCGAGCTCCAAGTTCGCCGACGGAGACGAGGCGGCCGTGTTGTGCATCCTGGACGAGGCGGAGCGCCGCTTCGAGGCCACGCGCGATCGCATCGTGCCGGTGGTGGTCATCTAAAGGCGTCCTTAGGTTCCTGCCACGAACTCCCACAGCTTGTCGCGGTACGCTCGCCCGCCGAGGTCGTAGGTGTCATTGTGCCCCGCGCCGCGAATCAGGACTACTTCGACCGGCCCCGCCGCGGCGGCTGCCACCGCCTTCCCCATCGCCGTCGGGACCAGCCGATCCGCGTCGCCGTGAAACAGCAGGATGGGACAGTGGACCAGCTTGACGTTGGCGACGTTGTCGAGCGACAGGCGGAGCAGGAAGCGGGGCAGTAGCGGGTAGTGATACCTCGCCATTTCTGCGGCGTTGGTCAGCGGCGATTCCAGGATGAGTCCCGCCACGAGATGGTGCGCGGCGGTGTACGAAGCCACCGCACTGCCGAGCGAGCGCCCATGCACGTAAATGCGCCGCGGGTCTACCTCCGGGCGACTGGCGAGCGCGCCGTACGCCGCATCGGCGGCGGCGTACAAGGCGGCCTCCGTTGCGCGCCCTCCGCTAGCGCCGTAGCCCGGATAGTCGAGGACCAGAACCGCGGTACCCGGCGGCTGGAACTCCCGCACGATCGGCCAGATGGCAGCGATGTTCTCGCCGTTGCCGTAAAACCACAGGAGGCCGGGGGAGGTTGAGGAGGCTGGAGGAGGTTGGGGGAGGTCAACCGGTTTCAAATACCACCCTACCAGGTTCGTCCCATCGCCCGAGACCAGCTCGACCTTCTCCCCGTTCTCGACGCCCACCCGCTTGGGATCAGGCAGGCGCGCCCGCGGTGCCGGAAAGGCGAGCCGCTCCTGGAACAGCCAGGCGAGCAGCAGCAATACTAGGTACGCGAGCCCGAGGCCCACGATGACGCGGAGCGCCAGCATGCAACGAAAATACGTAGGGGCGCAGCATGCTGCGCCCCTACACAGTCGCGAGCATTGCCCGCCGGCCCCCAATCGCGAATCTTACGTGCCGTGACGACCCAGCTCACCTGCCCGTCGTGCCGGGCCGAGATCCCGCGAGGCGCGGCCTTCTGCCCGGCATGCGGCTCGGCTTCTCCCACCGTGATTACCGACGAGCGCGCCGTTGTGAATCCCCCCTCTCCCGAAGGGAGAGGGGGACAGGGCGTGCGGACCACGCTCGAGCGTCTCGCCCTCGCGCTAGGCGCGAAGTACGAAGTGAAGCGCCTGATCGGGCGCGGCGGCTTTGCCGAGGTGTACGAGCTGTGGGACAAGGATCTCGATCGCCGCCTCGCCTGTAAGGTGCTCCACCCCGAGATCGCCTGGACCCCGGGCATGCTGGCGCGCTTTCGGCAGGAGGCCAAGGCGCTGGCCCGCCTGCAGGACCCGTCCATCCTCGCGATCCACTTCACCGGCGACGGTGAGGGCCTGGTCTATTACGTGATGCCGTTTGTGGAAGGCGAATCGATCGCGGAGCGGCTGCGGCGCCGCGGCCCATACACCGCGGACGAAGCCTTGAAGATCGGCGAGCCGATTCTCCAGGCACTGTCCCACGCCCACACGCAGGGCCTCGTGCACCGCGACATCAAGCCAGACAACGTGATGGTCGAAGCGAAGAGCGGCCGCGTCCTGCTCTTGGATTTCGGCATTGCCAAACTGCTCGACCCCCGCGGTGGCGAGGCCGGCGGCGCCAAGACGGCCACCGGCTTCACGGTCGGTACCGTGCAGTACATGAGTCCCGAACAGGCCCTCGGCCAGCCGAACCTCGACGGCCGGAGCGACCTGTATGCCTTCGGCGCCATGCTCTACCAGATGGTGACCGGGACGCCCCCCTACGACGGCAACTCGAGCGCCGAGATCGTCGGGAAACACCTGGGCGATCCGGTGCCGGTGGCCAGCGACGTCAACGCCAAGATCCCGCGCTGGCTCTCCACCGTGATCGTGCAGTGCCTCGCCAAGAAGCCCGAAGACCGCTTTCAGGACGCCGATGAGGTGCTGGCGGCCCTCGAGGCCGGCCGCGCGTCCGGCTCCGATCGGTCGGTCGGCGCCAAGACCCTGGAGCGTCAGGTCCGGCGCTCCGGCCAGGTCCGCCGTGGTCCGAGGAGGCTCGGTTGGTGGGCGGCCGGCCTGATCGGTGCCGCGCTCGTGGGGGGATGGCTGGCTCGCCGAGCCGGCTATTTGGGATCAGGAGTCGCGTCGCTCCACAACGCGCTGGTCGAGCCGATCGAGATTCTCAGCAACGGTGTGCCCGTGGATACGGTGGCACCGGAAGCCACCGAGCGCCTCAGCCTGCCGCGCGGTCAACGTACCGGGCTGCGGTGGCGCCTGATCCGCCCCGGCCGGACGCCGATCGGCGAGCCCCTCGAGGGGCCGCTTCCGGCGTTCCCAAGAGGCGGGGGTCGGTTGCTCGCCGATGTCAGCGCCGACGTGGACGGCCAGCACTACTTCGCGCCCCTCATCACGAATGGGAGCGCGTCCGATATCACGCTCGAAGTCAACCCCGGCACGGCCGCCGCGGTGCGGTGCAACTGCCTCGTGCCGAAGGGTGCCGTCCGCACCCACATCGGTTACTATCGGCTCTACCAGAACTCCAGCGTGGCCGCCTACAACAGCGCCCACCCCTACATCGGACCACACGCCGACCGGCGCGGCTTCGCGGGTCGGGCAGCCCCGCAGAGCGGGGCGGTGGTACTGACCTTTTGACGGCACACGTCCCGGACGACGCCCTCGATCCCCGGCTCTTGATGCGGGCACGCGGAGCGCTGCTCGGTCTCGTGATCGGGAACCAGCTCGCCGTGCCCACCGAGCGGCTCGGCACCGCCAAGGCCATCCGCGAGGCGTTCCCCGAGGGCCTGCGCGATCTCGCGCCGCCGCCCGAAGGGTCTCCGTACGATGACGACGCGGCGATGACGGTGCTGCTGGCGGAGTCTTTGGCGGAGAAGGGCGACTTCGACGCGAGCGATGTGGCGGAGCGCTGGGTGAAGTGGATGCAGCGGGACGGTCGCGGCATCGGTCTCACGACCCAGCGTGCCTTGCGGCTCATCGAGGGTGGTACCGAGCCGTTCGAAGCCGGCCGGCTGGCCCACAACGCCCGGGCGGCGTCCAACGGTGCCGTGATGCGGTGCATCCCGGTCGCGCTCCGCTATCACGACAATGTCGACAAGATGGTCCGCGTCTCGACGCAGCAGGCGGCGATCACCCACGCCGACCAGCGCTGCACCTGGGGCGCGGCTGCGGTGAACCTCGCCGCGCGCGAGCTGCTGCATGGGAATCAGCACTTCGTGGAGGAGGTGCTGCACCGCCTCCAGGGGGGCGCGCCGCGCGCGCTGGTCGAGGCCATCCGGCGCGTGCCCTGGGAGCAGGAGAGCGACCTGCCGCTCGGTGTGGAAGGGGAAGCCGGGTACGTGGTCCACTGCGTGGAAATCGCCTTCTGGTGCGCGATGCACCGCCCGTCGCTCGAGGAGGCACTCATCTTTCTGGCCGAAGCGGGTGGTGACACCGACACCAACGCCGCCGTTGCCGGCGCACTGCTCGGCGCGCGGGACGGCGAGGCGAGCATCCCGCCCCGTTGGCTGCAACAGCTCGGCCCCGCGCGCAGTGTATCCGCGTTGGCCGAGCGGCTCGTACAAGCCGAAAGCCCTAAGCCGTAAGTCTTACGACTTGCGCCTTGGGGCTGGCTTCACGTACGCGCTGATCCGGTCCATCACGTCCTTGTCCATGAGCGTGATCGACACCCAGCGGGCGGTGCCCCGCCCCCGCCAGTTGAACCGCACGGCGCGCCGGCCGTAGCGCCACTCCCAGCCGCTCTTGCCGATCGAGCGGGGGCGGCCGAACAGGCGGGTCAACTCCTTCTTGGTGCGGTCGACCAATGGAACACCACGCTTGTCGCCGAAGCCCGCGGAGTCGAAGAACGCGACCACGTCCGCGTTCCCCTCGACGAAATGCGCACTGAGATAGAACCGCGCAGCGTCGTCCGGACCGCGTATCACCACACCGCACTCCATAACCTGCGCCGTGCGCGGGGAGGTCTGGCAGCGCACGACGTCCGAGTCCGCAAGGGTGCGGGCCCGCTCCACGAACGCCCGATAGGTGATGCCCGGCGTGAAGCCGCGGTACACCGGCCCGGACGCTGGGGGCCGCGCGGGGGCAGTCGGCGTCTGGGTGGCGGCGCTGGCCGGGATCAGCGCGGTGAGCAGTAGCGCCCTGCGGATCGAACGCATGACCCAATATACAGGCCGGAAAACGAGAACGGGCCCGGATGCCCGGGCCCGCTTCGGCTAACAACCGCTCTGCTCAGACCTTGCGGACGTTCTGCGCCTGCAAGCCCTTCGGACCCTGGGCGACTTCGAATTCGACCGTATCGCCCTCGGCGAGACTGCGGAAGCCCTCAGCCTGGATCGCCGTGAAGTGGACG
>Ga0137410_10000485_pt1 | contig 28186 bp, 33 predicted proteins | sample CZODoug1_16funga_FD_108878 | JGI IMG/M metagenome (GOLD analysis project Ga0137410, IMG submission 108878) | Vadose zone soil fungal communities from Angelo Coast Range Reserve, California, USA - CZODoug1_16fungal (Illumina Assembly) | ecosystem: Environmental > Terrestrial > Soil > Vadose zone... | reverse complement strand
CGATTCGGTATCCTGGAGGCGTGTATGCGCGGATCGGATAGACTCTCGGTAAGCCGTGTGCGGGAAACCCGCCAGCACGGTTTGAAAGGGAGAGGCTGGCGGTAGCCAGTCTTTTACCAATGAAGAGCCGTGCGAAGACGCCCGACCAGGACGTGAAGTCGCTCCCCGCGGACCGGCGCGACGCCATCCGGGCCGTCCGCGGCGTCATTCTCGAGAATCTCCCGAAGGGCTACGAGGAGACCGCCGGGGAGGCGATCTCCACGGTCCCCGTCGACGCCTTCGTCGGCCTCTACGAGAAGTCGAGACGGCGGAAGGCATGAGCCTCCTCCTGGTCGCATCCCTCCTCCATCAGGAGCCGGAGCCGACGGAGAAGGACTGGGAATTCTACGCGTCGGTCTATGCGTACCGCCTGCGCGAGGACCGCGACTATCTCCAGCCGACCTTCACCGCCGACCGCGGGCTCCTGCACCTGGAAGTCCGGTACAACTATGAGGACCAGGACACGGGCTCGGCGTGGATCGGCGCCAACCTCGGCATCGGCGAGGAGGTCCGCTTCGATGCGACCCCGATGCTGGGGGCAGTTCTCGGTCAGACCGCGGGCATCGCGCCGGGCCTCAAGGCGACCCTGACCTGGTGGAAGCTCGAACTGTATGCGGAGGCCGAGTACGTCTTCCACTTCCACGATCACCACGACAACTTCTTCTATATGTGGTCGGAAGCGACGATCTCCCCGTGGGAATGGCTCCAGGTGGGCCTCGTGACCCAGCGCACGCGGGTCTACGACAACGACCGGGATATCCAGCGCGGACTCCTGGCCCGCCTGAAGCTCGGCCACGTGGACATCACCGCCGCCTACTTCAATCCCGACGAGCATCCCGTCTATATGCTGGGAATCGGCGTGGGTTTCTAGCGTTCTATGAGGACCATGAAGGACCTGGCCAGCCTCGAGGATCTCGACGTGGTTCTGGCGCCCGCGCCGGGTCCCGTCCTCCTGTATAAGCACTCGACCCAGTGCGGGATATGCGACGCCGCCATCGTCGAGGTCGAGGAGTTCGAGCGGCGAAGCGCCGGCGCGGTCGCGGTGCATTGCCTCGACCTGCTGGCGCACCGGGACGTCTCCAACGCCGTGGCCCAGCGCCTCGGCATCCGTCACGAGTCGCCGCAGGCCATCCTGCTGCGGGACGGAAAGCCCGTCGCGGTCCTCAACCATCGGTCGATCAAGGCCGACGCGCTCTCCAAGGCGGCCGCCATTTCCGCGACGCAGAAACGCTAGCACTTTGGTACGATCCGCATCGCGCCATGGGTGAAACGAGGGGCCGGGCCGTCGTCGGAGTCGTCGGGGGCGGGCAGCTGTGCCTGATGCTCGCCGAGGAGACCCGGCGCAAAGGCCTGCCCTACGATCTGATCGCTGTCGATCCCACACCCGACTCCCCTGCGCGCCCCTTCCTGAAGGACCAGATCGTGGCCGACTTCAAGGACCACGACGCCATCGTCCGCATGGCGGAGCGCGCGGACTTCGTCACGTTCGAGATCGAGCAGGCCAACAGCGCCACGCTCGAGGGCCTGGAGAAGAGCCGCAAGGTCGTCCATCCCTCGCCGGCGACGCTGAGGACGATCCAGGACAAGCTGACGCAAAAGACCTTCCTCCGCTCGAAAGGTCTCCCGGTCCCCGACTTCCGCGGCGTCGCAGGGAAGGACGAGCTTTCCGCCGCGCTGCGCGACTTCGGCTGCCCGGCCCTGCTCAAGGCGCGAACGGACTCCTACGACGGGCGCGGCAACCTGGTGATCGGGTCGCCGGCGGAGATCGACGCCGCCCTCGCCGCTTTCAACGGCCGTGCCCTGATGCTCGAACGCCACGTCGACTTCGCCATGGAAGTCTCGGTCATCGCGGCGCGGAGCACCACCGGCGAGATCCGCACCTACCCCGTGGGCGAGAACATCCACCAGGACAATATCCTCGTCACGACCATCGTTCCCGCGCGCGTCGAGCCGGCGACGGTGAAGGCCGCGGAGGAGATCGCGCACGAGACGCTGAAGGCGCTGCAGGGCGCCGGGGTCTTCGGCATCGAGATGTTCGTCGATAAGAAGGGCGGCATCCTGATCAACGAGATCGCCCCGCGCGTCCACAACTCCGGCCATTACACCATCGAAGCCTGCAAGACCTCGCAGTTCGAACAGCACATCCGCGCGATCACGGGGATGCCGCTCGGCGACACGACGCTCCTCTACTCCGCGGTCATGGTCAACCTCCTCGGCGCGCCCGACCTCAAGGGCCCTTATGTCTTCGAAGGCGTCGACGCTGTCCGCTCCATCCCGGGCGCGGCGGTCCATCTCTACGGAAAGAAGGAGACGGCGCCCAAGCGCAAGCTCGGGCACGTCACGCTGACCGACGTCAACGACCCCGGCTTCCGCGACGCGCTCGTCCACCGCTCGGAGCACGTCCGGCGCATGATCGTCCAGAAGGCGGCGAAGCGATGAGCGTACCCGTCGAAGTCCGGGTGGGCAGCGACTCCGACCTGCCGAAGATCGAGCGGGCCTTCGCGGTCCTCGAGGAGCTCGGCGTGGGCTTCGAGGCGCGGGTGCTCTCGGCGCACCGGACGCCGCAGCGGATGGCGGCGCGGGCGCGTCAGCTGGAGGGCGCGGCCTTCCGCGTCTCGATCGCGGCCGCGGGCGGTTCGGCGCATCTGCCGGGGATGACTGCGTCGGAGACGCTGATCCCGGTGATCGGCATCCCCGTTGAGACGTCGCAGCTGAAGGGCATGGACTCCCTCCTGTCGATCGTGCAGATGCCCGAGGGCGTCCCGGTCGGGACGGTCGGGATCGGCCAGGCGGAGCACGCGGGTCTGCTTGCGGCGCAGATCGCGGCGCAGGACGATCCCCTGCTGCGGGCGAGGCTCCGGATGCGCCGGGGCCTGACCGGATCCGTCGCGCCCGCGCGGGAATTCGTCGCGCTGGTGGGTCCGAAAGAGGACAAGGCCTGCCGCGAGGCGATGGACCTGCTCGCCGAGGTGGGCGTGAAGGATGCCGGGGTTTTCGAGCCGGGCGCGGTCGCCGATATTGAGAAGTCGGGCGCGCGGGCGATCATCGTCTGGGCGGAGGCCGACACCCTGTCGCGGCCGGCGGAGGTCGCGGCGCGGACGGACATCCCCGTGATCGCGGCGCCGCTCGCGTCGGGCGCGGTGCCGAGCGACTTCCTGCCGCGCCTGCTCGAAAAGGGGCCGGTGGCGGCGATGGGGATCAACCGGCCGAGGAACGCCGCGCTCTTCGCGGCGATGATCGTCGGCAACACCTCCGCCGCCGTGCGCGACCACCTCTGCGCCCACCGGGAGCGACTGGCGGAGGAAGTCGAACGGAAGGACGCGTCGCTGATCGCGCAGGGGATCCGCAGCTATCTGGACGGATTGAAGAAGTAGGCCGGACGCTACTTCTTGGGATCGGCGGGCTTGGCGGCGCCGCCGCCGGAATTCTTGAGCCACTCCTCCCACTCGGCCCGGCTCTTCGCCTTGTTGATGCCTTTGGGGGCCGGCTCGCTGCGCCCGGTGAGCTCGTTCAGCACCGACACGGCCGCGATGCCGATGACCGGATCCTCGTCGTCGATGAACGAGATCAGTTTCGGATAGGCCGCCGGCCCGAAGCTCTTCACCCGCTGGAAGGCCACGCCTTCGGGGCGGTCGAGGTGCTCGAAGCCGCCGCCCGGCCGCAGGTCCTTCATCAACTGGACCCAGTTGGCGTTGTCGACGGTCTCCGCGGGCTTCGACAGCGTCGTCGGCTTCGGATCGGCCTTGTTGCCCTCGCCGAGCACGATCGGCTTGTCGGACATCGCCGGCAGGTTCGGGCTGAACGTGACGGAGCCCGGGCCCTTCTTCTCCTGGGCGACGGGCTTGCGCGGTGCGTCGTCCTGCTTCTGCTCCTTCATCACGAAGAGGATGACGACGATGACGATGCCGAGCACGCCGATGCCGAGACCGATAAAGAGCCCGCCGTGGGATTTTTCCGGCTGGGGAGGCAGCGGCATCGTGCCGGAGCGGCTGCGGTTGACGGCACGGGCGGGACGGGTCGCCGATGCGGACCGCAGCTGGTTGGAGGAGGCCGGCCGCTGGGCGGGGATGGGCGCGCTGACCGTCTTCGTGCGCACGCTGGTCGCGCCGCTGGGGACCATGGTCGTCTTGCCGCAGTCGGGGCACTGGACCGTGGACCCGGCCTCGACGCCGGTGACGTCCATCCCCTGCCGGCAGCTGGGACATTGCAAGATCTTCGCCATCGTTCTCGTCCCCTCGTGCGTTGTTGTTCATGATACGTCGCCATTCGCGGAATAGTACAGGTTCTTTCCGCGGGTGCCAAGATGGGCGGCTTCAACAAGGAGAATGCAGATGGGAAAGAAGGCGACGGCGGCGGACGGCGAACTGATCCTCAAGCTGTACGATCTCCGGCGCGAGCCGGTCATGCGACAGGCGCGGGCGGACATGATCGCGAAGTTCGTGCCCAAGTCGTGGGACGAGATGGCGGCGGTGATGAAAGGCGACCACCCGCTGAACACCGCGTACCGCATGGTGTCGTCGTACTGGGAGATGGCGGCGTCGCTGGCGAAGCACGGCGCGTTGAATGCCGAACTGCTGGCTCCGAACTTCGGCGAAGGCTACATCAATTTCGCGAAGGTCGAGCCGCATCTGCCGGAGATGCGGAAGACGGCGCCGACGGCCTACCTCAACACCGAGTGGTTCGTGAAGAGCAGCAAGGACGCGAAGCTGCGCTTCGAGCTGATGAGGAAGCGCGTGGCCGGGATGACCGCGAAGCCCTAACCCCCGGCGAGCGCGGACCAGATCGAGTCGTCGCGGACGCCGGCGGCGGAGAGCAGCACCTCGAAGAAGCGGTGCAGCGCCTGCGAGTCCGGTCCTTCGAAGCCCGAGCTGAGCAGGGAGAAGGACAGCGTCTGGGCGAAGCCGTCGAGGGACACATAGAGCAGCACCGTGCCCCAGCTGTCGGAGGTGTCGATCGTCTCCCGCACCACCGGGAGCCGCTCGGGGAAGCCCGCGGACTCCAGGGTGCGGACCAGCTCCGCGAGCTGGCCGGATCCGATCGCGAACTCCGCGAAGCCCCGCTCCTCGAGCGCCACGGTGCCGCCGGCCGTGGCGGAGTCGTCGAGGAGGATGCCCGAGAGATACAGGGACATCCGCATCCGGGGATGCTTGCGGATCGGGCCGCTGCCGTAGGTGAGGGAGACGAGGAGCGGGCGGGCCTTCACGACGGATCGAGGCGCTTCAGCAGCGGCTCCAGGGTTTCCATCGGCAGGCCGATCACGTTGCTGCGCGAACCGTCGATCCGCGCGATCAGCGGGTCGTTCTTCTCCCGGATCGCGTAGCCGCCGGCGAACTGCGAGGGGTCGGACTTTTTCACGATCTCGTCGATGGGCGGGTCCTCGTGCAGGGTGACCTTCGAGGTCACGAACTTCACGATGCGGAAGCTGCCCTTCTGCAGGACGACGCCGGTCCCCAGCGTGTGCGTTTTCCCGGCGAGCTTCTTCAGCAGGGAGGCGCCGGCCTTGCGGTCGCGCGGCTTTCCGTATATCCTGCCCGCGAACGCGATCATCGTGTCCGCCGCGAGCACCCAGTCGGTGGGGAAGCGGGCGGCGACGGCATCGGCCTTGAGCCGGGCGTTCCCGACGCAGACCGCCTTGAGGCCGCCCCGGCTGAGCTCGCGGACGCCCGACGGCACGACCTTGAACGTATACCCTTTGAGGAGCTTGCGTCTCGCCGGAGACGCGGACGCCAGGATGAACATGGGCGAGAGTGTAGACCGCAAAGGCGCGCGGCTCAAGCACAAGATTCTCCAGTCGCCGATGGCCGGCTGCACCGACCTCGCCTACCGCCGCATCGCCCGCCGCTTCGGCTGCCAGATCGCGTTCACCGAGATGGTCATGGACCGCCCGGTGGTCCAGGGCAATCCGAAGACCCTCGACATGCTGCGCACCGCCGACTGGGACCATCCCCTCGGGATGCAGGTCGTCGGACGCGAGCCGGATCTGATGCGCCAGGCCGCCATCCGGCTCGAGGCCCTCGGCGCCGACGTGATCGACATCAACCTTGGCTGCCCGGTGCCGAAGGTCGTCAACAACGGCTGCGGCGCGGCCCTGCTCAAGGAGCCCGCGCAGGTGGGCCGCATCCTCGACGCGATGATCCCCGCCGTGAAGGTCCCGGTCACGATCAAGATGCGCACGGGTTTCGACGAGGGCGACGACGGCCGCTTCCTCGAGGTGGCCCGGATCGCCGGCGACTGCGGCGTCGGGGCGATCACCGTCCATGGCCGCACGCGGAAGCAGATGTATACGGGCTTCTCGAACCACGAGGCCATTCGCGCGGTGAAGGAAGTCGCCTCCGTCCCTGTCATCGGCAACGGCGACCTCCGCAGCGGGGCCGACGCGAAAAAGATGATCGAGGACACCGGCTGCGACGGGGTCATGCTCGCCCGCGGCGCGCTCGGCAACCCGTGGATCTACAGGGAGGTCGAGCAGTATCTCGAGACGGGGACGCTGCCGCCGGCGCCGACGGTCGCCGAGAAGGCGGCGGTGCTTCGGGAGCACTTCCAGGTGCTGCGGGAGATCTACGGGGCCGCGCTGGCGCCGCAGTTCGTCCGCCGGGTGATCCAGTGGTTCGTGAAGGGCACCTCGGGTTCGGCGGCCCTGCGCGAGCGGTCGAGCCATCTCTCGACGGCCGGGCAGGTCGAGGACCTCATCCGCGATTATGAGGCCTCGCAGATCGAGCAGTCCGCGAAGGACTCCAGGCTTCACGCCTGAATCCACAATCCGTCCCGGACGTTTTGTGGGGGTCCTCTCCGGTCCCCGGCGTAGAGTGATGAGCACATGAGATCGGCTCTGCGCGTACTCCCGCTTCTGATCCTGCTCCCGGCGATGCGCCCCCAGGACCCGGGGACGTCGCGGGTCCGGGAGCGGATCGACCGGCTGGAGGCCGAGCGGCGGGAGGCTCGGGACCGGGCGACGGCCGAGCTCAAGAAACTCGGAGCCGCGGCCGTGCCGGAGCTGGAGAAGGCGGAGCGCGATTCAAATCCCGAGCGGGCCTCGCGCGCGAAGTCGATCCTCCGGGTGATCCGGCTCCGGGCCACGTTCTCGACGGCCTTCCTGGCCGCGTTTCCGGACGCCGACGATCGGCTCGCCGGGGGGCAGGACGGGGAGTGGACGCGCGTCTTCCTCAACGCCGCTGCCTGAGAGAACGGACGGCAGCGGCATCCGGAGCTCTGCGGGGACGGCCTCGAGCCGCCGGCTGCGCGGGCGCTCCAGGGCGCGACCGAGGACGGGCAGCGCCTCGACGACGGCGAGGCGCTGGGCCGCTTCCGGATTTCCGTCCTGGCCCCGCAAGTTGCCAGGCTCCTCACGCTCTCCGACGACACCCTCCAGGAAGGCGCGCTCATGGCGCTCGGGCAGATGGGCGCGCGATTTTCACAAGGTGGTTGAAGAGTTTCTGACGGACAAGCGCGGTCCGCTGCGCTTTGGGGGGCGGCAGGGTCTGGAGTCAACTGCTTATGCTGCCTGACGACGAATCCCGGTTCGACTCCGGGAGCGGCGGCGGTCTCCATGAAAAAAAAGGCCGCCCGTGAGAGCGGCCTTCATTGTTTCTCTGCTGTCCCGCTGTTTCGTCCTAGTCCGTCAGGCGGGGGTTGTACTCCGGGCGCGGTCCGCGCTCCTTGACCTCGACGTCCTCGTACTCCTTCACCTGCTCGGAGTTGAACTGCTTGCCGCACTCGAAGCTGGTGCAGCGGTATTCCTTGGCGTTGTTGTCGCTGAAGACGTTCATGTCGTTCTTCTTCACGCGATTGCCGCCGCAATAGGGGCACTTGGCGCGCTTCCAGTACTTCTTGGGCGTCTCGACGGCGACTTCGCTGGTGGAGCCGTCGGCCTCGAGGACCACCTTCTTGGGCTTGATGCGGCCGGCGGCCTCGTCCTTGCACCGGTGGCAGAACTTGCCGAAGCCCACATGGGTGCACTCGAACTTCTGGCGCTGCTGGCGGATCTTATGGGTCATGCTTTTCCTCTAAAACAGGGGTTATACTTTTAACGGGTAGAGGGCCCTAATTCAACCCTAATCTCGTAAAGAGGAGCGGATGAGCGCGGTTCTGCTGGCCCTCCTGCTCCAGGCGAAGATCCCCGCCGCCTTCCCCGAGCAGCTTTCCAGCAAGCACTACGAGCTCAAGACCACCGCCGGCAAGGAGGAGGGCCAGGAGCTTCTGGACTTCATGGAACTGGTCCACCAGACCTATACCGCGCTCCTCAAACCGGACAATCCTGCCGACCTGGACAAGCGCCGGAACACCATCATCCTCTTCAGGAACATGGACGAGTTCCTGAAGGCGGGCGCGCCTCAGGGGGCGGGGGCCTATTACGACCACAAGACGCGCGACCTCGTCGGGTACTACGACACGAACGACATGAAGCCGTTCTTCGCCCACGAGGGGATGCACCAGTTCACGGATGCCACGTCGAAGAACTTCCTCAACTTCAACATGTGGTTCACGGAGGGGATCGCGGACTGCATCGGCAACTCCGAGGTCCGGAACAAGAAGCTCTATATGTGCGTGAAGAGCGGCCGCATCGCGCGCATGCGGCTGCCGTCGATCCAGGCCGCCATCCGGGCGGGGGCCACGCCGTCGCTCGCGCGGCTCATGAGCCTCGACCAGCGCACGTTCATGCGCAACGCCGACCTCTGCTACTCGATGTCCTGGAGCTGGTGTCACTTCCTGATCACCTACCCGAAGGACGAGGATCGCGGCTCGCAGATCCCCGACGGCAAGTTCCGGAAGAACCTCGCCGGATACTACGAGCAGATCCGCGCGGGCGGCGTCGGTCATGAGAAAGCCTGGGCCGAGTCGTTCAAGGGCTACTCCCTCGAGGAGATGGAAGAGCAGTGGAAGAAGTACGTCCTGGGCCTCGACGCCGGCAAGCTGATGGGCATCGCCGCCCACGAGCTCAGCGAGGAGGAGTTGGCGAAATCGGGGCTGACGTTCGACGCCGGCTATTCGGGGATCCTGATCGAGGAGACCGCCGTCGATTATGCCGCGGCCAAGGGGGGCATCCTGAAGGGCGACGTCCTCGTCCGGTTTGACGGCAAACGCTTCCCCCGGCATGATGCGCTCAATCGGATGAGAGTGTGGATGCAGGATGTCCCTTATGGCCGTGCCGTGAAGGTCGTCGTCATGAGGGACGGCAGGGAAGTCGAGTGCTCCCTCAAGTGGGACCCGCCCAAGAAATAGCCGCCCCATGCCCAGATTCCTGATGCTTCTCCTCCTGCTGGCGGGATGCAGCGCGCCGCCGCCTCCTCCTCCGGCGCCCGATCCCTCGCTGCGCAAGCGGGAGGTCGTCGCGCTGCTGGAGTCCCTTGAGAAGAGCTTCTACTCGCACTGGGGCTCGCTCGAATCCACGGCCGAGTATCAGAAGCTCCGAGACGGGGACCAGGGGATCCTCCGCGAGCTCGCGGATGCAAACGGCGACCAGGCTCTGATGGCGCTGCGCGTGCTGGCGAAGCGCTCGCCGGCCGAGCGCTTTTCGCCCGACGCGAAAGCCATCCTGTACTGGACTGTCTTCGCGCACGACATCGTCTACAATCGCTGGGGCGTCATCTCGAAGAGCGGCTTCCTTCCCGGCGTCTACGGCCAGGAACTGCTGACCCTGGGCGCGGCCGTCGCGCCGTATTTCCAGCAGTCGCTGAGGGACCAGCGGCCGGTGGCGGTCTTCGGGAGGGAGGAGGAGCGGACCAGCCGCATCCAGCACGACCGGGTCTGCGACTACGCGTGGGTGCTGCTGGCGTCGATCTTCGACCGGCCGCTCGCGTACCACGAGGATCCCCGGCTCCGGGATCCGCAGATCCACGAGCTGGACGTCTGGCTCGACCGGCGCAAGGGGGCTAAGGAGCGCCGATGAGGTGCTCGACGATGTCCGCCACCTCGCCCACCTTGAAGGGCCGGTTCACCACGACCACCGTCCGCAGGAAGCAGCGCGCCGCGGCGTCGCCCTCGTCCTCGTCGGCGATCAGGATCACCTTGGGAGGCACCTTGCGCGAGCGCAGGTCCTCGAGGAGGCCGTCCATGGCCTTGCTGCCGATGTTGGTGGAGAAGGCGACGATGTCGAAATTGCGGACTTTGAGCCGGTCGCGGGCGTCAAGGGCGTCGGTCCAGCAGCTTACGTCGTAGCCGCAGGCCTCGAGCGAGTTGCGGATGAGTCCGCCCTCGCGGAAATTTCCGTCGGCGATCAGGATCGACTTCGTGCCCGCGCTGGGATCGCCCATCGGCCCCCCGGAATCACGCCGCAGTACCGTGTTGCTGTCCATCGTTGCTCCCCGCTTACGCGCCCTTCTTGTGATCGGTCCAGGGGGCTCCCACGAGGGCGCGGGCCGCGTCCACCACGTCCTCGACCGCGCAGGGGCGCCGGAGGATGGACAGACAGGGAACGCCCTGGAAGTCCTTCTGCATCCGAAGTTCGTCCACGCCCGCCAGGACGATGACGCTTGGAGGAGTCACCCTCCGGGCCACCAGCTCCAGGATCGCCTGGAGCGCACCCTGTCCCAGCGAGGCGGAGACGATCACGAGATCGTACGCCCGCTCCAACACGCGACGGCACCCCTCGCGGGGTTCCGCCACTAGATTAGGATAGTACCCCGCCTCCTCCAGCGCCAGTCGGATCGCAGGACCCCAGAATTGGTCGCGGTCGACCACCAGGATCTTCCGGAGGCGCGTGAACCCCGAGGGCGGACCCTTTTCCGACGTGGACTCTTCCGTGGCCATACTTCCCTCCTTGCCCCGGGCGGAAGGACCGAACTTCCGCGCTGCCGGGTGGAACCCACCGAAAACACTACTCATCCCGGCCCGCCCTTACCCTGAGGGGATGGTAATGCATACTCAATGGGTTGTCAAGAAAAAGGAAAAATTACTGCGGCGGGGCGCCCGGCCGGAACAGGGACCGCACCCGGTGCTTCGTCCCGTCGAGCAGCTTGCGGCCTTCGGCCTTCGCGAAGTCGGCCGTCGGCTTCCACTCCGCGCCCGGGATCATGAACCAGGCGGTGCCGAGGATCACCGCCATCGTGAGCCCGACGGCGAAGAAGGTCTGCACGATGCGCTGGATCCCCCCGCCGACCGCCGAGAAGAGACCGACGCGGCGATTTCCGAAAAGCGCGCGAAGCCCGAGTCCCGCGTAGAGGATCGCGATGGCGAGGAGCATCACCGCGGCGCCGATCGCCATGCCGAGGAAGACGATGGACGCGACGCCCACCGGGGCGGTCAGCTTGATCTGGGGATTGAACTTCAGGATCAGCGCGCCGCCGACGTCCATCCCGATGATGAAAATCTGGCCGACCAGCAGGCCGATCAGATAACCGCGCCGGCGCTTCCGTTTCTGCAGCAGCGAGAGATTGTAGCGCCGCTCGGTGGCCGACGGCACCGCGGTCGGCGTCACCATCTTCCCATGGAAGGGCAGACGGAAGTTGTCGGGGATGGGGAGGGCGCCTCGCGGGTTGGGGAGCTCGGGTTTCGGCGGGGGCGGCGCGGGTTCGGGCGCCGGAGGAGCGGCCGCTTGCGGGGGCGGGGCCGGAGCCGGGGGGGGCTCCTGCGGCGTCTCCGATTGCTCCATTATTCTCATTCTAGTCGATATACTGCGCGGACACTCAGGATTGTCACCGCGGGAATGCCCGCCCGGAGGAACCGTGAACGACTACGTTGTCTCCGTCCTTCTGGGCGTCGTCGAAGGCCTGACGGAATTCCTCCCGGTCAGCTCGACGGCCCACCTCCGCATCACCGAGGCGCTGTGCGGCCTGGACCTTCACGATCCCTTCTGGAAGATGTACTCGATCGTGATCCAGCTGGGCGCGATCCTCTGCCTTCCGATCTACTTCCGGGTCCGCATTCTCAAGTTCCTCGGCCGGCGCGAGGGGCCCTTGTCGTCGCATCCGCTCGTCCTCGTCCTCGCTGCTTTCCTGGTGACCGCCCTCCCGGCTTTTCTGCTGAGCAAGCTGATCGGCAAGCATCTGGAAAGCCTCTTCATTATGGGTGGCGCCCTGCTCCTGGGCGGCGTGGTCATGGGCGCCGTCGACCTCCTCAAGGCCTCGTGGGAGAAATCCGGCCCGGACGCTCCCGGAAGCACGATCCGCACCTGGTCGATGGAAGCGATGAGCCTTGCTCAGGCCCTCTGGATCGGGGCCTGCCAGATCCTTTCCGCGGTGTTTCCCGGGACGTCGCGATCGATGTCGACCATCGCCGGAGGCCAGCTGGCCGGGCTTTCCCGCGCCGCCGCCCTCGAATTCTCGTTCTTCCTCTCGATCCCGACGATGGTTGCGGCGACCGGCTATGACCTCCTCAAGACCCTGACGGGGAAGGGCGCCGGCGGCGCCGCGCCCCTGCACCTGGACTTGCACCGCTGGACGGTGCTCGCCATCGGCTTCGTCATCTCCTTTATCGTGGCCTGGTTCAGCGTCGCCGGCCTCATGGCCTGGGTGCGGAAGGGGGGCTTTCTCCTCTTCGCCGTCTACCGCATCGCGGTCGGCGTCGCGGTTCTCGCCTGGGCCGCGTCGCATCGCTGATTCCCGCTAAAGCCCGCGCCCCTTCCGTGCCGATACTCCTCACGAGCGCCGAAGGGTCGGCGCGCGTTGGGGTCGTGGGTTGATCTGCTACCAATAGATCGAGGGGCTGGCGTGGGCAAAAAAAGCGATCCGCTGGCGTCGAAGGTGCCGGTGCGGGAGAAGCTGAAGGAGCTGGGCGGGCTCTTCTTCTTCCTCTGCGCGATGTTCGTCTTCATCTCGCTCGTGACGTACGAGGCGGGCGACATCCGCGAGGTCCGATACCCGGCCAACTCCCCGCTCCACAACAAGGGCGGGCTGATCGGAGCGCGGGTGGCGTACTCCCTGCTCTCCGGCTTCGGGATCGCGTCGTACCTGCTGGTCTTCTTCATCGGGTTCTGGTCGTTCGTCGTCTTCTTCCGCCGGAAGCTCGACGGCCTCTATGTGAAGCTGCTGGCGGTGCTGGTCTCCGTCTTTGCCGCCTCGACGCTGCTTTCGCTCCAGGGCGTGCTGGCCGGGAACTCCTTCGGCCTGGGCGGAACCGCCCCCGGCCTGGGCGGCGTCTACGGCAAGACCTTCGAGATCCTCCTCGTGAACCACCTGGGCGGCGCAGGCGCCTGGCTCTGCGTCATCCTCGCCCTTGCCGTCTCGCTGGTGCTGTCCACCGACTGGATGATCTACGTCGGCCTCCTCAAGCTGGCCGACGGTTTCCAGGTGCTGCTGGGGCGCGTCTCGCACCACTATTCCGCCGAGGAACTGTCCAGGCGCCGCGCGCTGGCCGAGCAGGCCAGGATGGAGCGCGCCAAGGCGGAGCTCGCCCGCCGCGTCGCCGCCGAGGCGAACAGGCCGACCGTCGCCGCGGCCCCCGTCGTCGCCGCGCCCGCGAAAGTGCGGCTGACGAACCAGGACCGCGCGATCGCGGCGGTGATCCCGCCCATGCCGGCCCCGATGAAGGCCGCGCCCGCGCCGGTTCCGGTGGCGCCGGTCGTCAAGGCCGCTCCGGCGCCCGTCCCCGCGGAAGCCCCCGTCTCCAAGCCCGCCCCTGCCCTGAAGCTGGACGCGGTGAAGGCCGATCCTCCAAAGGTCGACCTCGCGAGCGCCGTGCAGAAAGCGGCCTCCGGCTTCAAGCACAGCCCGGTGGGTGCGTACGAACAGCCGCCGATCGAGCTCTTCGACGCGAAGGTGGAGGACATCCACCCGATCAACGAGAAGGAGATCAAGGACCGGATGCTGGTCCTCGAGGCGGCCCTCGCGGAGTACGGCATCGAAGGCAAGGTCGTGAATTTCGAGATCGGCCCGGCGGTCACCCAGTACGAGATCCAGCTGGCGCCCGGCCAGCAGATCCACGCGGTGACGGCGCGGCAGGACGAAATCACCATGCGCCTCTCGACCCTCGCGGTGCGCGTGGTGGCACCGCTGCCCGGCAAGGGCACCGTCGGCATCGAGGTGCCGAACCCCTATCCCAAGGCGGTCCGGATCCGGGAGTTCTTCGAGAAGGGCTATGCAGATCTCCGGAAGATCCCGCTCCCGATGGTGCTGGGCAAGACGAACGAAGGCGGCGGCATCCTTCGCAGCCTCTCCGAGCTGCCGCACCTCCTGATCGGCGGCACCACCGGCTCCGGCAAGTCGGTCTGCCTCAAGACCATCATCACGAGCCTCGTGTCCGCGATGTCGCCCCAGGAGATGAAGCTGATCCTCATCGACCCCAAGCAGGTCGAGCTGACGAGCTTCGCCGACATCCCGCACCTCTGGGCGCCGGTGGTCACCGACAGCAGGAAGGCCGGCATGGTGCTCGATTGGCTGGTGAACGAGATGGAGGAACGCTACGGCATCCTCAATCGCGTGGGAGCGACGTCCATCACGGCCTTCAACAAGATGGGCGAGAAGAAGATCAAGGACCGCCTCGGCGAAGCGGCGGTGCCCATCGAGGAGCAGGAGCAGTTCCCGACCCACATGCCGTTCATCGTCACGATCATCGACGAACTGGCCGACCTCATGATGACCGGCCGGAAGGAAGTCGAAACCTCGATCGTCCGCCTGGCCCAGAAGGCCCGCGCCATCGGCATCCACCTGATCGTCGCCACGCAGCGGCCGTCCACGGACGTCATCACCGGCCTCATCCGGTCGAACATGCCGTCGCGGATCGCGTTCCGCGTGCCGAGCCAGATCGAGAGCCGCATCATCATGGACAAGAAGGGCGCCGAGCGCCTGCTGGGCAAGGGCGACATGCTGGTGAAGATGATCGACGCCTTCGAGCCCGTCCGCGGCCAGTGCACATTCGTCTCGGACGACGAGATCCGCGGCCTGGTGAAGTGGCTGCGGGCCCAGGGCAAGCCGGAATACCACCAGGAGCTGATCGAGCTCAAGACGGTCGGCGACGCGGAAGGAACGTCGGAGGACGACCTGTTCGACGAGGCGGTCGAGCTCGTCCTGCGCGAGGGTCGCGGGTCGACCTCGCTGATCCAGCGCGCCTTCTCGGTGGGCTACAGCCGCGCGGCGCGGCTGATCGACGCGATGGCCAAGATGGGCATCGTGGGACAGCACAATGGATCCAGCGCCCGCGAGGTGCAGATCTCGCTGGAGCAGTGGCAGGCGATGAAGAAGACCTCGAGCAGCGCCTCCTAGCACCAAGAGCTTGGTAGTCCCCGCCCCGGCTTCCCGGCCACGGGAGGCCGGGGCGATTTTCTTGGCGCAGGTTCTGCACACTGAGAACCGGAGTTCCCGCCCTCCCTCGCGTCCTCCCTGCATTTCCCCTTTTTCCCCGGGCATGAACCTTGCTCTCCTCCCGCCGGGAACCGGGGGAGGTCCGATCCGCGCGACCCCCTTCTCCGATCCCCTGTGACCGGTGGATCTTGGAATCCAGTCTGAGGGAGGACGTATGAAGGGCCAACTCATCCGAGCCTGTTCCGTGACGCTGATCCTGCTCGTCGCGGCTTCGCCGGAAGCCTTCGCGCAGGAAACCGGGCGCGCCGAAGTCCAGTCCAGGGGTCCGGACGGGACGACGATCACGCTGGGCGTCCAGGGCCGCGTCTCCGTGCCGGGCGGGACCGTCGATTCGAGCATTCCGGCGGACTACTGCGACCTGTTCAAGACCGGCTTCGGCGCCTCCCTCGAGGGCACCCTGCTGTGGCGGGTCTCCCCGAAGTGGAGGCTCGGACCCTATCTTTCGGTGGGCCTCGACTCCTATGACGGGAAGGGCGACACCGACGACTTCGGCGTCACTCTGAAGCCCGACTCGATGGAGGTGACGTCCTTCCTGGTCGGGGCGAGGGCGCTGCTCGACCTGGGCCCCAGCGTCCAGCTCGATCTCCATATGGCGTTCGGCGCGGCGCACTACGGCAAGGTCGACGGGGTGCTGTCGGGGGCCGGCGCGCCGCTGGAGGTCGGCGTTTTCAAATCCTCGACGGCCTTCGCGTTCGATTTCGGCTCGCGCCTCGTCGCGGACGCGGGGCCCGTCTTTTTCGACGCGGGCATCGGCCTCCGCACCCAGGGGGCGCCGGGCAACGCCGATTTCGCGTTCGACTCCGGTCCCCTGGTGAATTTCGAACTGGAGTTCGGGGTCGGGATCCGGTTTTGAACCGGGAAAGGAAATACGATGAAAGCTCTGCTGATGATCCTGCCCTTCCTGACCGCGTGCTCCAGCAGCTATATGCGGGAAGCGCTGCCGTCGGGGCCGCCGGGACCCGACGAGGCCAAGGTGATCGTCTACCGGGACTCGTTCCTGGCGCTGGCGCGGACGTTTCCGGTCTATGACGGGACGAACTGCTCGGATTCACGGAGTTCGGCAGCTACTTCGAGTGCCGCCGGAAGCCCGGGCATCACCTGTTCATCGCCTGGGGCGAATCGGACGGCGTGGTGCATGCGACGCTGGCGCCGGCCAAGACTTACTATCTGCAGTTCCATCCGACGTACGGATTCTTCACCCCGGGTGCGGGTCTGGATCCCGTGGCCGCGACCCCCGGGAACTGCGCCGGGCTCGACCGGACCCTGAAGGATCTCTCCCCCCGCGAGCTCGTTCCCGAGCAGGGGGTTTCCTGGATGGAGCGCCACCGCGCGAAGGAAGCGAAGAAGGTCGAGTACTGGGAGGGGGAAGGACGGGAGGGGGGAAGGTCCTGCACTCCACGGACGGACGCTGAGCGGGAATCCCGGCGTCTCCGTGGGGCCGCCGGGAATTTCCTTTGACCCGGCCCCCCGCTTCGGGCAATCATGGCCCTCCCGCACCGAGAGGAGGACTGGATGGCCGTCGCGAGGCGTCCCCGCCGTTCCGCGTCCCGGCGTCCGAAGGTCCGGCGTCCGGCCCGGCGACCCAGCCAGACCCGCCGCCGGGTCCCCCGCGCCCGCCGTCCCGCCAGGGCGCGCCGGCCGGTCCAGGCCCGCCGCCCGGTGAAAGCGCGCCGTCCTGCGCGGGCGAGATCGACGGGCGTTCGCATCCTGAAAGGCCATATCGACCTCGTCGGCCTGGGCAACCTCCTCCAGCTGCTGTCGATGAACAAGACGGAGGGCGTTCTCTACGTCGAGAGGGGCGGAGAGAAGCAGGCGATCCACTTCGGCCCCGAGGGCATCCGGCTCCTGTCGTCCACGGTCCCGCGCGTGAAGCGGCTGAGCAAGCTGGCGCGCAAGCTCACCGGACCCACGCTCATCACGCCGGACCGGCTGAAAAAACTGCTCGGCAAGGAGAAGCTGCTGGGCTGGACGCTCGGCCACGTCCTCTTTTCCAGCGAGGGGCTCTCCCAGGCCCGGATTCAGGAGGCCCTGCGCCACCAGGTCGAGGAGGAGATCCTCGATCTCTTCGTCTGGGACAACGCCGAATTCTCCTTCGAGGAGGGCCGTGCCGGAAGCGCGCTCGCGTCGAGCCCTCTGGCGGGGCTGGCGATCCGCGCCGACGTCACCGCGCTGCTCCTCGAGGCGGCGCGCCGCGCGGACGAGCTGATCCAGATCCGCAGCACGCTGCCCGACGAGTCCTCGAGGGTGCAGAAGATCCCGCGCGAGATCCACGCCGACCAGCTGGGCGAGGACGTGGTCCGCGTGGATGCGATCCTTCCGCTGATCAACGGCCGGCGCTCCCTGAGGTCGATCCTCGAGCTGTCGATCTACCCGAAGTTCGCGACGATGCGCGCGCTGCACAAGCTGCTGTCGCTCGGGTATGCCAAGGCGCAGAACCGCCTCGGGGACACCGTCATCCTGCTGCCGGCGCATGCCGGCGCCCCGGCCGCGCCTTAGCGGGCGGCCACGAGGACCTGGAAGTCGACGAGCTGGCGCAGAAGGTCGCGCTCGAGCACGAGGCCGCGTTCCCGGTCGATCGCCGCCAGCGCGTCCGCCGTGGGACGCCCGTCGAAATACCCCAGGACGTCCAGGAGCTCGCTCGGGAGCTCGATGGGATCGTTTTCATTGTAGGACAGCACGCGGCTCGTTCCCCCCGGAAGGGGGACGACCTGGACGCTTCCGGCCCGGAGCGCCTCGGGGATGGCGTCGGAGCGCAGCTTCCTCCAGGACTCCAGCAGCAGACGCTCGAGCAAGGTCAGCTCGACGCCGCCGATCCGCCGGACGTCGGACCAGCGCAGCCGGTCGACTTTGCGCGCGCAATCGCGGTAGAAGTCCTCCTCCCGGCCCTTCCAGGTTCCCCACGCGGCGGCGTAGTAGGCGGGGGAGGCGGCTCCGTCGATTTCCTCCGGGCTCCGAGGCCGCCCTCCGGTCGACGGCGCGATGGGCGGGAAGAGGACCGACAGGATTTCCGCCGGAAGATCCTGGACACACCAGCGGGCCAGCGCGCGCTGGACGGCGGTGAGGAGGATATGGAGCGCCCGCCAGAAGTCGTGACCCACGGCGCCGCGCTCGTGCTTGCAGTGCCAGGTGGCGCAGACGCCGGGCCGGTTGCGCCAGATGCTGCAGCGCCCGCCGCCCTCCTCGAGGTAGTGCGGGCAGCGGATCGCACGGCTTTTCCCGAAGACGCCCGAGACGCCGCGATAGATGAGCTCGAACATCAGCGGCGTCGCCACGCCCAGCGGAGTGACCCCGCCGCCGGCGCGGAGGCGTCCCCGGACCGACTCGCGTCCCCGGGCTCCGTCGGGGTCGGCGTCGGACAGGATCCTTCCGACGAGGTAGTTCGGCAGCTCCGGGACGAAGGTGCAGCACTTGACGTCGGGGCTGAAGTAGCGGTCGTTCGGCTGCGGCTTTACGCCCGCCGAGGGGCACATCGCGCAGTCGTCGCAGGTCGACTGCGGCTCCCCCCGCACCGTGTCCTTCAGCAGTTCCCGCATCCAGCGGGAGTAGAGCGGGGGCAGGGCTCCGGGATCCGCCGGCGCGGGCGTCGACATGCGCCCATTGTCCGCCTTGTCGCTCCCCGAACGCAAGAAAACCCGTCTGTGCGGGGTGCCTTTTTCCGGTTACAATCGCCGGAGTCGATCGGTATATTCAGACAGTACCCACGTCGGCAGGATTGATAGGGAGGGAATATGGGCGGCAAGAAGGCATCCAAGGGCTCCAAGGCGCTCGGCAAGAAGGACATGAAGAAGACCAAGGGCGGCACGATCAACTTCGCCAGCAACCAGCTTCCTGCCGTGCAGCGGGGCATCAACTTCAACCCCGACGGCGGCGCGCAGAAGGTGACGCCCGGGCAGATCAGCATCTGCGACGGCTCCGTCTAGACCGGCCTCCCTTCAGCTTCAACCTTCATGAAAGGAGATCCCATGGCTCCAAAGAAGCCCGCGAAAAAATCCAAAACGATGGGAAAGAAGGACCTCAAGAAAACCAAGGGCGGCCTCCTGCCCGCCGTGAAGCCGGGATTTGTGATTTCAGACAAGTCCCTGCCTCCCTTCTACAACATCGGGACCCAGGCGTCCGGACCGAACGTCAGCCCCCGCGATCCTTGATGCACCGCCGTAGTCTGCTGGATATCGTTGAACGGAGGAATTATGCCTGCCAAGAAGCCGTCGAAGAAGTCCAAGACCCTGGGAAGAAAGACGCTCAAGAGGACCAAGGGCGGCCTGCTTCCTGCGGTGAACATCGGGAACAGCCAGGTCAAGACGATCAAGTGGAATCCCGCCGACAAGTGGCCCGAGAGCCCCGCCGGAGATATCCACATCGTCAGTCCGCGCGATCCTTGAAGCCCCTCGCCGCGGACGCTATCCTGCCCGCATGAGCGACGAAATCGCCCGGGGCGGAGGCGTGAGCGCGGGAATCGACGACCTGGTCCTGGCCATCAAGCTGGGATCGGGGTTCGGACTCGTGCAGGAGATCCTCGCCCGGCGGGCGGCGGCCGACCGCGCCCGCCGGGAGGGCCTCACGGCCACGGAGGAGGAGATCGCGGAGGCCCTCGACGACCTCTATACCGGGAACGACCTCTTCGAGGAGCCCCAGCGCGAAGCTTGGCGCTCCGGCGCCAACCTCACCTCTGAAGTCCTCCATGCCCACTTCGCGGAGGTCGTCCTTGCCTCCAAGCTTCGCGAACACCTGATCTCCGACGAGACCATCGACGCCCACTTCAAGGCGTCCCGCCATGAGTATTCGCGGGCCGACGTGGAGATCGTCGAGTTCGAGTCGATGGGGGCCGCGGCGGAGACCTCCCTTCAGCTGCGCGAGGGGGAGATCGCCTGGCCCGAGGCCGGCGCCCGGGCCGGCGGCGTCGACTCGCAGTCCCTGTCCCGCCGCGAGGCGCCCGAGGAGATCGCCGCCGAACTCTTCGCCGCGGAGGCCGGCTCGTTCCTCGGCCCCGTCGAGACCGACGAGGGCGGCTACGCGGTCTACCGCCTCGCCACGAAACAGGAGGCGGAACTCGACGACGACCTGCGCGAGCAGATCCGCGAGCGGATGTTCAGCGAGGAGATGGCGCGCGACTTCGCCAAACAGCCGGTCCGGATCGTCCGCTAGGAACTACTCGTTCACCCGGATCGGTTCGCCCAGCCGCTTGAACGGCTTCACGGCGAGGTCGAGCACCGTGCGGCGCTCGACGACCACGTCCGCTTCCAGCAGCAGGCCCGGACGCAGCGGCTCGGCGCCGCGCGGCCCGCGGATCTCCGCGGAGGGCAGCCGGACCCACGCGCGATAATGACCCTCCTCGTCGGCGTCGGGATCGATGCGCAGGATCTCCCCCTGGAGGTGGCCGTAGTCCTGGTAAGGGAAGGCGTCGAAGCGGATCTTCACCGGCAGCCCGGGGTGCAGGCGGCGCATCGACGCGTTGGGCAGCCTGAGCAGCGCCCGGAGCGGCTGCGCGTCGGGATGGATCGTGAATGCGACTTCCCCCGTGGAGAGGAAGCGTCCCGCGTGCAGCACGGAGGCCTGCGTCACGGTCCCGTCGACGGGCGAGAGCACGGTCATCTGCTTTTCCGTGGCCCGCATCAGGGAGAGCTTCTCGCGGACGCCCTCGAGGCGGGTCTCGATCTCGCGGGCCTGCCGCTCCTGGAGGGACGCCTCAGTCTGGCTGCGCTGGATCTCGGCCTCGAGGCGGGCGATGCGGGCCCGGTGCTCGTTGACCTCCTGCTCCTTCTGGTTCACCTGGAAGATCGACGCGACGCCCTCCTTCAGGAGCTGCTTGAGGCTGTCGACCTGCGACTCGACGATCTTGATGGAGTCGCGCGCGAGCACCTTCTCCTCCTCGACCTTGCGGAGCACGTCGCGGCCCGCCTTGGCCGCCTCGCGGTGGCGTTCCACCTCCGACGCGCCGGCCCGAAGTTCCGCCTCGAGCTGCGTGGACTCGCTGCTGAGCTTTGTTGCGTCCAGCTTGAGCAGCACGTCGCCCTTCTTCACCCGGGTCCCGACGGCGACCGGCGCTTCGACCACCATCCCCGGCTCGGGGACCGTGATCTTCACCGGCTCGCCTTCCACCTGGAGGCGTCCGCGGGACTGGACGACGATATCGATATCCGCCGCCGCCGCCCACACGCCGGCGGCGACCAGCAGCAGGAAGATCACGTAGAAGATCGCGCGGGACAGAAGAATGCCGGGGCCGGGAAGCACCTTGTCGAGGACGCGGTTGGGGGCGGCGGTCGTCTCCATGCCTTACTCCTGCACCTGCTGGCCCACGAGGCTGGCATAGAGGCCCGCCTTCCCGACGAGCTCGTCATGGCGGCCCTGCTCCACGACCGAGCCTGCGTCCAGGACCAGGATGCGGTCGGCGTTCCGGACCGTCGACAGACGGTGGGCGATGACGATCGTCGTCCGCCCGCGCGCCGCCTCCTGAAGGTTCTGCTGGATGGCCCGCTCCGACTCGTTGTCGAGGGCGGACGTGGCCTCGTCGAGGACGAGGATATCCGGCTTGCGCAGCAGGGCCCGCGCCAGGGCGATCCGCTGTCGCTGGCCGCCCGACATCGACATCCCGCGCTCGCCGACCTTCGTGTCGTAACCCATCGCCATGCCCGTGATGAAGTCGTGCGCGCCGGCGAGGCGGGCCGCCTCGACGATGCGGTCGAAGCCGACATCGGGGTCGCCCAGCGCGATGTTCTCCCGGATGGTGCCGGAGAAGAGGAACACCTCCTGCGGGACGACGCCGATGCGGCGGCGCAGCGCGCGGCGGTTCAGCGTGCGCAGGTCGTGCCCGTCGATCAGGAGGCGGCCTTTGGTCGGCGGATAGAGGCCGAGGATCAGCTTGGCCAGCGTCGATTTGCCGGACCCCGAACGGCCGACCACCGCCACGGTCTCCCCGGGATTCAGCTCGATCGTGACCCCGGCCAGCGTGGGCTTGTCCTGGCCGCTGGAGTACTTGAACATGACATGGTCGAACGTGATCCGCCCCTGCAGCGAGGGGAGGGTCAGCAGCGTGCGGCCGTCCTCCTCGGGCTTGGCGTCGAAGACGTCGTTCAGCCGGTCGAGGGCGTTGCCCACATCCTGCAGCTCGTCCCAGGCGTCGACGAGGCGCAGGATCGGCGCGATCACGCTGGCGGCCAGCGTCGTGAAGGCAAGCAGCTGGCCGACCGTCATCGCGCCCGCCATCACCTGCCGCGCGCCGTACCAGAGGAACAGGATGGCGCTCGAGGTCTGCAGGAACGCGGCGAGCGTGGACGACACCGTCTCAATCCGCGCGCCCTTCCGGGCGACGAGCACCGACTCGACGAACTGCGTCTCCATCTTCCAGCGCACGGCTGGCTCGGTCGCCGTCGCCTTGACGGTGCCGATCCCGGTGAAGCTCTCGATCATCGTGCTCCAGGCGTCGGCGTGCTTGGTGAAGTGCTCCTGCCGGTTGCGCCGGATGGCCGGCGTGAAGGCCAGCATCAGGATCACGAACAGAGGCACGACGGCGAGGACGACGAGCATCAGGCTCGTGTTGTAAAACGCCATCAGGCCGAAGTAGCCCAGCGCGAGGACCGTATCGAGGATGACGCCGGGGATGGTCCCCACCAGGGCCGCGCGGATCTTGTCGTTCTCGCCGACGCGCGAGATGACGTCGCCCACCCGTCTCAGGTCGAAGAATTTCATCGGCAGGCTGAGCACGTGCCGGAGGAAGTCGGAGACGAGGCGCGCGTTGGCGGCGGTCGAGACGTGGACGAGCAGGGCGCGGCGCACCGCCATGAGCAGCGCCTGGAAGACGGCGATGCCCAGCATGCCGGCGAGCAGCACGTTCAGCAGATCGGCGCCGGACGTGACGAGGACGCGGTCGAGGATCGTCTGCGTGAACAGCGGGATCCCCAGGCCGAGGATGCTCAGCAGGAGGGACGCGCCGAGCACCTCCGCCAGCAGCCCCGAATGGGGCCGGATCATCGGCCAGAAGCGGCGGAACGGGCTCTTGATCTTCTCGGTCGTCCCGAACTTCGCGGTCGGGACGAGCTCAAGGGCGCGGCCCGTCCAGCCGCGCTTGAACTCGTCGGCGGAGAGCCGTCGCAGCGCGATGCCGGGGTCGCCCACCAGCACGCCGCGCTTCGAAACCTCCCAGAGGACGATATAGTGGTACCCCTCCCAATGGACGATCGCCGGGAGCTGAACGTCCGAGAGCGCCTCATAGGACAGCTGCAGGCCGCGCGCGTGGAAGCCCAGGGTTTCCGCGGCCTGCGCGACGGACCACATCGTGGCGCCGTCGGCGTCGACGTTGGCCAGGTCGCGCATCCGGGCGACGCCGACCGGCGAGCCGTAGTACTCCGTGATCATCGCCATGCACGCGGCGCCGCAATCGGTCTCGTCGTGCTGGCGGACATAAGGGTACTTGCGCAGGAGCCGGCGCCAGAGCGGGGCCTGCACCGCCGTGGCCGCGGGGATCGAGGCCTCGGAGGCGTCGGCGTCGGGATCGACGAGATCGCGGGGCGCCTCGGTTCCGGCGGCGGCCTGGGACCGGTACAGCGCGGCGCGCTCCTCGAGGCGGGCGCGGAAGGCGGGGGAGGAGGTCAGGGCGCGGTCGAAGCCCGCCTTGCCCATCGAGTAGAGCTGGGAGTCGGTGACGGCGACGACGGTGGCGGCGCGCGCCGATCCGGTGAGCAGCGCGAGCTCGCCGAAGAACTCGCCGGGGCCCATCTGTCCGACCACGCGCTCCGTATTCCCCTCTTTCCGGAGCGCCTGCTGCGAGCCGGAGCGGACGATGTAGAAGCGGTCGCCGGGATCGCCCTGGCGGAACACGACTTCGCCGCGGCGCACCTGGCGCTCCTCGAACTCGGTGACGAGGCTGCGCAGGACGTGGGCGGGAAGGGTCTCCAGCGCGGTGTACTGTTTCAGGAAATTCTGGAGGCCCATGCTGGAGACGTACTTCCGGAACGGCTCGACGATCCCGGGGTTCCGGTGGATCGCCTTGTCGAAATCCGACTTCGAAATGCGGAGGAGGATGAGCTCGTCGGCGGCGCGAGCGGTGGCGTTCCGCGGCTCGCTGGAGAGCAGCGCGGTGATGCCGAGGACGTCGCCCGCCTGGAGCAGCGCGAGCGTCACCTCCTCGCCGGTGGCGCCGGTGCCGACGACGCGGGCGCGGCCGGAGACGATGACGAACATGCCGTCGGCGGCGTCGCCGGCGTGGAAGACGGTCTCGCCGAAGGTGAAGGTCTTGAGCGTGGCGTGGCCGGCGAGCGTCTCCCGCGCGTCCTCGTCGAGGAGCGCGAAAGGGCCGACTTTTCCCAGAACATCGAGTTTCTGCTTCGGGTTCATGGGGAATTTGACCCATAATCCCCGGGTTGCGCAGCGGTGTCAAGGGGGGGGCCCATTTCCGGGGCGGTATGGGGGACGGTTCCGGCAGGATATCCTGTAGGGCCGGCCCGGTCCGAGTCGTCCTCCTTCAAATAATTCGAGGAGGGAAAGGATGGGCAGGCTGAAGTCCCGCTCCGCCCGAACGATGGGGCCCGCTCCATGAAAGAGACCAAGGGCGGCATCCTGACCGGACTGAACAGGCCCCTCGCGTTGCCCGGCGGGATCAAGTCCATGCCGAGACTGGAGCCGCCGGGTCCGTCCAACATTCCCCCGGTTCCCTGCGTCTGACGCCGTGCGACTTCCGGCGGGGGCGGAGTGGACGTTTCTCCGCCGCTGGATATGGCGAACAAGAACGGCATCCGCAGGATGGACCGGAAGTCCATGAAACAGGTCAAGGGCGGCATCATCGGGGTTCTGATGCCGGCCGCCGGGTTCAGCGCCCAGACCGAGCCCATGGGCGGGGACCTGACCGTCCGCAAGGCGGGCGAGAAGCCCCTGGGGTAACAGGCGATCTTCGGGCCGGGCCGTCTTCCGCGCGACGGCGGTCCGGCCGCTCCGGTTCAGAAGTGCAGCAGCGTCGCGATCAGGAAGTAGACGCTGGTTCCGAAGAGGTCGTTGAACATCGTCACGAACGGCCCGCAGGCCGTGGCAGGGTCGAATTTCAGCCGGTGCAGCACCATCGGTTCGATCGCGCCGACCAGCGACGTCGCCCCCGTCGCGGACACCATCGCCAGGAACACGGCGATGCCCAGCTTGAACACCGACGGATATCCGTGTTCGATCAGCATCGCCACGCCTGCGGCGGCGAGGCCGCAGGTGACGCCCAGCAGCATGCCGAGGCGCAATTCGGTCCAGAGAACGCGCATGAACTGGCCCGCCCGGATCGTGCCCATGCCCAGGCCGCGGACGATCAGCGTCGTGCTCTGGAGGCCCACGTTGCCGCCCGCCGCCGTGATCGCCGGCATGAACGCCGCCAGGATCGCCGCCCGCGCGAGCGTGTCCCCGAAGATCTTCGAGATCACGACCGCGATGAAGAGCTCGCCGCCCAGCGTCAGCATGATCCAGGGGAGGCGCATCTTGTAGCGCACGAACGTCGGCGTCGTCATCGAGTCGACGACCACCGACCCGGCCATCTTGTGCATGTCCTCGCTGGCCTCCTGCTGGATCACCTCGACGATGTCCTGCAGGGTCACCACGCCGATCATCTTGAGCTGCCCGTCGACGACCGGCACCGCCCGGATGCGATACTTCTGCGCCAGCCGGGCGACCTCCTCCTGGTCGGTCTCCGGCCCGACGAACGAGATGTCCTTGCGCATGAAGCTGCCGATCACCTCGTCGGGCTTGTGGATCATGAGGCGCGCGAGCGAGCTGATGCCCAGGAGGTGGCCTTCCGGGTCGACCACGAAGATGAAGTCGACCGTGTGGGGATCGACGGCGCCCTGGATCTCCCGGATGACCTCTCGCGCGGTCTTGTCCGGCGTCACGGTGACGAAATTGCGCGTCATGCGGCCGCCGGCGGACTTGGGCGAGTACTGTCGCAGGGCCTGGATGTCCGCGGCCTTGTCCGTGTCCACGTTGGTCATGACCTTCTTCTCCTTGTGGAGGGGAAGATGGTCGATGATGGCCGCGACGGCGTTGTCGGGCATGCGGTCGATGACCGCCCCGAGCCTCTCCTCGCCCATGCGGTCGACGAGCTCGATCCTGTACTGCTGGGGCATGGCGGCGAGCACTTGGGCGGCGATATCCGCCTCCAGCAGTTCGAAGACGCGGATGCGGTTCTCCAAGTCGACGTCATCCAGCATCTCGGCGAGGTCCACGGGGTGGATCGATCCCAGCACGGTGCGGAGGGTCTCCCGGTTGAGGCCCTCCTGCTCCAGGAGCTCGGACAGATTCGGCTCGGAGTCCGCCATGTCAGGCCGTTTCCGCGGTGAAGTTCAGGAGCGTCGCGATCAGGAAATATACGGACGTCCCGAACAAATCGTTAAACATCGTCACGAAAGGGCCGCAGGCAATGGCCGGGTCCTTCTTGAGCCGGTGAAGGAGCATCGGCCCCAGGGCGCCGCCGAACGAGGTCGCAATCGTCGCGGAGATCATGGCCAGGAAGACCGCGATGCCGATCTTGAACACGTCAGGGTGGCTCTTCGTGATCACCATCGCGATGAGGGCGGAGGCGAGCCCGCAGGTCAGGCCGAGAAACGTTCCGAGCTTGAGCTCGGTGACGACGACCTTGAGGAACTGCGACACCCGGATGCTGCCCATGCCCAGGCCGCGGACGATCAGCGTCGTGCTCTGGAGGCCGACGTTGCCGCCCGCCGCGGCGATCGCCGGCATGAACGCGGACAGCACCGCCGCCTTCTCGAGGGTCGTGCGGAAGACTTTCGAGATCACGACCGCGATGATCAGCTCGCCCGCGAGCGTGCCCAGCAGCCAGGGCAGGCGGCGGGCGTACCGCTTCAGCGTCGGCGTCTCCAGCGTGTCCACGTCGACCGAGCCGGCCATCTTGTGCATGTCCGCGCTGGCCTTGCGGTTGATCACGTCGACGATGTCCTGCAGGGTGACGACGCCCAGCATCCGGCGCTGCTCGTCCACGACGGGCACCGCCCGGATGCGGTACTTCTGCGCGAGCAACGCGACGTCGTCTTCCGGGGTCTCCGGCCCGACGGTGGAGATATCCTTCCGCATGAACGAGCCGACGGACTCGTCCGCCTTATGGACCATCAGGCGCGCGAGCGAGCTGATCCCCAGCAGGTGTTCGTGCGGGTCGACGACGTAGATGAAATCGACCGTGTGCGGGTCCACGCAGCCCTGGATCTCCTGGATCACCTCGCGCGCCGTCGTCTCCGGCGGCACGGTCACGAAGTTCCGCGTCATCCGGCCGCCGGCCGTGCCGGGCGGGTACTGCCGCAGCGCCCGGATGTCGGCGGCCTTGACGGTGTCGATTTTGTCCAGGACCTGCTTCTCCTTGTGGTGGGGGAGGTGGTCGATGATCCCCGCGACGGCATTGTCCGGCATCCGGTCGATGACGGCGCCCAGTTTGTCCTCCCCGATGCGGTCCACCAGCTCGATCTGGTATTCGCGGGGCATGGCGGCGAGCACCTGCGCTGCGATGTCGGGCTCGAGCATCTCGAAGACGCGGACGCGGTTTTCGAGGTCGACGTCGTCGAAGGCCTCGGCGAGATCCACGGGATGGACCGACGCCAGGAGCGTGCTCAAGGTGTCGCGGCTGAGCCCTTCCTGTTCCAGCAGCTCCGCCAGGCTTGGAGTCTCGTCGGTCACGGAGGGATTCTATGGCGGCGTCCCGGGAGCGTCAACGACCCCGCACGGAACGGGGCAATTCTTCACGGGATCTTGACGCGCCGAGGCTATACTAGGAGGCATGGCGCGTCCTGCCAAGCTGCTGTTCACTTGCGGGTGTAAGTCCCGCCAAGGTAAGCCGAGCGGGCGCCTTGTAGCGGACCCCAGCGCGAGGGCGAAATCCCTGGTGCCAAGCGGGGTAACAAAAGCCTCTGTTATAGGAGGGAGCAAGCGTACGACCCGTAACGAAAGTG
>Ga0137410_10000484_pt1 | contig 28202 bp, 28 predicted proteins | sample CZODoug1_16funga_FD_108878 | JGI IMG/M metagenome (GOLD analysis project Ga0137410, IMG submission 108878) | Vadose zone soil fungal communities from Angelo Coast Range Reserve, California, USA - CZODoug1_16fungal (Illumina Assembly) | ecosystem: Environmental > Terrestrial > Soil > Vadose zone... | reverse complement strand
GGGAGTCTCAGGGTCGGACTGCCCCATAGTAGTGAAGAAGCGGGGTAATGCCCGTGGAGCGAAGGGGGCAGGTCACCCGCGTCCTAACCAATTGCGGTCAACTGGAAACAGGAGGAGCCGAGCAAGGACGGAAGGTTGCAACCTTCACGGGGTGGCACGAGCCGTGTGACGGGAGATAGTCAAGCACGCATCTGTGAGAGGGCTCGGGGTGAAAATCCCCGGGCCTACTCGGCCTGGATCTAGCCCTGGACGCTTGGTTGAATGAATTTATCTGCACTCTCTTCTTGCAGTGTCCCAAAGAGGGCACCGAAACCAGCTAATAAGCCATTTTCAAGAGGTGGCTCAATAGAATGTTCGGGGCGATTCGAAACACCTCGGCGTGGTGTGTGAATCTTCTCTGTGGTTTCGGCCCTGCTACATTTACTGACAGGCACCGCCTGAAGGGGCAATGCCGAAGGGTTTCTTTCTTTAAGGAGGACATTTTTATGAAATGGTCGCCCGGTGGCGAGAGCCAAGACATCGAGGACCGCCGCGATCAGAGTGGAGGCGGTGGCTTCCAATTCGGTGGCATCCATATGGGCATCGGTGGCGCGATTGTTCTGCTCATTCTTAGTTTCATTTTCAAAACCAACCTTTTTACCTTGCTTGGCGGAGGGACAGGAGGCTCCGGCACGGCGGTAAGCCAGCCGGACCCTTCTCGCGATGCCGCCGAGAAGCCGCTGGTACAGTTCGTATGGTTCGTACTCGATGACACGCAGAAGACCTGGACGCAGCTTCTGCCGCAGCAGACTAGCACTCCCTATCGTCACGCCAAGCTGGTGCTTTTCCGCGATAGCACTCAGTCCGCATGCGGCGGCGCAGGGTCAGCCACGGGTCCTTTCTATTGTCCGGAAGATGAGAAGGTTTACATTGACCTGGGCTTTTTCGACGAGCTGAACCGGCGGTTCGGAGCGCCTGGCCAATTTGCGCAGGCCTATGTTCTCGCGCACGAACTAGGGCATCACATACAGAAACTGATAGGAATCGAAGGTAAGGTGCATCAGCTTCAGGAAACCAATTCACGAGATGCGAAGCCGCTATCTGTGAAACTGGAACTTCAAGTGGATTGTTTTGCGGGGGTCTGGGCGCATTCCACTCAACAACGCGGCCTGCTCGAAACGGGAGACGTGCAAGCGGCGCTGGGTGCTGCGTCTGCCGTCGGTGATGACCGCCTAAAAAGAATGTCCACTGGCCATGTCAGTCCGGAATCGTTCACTCATGGTTCTTCCCAGCAGCGGACGCGCTGGTTCAACATCGGTTTAGATAGCGGCACGATCTCAGCCTATAATACTTTTGGCCGGTCGGAGTAAGTCAACAGCCTGAATTGTGCCAGGGCTTCGCCGCTCGCGTACCTACGACGACCGAAGTCGGCAACATGCCCGGTAAACGCACTAATTGTCCGAGTGGATTATTCCGGAGAGTACGCCGTCATTCGGGCACACTCGCCGAAGCGTAACAGCGCGAACCACGTTTGCGGCTTGTCAACAATTAGGCCTAGTCGGAGAGGGGGTAAAACAATGACTGGACCGACTGTTTCGCGCCGCCTCTGCAAAGCGCTGAGCGGGACTCAGACTGCGTCGCTGTAGCTTGCCGCTGTGACCATCGTGCCCGCCAGGGTTGCCATGCGTTCTCCCTCTGGGCACGCGGGCCACAACTCCCGCCGACAGTGCCGCTGAGCAGCGCTAAAATGGTCAGCGGAGTTTGTCGCAATCCCCGGAAAAACGCGGCCCACGGAGGCGGTCATGTTCTTGGTGCTTTTCTTCTTGCTGGCGCTTCGCTATCCCGCGCCGGCTGCCGGCGAAATGCTGTGGCAGGCTGCAGCGCAGGGCACGCCACGCTACGTCCCGGTAACTCGGTACGACCCCAAGCGTAATCCTAGCGCGGATCTGGCCAAAGCTCTCGCCGAAGCCAAGCGCACGGGGCGCAATGTCCTTTTGGTAGTCGGCGGCGATTGGTGCGGCTGGTGCAAGGTCATGGACAAGTTTTTCGCCGGCCACGCTGACGTTCGGGCGCTGCGCGAGCGAAACTTCGTGACCCTGAAAATCAACAAGAGTCCCCAGAATGAGAACCAGGAATTTCTTTCCCATTACCCAGAGATACCGGGTTATCCCTACCTCTTCGTGCTCGACGCGGATGGTAAACTCCTGCACCCGCAGCGCGCCAACGTATTTGAGGACGGCGACAACTACAACGTTCCGCGCTTTACGCGTTTCCTGGCGGCTTACGGCCCCCGCCCACCCCTCCCGGTAAACTGAAGCCGTCCTCACTTGTAACCGCGTGCAAGCACTCGCCGATTCGTTCGATAGCCCAACTCCTCGCGGGTGGCCCACAGGCGACCCACAAAACGCCTTTGGGTGGGACTGTCTTTCGCTAGCTTCTCGTTCCAAATCTATTCGTCTCGATGCCTCAACTCTGCCGAGACTCGGCGGGTGGGCGAGTCGATGAGGGGTAAAACAAACTGTGTCAAGTTCCTGAAGTATCTTTCCAATTCAGCGGGCACCTCTTCACACTACCTATTGTGGTTTGCTGAAGCAACCAGATAAGCAGAAGGCAGCTAGCTCGCAAGCGCATCGCCCGCCGTGACGCCAACGCTCTCGCCTACATCTCGCAACTCATTCTTACCAGCCAAACCGCCATGGCCAGAGAAAGTGGAGCCGCCGAGAATGAAGCCGAGAATGTAGCGGAGCACGCTCGCCTCATCGCACGCCTTTGCCAAGGGAGCCGCAACCTTGCATCACTCGGCACTCAGCAATCAACCGGTGCCGCCGCCGAGCTCGTCAAGGATGACCCGCAGCGCGCAGCGTAGAACGGTTGCCAAGCGGCTCATTGCGTCACCAAAATGGGTAGGGTAAAGTGACCTCAGGCCATGAACTACGGAACGCTTCCCTCACGCTTCCTGAACGCTGTCGATAATCTTCCGAACCCACGGGCGCAGATGGTTCGCCGGGACGGCCGTTGGGAGGCGCTCACTTCCCAGGAATTCCTCCGCCGCGTCGCTGGCCTCTCCACTGCTTTCGTGGAACTCGGCGTAAAGCCCGGCGACCGCGCGGGTCTCTTTTCCGCCAACCGTCCCGAATGGCATACCGCGGACTTCGCCATCACGGGCGCCGGCGGCGTCACCGTCCCGGTCTACTTCAACGAATCACCTGAGCGCATGACCTACATCTTGAATCACTGCGGCGCCAGGGTCGTCTTCGTCGTTGGCATGCCCCAGTTGCAGAAGCTTCTCGCCGTCCGTGCCAATCTTCCTGAGCTCGAACAGATTGTTGTCGCCGATGGCGGTGCCGACGTTCCCAGCGAATGTCTCCGGTACGAAACCCTCATCGCCGGCGCGAGCGCGGCGGATGTCTCCTCTTACCGTATGCGTGCTTCGCAAGTTTTGCCCGGCCAGCTCGCTTCTCTCATCTATACCTCTGGCACCACCGGCGAGCCCAAGGGCGTGATGCTCACGCACACGAATTTCTGCTCCAACGTCACCGACGTCGGCCACGACTTCCAGCTCAATCCGGCCGAAGACGTCGCGCTCTCTTTCCTTCCTCTTGCTCACGTCTACGGCCGCACCATGGATTACATCTACATCTTTCAAGGAGCCGCTCTGGCCTACGTCGAGTCTATCGATGCCGTCGCCCAGGCTCTTCTCGAAGTCCACCCCACGATTACCGCCGCGGTACCCCGGTTTTTTGAAAAAATCTACGCCCGCCTGGCTGAGCAGGGCTCGAAAAACACCGGAGTGAAGAGAATGCTTTTTGATTGGGCCATGAGAGTGGCCGAGATGTCCGCGCAGTGGCGCGCCAGCCAGAAACATGCGAATCTCGCCGTTACGCTCCAGCAGAAGCTCGCCGACGCCCTGGTCTATCGGAAAATCCGCATCGGTATGGGTGGCCGTCTCCGCCTCATCAGTTCCGGCGGCGCTCCGCTTTCCAAGGAACTCGCGGAGTTTTTCTGGGCTGTTGGAATTCCCATCTATCAGGGCTACGGTTTGACGGAAACTTCTCCCATTGTTTCCAGCAACTACCCCGAAAACCGCATGGGCAGTTCCGGCAAACCGATTCCCAACGTCCAAGTCCGCGCCGCCGAGGATGGAGAAATCCTCGTCAAGGGTCCTTGCGTCATGCAGGGCTATTATAAAAATCCTGAAGCCACCCGCGAAGTTCTCAGCGAAGACGGCTGGTTCCGCACCGGCGACATCGGCTACGTGGACAAAGATAGCTATCTCTTCATCACTGACCGCAAGAAAGACTTGATCAAGACGGCCGCGGGAAAGTTCGTCGCACCGCAACCCATCGAGAATGCTCTGAAGACTAGTCCCTATGTCCTGAACGCCATGGTCGTGGGCGACAAACGCAAATTCATCGTCGCGCTCATCGTCCCCAATCCCACCACCGTTGCCGCCAAAGCCGCCGACCAGGGAATCAAGTTCGCCTCCAACGCCAAGATGGCCGCCCATCCGTGGGTGCACGCCTTAATCGATTCCGAGGTCAAGCGTCTCACCGTCCATCTCGCGCAGTACGAAACCATCAAACGCTTCGCCCTTCTCCCGGAAGATTTCACCTTCGACAACGGCAGCCTCACCTTTACCCTCAAGCTCAAGCGCCGCGTCGTCGAGCAGCAGTACGCCGCCGTCATCGAATCTCTTTACGCCGACGTGTCCGAGCCCCGCCCGATCCTCCAAAACTAGGAGGGTACGAAACCGATTGGCTTTGTCTTGCATCCGACACTACAGCAGCTAACTAGGGGTTGCATAAGGAGGGAGTCACTATGGCTGGAACAGGAACCGCAGCAGCGCGCACTTACAAAAGCAGTGTGGGTGTTCCGGAGTCAAACCGGCAAGCGATCACCGCGCTTCTCAACGCGCGTCTCGCCGATGCCGTGGATCTCTTCACGCAAGTCAAATGGGCCCACTGGAACCTCAAAGGCCTTCATTTCATTGCGCTCCATGAATTGTTCGATTCGGTCGCCGAACACGTCGAGGGTCAGACGGATTCCATCGCGGAGCGCATCGCCACTCTGGGCGGCGTTGCCAACGGCACGGCCCGCGAAGTCGCTGCGAAGTCCGGATTGAAGGAAGCGGACCTCAGCGCGTCCGACGGCCCTTCGCAGTTGAAATGGCTGGTGCATAACGTCGCGCACCATGCCAACGCGCTCCGTCAAGCCATTAATGAAAGTGAAGACCTCGGCGACAAAATTACCGCCGACCTTTTCACCTCAATCACACGCGATCTCGACAAGGATCTCTGGTTCCTAGAAGCGCATCTCCAATCCTGATCGTTTCGCAGCAGAGACTATCGAACAGGGGCCGGCAGCGATTTGCCGGGCCTCTCCTTTTTCCGACTCTGTGGTTCTCCGAGTCCTCGGTAACCTCCGTGTTAAATGTTTTTTTCGTTCTGCTACAATCTACGTATGTCCGACCAACTGGTCATCGCGGGGCGCGCTTTCAAATCGCGCCTTATCGTCGGAACGGGAAAGTACCGCAGCTTTCAGGAAATGGCCCGCGCGCACGCCGCTTCCGGCGCGGACATGGTTACCGTCGCCGTCCGCCGCGTGAACCTCACCGACAAATCGAAGGAATCACTGCTGGATTATATCGACCGCGAAAGAATCTTTATCCTGCCGAACACCGCCGCCTGCTACACCGCCGACGAAGCCATCCGCACGGCGCGCCTCGGCCGCGAAGTCGGTCTCTCGAATTGGGTCAAGCTCGAAGTCATCGGTGATCAGCAAACACTTTTTCCGGACACCGAGCAGCTCATCGAAGCCACTCGTGTCCTCGTCAAGGAAGGCTTCGTAGTTCTCCCTTACACCAACGACGACCTCATCGCCGCCCGCAAACTCATTGACGCCGGCGCCGCCGCCGTCATGCCACTCGCCGCGCCCATCGGCTCCGGCCTCGGCGTGCAGAATCCCGCCAACCTCCGCATCCTCCGCGAGCGCATCACTGAAGTTCCCATGATCGTGGATGCCGGTGTCGGCACCGCTTCCGACGCCGCCGTCGCCATGGAGCTCGGCGCGGATGGCGTGCTCATGAACACCGCCATCGCCGAAGCCCAGGATGCCGTCCTCATGGCTGAAGCCATGCGCGACGCCGTCATCGCCGGCCGCAAATCCTACCTCGCCGGCCGCATGCCCAAGCGCCTGTACGCCTCCGCCTCCAGCCCACTGAGTGGTGCGGTTCGCTGAGGATTGTTCGCCGGAAATCTTTTACGCCTGCGCGGCTTTGCGGGCCTGCGCGTCGTCGTAGCTCTCACCGTAAATCGAAGGCACTTTTGCGCCCATGCATCGCAGGTACGAAGAGAGCTGGCCGCGATGATGAATGGTGTGGTGCAGCCCCATCATCACGAAAGTCACCGCGGGCCGCTGCATCATTCCGCGAAAATCTATGATTTTCACTAATTGCTCGGCGGGAATTTTCGTCAGCGCTTCGTAATTTTTCGCGAACCGCTGCTCATACCAGGCCGCAATTTCCGCGGGTGTCTTGACGTTTTCCGGAATCATCGCCGGGCTGGTGTCGAACACGCCGTTGATCACGGTCTCGACAAAGCGGTTATCCGCAGCCGCAATGTGCCGCACCAGCTCGATCGCGCTTCTTGCGGCGGGCTCTGGGCGGTACTCACCTTTGTCCGCGGGAACCGCTTCGAGAATTTTCTTCGTCGTGCGGCTCTCATTCTTCAACGGTCCCATGTACACGTTCTGCAGCAGGAAGACTGCTTGATCCGCCTTCATCGTTTCCGCCATCGTTCTCCTCCTGAATGCGTTTCGCGTTGTCTCTGTACAGAGGGCAAGCGCTGAGCTCACCCGGGCGACAGTGCCAAGTATGATACAAGACGGAGGAATCCGTTTCATGGAATTCGGCGGCTGGACTAGACCGTTCGAAAGAGGAAGTGCCACGTGGAATCGACGGCGGCGTGGACCAGCGCGGAGGCGAAGATCGAGCCGGTCTTGCGCCAGGTCCAGCCGTAGAAAAAGCCGGCGATGGTGGCCAGGACTACGTAGCGCCAGTTGGGAAAGCCCATGTTGGTGATGTGAGAAAAGCCAAAGAGAATGGAAGCGGTCCACCAGCCGGCGAGGTCGCTATTCGACGCGCGCGAAAGCATGTTTTGCAACAAGCCGCGAAAGAGAAATTCTTCGGGCCAGGCCGTGAAAAAGAGAATGCCGAGCGAAAGAAACGGGAGCGCCTTCCACTGCGACCACTGCGGCGCAAATTCGATGAAGCGCATGGCCCGGCCCAGCGGAATGGCGATGCAGGCGAAGACGAGGAAACTCGCCAGGATGAAGAAGCCCCAATGGCGGCCCCAGCCAATGGAATAGCCGATCCCGTTTACGCGACGGAGTAACACAAAGGCTGCCAGCGCAACGTTTACGCAAAGCAATACCGTGAACACGTAGGCGAGGCGGCCGCCGGGGTACGGCCAAAGCCAGTGGGAAGGCGAAAACTTGACTGCCACCCAGACGCCGGCAAGGATGAGAAAATCTTCCCACGCTCCCGGCGGTTTTTGCTTTTCGGAGGCGGCGAGCGCCAGCGGAACGAAAACGAGGCCGGCGATGCCAGCGGCACGCGTGAATGCGAAAGTGTTTGTCCCCAAGCCGTAGATCAGGTAGACAAGGAACACGGCGGCGCCGAGAAAGAAGCCGCTGCCGGCGCCGAAGCGCGAGGCGAGGCTACTCTCCATGCCGCGCGCGGCAAAAAGCAGCATCACCAGAAAGAAAAACGCGAAAGCCGCGAGCGTGGCAGCGAACGCGCGGCCGCCGTAGCCCAGCCAGGCGGAGAATAGCGCTCCGGTCAGAGTCAGCACGGCCCAGAGACCGAGCATCGGGAGCGGGCCGAGTTGGCGCGAGGCGGGCAAGCGAGAATTGTAACGCAGAGAGAAGGCAGACCAAATTCAACCCCCGGCGCCGGCAGCCGGTGTTTCTGCGAAATTGCCGGTCGTTCGAATGAGGCGCTACTCGTAGCGCAAGGTCTGTATGGGATCCACCTGGGTCGCCCGCCGTGCAGGTACGTAGCAGGCCGCCAGCGCCACTCCAAACAACACAACGGTGACACCTGCAAAGGTCGGGAGGTCTGTCGCCGTCACTCCAAAGAGCAGGCTGGCCATCAATCGCGTCAGCGCAAACGCCGTCGCAAGCCCGGCAACAATTCCAATCGCTACCATCCCAGCCCCTTGTTTCATCACCAGTCCGAGGACGTCCCCACCTTGCGCGCCAAGCACCATGCGCAGACCAAATTCCTTCGTTCGCCGCGCCACCGAATACGACACCACGCCATAAATTCCTACGGTCGCTATCACGAGCGCAACACCGGAGAAGAGAGACAGCAACAGCGTCAGGAACCGTGGCCGCGCCTGCGCGCGAGTAAGCACATCCTCCATCAGCCGCACATCGGCCAATGGCAGCGACGGATCGATCTCGTTCAACTGCTCGCGCACTACGCCCGCCAGCGAGCGCGGGTCGCCCGCCGGCGTCCGCATGACTACATACATATCCGAATTGCCCGCGCCCGCAGGCTGTTGGTAGGGCAGATACAATTCGGTTCCCGCTGGCCGATCGAGCCCGGCATTCTTCACATCGTCCACGATCCCGATTATCGTGCACCAGTCTTTACTCCCGCCTGGGCGAATGCGCCTGCCGATAGGATTCAGGTGGGGCCAGAATGTCATCGCCATCGCGTTGTTGATAATGACGGCACCGAGCGCGCTGTGTACGTCACGTCCGTCAAACAAGCGTCCATCTATCAGCCGAATGCCCATGGTCGCGAAATAGTCTTTGCTCACGGATTGATAGAAATCCACGTTCTGAATAGGACCGTCCTGCGTCTGCACAAATCCCTCGATATCCGTGTCATTCATGTTCGGCGGGCGCAGGGGGGCCAATCCGGAGACCAGCGCGGCGGATTGCACGCCCGGGAGATTCGTCAAGCGTTCATCGAGTCTTGTCCAGAAATCCGTAATCTTTGCATTGTCCGTGTACGTTCCGCTCGGCAGCGAGACACGCATAGTAATGACATTCTCAGCGCGGAGGCCGGTATGAACCTTCTGTAGTTTCCAAAAAGCTCGCAGCATCAACCCGCAGCCAATCAGCAGCACGAGAGCCATGGCCAGTTCGCCGGCCACCAGGATGCGCCGGAAAATCTGCGCGCCAGCGGCGGCCGTCGTGCTCCCCGCAGTGTCTTTCAATGATTCGGAGATCCCGCTCACCAGCAGTGGCGCGAGCGGCGCGAGTCCAAAAAGCACTCCCGTGATCAAGCTCGTCCCCAGCGTGAAGAGAAGCACGCGCCAGTCCATCGAGATCTCATCGGCACGGGGAATGCCGCCCGCATTGGTGAGCTGGACCAATCGCACTCCTCCAAAGGAAAGCGCCACGCCCAGAGCGGCACCGCAGAACGCAAGCAGAATTCCTTCGGTCACAAATTGCCGCGCGAGCCGCACCAGGCCGGCGCCTAGCGCGCCGCGGATCGCAATTTCCCGCCGACGGGCCTCGGCGCGGGCCAGGAGAAGGTTTGCCACATTCACGCTGGCGATCAAAAGCACAAAGACCACCGCGCCGAGCAGCATCAAAAGTGCGGGCCGAACGCTCGAAACGACTTCTGCCTGCAGAGGAAAGCTGACGATGGTGTGAGTCTTCGGGTGGAAGCTATGGATCTTAGGCACTTTCTTTTCACCATAACTCTGCACCAGCGCGGCCAGTTCTCCCTGAGCTTGCGCCGCCGTAACGCCCGGCCTCATCCGGCCCAGCAAGTAATAATTGTGGCCACCGCGGTTACCCGGATTCGCCGGATCCAGTCGTAAGGCGGTCCAGATCTGCGCCGGATCTTGCTCGCCTGGCGGAAACTGGAAGCCCTTCGGCATGACGCCGATGACGGTGCATTTCAGGCCATCGAGGTACGTCTCTCGGCCGACGACGTTGGGATCACCTGCAAAAACGCTTTGCCACGTGCCATAGGAAATGTCGGCCACGACCTGCGCTCCGGGGACATCGTCGGTTTGCGAAATCAACCGCCCGGCAAACGGGGCCACGGCAAGTGTTTCCAGCAATCCGCCGCTCAGGTACGCTGCAGTAACGCGGACCGGTTGCGTCTTCCCGGCAAGATTCGCACCCCCGGTGATCCATGCGTCCAATGACGCCCAGGAATGCGTATCCCGGCGCAGATCCAGAAATTCCGGTCCAGAAGTCCAGAATCGGTGCAGACCGCCGTTCGGAAACGTCGGAAACTCGGTGTAAACACGAATAAGCCGTTCGGGATGCGCGTACGGCAACGGCTGAAGGAGTACGGCGTTCACTACCGTGAAAATGCCCGTCGTGGCTCCGATCCCGAGCATCAGGCACAGCACCGCCGCAGTGGTAAAACCCAGATTCTTACCCATCATCCGGACCGCGAACTGGAAGTCTTGCCACAGCGTTTGCATTGCATACCTCCACCCGGCAATGATACGTTCGAAACCTGCGTGATGTTCCCGGTTACTGAAGATAGTAGACGTTCCAAACGCGCTTTAGTATCCCCCTTGCTGACGTACTCTGCCGGAAAAAACCGTAGCTGCATGGTCGCCGGGCGCGACCGCGGGCTCGGGCGTCAACGGAGAGATCATGGTCTTTCAAATTGTCTATCGGCATGCGTGAGATTCGAATCTCACCTTTCTACTTTGCGGAAATCTTCCCACCGTCTATCATTCGCAATCGCGAGACGTCACAGCAAAAATGAAACGACTAGCTTACATCGACTGGATGCGCGGACTTGCGTGCGTGCTGATGTTTCAGACGCATTGCTACGACTCGTGGATGAGCCCGGAGGCGAAGAAATCGTCGTCAGTGACTGGGTGGTCGAAGCTGGGCGGTACGCTGCCCGCGCCGCTGTTCATCTTTTTGGCGGGCGTTTCGTTCGCGCTTGTGACGGAAAAGTTGCGCGAGAAGGGAATCGAGCGCAAGACAATCGCGAAGCAAACGATTCTGCGCGGCGCGGAAGTTTTTGGGATGGGGTTGCTTTTTCGCGTGCAGGAATTTGCGCTGGGCTATCCGTGGTCGCCGTGGACGGATCTGCTGCGCGTCGACGTTCTAAATATCCTGGGTCTTTCCATGATGCTGATGGGTGTGTTGTGCTGGGCCACTGGAGATGGCAGCGTCTCTGCGGCGAGAATTCGCACTCTGGTGGCAGGAATTATTGCGGCGGTAATCGTGGCCATGCCCACCCCACCGCTCTGGACGACGCACCGGCCGAAGTTCCTGCCGTGGCCCATCGAGTCTTACATCAACGGTGTACACATCTTCGATCAGCCGCAGCCGTGGCTCTTTCCATTGTTTCCCTGGTCGGCGTTCGCCTTCGCGGGTCTCGCGGTGGGATTCTTTCTGTTTTCGGACTTTGCCAAGCGCAATGAAGCTCTTGCCTTCGCGGCGCTGGGGGGCGCGGGAATTCTTGCCTGCGCGCTTTCCGTTTTTCTCGATTCCTCATCCATCCAACTTTACGCGGTCTACGACTACTGGCACAGCAATCCGGATTTTTTCCTGATGCGCTGCGGCATTCTTCTCATGATTCTATTTCTTGTCTACTCGTGGTGCCGGTGGGGCTTCGCGCAGAAAGGTTTTAGCCCCATCATCCAGCTCGGGAAGACTTCACTGCTGGTGTACTGGGTACACATCGAATTTGTTTACGGAAGATTTTCCATTCTGCCAAAAGGCCAGTGCAGCGCGCTGAAGGCCACGGCGGGGCTGATAACGATTTTCCTGGCGATGCTGGGGCTGTCTTTGTTACGGACAAATTGGAAAAAGTGGAGGGTCAGGGCTTCGCAGTAGAGTGTTGCGGCAACTGCTGCGAACGAGGGATCTTGATGATGACCTCGCCGGGCCTGGCCAGGCCAAGCTCGTCACGAGCGATTTTTTCGATCTTTTGCGGATCGGTCTTTAGTTCCCGCACTTCCTGCCCCAGCTGTAAATTCTCCTTGTTCAACTGATCCAGATCGGCGTTCACCTTTTTGATTTCCTGCTGCGTGCGGCGCATGGCCAAATAACCGTGAGTACCGAAAATGTCGTGCACCACGAGGATCAGCGCCAGCAGGCCGAGGAGCGCGGGCCCGTAATGGCGAAGGAGGGTCTGGTTTTTTTCGTTCGCACGCATCTTGTTCAGTTTTGCAGCACCCATTGTGATGCTTCGCGCGTCAACTTCGCGGATGCGGCGGCGCTTTCGGCTTCAACGTACAAGCGAAGCAGCGGTTCCGTGCCGGAAAGGCGCAGCAGCATCCACGAACCGTCGTCCAAAACAAATTTTGCGCCATCGGTGCGGTCGATGGATATGACTTTTCGGCCGGCGAGTGTCGAAGAGTCCACGGCCACGCGCTTGACGGCGTTTGCCTTTTGTTCGTCGGAGAGATGAAGATTCTCGCGCACGGGCCAGAATTCGCGGCCGAGTTTTTTGTACATTGCGCGAACTTGCTCGCCGATGGAAGCGCCGCGCGCGGCGATCATTTCCGCCACCAGCAGGCACGCGAGAATGCCGTCTTTTTCCGGGATGTGGCCGCGAATGGTGAGCCCGGCGCTTTCTTCACCGCCAAGAGCGATTTTGTCTTCGCGGATGAGCTGGCCGATATATTTGAAGCCCACGGGTGTCTGATGGACCGTTTGGCCGTGCATCTTGGCCACCGCGTCGATCATTTGCGTCGTCGCGACACTGCGCGCGGCGGGCATTTTCCATTTGCGCGTTTCGACCAGATAGTCGTACACCAGCGCAAGAATCAGGTTGGGCTGGATCCACGTGCCGTCGCGATCGACGATGCCGAAGCGGTCGGCGTCCCCATCGGTGGCCAGCCCCGCGGTGGCTTTCGAATCAACCACGGTCTTGCGCAGGGGCACGAGATTTTCTTCGGAGACGTCGGGACCGGTTCCGTCGAAAAGGCAATCGCGTTCGGTGCGCAGGCTTTGCACCGTGACGCCGTGATCGTTGAGTGTGCGGTCCAGGTAGCCGGCACCGCAGCCGTGGAGCGCGTCGACGACCAAGGACGGCCTTGCCTTGCGCAGCGTCTCGAATTGCACGAGCTCTTCGAGGCGCTTCAAATAGTTTTCGCGGAGATTGACTTTTTCGCCGCGGGCAGACTTCGACGCACCGTGTGGAAGGGGCGGAACACCACCTTTCGCAGCGAGCTGCGCGGCCCGCGCTTCGATGTCCTTGGTGACTTCCGGCAGCGCGGGGCCCGCGTCGGCGGAGGAGAATTTCAGGCCGTGATACTGCGCGGGATTGTGGCTGGCTGTGAAGTTGATGGCGCCATCGAGTTTGCGGCGCATGATTTCGAAAGCGACCGCGGGTGTGGGCGTGAAGGTCTCGCACAGCAGCGTTCGAATCCCGTGTTGCTGCAGGATGTCCACGGCGAGCTGGGAGAATTCTTCGGAGTAAAAGCGCGTGTCGTAGCCCACCAGGATCGTGGGCGCCTTCGCCTTGGTTTTCACGTGTTCCGCGATGGCTGTCACCGCCAGGCGCACGTTGGCGAAGGTGAAATCGTCGGCGATGAGGCCGCGCCATCCCGAGGTGCCAAACTTAATGGGCGAGGTCGTCATGGAGCGGTATTCTAGACCGGAGACCGTTGAAAGTCGAAAGTTGAAAATTAAGAGCTAAGAGTCGCGGGTAAAAACGCGCCGGTCGGGGAGAGCTTTTGTTCTGGGAGAGGCTCATGGTATTGGTGGAGGGAGAATGTTAAAGAGGGATGGGCAAAGCAGAATCGTGATGATCACATGTGGAACGATCATGGAAGCGCGGCGGATTGCGCGTCGCGTGGTTTCGAACAATCTGGCGGCGTGCGTCAATATTGTTCAAAGCCCGGTCGAATCGGTTTACAGCTGGAAGGGAAAAGTTGAGAAGGCGAGGGAGTATCTGCTGGTGATGAAGACTACGGCCAAGCGTCTCGCCGATTTGGAACGGGAAGTGGGACGGCTACACAGCTATCAGTTGCCGGAATTCATCGCGTTGCCGATTACCGAGGGCTCGAAAAAATATCTTTCCTGGCTGGATGACAACCTCAAGAAAACCCGCAAAAGGCGCAAATAGCCTCCGCTATTCGTAGCGCAGAGAAACCATCGGGTCGACGCTAATCGCGCGGCGCGCAGGGAGATAACCTGCGCCGAGCGCCACGAGTAATAGCAGCGCCGTGAATCCGCCCAGAATCGTGAAATCCACGCTCACCACGCCGAAAATGAGGCTCGCCATCGCCCGGCTGATGGCCACAGCACAAGGTACTGCAATCACTAGGCCGATACCGGTCAGCTTCAAGGCCTGCCCGAGGATCAGCTTCAACAAGTCGCGCGGTTTGGCGCCCAGTGCCAGGCGGATGCCGATTTCATGAGTTCGTTGCGCGACGCTTTCCGAGAGCACGCCGTAGACTCCGAGCGAAGAGAGCGCCAGCGCGACCACTCCGAAAATCCCCATAGGATTCCCATAATGCGAACGATGGCGATGGAATCCGCCACTTCCTCCTCCAGCGTGTTGATCCCTCGCAGAGCAATTCCCGGATCTATTTTCCGGACCACGTCCCGCACGGCAGAGACGTAGCCGGTTGGATTTGAGGTGGTCCGCAGGAGCAGAGTCAATTACGGGTCCAAAAGTTCGGAGTCGTATTTTTCAAACACCGCGCGAAGGGCCAAAGGGGTCCGCTCCTGCATGGCGTGAATTTCCTGAATCAATCGATAGATGTTGGAGGTCATGACCAGCAAATACCGGACCGGGTTTGAGCCTGGATTCCAGTAGGTGTGAGGCGTTCCGTGCGGCACGAACACGGCCGAACCCCCGCGGGCCTCGACTTCCTCCTTGCCAACCTGAACGCGCAAAGCACCTTCCAGCACGTACCACGCTTCGTCATCGCGGCGATGAAGATGCCGCGGGGCGATTAGACGCGGCGGGCCTGGGGGACCGCCTGGGTCGCGCCATTCGGCGAGCACGAATGCATCGTTGACCGAACCGATCACGTGTCCAGAGAGCGGAGGAGCGATGTTCGGGGAACTCATGGGGGTGCCAGCTCAAAAAGAATCAACCGCGGCTAGACGTAAAGGAGCGCCTGGTCGAGGTCGGCGATGATGTCTTCGACGTCTTCGATGCCGACCGAGAGGCGCACCAAGCCCTCGGTGATGCCCACGCGGTCCTGAACTTCTTTGGGCATGGAAGCGTGAGTCATCATCGCCGGAAGCGAAATCAAAGTTTCGACGCCACCGAGGCTTTCGGCCAGCGAACAGAGCTTGACGTGATTGAGGAAGCGCCGCGCGGCTTCCAGCGAACCTACGTCGAAGGAGAGCATGGCGCCCGGGCCTTTCTGCTGGCGGCGCGCCACCTCGTGTTGTGGATGAGACGGCAGACCGGGGTAGAAGACCTTCTTAACTTTGGGATGCGCGTCGAGATGACGCGCCACAGTGATGCCGTTGGCGTTGTGCTGGAGCATGCGAACCGCCAGCGTCTTGATGCCCCGCGAAATGAGGAAGCAATCCATGGGAGAGAGGCCGGTGCCGGCGGAGCGCTGTATGAAATAGATCTTTTCCGCATCCTCGGGACGCGTGAGCACCACTGCCCCGCCCGTGGAATCACTGTGGCCGTTCAAATATTTCGTCATCGAATGAACCACGATGTGCGCGCCCAGTTCGATAGGGCGCTGCAAATAGGGACTCAAAAATGTGTTATCGACCACCACCGAGAGGTTGCGCTCGCTCGCCAGCTTGGAAATCGCCGCGATATCAGTAACGCTGAGCGTGGGGTTGGCCGGCGTTTCGAGGTACAGCATTTTCGTATTTGGACGCAACGCCCTGCGCACGAAATCGGGTACGGAGGTGTCCACGAAGCTGAATTCCAGGCCGAAGTGCACGAGGAGTTGCGTGGAAAGACGAAATACGCCGCCGTAGACCGCTTCGGAAAGGACCACGTGATCGCCCGGGCGCAAAAGCCGGAAGACCGCGTCGATCCCCGCCATGCCCGAAGAGAAAACGTAGGCGCTGTGGCCGCCTTCCAGCTTGGCAACCGTGCGTTCCAGCGCTTTGCGGTTCGGGTGATTCGTTCGCGCGTAATCGTAGCCCTTGTTCTTGCCCAGCTCTTCGTTGATGTACGTGGAGGTCTGATAGATGGGCGCGACGATGGCTCCGGTGGCGGGATCGGGTTCCTGGCCCACATGAATGGCGTTGGTGGCAAAACCCATGGTGCTCTCCTTGCGATTCCTTTTCTGATCTTGAAGCAGTCAGCTTGAAATCCCGCGCTGACCGTTCGGGGTGAATTCCCTTCTTGAAGCGTCCCCATCTTGCCTGCCGGGCAGTTTCTTGAGAACTTACAGGAGCTATATTGATGAGTCAAATGGCCCCTGCTCGGAGTTTCCATTGTAGAGCAGCGGTGAGGCAGCACCTCGAGTGTAACGAGCATCATATGTGAATGCGGTGAGACTTGACCCAGCCTGCTGTTCCGTGGACGATGGAGCTCAGCCATTTATGCAATTCTCGACAAAGTTTTTTGCATGCCTTTGCCTCGCTGCCTGCATGGTGACAGCGCAACAGGTGGCCGCCCAGAATTCACCGGGATCGGCGTCCAAACCGCAGACTCCGCCTCCCGCGGGCGATGCACAGACGCGCATCACGATTGAAGTCACCGGCGGCGAGAAAGGTGTACCTGTGGAGAACGCCAGCGTCTACGTGAAATTCATAGAAGAGCACGCGATAAAGAAGGACAAGAAACTGGAAATGAATGTAAAGACCAGCCGCGATGGCATCGCGCACGTCCCGAACGCGCCAATGGGAAGAGTTTTGGTTCAAGTTGTCGCCGAAGGATGGAAGACGTATGGACGCTGGCTCGACCTCACCGATCCGAAGCAGACGATCAAGGTACGTCTCGAGAAGCCCCCAAAGTGGTACTGAAGGGAAATCTGCGGTCGATCGTTGAGAATCAACAGTTTAGAAAGAACAAGAGAAAATAATTGCTCTCGTTTCATCGCTGGAAATCATTCAGCGAAATTTTTTTCTGCTGCCGCAAAGCTTTTAGCCGGGAAGCGGTTCCCGTGAAAAAGGTGCGTTGCACACAAATGGTGCAAAGAGGAGAAGAGTGTTGAAGGGTGAGAAGTTAGCGGTGCGCGGACGGGGGATTTCCACATACTTATCAACATTTGTGTTGAAAACTTAACGGAGCAGAAATATTTTTCTTGGACTTCGGCAAGCATCTTGCCCGGTGGCCCAAAACGGTAATTTTGACCGGTGAGAAATTAGGATGGTAGAGTACAAATCTGGTTGTGCTCGATGACGGAAACCTACGACGGACCATTTTCCCTGCTCCAAATGTTCTGGGGCAGCATCATCGCCCGGCCGCTGCGCAGTTTTCTGAGCGTGATTGCCATTGCCATCCAGGTGATTCTCGTTCTGATGATTGTAGGTCTCACCTCCGGCGTCATTTCCGAATGGGGAAAGCGCGTTGAGGGTGTCGGCGCGGATATCATCGTCCAGCCGCCAAACTCCTCGATTTTCTTCGCATTTGTAAGCGTGGGGATGCAGGAGTCGCTCGGTGAACAAATTGCGTCGTTAAGCGGCGTAGACGAGGTGGCCCCAACGGTCATCCTCACGGAACCAAAGAACTTAGTGATGGTGTATGGGATCGATTTCAAAAGCTTCAATGCGCTCAGCAAGGGTTTTCTGTTCCGCGATGGGCGGCCGTTCGAAGGGCCGGACGACGCGATCGCTGACGACATCATTGCGCAAACTCGTCACTTGAAGGTGGGGAGCGAGATCACGCTGTTAAATCACACGTTTTCAGTCTGTGGGATCGTAGCGCATGGGAAAGGCGCGCGATACTTCATTCCCATCCGCACAGCGCAGGAGATCGCCGGGGCGGAGAAGCGCGTTTCGATGTTTTATGTGAGAAGCAAAGGAGATACGGAAGCCGCGCGCGCGCAGATTCTCAAGTTGATGCCGGAGTACAGCGTCCGCTCCTTGGCGGAATACGTGACGCTGATGACTTCGTCCAACTTGCCGCAGTTGCGTCCCTTCACGCGGACCATGGTGGCACTGGGAATTGTGGTGAGCTTCCTCGTGGTCCTATTGAATATGCACACGATGGTGCTGGAGCGCACGCGCGAGATCGGAATACTCAAGGCACTGGGTTTCTCCAGACTCGACATCGTGCGCATGCTGTTGGGTGAGACTCTCATCCTTACGTTGATGGGAACCGGTCTGGGAATTGCGCTTACTTTTCTGACCCAGGCGATCTTGAAGCAGACGAATCCAGGCTTGACGCTCCTGATTTCCCCGACGTGGATTTTTTCAGCGACCGCACTCGCGCTCGTGGGAGCCGCAACGGGAGCGGTGTACCCGGCGCTCCGCGCCGCAAGCTACGACCCGGTCGTCGCTCTCGCTTACGAATAAACCGCGCCGTCCAGGCCGCTTGCGGGCTTATCTTTTTGGTTGCTTCCTCGAAAAACTCAGCTGACAAAGGATTGCTCTGTGCGCGGGAAATTGATAATTTCTAAGTTATCCCGGCCGCGCCCCGGCGAGTGACTCCGCCGCCTCGGCCAGGGGTTCACCTCTCAGGAATTTGGAATTGGTTGTACGGGAAATTGAAATTCCGGGCGGAGCTGGAGCGGGCCCCGCCCGTTATCTTTTTTGGTGAATTGAATTGAAGCGCATGGGAGAAAGATAGATGGCCCCTTCCCCGGACAAGCACTATCAAGCCCGGATTCTTGAGCGGCGGGACCTTTCGCCCGATTTATGGATCGTTCGAGTCGACCCCGGGGGACCGTTCGAATTCCGCGCCGGGCAGTATGCGACTCTGGGAGTCGACCACGAAGGAAAGCGGATCGAAAGAGCGTACTCCATCGTTTCTTCTCCGTATGAAAAGTCGCTTGAGTTTTTCGTTGAGTTGGTACCGCAGGGCGATCTGACACCGGATCTGTTCAAGCTGAAAAAAAGCGACACGCTGCTGTGCAGAAAAATCGCCAAGGGACGGTTCACGCTGGATTTGCGAAGCGGGAGGACACACCACCTGCTGGTTTCCACGGTGACGGGGATCGCCCCGTTCGTCAGTTACGTTCGAACGCTCTATCGAGATTGGAAAAATGGCGCTAGCCAAATGCCCGGAGACCACAAGCTGTACTGCCTGCAGGGAGCGAGCCGGTCGTGGGAGTTCGGGTACAGGGAAGAGCTGGAGCAGTACGCGCGGGAAGTGCCGTGGTTCAAATATGTGGCCACCGTGAGCCGGCCGTGGGAGGACCTGGATTGGAAGGGGGAGACGGGGCGGGTGGATGATCTCCTTCGGAAATATGCGGATGATTGGGGGTTGCGGCCGGAGGAGACGACGGGATACTTATGCGGTCATCCGGTGATGGTGGAAAATGGGCACGGCATCCTGCACAGAGCGGGTTGGAAGAAGGATGCGGTGTTTGAAGAGATTTATTTTCAGCAGGCAAAAGGCGCCCAGCCGGAACTGACTGATTCGCAGAATCGGGCTAAACCGCGGGAAGAATAAAAAGAATTCCTGCGTCTCAAGGTTTCTTGAGCAACCTCTGAGAGAGCTTCACAAGAGGAATTCTAGGCGCCACGGGCGTGTTCCTCGAGCTGGCTGGTGACGTCTTCGATGGCCGACAGCGGGCAGAGAACGTGAACTTTCTGGTCCGGGGCGTCGACGTCAACCTGCAATTTCCCTCCGCGCATGCGCATTCGAACGTGCTGATCACGATCGACAACTTCTAAGAAGTCGGCATCCGGATACTTTTTCAGTTCTTTGACGATGGCGTGAAGCACGGGCAGTGCTTCGCGCGCTTGCTCGGAGGCGTGGCGCATGTGCTTGCTGGGGACGAAATGCATGACCATGGGAACGGCCGCGGCCGGAACCCAGAGGTGAACGTGAGAGCCGCCAGCGCGGTATTCGTCGACGTCGACGCGGATCACGCCTTCCCGCATGGTATAGGCGCCCGCGAGGACGATTGTTCCTCCAAGTCCGAGGGCTGCTTTCGCGAGTAGCATCAGGTGTGCCTCCTGCCCGGCGAAGATGGCGGCATCCCGACCGGGCCGGGATCAATGCCGCCGCCACAAAACCTGTCAGTCCGTGACGTTCTTGGAATCGAGCCACACCCGGACGGTGTTTTCGTGATCCTTCACCGAGACGAGTTCGGTATCGCCCTGTGCTGAGAGAGCGTGGAGAGCGGCAACGAGGTCCAATTCATCTTTGCCGGCGGAAAAGAGGGCATCGATGACTTTCATGGGGATCTTGACTTCGACCTCGGACTTCTTGGAATTCTGCTTGTCGAGGACATGAACGATCAGGTGGTTGCTCTGTTTGGCGACGCGGACGTCGCAATCATTGCTCTGCACGGTGACGAATTCGCCGTCCTTGGTCGTGCGAATAGCATCGACGAGGGCGCGGAGGTCGACGTCATTGACATGGGCATCGTCGATCTTGACCTTGCCGTCATGGAGACGGTTTTTGTTGATGGCGGGGAGAACCTTTTCCGCCAATTCGAGGGGGACGTTGACGCGGACGGTCTCACCTTTGGCGTCCGAGCTGATGACGCGGACGTGCAGCCAGCGGTCCTTGGATACGGATGTCGTTGATTGGGTGGAGCTTGCCGGGGCGGCGGCGGATTGCGCCAAGACGCCCAGCGGCGAAAACACAAGAGCGGCGGTAGCGATGAGAGCGGTCCTGGAGAAGAAAGCCCTGTTACGGTCGGACATGACTGGATGCCTCCTGGCCGGCGCAGGGCCGGTACTTGGAGATAGGTACGAGAGGGGGGCAAGGAAAGTTTCCTGGAAAGGTCGAAAATTGAAAGTTGAAGGGTGAAAGTTGAAAGTCCAAAGAAGGAAACGGAATCAACCCAGGGGCCGCGGCGAGTGGAGAGAGAAGCGGAAGGTACCCCTCCCCACTTATATTCTTGTAACGATGTGATTCGATGTGGGTTAGAGGGCGGCGGCCTGCGAGGATTATGATTTCTTGGGAGTTAGGGTATGGAGCAGTGGTCAGGCCGGAGAAAGAATCAAGAGGCCGGCGAGGATGTTGAGCGAGTGCCACATCGAAGGGTTCGATGAATGTATATTATAGAGTAGTACTTTACTAGATATAAGGACCACACTCGAGCACTCGGCGGGAATTTTGCACAAGCGTCCACAGATTTGCACAAAGCTGCGAACAGAATTTGATTGACGGCGGGAGTAGGAACTATTATTTTGCGCGTCAGATTGAACCGGGAAGCTTAAGAACTTTACGGATCAATTTAGAGGGCGCAGCAAGCTTAACAGCGGTTGCGCCGCGAGATTGAATCGCGAAGCTCGAAGCCTTGACGGTTTCGTCTGGAAGGCGCGACAGCCTCACGGCGGTCACGCCATCAGGTTGATTCGGGAAGGTTTGAAACTTTAAAGTTCGGTTTAGAGGGTGTAGCCAGCTTACGCTGGTTGCGCCGCGAGATCGAACAGCGAAGCGTGAAGCCTTGACGAATCGGTTTGGAGGGGGCAACAAGCTTAACCGCGGTTGCGCCCCCAGAGGGAATCGAGAAGGTTAGAAACTTTACGGCTCAGTTAGAGGGCGCAACAGGCTAAACACCGGTTGCGCCCTCAATTTTTTTAGCTTTGACCTCCCGTCCAATGGTATTCGATGGATTAACTCGGCCACTCGCTTAAGCGAAGAAGTGCCCACCCTTTGTACAAAACAAAATCGCAAAGGGCAGGCCACCGGAGGGCCGTCTCTGCCTTTTAAGCATGCGCCACCGACCCGGTTGCCAGAGGGGTGGCATCGGGGTTTCCTGGGCGATTGATTTGCTCAGGCGGCATCAGACATCCCTTCAGTCCATTCGCTGTAGCTCAGGGGCTTCAAAACCGGACCACAGGTCCGGTGGAAAAACGAAATTGATTCTGCGAATTGCTGAAAAAATGGGTCTGAAGGTAATCACCCTGCACGCGCCAGGCAATCGTTTTAGCGAGGCGAAAATCCATCCCGCCGCCCAGCGCCGTGGCAATGGAGGTATCCGCATTGGAAAAGCCCGTGCCACTGGCGTTCGTGTGGGCGCCTCCAAGAAGCGCTTGCGCGAACGGCGTCACTTTCCCGAGAGACACTGACGCTCGCGGGCCGGACAGAAACGTGTGGACGTTTGCGTTGGCCGTAGGCCGGCCCGGGCAGACGATAATCACCTCGCAAAACGGGGTCACCCGTTCGGTTCCGTAGTTGCCGCCAAAATCGAGAACTCCTCCGAGCCACGGGATCGGCTTGTACTCCGCGGAGGTGAACCAGCCGTTCAGGTTGGAACTGCTAATGGTCGGGGACAGCGGCCTGTTGGATGACAGGTTCCCTCTGACGTACGAAGTACCCGAAAGAGATGTTTCCCTTGGTCGCTGTCTGTGCACTTGCCCCTGGGGAGAGAAATAGAAGAGCGAATCCAACCGCGATCATTCTGCGCATGGCTGAACAGGCCCTCCTCTCGCTAGGCCAGGAGTTCCGTTTCCACTTCCAAGGCAGTTGGCATGGTACATCTCTGTAGCTCGAGATCGGGGTTAGACGTCGCAGAGGTCGGCGGCTTGGCGGAGGGAGGTAAGGGGGTCGCGGGTGGGGACGAACTCGTGGGCGACGTAGCCGCGGAAGTTGGTGGCGGCGATGCCGCGCATTACGCCGTCCCATTGGACTTCCTGGGTGGCGTCGAGTTCGTGGCGGCCGGGGACGCCGCCGGTGTGGAAGTGGGCGATCCAATCGATATTTTTCTGGATGGTGCGGACCAGGTCACCTTCCATGATCTGCATGTGATAGATGTCGAAGAGGAGCTTGACGCGAGGCGAGTTGACGGCCTGGACGACCTGCACACCCCAGGCGGAGTGGTCGCACATGTAGTCGTGGTGGTCGACCTTGCTGTTGAGGAGCTCGATGCAGATGTTGACGCCGTGGTCCTCGGCGATTTTCTTGACGCGGTTGAGACCGGCGATGGTATTTTTGGCGCCCTCCTCGTCGGACATGCCTTCGCGATTGCCGGAAAAAGTGATGACGTTGGGGACGCCGGCCTTGGCGGCGAGCGGAATGTATTTGCGGAAACCTTCCTCAATCTTGGCGTGATTTTCGACGCGGTTCATGGCGCTGCGAATTTCGCCGCCGCCACCGTAACCCATGCTGCAGACCAGGCCATACCGCGCGGGCACTTCGAATTCGTCGGGATTGAGGAGGTCGACGCCCTTCAAACCGATCTCGGCGGCATAGGCGCAGAGCTTGTCGAGGGGAATTTTCTGATAACACCAGCGGGAAACGGACTGGCGGATATTGCCCTTGCGCTTTAGCGCAGCGTTTTCCTGGGACCAGGAGACGGATGGGAGAGAAGCCATGGTGGCTCCTGAGAGAACACTCTTGAGCACGTTGCGGCGCGAAAGCTTGGGCATGGTGGACACGCAGAGTGTACCGAAGAAAAGCCCGATGAGGGAGGAGAAAATATTATTTCGTGGGTTTGGGACTTTGGGGAGGCGGGGCTGCGGCGGTTTCGGGGAGTTCGACGCGCCAGATGTCTTTTTCAGATTGCAGGCGGAAAACGCCGACTTGATTGGATTCGGTGGAGCCGACCTGCCCGATCCACACGACACGGAAACGGGCTTTACGCCAGCGGCGGCGGACTTCGATGGTCTGGCCGGGGCTGGTCAGGAAGCCGATGCCGTCCAAACGCGCGCCTTCCTGGCTGAGATCGACGGTATAGGCGCTCTGGGCAAAAGGATGGCCGTTGGGGTCCGTACCTTTGACGATGACGCGGAAAGTCTTGGGGATGCGAGCCTTTTTGCGACTCTTTTTCCAAAAGTCGGAGATGGGCTTCTTGAAAGCCAAACCGACGCGAGTTTCGCGGTCGGAGTAGGTGTCGAGATAGACGACACGGACTTCCTGCTCTTGGCGGCTGCTCTTGTGGATGAGAAAAACGGTGTCGCCCAATGCGAGTTTGGTTCTTAGGGAGACGAGGGCGCCGCTGGGATTGACGACGACCGTCTGGGTATCTTCGTGGAAGGCGCCGGCTTTGCCAGCAAAACCGTAAATTACGACAGCTACGCGCATGGAGATGCGCTCGCCGGAGCGGGGAGTTTTCTTTACGGGGGTGGCCGGAAAAGGAAGGGCAGTAGACGCCGGCGTATTTTGCGAGGGCCGAGGATCGTCGAGGGGTGCTACCTCCATGACTTCCTGGGGAATTCCTTTCTGGAGGCCGTGTTCGCGGCACTTGAAGTCCCAGGTCTGCTGGAGGATCTGTTCGAAGGATTCCTCGCGGTTCGCAACGGTGACCCAGGAGTCGCTGTCCCCGCGAGGACACCTGAGCCGGATGGCGAAGTTCCTAGGCATGAGAGTTCCCTACGCATTGTGATGATACCTGTTTGCCGCGAGTCCTGCGGCGGGCCACGGGTAGGCTTCCCTCGAAAAGTAAACGGCGGGGACGAGAAAGAGGGCCGATGGTTATGGTCATGGGGCTGTAACCTTTGCGGGCCTGCGGACTCGTATGAGGCGAGCGGGATGAGAGGGCGGAGGAGTCGCCCTCCAAAACTCAACGTACAGGAGAGATTCGAATGGTTCTGACGATCAAGGCGGGTTTGGCATTCACGGCGCTGGCCGGGGCATTCTTGCTCCCGCCATCGGTGCACGCGCAAGACAACATGAAGCAAGACAACATGAAACAAGACAGCATGAAGCAAGACGACATGAAGCACGACAAGATGCAAGACGACAAAATGATGCACGACCTCAAGGCAAAGACGCTGGAGACGGGCAAGTTCCACGGCAAGGTGCACGCCACTTCGGGCCGCGCGACCGTGTATCAAGAGGCCGACGGGAAGCTGGTGCTGCGGCTGACCAATTTCAAGACTTCGAACGGGCCGGATGTGCATGTGATCCTGGTAGCGACGAAAGATGCGATGGATGATGCCAACTTCCTGAAAGACAACACGGAAAAGGTGGAGCTGGGAAAACTGAAAGGGAATGAAGGCGACCAAAATTACGAAATTCCTGCGGGAACGGACCTGACAAAGTTCCGGGCGGTTTCGATCTACTGCGAGCGGTTCAACGCGAATTTTGGGGCGGCGCCGCTGGAGAAGTTTTAAGGATTCGAAAGGGAGAGAGGAAAAATCGGGCAGGTCATGCTGCCCGATTTTTTTCTTGAGAGAAAAAACGATGAATACGAATACAGATTCGTGGCTGTCAAGCAACAGGTGGATTCTAATCTTGATCGGGTTTCCGGTTATTGCCGTCGCTTGGTGGGCGTTCCGGCCAGAGAAGCTGTTCATCAATCAGAGGGTGAGTGAGGCGGCGCCAGCAGCGCTGAGCTCGGAGCCGGAAGCGCTGTACACAGGAAAACTGGAAGGGAAGGTTCATCCGACGAGCGGCCGGGCGACGATTTACAAATCTGCGGATGGCAAGGAGTACTTGCGGCTTTCGGATTTCACGACTTCGAACGGGCCGGACGTGCATGTGCTGCTGGTACGGGCCGAGGACAAGGCGCTTGACGGGGAGATTGTGAAAGGCGATCTTGATAACGTGGAACTCGGGACGTTGAAGGGAAATCAAGGCGATCAGAATTATGATTTGCCAGCGAGCGCGGATTTGAACAAGTATCAGGCAGTGGCCATCTACTGCGAAAGGTTCCACGCGCTTTTTGGAGTAGCGAGTCTGGAGAAGTTCTAAAAGAGAAAGAGCGAGGTAGCATAAGAATGCCGCTCTCCGATGAGGGCGGCTACAGTTTATTATGCGCACGACGGAGACAAATGAGGCGGGGCTGATCGCGCGGATACTGGCGGGCGAGAAAGAACTGTTTCATGAGTTGATCCGGCCATACGAGCGGATGGTGTACCTGACGCTATTTTCGATCGTGAAGAACGAGACGGAGGCCGAGGATGGGGCGCAGGAGACGGTGATCAGCGCCTACCGGCATTTGGCTTCCTTTCGAGGGGACGCCAAGTTCAGCACGTGGCTGGTGACCATTGCGATTAATGAAGGACGGAAACGACTGCGGAAGGCTAAGACTGCCGCAGAAGAATCGATTGAAGAAAAAATGGAGGCGCATGAGGGGGACTACAGTCCGGCGCCGCTGACGGATTGGCGGGAGATTCCGCTGGAAGCCCTGGAACGGAAGGAACTGCGGGAAGCGCTGCGAGTCGCCGTGACGGAGCTGCCCGACATTTACCGGCAAGTATTTGCCTTGAGAGACTTGCAAGAACTCAACGTGGAGGAAACGGCGCAGGCGCTGGGAATAAATCCTGGCGCAGTGAAAGTACGGCTGCACCGGGCGCGGATGATGCTGCAAAAGCGCCTGGTTCCATACCTGAAAACGACGGCTCCGGCACGCAGGTTGTTCTTCGGGAGAGCGCTATGAAACTGGATTGCCAACACGTTTGGGAACACATCTCGGAGTACATCGACGGGAGCGTCGATGCGAAGCTCCGTGAAGATATCGAGCGGCACCTGGAACACTGCGAAATTTGTTCGGCGATATTGGATTCCACGCGGAATATCCTGATCTTGACGGCGGACGACCGGACGTTTGAGTTGCCGGTCGGATACAGCGAACGTCTGCACGAACGGCTAGCGAAAGAGCTGGAGAATCCCGATGGGGATTTGAAGAAAAAGTAAAAGTAACGACACGCATCGAATTTCAGGTGACGCGGTGAATAATGGGGTGAGTGATCCATTCGGCAGCGAGGAGAAGCAGGGTTAGCACAGAGAGAGCGATCTGAAAACGCTCGGAGTTGAGTTTTTTCTTTGTTACGGGTTGCTGGCGCCACTGTGACGCGGGGCGGCTGCGCAAGCGGCGAACCTTTCCTACCACATAAAGATTTAGAACAGCTCCCAAGAAGGCCAAAACCATCATGGGGATGCGAATGGCATCCTGGTGGAATCCGTGGGCGGGTGCGTGAATTCCTGCTGCCGCGGCGAGAGCGCTTAAACCAATCGCCACGCGCAGGCCGCTGATGGCGATGACGGCGGTGCAGGCGCTCTGCAACAGAACAAACACGATCCCAGACCAATTCAAGAACTTGGTATTAACGGCCAGCATCTTTGGGCGCGACGCTACCATGCCTTCCTAAGGGCCATTTGTCGGGCTTTGTACTTGTTCCGCCGCGGGAGAAATCATGTCGCACCGCTCAGGATGGCGGAGTCCATTTTAGATAGATCGCGGCTAGGGGCGGTAGCGTTAGAACGAGAGATTGCGGGCGGCCCTGGGCGGGCTGACCGGTGGCTTGCTGGCCTCCCAAGTTGCCGACGTTTGAGCCGCCGTAGAGGGCGGCGTCGGTGTTCATGATTTCGCGGTAGAGGCCCGGATTGGGGACGCCCAGGCGATAGCCTTCACGGACCACCGGCGTGGCGTTCATGATGGCTACGATGAGGTCTTCAGGGTTTTTGCCACGGCGGATGAAACTGAGGACGCTGTTGTCGGCGTCATTGGCGTCGATCCATTCGAAACCGTGCCAGTCAAAATCGACCTGATGAAGTGCGGGTTCAGCGGCGTAAAGATGGTTGAGATCGGAAACGAGGCGCTGGATGCCGCGGTGGGAATCGTGCTGGAGGAGATGCCAATCAATGCTGTGGGTTTCTTTCCATTCGGAACGCTGGGCGAGTTCCTGACCCATGAAGAGGAGCTTCTTTCCCGGGTGAGCGTACTGATAGGCATAGAGGAGGCGGAGATTGGCGAATTGCTGCCATATGTCGCCTGGCATTTTGTGGAGGAGCGAGTTTTTGCCGTGGACGACTTCGTCGTGGGAGAAGGGAAGAAGAAAATTTTCGGTGAAGGCGTAGAGGAGCGAGAATGTGAGCTTGTTGTGTTCGTATTTCCGGTGAACGGGATCGTGGGAAAAATATCTTAGCGTATCGTTCATCCAGCCCATATTCCATTTGAAGCTGAAACCGAGACCGCCGAGATAGACGGGGCGCGAGACGGCGGGCCAGGAAGTGGATTCCTCGGCGATGGTGAGGGCGCCGGGGAATTTGCCGTGAGCCACCTCGTTCATGCGCTTGATGAAATCGATAGCGTGGAGATTTTCGCGGCCGCCGAATTGATTGGGAATCCACTCGCCGGGCTTGCGGGAGTAGTCGAGGTAGAGCATGGAGGCGACGGCGTCCACGCGAAGGGCGTCGATGTGGTACTTGTCGAGCCAGAAGAGGGCGTTGGAAATTAGGTAATTTTGAACTTCGTTGCGGCCGTAATTGTAGACGAGCGTGCCCCAGTCGGGATGCGCGCCCTGGCGCGGGTCGGAGTGCTCGTAGAGAT
>Ga0137410_10000483_pt1 | contig 28205 bp, 26 predicted proteins | sample CZODoug1_16funga_FD_108878 | JGI IMG/M metagenome (GOLD analysis project Ga0137410, IMG submission 108878) | Vadose zone soil fungal communities from Angelo Coast Range Reserve, California, USA - CZODoug1_16fungal (Illumina Assembly) | ecosystem: Environmental > Terrestrial > Soil > Vadose zone... | reverse complement strand
GTTCTGCACCTGCGGGAACTCCGGGTGGTTCTCCTGCAGCCACGCATAGTACCCGCGCGCCTCCGACAGGTTGAAGACGCCGTCGGAGCAGGTCTGCGCCAGCGCCCAGATCCGTGCGGGATCCTCCGGGGTCGCCTTGATCTCCTCGCGCAGTTTCAGCAGCTTCCGGTCCTCCTGGGGATACACGTTCTCGCTCCAGTTCGCGAGGAGGGCCGCCATCTGCGTCCACCAGTCCTCCTCCGCCTTCGTGTCCGGGTTGATGAAGCGCTGGGAGCCCTGGTTGCGGATCGCGTCCGCGTCCTTCCGGTTCTTCTGCAGGATCGCATTCCGGTAGAGCTCGCCGTAGACCGTCCCCAGCTGGACCAGGAACTCGCGCGTCGCCCGGCCCTGCTGCACCAGCGCGTCCCCGATGCGCCGCGCGTCCGCATAGCGGTCCGTCGAGGCCCGCAGGTCCCCGGCCGCGGAATAGACGGCGCCCAGATGGAAGCCCTTCTCGAAGGGATCGTCCAGGCGCCCCAGCCGGAGGACGATGTCCTGCTGCGCCTTCCGCGCCGTGAGCTGCTCGTCCAGCAGCTTGGACTGGATCGCCCGGTAGCGGTCGGACTTCATCGCGGTATTGAAGCTCTCCCCCGCCTCCTTGCTGATCCGCTTCTCCCACTCCTGCAGCATCTGCTGCTGCGACTGCACCTCGTTCGTCTTCCAGTACTGCACGTGGAGGATGTCCAGCTCCGCCTTCGCCTGGGGAAACTTCTGCGCCGCCATGAAATCCTTGAGGCGCTGGATCCGCTTGCGCGCCTCGATCTCGGAGAACTCCGCGGCCTCGCCCCTTTTCAGGCGGTCGACGTACTCCTCGCAGAAGAGCTTCGCCGACGGCGCCACCTGCGCGACGGGGTCCAGCAGCAGCTCCTGCACCGACGCCATCGCCTCCAGGGCCCGCTCGTAGAGGCCGAACTCCATGCACACCGCCGCGAAATCGCACTGGTCGGTGACGTCCCGCCGCTGCTCCTTGTTGTACTTCCACTGGTCGGCGACGAACTTCACGAAGGTCGGCGGATCGAACTGCGTCCACGAATGATCCACCATGCCGCCCGCGCTCAGCCGGATCCGCAGGTTCCGGTCGTCCGCGTCCTCGACCGCCCCCTCGAGGCCGGCGAAGTTCGCGGGGTCGACGTCGACCTTGAACTTCGACGGCGACGGCCCGCGGTTCCGGATGGCGGCGATCAGGCTTTCCTTGAAGCGGGTGCAGCGCTCCAGCTCGGCCACGCGCCGTTCGAGGCGCGGGCGCAGCTCGTCGGCCGTGTTCGTGTCGCGGAGCGCCTTGATCTTCTGCAGCGCGCCCTTGAAGTCGTACTTGAGCACGAGCTCCCGGGCGGCCTGAGCCTCCTGCGCGAACGCGATGCGGGCCTTGGCGAGCGCGGCGGCCTTGGCCGCCTCCTTCTCCTCCTCGGCCTTCCGGGTCACCGAGGCCCACTCGGATTCCAGCGTGTCGCGCAGGCCGCGGGCCATCGGGACGATCTCGTCCACGGTCGAATCGACGATGCCTTCCAGGAGCTTGATCGCCGCCTCGTAACTGCCGTCCTTCGCGAGGCCCCGAGCCTCCTGCTCCTGGATCGGCCAGGCTGCTCGAGCCTCGTCGGCGCTGCGCTTGAGGCCGGACGCGACCGCCGTGTCATAGAGCAGCGTGCGGTAGCGGTCCTTGGCGAACGGGCACTCGCTCTCCAGACGCTTGGTGTCGTCCCGGAAATCGCTCCAGATCTTCGCGGCGTCCTTGAAGCGCTTCTGCCGGATGGCCGCGTCGGCCTTGGCGTCGGCCTGCTCGTACTCGTCGCGCCGCTGCTCCAAGGTGGTCTTCCAGCGGCGGATGAACGTCGCGCGCGCGGCCGCCTCCTGCGCGGCGACCGTCCCCTTCGCGTCCTCGGCCTTCGAGATGTCCTGGTAGGCCGTGATCGCCGCATCGATGGGCCCGAAGTCCGGCTTGCGCGGCTGGAACGCCTCGACCGCCTTGCGGTACTGCAGAATCTCCGCGACCTCGGCCATCTCGAGCTTCTTGTCGGCCTTGGCGTCCCGGAGTATCCCCTCCAGCGCCAGCTTGCGCTCGGCCGCCTCGCGCGCCGCGGCCGTGCCCGGGAAGTGGTCGATGAAGCTCGCATAGTCCGCGATCACGTGCTCGATCGATCGCGCGTCCTTGCGGTCCATCTTGTCGAGCTCGGTCTTCCGCACCACGTAGAGCGCCTGGTTCGCCATCTGCGGGTCGATCGCGCTGTTCTTCGCCGTTTTCTTCTCGGCGGGCTCCGGGCCGCGCGTGAACACGATCGCCGCGATCCCGCCGAAGATGAGGAGGAGCACCGCCGCCGCGATCCACATCGACGTGCGGTTCGACAGCAGCATCGTCACGGCCGTCGACTGCTCGCGGCGCGCCTGCGTCTCGGCCTCCGCCAGCCCCCGCTGGTAGCGCTCCAGGTCCGCGATGACCTCCGTCATGGTCTGATAGCGGCGGTCCGGGTCGCGCGACATCATCCGCGCGACGACGTCCGCCACCGCCTTCGGGACCTCCGGGGAGTGCTCCACGATCGCCGTCGCGTCCTCGCGCACCTTCTTGTTGACCAGGTCGCGCACGCTCGGCGCCGAGAACGGCGTGACTCCCGCCAGCATGCGGTACGCCGTCGCCCCGAGCGAGTAGATGTCCGACCGGAAGTCCGCGGGCCGGCCCAGCACCTGCTCGGGGGCGATGTAGTGCGGCGTGCCGATGACCGAGGTCTCCTCCTCGGGGCCGACCTTCTCTTCGAGCCCGCGCGCCAGGCCCATGTCGCCGATCTTGATCATTCCCGACTCGGACACCATCAGGTTGTCCGGCTTCACGTCGCGGTGGACGATCCCCTTCTTGTGCGCGTAATCCAGGCCGCGCGCGGCGTCCAGCACCATCTGCACGGTCTGGTCGGGGGAGATCTTCTTCTGCTTGTTGAGGACTTCCTGAACGCTGCCCCCGGAGACGAACTCCATCGAGAAGTAGTAGTACTCGTTGTGCCGCTTGACGTCGTAAACCTGCACGACGTTCGGATGGTTCAGCTTCGCCGCCGCCCGCGCCTCGTGGATGAAGAGGTCCACAAAGTCCTTGTCCTTCGTGTGCTCCTCCGAGATCACTTTGAGCGCCACCACGCGCTGGAGGTCGACCTGCTCCGCCTTGTAAACGGTGCCCATGCCGCCGCGGCCGACGCGCTCGATGATCCGGTAACCGCCCACCCGCTGGCCGGCGAGGGACGTCGCCGTCGACTCGTCCGACTGGAAGGTGAACAGCGTGTCGCCGAGCTTGATCAGGTCGCCGTGGTCGAGCTTGATGGTCTCGCGGACCCGCTCCCCGTTCAGGTAGGTCCCGTTCATGCTCTCCAGGTCGGTGAGGTAGTACCCGTCCTCCTGGTGCTGGATCTTGCAGTGCATCCGCGAGGTCATGGTGTCGCGGAGCGGGAGGGCGGTGGAGGAGTCGCGGCCGATGATGACGGTCCCCCCCGACGGGACGGGGATGGCCTTACCCTTGTCGTGTCCCTTTTCAACGACGAGTAGCGGCATAGGATCGTCTGTCCGTCAACCTCTACAGGGAATAGCCGGAGACTGGTTTCCCGTCACGGATTCGCTCCCGGTCGCCGTGGTTTCCTCCCCGGGGGAAGGAGCCTCGCAGCTCCCTTCCAGTATATATTAAACCCCTTCGAAAATGGCAGTCCCAACGCGAACATGGGTGGCCCCCTCCTCGACCGCGGCCTCGAAATCCTGCGACATCCCCATGGACAGCTGCGGCAGCCCGAGGCGCTCCGCCAGCTCCCGCAGCCGGCGGAAGTGGGGCCGGGCATCCTCCCCCTGCGGGGCCATCGTCATCAGCCCGACGACCTCCAGCGAGCGCCGGGCCTCGGCGACCCCCTCCTCCGCCCCGTCCGCACCGTACCCTCCCTTGGACGCTTCCCCGCTGACGTTCACTTGAACGAATATGGGGACCCTTTTCGTGTGTTTGGACAGTTCGGCGACCAGGGACGTTCGGTCCACGGAATGAATCACGTCGGCCCAGGCCAGGGTCTTCGCCACCTTGTTGGTCTGCAGCCGTCCGATCATGTGGCGGCGGATTCCCGTCAACTCCCCCACCCGCTCCAGGGCCTCCACCGGCCGGTTCTCCCCGATGTCCCGGACCCCGAGGTCCCCCAGGCGGACGATCAGCTCCGGCGGGATCGACTTGGTCACGACGACCAGCGTCACCTCCGACGGATCCCGCTTCGCGCGGGAGCAGGCGGCGGCGATGCGGCTGCGAAGGGATGCCAGGTTGGACTGCAGGCGGACGAGATCCACGACTACGCCAGCATCGCGGCCAGCAGCCGGGGGACGTCCGTCCCGGCCACCGGGCTGCCGGGCTTGATCTCCCGGAAGTGCTGCTGGCTGATGAAGACCGACTCGGACAGGATCGCGATCGCCGCGCCCGTCGCGCCGGCCCGGAGCTTGCCCAGGGCGTCGTCGAAGGAGGCGGCATCCTTATAGGGGACGTCGACGACGGTGACGCGGTCCGCGGCCAGCCCGGAGGCGACTTTGTCCAGGTCGGCGGTCCCGGCGATCGCGGCGAAGGAGCCCTCGGCGATCAGGTCGGAGACGTTCCAGGCGACGTCGCCGCGTACGGCCTGGTCCGCGGAGAGCCCCATCGCGCGGACCACCACGAGCTTCTTCATCCGTCGTTGTCGAAGAGGTCGTTCGGCCAGAGGTACGCCTCCTTGCGGAGGTGGTCGCGGAGCCGCTTGCGGTTGGCCTCGCGGTAGGTGTTCTCGAGCATGCTCCGGATCTTGACCTGCGCCTCTTCGAAGGTCTCCTGCTTCTGCTCGTGCTTCCATTCCAGCTTGAAGATGTTGTACGTCTTGCCGTCCCGGATGATCCCGCTGACCTCCCCGTCCTTCATCACGTCGAAGAGGTGGTGGACCGTGTCCGGGGCGTAGAAGGTGCTGAGATCCTTGCGGGAGACGCCCCGGTCCCGGAAGTGCTTGGCGCGGTCGACGTCGGAGTAGAAGTACGCGAGCATCGTGAACTCGGCGCCCTCGTCCAGCATCCGCACGAGCGACTCGGCGATCTGCTGCTTGGTCTCCTCCTCGCGCGACGTCGAGAACTGGAGGCCGATGCGGATGAGGGAAATCTGCTCGATCGCCTGGAACTGCTCCTTGTGGCTCTCGTAGTACTCGCGCAGTTCCTGGGGCGAGACGAAGTCGAGCATCAGCCCCGGCGAGCCGGCGCCCGGGTTGGTCCAGGACTGCTGCATCAGGTGCCGGTACAGCCGGAAGATGAGAAGCTGCTTCCGCTTCTCCTCGCGGTAGGCCGTCCGGGTGCCGTACTTGATGCGGATGACCTTGTCGAACTCCTCTTCGCTGCCGTACATCTTCGCTTCACGGCGCTGGGCCTCGTCGAGCTCGAGGTCGGAGATGGACAGGTTGTTCTTCCGGGCGGCCTGGAGGAACATCTTCTCCTCCACCATCTCCCGCAGCTTGGACTTCATGAGCTCGGGGGTCAGGTCGGACGGCCGGATCTCCTTCAGGACGTCCTTGACGTCCTTCCAGGTGATGATCTCGTTGTTGACCCGGGCGGCGATGCCGTCGCTCGTCACGGGAGACGGCTTGGGCGACGGCAGGGTTGCGGTCTTGGCCGGCTCCTGGGTCGCGGGGGGAGTCGGAGCCATCTGATTCGGCGGGGGCGTGCTGGCGCAGCCGACCGCGAACGCGAGGGTGACGCAGGCCATCCACCGGGACATGAACATCCATGATACGGAGGGCGCCCGCAACCTGTCAAGGTTGCCGCCCGGAAGGCCGATCACCCTAAGGGGCTTCATGCAGGATAAAATCGACGAATTCCTCGGGTATCTGGAGATCGAATGCGGCCTGAGCCGCAATACGATCCTTTCCTACGGACGCGACCTCCGATCGTTCAAGGGGCCGCTCACCCGCCCTGCCATCCAGGACTTCATGGCCGGGATGATGACGGCGCCGAGCGCGGATTCCGGCCGGCGCCGCCGGGCCTCCAGCATCGCCCGCGCCTCGGCCGCCCTCCGCTCCTTCCTGAAGTTCCTGGGCCGCGAAGACCTCTCCCGCTTCGTCCTCGCCCCCAAGAAACCGCGGCTCCTGCCCCATCCGCTCGATGAACAGCAGGTCAAAGACCTGCTCGAGACCGACACCGGCGACCGCCTGTCGTCCCGCGACCGGGCCCTCCTCGAACTCCTCTACGCCTGCGGCCTCCGGGTCAGCGAACTCTCGACCCTGAAGCTGGCCGACCTCAACCTCGACGCCGCCTACCTCCGCTGCCTCGGCAAGGGCGGAAAGGAGCGGGTCGTCCCCATCGGCCGCCGGGCCCTGGAGGCGATCCGCGACTACTTCGCGCACGACCGCGGCGATACGGACTGCGACTACGTCTTCGTCAGCTCCAAGGGCGGCCGGCTCGTGCGCGAGTCCATTTGGAGAGTCGTGCGCAAGCATGCACGTTACGCCGACGTCCGCGACCGCGTCTTTCCGCACGCGCTGCGGCACTCCTTCGCGACCCATCTGGTCGAGGGCGGCGCCGATCTGCGCTACGTCCAGGAGATGCTCGGACACTCGAAGATCTCCACCACTCAGGTCTATACGCAGGTCGACCGGAAACGCCTGCTGGCAGTGCACCGCAAATTCCACCCCCGCGGATAGCTTCCCGCGCAACTTTTCATCCTTCTCCGCATTGTATATGTGCTGATGATGACCCTGCTGCTCGCCGCGATCCTTCTGCAGGACCCCGTGCCGACCGACAAGGAGGGCGAGGCCGCCGCCCACAGGCTCCGGGAGGAGGCCGGGCGTTCGTCCATCGAGGGCAAGATCGCCGCCCTACAGGAAGCCCTCAAGACCGAGCACGAGAAGGTCATCAAGGTCGTCGCCGAGATGATGCTCACGGAGGCCGACTCGGTCCGCATCGCCGGCGCCGCAGCCCTCGCGCAGGTCGATCATCCCGCCTCCGCCGAGGCTTTGGCCGCCGCCATCGCCCCCAACCTTCACCGCGAAGAGGTCATGGCCGCGATCTTCAAGGCCATCGGCGAGCTCGGCTGGCAGTCGCCCGCCGGGCGCATCAACGAACTGGTTCCCAAGGTCGGCGAGGTCGACGTCCGCGCCGTCCTGCCCGACGCCGTCAAGGCGCTGGGCATGCTGGGCAGCCTCTCTTCCGTCGATCCCCTGATCGACCTGCTGATGAAGCTCGAAAACGGCGGCCGGCGGAATCCGTGGCCCAACGAAGGCGCGCTGCGCCGTTCCTCGGAGGACGCCCTCCGGAACATCACGGGCATGGACTTCCACAAAGTTGCCGAATGGGAATCCTGGTGGCGCGGGAACCAGGAGCTCGTCCGCACCCGCCTGACGCGCACCTTCTGGATCCGGAAGACCCAGGACCGCGTCGACATCGCCCCGATCGAGAAGGTCCCCGCCGACTCCCTCCTTGTGGCGTCCCGGATGCACACCGCCGCGGCCCCCGGCGCCGCCCCGGGCAAGAAGAAGAAAAAGAAGAGCTGAGCTCCGCGGACTGTCCCCTTCCATCCCGCGTTAGTAGGATGCCATGATGAAGGTGGACGTCGCCGTCCGCGGCATGCACTGCGCGGGCTGCGTGAAAACGATCGAGGAGACGGCCCGCTCCGTCCCCGGAGTCGGGGATGCCCGCGTCAACTTCGCCGCCGAGCTGGCGAGCCTCGACGTCGACCCCGCCCGCTTCCACCCCTCCGAGCTGCAGCGCGCCCTGCAGGACCGCGGCTACCGCCTGGTCCCCCGCCGGGTGGTCTATAAGGTCTCCGGCCTGGATCCGTCCGGCGTCGCGGGCCTCGAGGACCGGCTGCGCTCCCTGCCCGGCGTGCTCGCCGCCTCGGCCAACTACGCCGCCTCGGCCGTCTCGGCCGATGTGGTATCCGACGTCGACATCGGCGCCTGGCTGCGCGGGCAGGGGCTGTCCCCCGAGCCCGAGGAGTCGCGGGAGCGCGATACGGAGCTGCGCGACCTCGCCATCCGCACCGGCGTCGCCCTCGCTCTCGCAGCCGCCGTCATGACGCTGACCCTGCTCCATCAGGGGCCTTCCTGGCTCTGGCTCGCATTGACCCTGCCCGTCCAGTTCTGGGCCGGCTGGCCCTTCCACGCGGGCCTCCTCCGCTCGCTGAAGCACCGCACGGCGGACATGAACACGCTGGTGTCGATCGGGACGAACGCCGCGTTCTTCGCGAGCCCGTTCGTCGCGATGCCCTACTACGACACGGCCGCGACGATCATCGCGGTCGTCCTGCTCGGGCGGCTGCTGGAGCTGCGCGCTCGGAGAGGCACGCGTCGTGCGGTCGAAGCGCTGATGGAGCTCGCGCCGCGCAACGACCTCCAGCCCGGTGATGAGCGCGTGGTGAAGCCGGGCGAGCGCATCCCGGCCGACGGCGTCGTGATCGAAGGCAGCGGAGCCGTGGATCAGTCGATGCTGACCGGGGAGAGTCTGCCGCTCGACCGGAACCCGGGCGACCGCGTGGTCGGCGGCACGCTCAATCAGACGGGGGCGCTCAAGGTCCGCTTCGACCGGACCGGCGATGATACCGTCCTGGCGCAGATCGTCAGGATGGTGCGTCAGGCGCAGGGCTCGAAACCCGCGGCGCAGCGGCTGGCGGATCTCTGGGCCTCGCGCTTCGTGCCGCTGGTCCTCGGCATCGCCGCCCTCACGCTCGCCTTCTGGCTGTGGCGCAATCCCTCGCATGCGCTCGAGACGACCATCGCCGTCCTGGTCGTCGCCTGTCCCTGCGCGTTCGGCCTCGCCACGCCGGCGGCGATCATGGTCGCGGCAGGCCGGGCCGCCCGGCTCGGTCTGCTCTTCAAGGACGCCGAAGCAATCGAGGGCCTGGGTCGACTGGACCGCATCCTCTTCGACAAGACGGGAACCCTCACTCGCGGAAAGCCTTCCGTGACCGGCATGATCCCGATGCCGGGCTTCACGAAGGAACAGGTGCTCGGGATGGCGGCCGCGGTGGAGCGCAACTCGGAACATCCGATCGCGAGGGCGATCGTCGCGGCCGCGCCGACCGGTCCGGCGGCGACGCGCTTCGAGGCCCGGCCCGGGCTGGGCGCGATCGCCTGGCTCGGCGACCGCGAGATCGCCGTGGGCAACCGCCCCTTCTTCGGACAGCTCGGCGTCAACTTCACGAGGCTGCAGCGCGACCTGACCGCGGCCGTGAGCCAGGGCGAGAGCGTCGTGCTCGTCGGAGTCGACGGCGCTTTTGCGGGGATGATCGCGATCGCGGACGAGCCGCGGCCCGAGTCGGCGTCGGTTGTCCAGCGCCTCCACGACCTCGGGATCCGGATCGGGATGCTGACCGGCGACGACGGCACGACGGCCGCTGCGATGGCGCAGCGGCTGGGTATCGACGACGTCAAGCCCGAGCTGCTGCCCTCGCAGAAAGCCGACGTCGTCCGCGAGTACCAGAAACTGGGCCCCGTCGGGATGGTCGGCGACGGTCTGAACGACGGCCCCGCGCTGGCGCAGGCGAATGTCGGGATCGCGGTTCAGCAGGGCACGGATGTCGCGATCGAGTCGGCGGACGTGGTCCTGATGCGGCAGGATCTCGGCGGCGTCGTGACGGCGTTCCGCCTGAGCCGGGCGGCGGGTCGCGTGATCCGCCAGAACTTCGGGTGGGCCTTCGGCTTCAACGCCCTGCTGATCCCGCTGGCCGCCGGCGTGCTCCTTCCGTGGGGAGTGGGACTGAATCCGATGATCGCCGCCGCCGCGATGGCGTTCTCGTCGCTGACGGTCGTCCTCAACTCCCTGCGCCTGAACTTCGCAAAGTAACCGGGCTGGTTTTGGGAAGTCCTTCGTTCAGGCTGCCCGTGCGGTAGCCCTGCAGGTCCAGGGTGACGTAGCGGAAGCCGACGGCCTTGATGCGGTCGATCAGCATTTCCCTCAGCGGCGAGCGGACCAGTTCGTCGAAGTCGCGGGGATCGACCTCGATGCGCGCGATCGTGTCGTGGTGGCGCAGGCGGTACTGACGCAGCCCCAGGCCGCGCAAGACTTCCTCGCCCTTCTCCACCATGGCGAGCTTGTCGGGCGTCACCTCGCTGCCGTAGGGGATGCGCGAAGAAAGGCAGGCCATCGACGGCTTGTCCCAGGTCGCCAGACCCAACTCGCGCGAGAGCCGGCGGATCTCGAGCTTGGTCAGGCCCGCGTCGGCCAGCGGCGCGCGGACATTGTGCTGCTTCGCGGCGCGGGCGCCCGGCCGGTGGTCGTCCCGGTCGTCCGCGATCTCGCCGTAGACGACGTACTTCAGTCCCTCGCGGTCGGCCAGCGGCGCAAGCCTCGTGAACAGCTCCTCCTTGCAGAAGAAGCAGCGCTCGGGGGAGTTCTCGCGGTAGCCGAGCCGTTCCAGCTCCGCCGTCTCGATCAGGATCTGGCGCGCGCCGATCTCGCCGGCGAAGCGCTTGGCGTCCTCGAGCTCCGCCCGCGCGTACGACTCGCTGAGGGCCGTCACCGCCACGGCGCGGTCGCCCAGGACGTCGTGGGCAACCTTGAGGAGAAAGGTGCTGTCGACGCCGCCCGAGTACGCCACGAGGACGCTTTCCATCGAGGCGAGCGACCCCTTCAGGGTGGCCAGCTTATCCACGCCCCGCCACCTTCTCGATCGGTTCCACCCGGTATCCCTTCTCCTCCTTGCGGATATAGCCCATCGCGATCTCCGGATCGTGCTCAAAGACGTTGACCCACTCCTCCGCCACCGACTTCGCGAGCAGCTTTTCGCGCAGCGTCGAAACCTCGGCCGGGAACAGGTCGTAACCCATCGTCCAGGCGGGCTTGATGTGCGCCGTCGTCGGCATCAGGTCCGCCCAGTAGTACGCCTTCTTCCCGCCGCTCTGGATCTCGACGCACTGGTGGTGGCGGACGTGGCCGCCCGTCGCGCGCGCCCAGACGCCGGGCACGATCTCCGCGTCGCCCTCGATCAGCTTGACGCGGCCCATGACGCGCAGCGGCGCGAAATCGTCGCGCCGGTAGCTGCCTGCGGTGCGCGGGTTCGGTTCGATCGCCTCCTCCCAGGTCCCCTTCTGGACGATGTACTGCGCGTTCGGGAAGTTCGGGACCAGGTCGCCCTGGATCGACCGCACGGTGCAGCCGCCGGCGTGGTCGAAGTGCAGGTGCGAGAGCATGACGTAGTCGATCTCCTCCATGCGGATGCGGAGCTCCGCGAGACGGTGCTTCAGGTTGCGGGCGCGCTCGACGGCATAGAGTTCGAGGAATTTGGGGTCGTGCTTGTCGCCGAGGCCGGTGTCGACCAGGACGTTCTTCTTCCCCGTGCGGATGAGCAGACAGGTGAGCGACAGCAGGATGCGGTTCTTCTCGTCGGCCGGCATGACCTTCTCCCACACCGGTTTGGGGACGATGCCGAACATCGCGCCGCCGTCGAGCTTGAAGGTGCCGTCGCTGACGGCGTGCAGCTCGTAGTCGCCCAGCTTATGCATGCTCGGACTCCCCCTCCGCCTCCGCCTTCGCACCCTTCGACGCCGGCGCGCTCTTCCAGCGCTCCGGCGGCGTCAATCCGAAACCGATGACGACCAGCTGGCTGAGCGCGAAGAGGACCAGGCAGAGGGCGACGCCGCTCGTGAATCCGTACGAGTGCAGGCCGACGCCGAGCTGGTTCACGCCGAACCACGACCAGCTGACCACGATATTGCCGAAGACCGCCAGCAGCGCGATGCCGCGCTCGCGGGCGATGCCGCCCCAGCGCGCGTGCAGCAGCAGCGCGTTCCAGAGCACGATCATGAGGGCGCCGTTCTCCTTCGGGTCCCAGCCCCAGAAGCGGCCCCACGAGTCGTCCGCCCAGAGCCCCCCGAGCACGGTGCCGATGAAGCTGAAGAACGTGGCGAAGCAGACGGCGCCGTAGGTCATCCGCGTCAGGCTCCGCGCGACCTCCGGCGTCAGCGAGCGCGTGAAGACGCCGCGGACGACGAAGATCATCCCCAGCAGGCCGGCGACATAGGTCGTCGCGTAGCCGAGGGTGATGCAGGTCACGTGCGTGGCCAGCCAGAACTGGGTGTCGAGCACCGCCTGCAGCACCTCCATCGTGTCGCCTTCGGCGGACAGGATATGGGCGATCTGCAGCGTGGCGAAACCCGCGACGGACGCCACCAGGTTGCCAATGCCGATCCTGTTGATCTGCTCCATGACGAGGCCGAGGGCGACGGCGCCCCAGCCGATGAAGATCGCGGACGAATAGAGGTTCGTCACCGGCGGCCGGCCCGACAGAACCATGCGCACGATCAGGGCCATCGTGTGCACCATATAGACGAAGACCATGAGCCGCCATGCGCCGCGGTTGAGGGGCGCGCTCCATCCCATCCAGGACAGGGCGACCATGACGAACGCGACGAGGTACAGCCACTTCGCCTTGTTGAAGGGATCCGCCGCGTTGAAGCGGACCTCGAGCTTCGACCGCTTCACGTCCTGCGGCCGCTCCTGCTCCAGAGTGGAAAGATAGGACGCGACCTCGGCATTGAAGGCGGCCGCGTCCTTCGACGCATACGCGACCCGCATCTTCTCCCAGGACGCCGCCGCGGGATCCGACTTCGCCTCCGACAGGGTCCGCCAGTCTCCGGAAGCGCGCGGGGGGATCACGTGCGGAATCGAGAGGTCGGCCAGGCGCTGATAGTAGGAAAGGTGCCGCTCGAATTCGAAGAGCTGCGTCTCGAACGCGTCGAGCGGATGGTTCTCCTCCTTCCGCTTGTGCACGCGCTCCAGCGGCTCCGCGAGCGATTGCAGCTTCGGGCCGAATTCCTCGATCGAGTAGCGGTACCCTTCCCGAGGCTGCAGGCCGAGCGCGTTCAGCAACTGCGGATGGTCGATGCGGAAGACCGGCGCCTTCCGGCTCCGCGCATCGCGATCGTAACCGTCGCTCTCGACGTCGAGCAGCCACTCGATCGCAGGGTGGTATTCCCCCGCGGAGTCCTTGTAGGTCTCCCGGTTCGACATGATGCGCAGGTGCGTTCGCGCGATGGTGTCCATCGGCTTCACCCGCCCGTTGTTCACGACGGGGATGCGGGCGAACTCGTTGATCTGCGGTTTGTCCTGCGGGATGGCGGGGATCGACGCCGACGGCAGCACCCACGCCGCCGCCAGCAGCACGACGATCCAGGGGAAGAGCTTCGGCATCATGACGACAGCCTCTTCCTCAGGAATTCCAGGAGGTGCAGCTGGAACTGGCCGAGCAGGCCGATCGCGACGATCATGCACCCGACATAAGGCGCCATCCAGCCGCGGTTCTCCACCACCTGCAGGACCGTGCCCTGCTCCGAGCGGTCGAACGACGACTGGTACAGCGTGTCGCCCCGGTAGCGCAGCGGGTTGTTCATCCAGATCCGCACGTCCCGGACCACGCCGCGCTCGGGATCGTCCAGCTTCACGTAGCTCGAGTAGTCCTTGGGAGTGTCCGTGCCCGCATAGCGCTCGAAGCGGAAGTTGTAGAGATACAGCGAGTACGGCTTGTACTCGCGCGCGAAACGCAGCGAGACCTTGTACTCCTTCCCGCCCGCCCTCACGATCTGCGCGCCGCTCTCCAGGGTCAGGCGGATGCCGACCAGCCACGTGCCCAGGTCCGGGCCCGACTTCTCGCGCAGCTTTACGTAGATCGCGGGCAGGTCCACGCCGCCCGACGTATCCACGCCGCTCGACTCCGGCGCGTCCTTCGCCAGCCAGCGCACGCCGGCGCCCTGCGTCGCGGGGTTGGTCTCGCCCGGCTGCGCCGGCGTCAAGGCGGCGTTCTTCATGAACTTGCCCGCGTCCGTGTCCACCACGAACGGCAGCCCTTCGACCGAGATGCTCTCCGTCCGGCGCAGCCGCCGCTCGGGAATGGCGTAGACGTCGTCCGTCGCGGGATCCGAGGCGTCGACGATCGCCAGCTCGACGCTCCGGGTATCCTCGACGAAGTTCATCCGCTGGCCTTCGAAGATCGACATCTGCGCTTCCTTTGCGAGCATGCTGGTGGTCAGCTCGCTCAGCATCAGGATGACGACGCCCGTATGGAGCAGCACGATGCCCGCTTTGCGCTGGAAGAGCAGCCAGCAGGCGACGAAGAGGATGGCGCCCGCGCCGCCGCCGTACATGAGCTGGTAGGTCACGCGCAGCGACGGATCGTTCGCCGCCTTGGTCGAGTCCGCGTCGAAGACATGGGTGATGACGCTCCAGGTCGCGGCGAGGCCGACGGCGAGGGTCGCGAAGCCCAGAGCCATCCGCGGCCCGCGGGCCTTGAGCTGGATCCGCTGGCCGTGCGAGACCAGCAGGTTGACGAGCAGCGCGGCGCCGAGGAGCCGGCCGCCCGGGAACGGGAAACCCCCGGGAATATGCGAGTCGCGCGAGAAGAAGATCTTGAAGTCGATCCACGCGACGAAGCAGCGGAAGTACTGCTCCATCACGGTCCAGATGCCTTTGTCCACCTGCGCCAGCGTGCCCGCGAAGACCAGGAAGATGGACATGCCCAGCAGCGCGACGGTCAGCTTCAGCGAGCCGAGCGCCGCCAGGACCTTGCCCACCGGGCCCTTCTCTGCGCTACTCATTCCGACCCTTCATCTTGAAGCTTTGGGCCAGGTTCATGAAGGCGGTCTTCTGCGCGCTCACGGCCGCGGGCGCGCCGTCCATTTTCAGGAAGATCGAGAACTGGGAGTTCAGCGACGCGATCGCGACGATCCCGCGGTCCTTTCCGATCGCTTCCACCAGCCATGCGTCGTTGCCCACGAAGCTGACCGGCGCCGCCGCCTTGGGGATGTCGGCGTCCGCCATCGGATCCAGACCGGCCTGGGTCCGCCAGCGGTTGACGTTGCCCGCCAGGTCGCCGCCGCCCTGCAGGGCCGACAGCGTCACGAGCGCCGAGCCGGACGCGTCGTCGATCATGAACTCGAAGATGCGCCCCGACGACGGCTGCGGATTCTCCTTCCAGCCCGGCGGCTGGTCGAACGAGAACAGCGAGCGGATGTCGTCCAGCGTCGGCTGCGGGCGGCCGGCCTGAGGCGGCGGCTCCTGCGGCCGGCCCATCGCGCGCGGGCCCGCAGCGGGCCGAGTCGGTCCGACCATATCGACGATGTAGACGTCGGTTGCCGCGCCGTCGAGTTTCTTCGGCAGCCCCGCCTCACCGACGCCCTCCAGGCCGAGCTGGCCGCGCCAGCGGTTGAGGTTGGCGAGCATGCCGCCGCCGTCGCCGGCCAGGCGCGTGACCGCGAGCTCCAGCCGGGGCTCCTGGGCGCCGAACTTCAGCGTCGCCTCGCGCTGAGGCGAGGCCTTCTCCTCGGTCCAGCCCTGCGGCGGCGTCCAGCGCAGCTGCCCGTCCTCGACCCTGAGAGAGCGGAACAACGCGATCACCTCGGGCTTGACGAAGTCGAGCCGGTCGGAGGGGGCGGCCACCTTGAAGAACCAGGTGGCGCCCGGCGTCGGGGCGACCGCGCCGAGGATCCGCCACATCGGGTCCTTGGGCGCCTTATAGTGACGCACCTCGTCCTCGCGGCCGCAGCCGGCGGCGAGGAGCAGAGCGGTCGTCAGTGCGGCGAATCGCATGAGGCTCATGATACCGAACTCGGATACTTCAGGAAAGGCCGGGGTTCAGGGACGCGTCGACGCGCCGAGATCGACCCAGAGCGCCAGCCGGCCGCGCTCGGCCGCGGAAACCGGCGCGTGGGTCTGCGTCACCACCGGACTCCGCCGCGCCTGGTACGGCTTCGCGGCCGCCACGAGCTCCGCCTCCGTATGGCACTCGGCGCAATGCGCGTCGAGGATCGGCTTCACGTCGCGGGTATAGTCCATCCGCCGCTCGGCGGGCGTCGCGGCGGGCCCGTCTCCGTGTATCTCGCGCGGACGCAGCGTGATCGTCGACGGCGACGTCCACAGCGCCATCCCGTCCGCGCCCACCGCCTGCAGGAGCAGCGGCACGCCCGCCGGGACCCGCGCAAGCGCGTCGACCGGGACCGGGTCGAACGCCGAACGACCCGGGACCACGACGCGCATCGACGTCGTCTCGGAGCGCAGGCACGCGGGAGGCGTCACCCGGATGCGCGCCGTCGGCGGCGGCTCGAGAAGAAAGCCCGCGGCAAGGAGGATCAGAGAGGCCGCCGCTCCCGCCAGGAACACGCGGACGCGGGGGCGCCGTTCGGCCCGGTCCATCACGCGGCGCACGAAGGCGTCGTCGCCCTCCGGCGCGCGGGCCAGTTCCCTCAGGAGCCCGTCCAGGGCCGCGTCGTCACGCGTCATGGACCGCTCCCAGCTTCTTCTTCAGGCATTCGCTCAGGACGTCCCGCGCCCGCTGCAGGCGCTTGCGGACCACGGGCTCGCTGACGCCGAGGCGCGCGGCGATGTCGGCGCAGGACCGCTGGCCCGAATAGAACAGGTCGAGGGTCTCGGTGACGTGGCCGCCGAGCTCTTCGCGGCAGAGGCGGAGCGCGGCGAGGACGTCGCCCCGGCCCTCCTCCGCCGCCCGATCCCAATCGCGATGGCGGGCGTCGAGCTCCTCAAGCTGCGACTCCGGCATCCGCTCGGTGCGGCGCGATCGGGTCCATTCGAGGTACTTCATGCGGACGATGCCGCGCACCCAGGCGCCGAAGTCGCGGGCCGCGTCGAACTTGACCAGGTCCCGATGCGCGATCAGGAGGGCGTCCTGGACCAGGTCTTCGGCGACGTCGACCTGATGGACCACAGCCAGGGCGTAGGCCAGCAGGCGCCGGTGATGCTCCCGCACCAGCGTCTCGAACCCCTTGGCCTCAAGGGTCTTGTGCAGGGCCTGGAGTGGCGTCGTCATCATCCTCTCAGGGGGTTGAGGACGCACTTCGGAAGGTGACCCGAAATCCACAATAATTATACGGCTTGGATCAAACGGACGGTCTGTTTTATTCCATCAGGGGATCAGGATGACCTTGCCGACCCGGGCGTCCGTGGAGGCGCGCACGCGGATCGCTTCGTCGAAATCCGCCAGCTTATAGCGGTGCGTGATGATCGGCGCCGGGTTCAGCTTGCCGCTCTCGATCAGGCGCTGCATCAGCTCCCAGGTGCGGAACATGTGCCGACCCACGATCCCCAGGATGCGCCGGCCGGTCAGGATCACATCGTTCGCCAGGTTCAGCTCGATCGGTCCGGGCGGGATCCCGAACGCGACGAAGGTCCCCCCCTTCCGGAGCGAGCGGATCGCCGTCACGATCGCCTTATGGTTCCCCGACATGTCGATCGAGATGTCCAGGCCCGCCCCGCCGCGGTGCGCCTCCAGCCGCTCCATCAGCGTCGGATCCGCTCCGTCGAGCATCTCGTCCGCCCCCATCGGCCCCGCCATCTCCAGGTGCTTCGGGTTGACGTCGACGGCGATCACCTTCACCGCGCCCAGCGCCTTGCACGCCGCGATCGTGAAGAGGCCCGCCGGACCGCAGCCGAAGACCGCGACGTTCTGGCCAGCGACCTGTGCCTCGCTCGCCGCATAGACCGCGTTCCCCAGCGGCTCCAGGAGCGCCGCGACCTCCGCCGTGATCGAGGGCAGATTCTTCCAGGCGCAGACCGCCGGGATCGACAGGTACTCCGCGAATCCGCCCGGCCGGTGGACGCCGACGATCTGCAGGTTGTCGCAGATATGGCGCAGGTCGTGCCGGCACTGGTAGCACTTGCCGCAGGGGATGTGGCTTTCAACCGAGATCAGGTCGCCCTTGTCGATGCCCTCGACGCGGACGCCGGTCTCCACGACCTCGCCCGCGATCTCGTGACCGAGGATCAGCGGCGGTTTGATGACGCCCTGCGCCCAGTTGTCCCACTTGTAGATGTGCAGGTCCGTCCCGCAGATCGACGCCGCCTTGACCTTCAGCAGCACGTCGTCCGGACCGCACGTCGGGACCTCGACCGTCTGGAACGAGGTTCCCAGTCCGGCTTCCTTCTTCATCACGGCCCGCATGGTCGCCATCAGCTCGCCCTCGTTAAGGTAGTTCCCTTAGACACCGGCCGACGGCGGATTTCGCAGCTGATCGCTGAAGCTCAGCGTCAGGCCGTAGAGCTCGGACGCCGGCGTCGGTACCCAGGAGCGAAGCGCAAACTCCGGCCCCTTGGTCCACGGGGGCGGCAGGATCATATACGTCTGATCCGGCCGTAGCGCGGCGGCCTGCCGTTCCCAGCCTGGTCCCCGATACGCTCCGTAGAACTTCGCCGTCGATCCCCCCATCATCCATCTCAGCCAGGCCGAGTACTTCGACTCCATCGACTCCCACTCCAGGGTATCCGGCGCGAGGTACATCACCCCGCCCTCCGGAGGGTGGAGCGCGAAAAAGCCGCCGACGATATCCTCCGCGATCAGGAGCCACGACCGGTCCGCGGCAACCCGACGCGGTAGCCGCTCATGCCCCGAGCCTCGGACCCGGATCCAGCCGTGATCGACAAGGAGCCCGCCGCTTTCGTAGACGACCGCGCCCAACGCCGACCCGATCGTGATCCCCACTTCCTGAAGCGCCTCGACCCGGGCCTCCGGATCGCAGGGAAGCACCTCGACGGGAACCTTCGCGGCGCCGATCCAGGACTGCACTGCCGGCCAGGCGGGTTCGGGGACGGTCAGGAGCCGTTCGAGATCGACCACGGGGTCAGTTTATGCCGAGGATCCGCCTTCGGGAAGGGATTACGGCGCCGTCGCGGTCGCCGCCGCGCGCAGCTTCGCGCACTCCAGGTCGCAGAAGATGCGGACGCAGTCCGGGTCGAACTGGGTCCCCGAGTTCTTCTCGATCTCGGCCAGCGCGGCCTCGTGCGGCAGCGCCTTCCGGTAGATGCGGTCGTAGACCATGGAGTCCCAGGCGTCGGTGATCGCGATCAGCCGCGAGCCGAGCGGGATCTGGGCGCCCTTCAAGCCCGACGGGTACCCGCTGCCGTCCCAGCGCTCATGCTCGTGCTTGACGATCTCGACGATGGGCCGCAGCTCCTCGATCGGCGACAGGATCTGCTCGGCGACGATCGGGTGCAGCTTCATGTGCTCGTACTCGCTGTCAGTCAGACGCCCCGGCTTGTTGAGCACGTCGTCGCGGATGCCGATCTTGCCGATGTCGTGGAAGAGCGCGCCAAGTTCGATGTGGCGGATCATGTCGCGCGGCACCTTCATCGCGCGCGCGATCTCGACCGACTTCTCCGCGACGCGGCGCGAATGGCCCTCCGTATAGACGTTCTTGGCCTGCAGGGCCTTCTCGAGCGCGCGGATCGTGTTGATGAACTGCGTCTTGATGCGGTCTCGGCTCGCCATGACCTCCTCGGTCCGGTGGTTAAGCCGCTCCTCGAGCGCGACCGTGTAGGCCCGCTCCTCGAGCGCCCGCGAGTGCTTCTCCAGCGCCACGCCGAGGCGGAACGCGGCCTTCGTGACGTCCAGCGGCCGGATGAAGAACTCATAGGCCCCCGCCCGCGCGGCCTCGACCGCCAGCGACGAATCCTCGTCGCCGATGATGAGGACGAACCCGAGGGCGGGATTGATCTTGCGGAGCCGGATCATCTGCTCAAGCGCCGGCCCCGTGCGCGAGTCGATGATCGCCATCTCCGCCGACGCGGACCGCGCGGCGACGTCGGCCTCCGCGGAAGAGGCGACGCAGACGATGCGGAAGCGGTCGTCCTTCAGTCCGGCGTCGAGCGACGACCGGATCCCGGCGTCCGCCGAGATCACGATGACGTCGCCGCGTTTCTGCTGCTGCTGCCCCATGTTGTGGCTCTATTATAGCGGCGTTCCACCCGCGCGATACATCCCCGTACGATCCGCGCGCCCGGGCCGGCCGCCGGGGTTCAAAGCTTACCGATCGCCAGGGCGACCAGGACGCCCTGGAAGGCGACAAAGATCAGGAGCACCATCGACAGCGCCAGGCCGCGGTTCCGCAGCCACATTCGCTGCAGGGCGGCGCTCATCAGCGCCGCCATCCCCGCGTGGATCAGGATCCCCACGGCCGCGGAAAGCGGCACGCTGCCCTTCCCGAGGGCGAAGAGCGCGTTGCGCTGGGCCAGGATCTGCGCCACGGCGCCGTCGCCCAGGCGGTCGCCGAAAAGGAGGAAGACGATGAGCTCCGCCACGAAAAACCCGCAGCAGAGCGTGAGGCAGACGCCCAGGAGCTGCCGCGCGCGCGGATCGGTCCTCGGAATGACGGTGGGAGAACTCATCGGCGCACAGATACAACGTCGGGTCCGGGGTCGAAAATTGGGGGATTTACTCGCGGTAAATCTCGAAGCCCATATCGCGGATCATCCTGGCGTCGGCGTCCTCGGCGTTCCCGCCGGTGGTCAGGTACCCGTTCGTGAAGATCGAGTTGCAGGGATAGAGCGCGAGCGGCTGCAGCGAGCGCAGCACGACCTCCCGGCCGCCGGCGCAACGCACGTCGCGCGACGGATTCGCGAAACGCACCATGCAGAGCACCTTCAGGCACTTCTTCGGGTCCTGCATCGGCTGGTCCCCCAGCGGCGTTCCGGGCCGGGGATTCAGGAAGTTGATCGGGATCGAGGTCACCCCGAGCCGCCGCAGCTCGAACGCGAGATCGACCAGGTCCTCGTCCTTCTCCCCCATGCCGACGATTCCGCCGCAGCAGGACTCCATGCCCGCCTCCTGGACGTAGCCGATGGTGCGGACGCGGTCCTCATAGGCGTGCGTGCCGCAGATCTCGGGAAAATGGCGTTCGCTGGATTCGAGGTTGTGGTTGAAGCGGTCCACGCCGGCCGCCTTGAGCTGGGTCGCCTGATGACGCTCGAGGATGCCGAGCGACGTGCAGACGCGGATGCCGACGGTCTCCTTGATCTCCTTCACCGCGGCGCAGATCGTCGCGAGCTGCGGATCGCTGGGACCGCGCGTCGACGTCACGATGCAGTACTTGTAGGCCCCCGCGGCCTTGGCCTTCTTCGCGGCCGCGACCATCTCGTCCTTGCTCTCGAGCCGGTAGCGCTCGATCTCGCCCGTCGCGATGTTGGATTGCGAGCAGAACTTGCAGTCCTCGGGGCACATCCCGCTCATCGCATTCTCGAGGACGTGGATCTTGACCTTGTTGCCGTGGTAGTGGTGCCGGACGCGGTACGCGGCGCCCAGGAGGTCGAGGAGCTCCACGTCCGGCGAGCGCAGCACCGCCAGCGCGTCGGACTTCGTGAAGTCCCGGCCCGCGAGGACGCGATCGGCGACGTCGTTCCAATTACCCATTCAGTTTCGCCATGAGGACCTCGGCGACCTTGGGCTCGATCGTCGACCACTGCGCCGCGGGGTCCTTGCTGATCGTGATGAAATTGTTCATCGTGAAGATCTGGGTGATGCCCGGAATGCCGAAGAGTGCCTCGACGACGGGCTCCGCCGCGGCGTCCTTCGCCGAGCGGTAGGTCGTCGGCTTCGAGAACTTCGACTCCGACAATCCCACGCGGATCGAGTTGGGGTTGGGCGTGGTGCCGATCTGGAAGGGCGCGCTCATTCGGGCCCATATAACCATGAGAGAACGCGCTCTGCAAGGGGATAAACGAGCCTACGGAACGAGCCAGACCTTCCGGACGCCCTTCAGCGCCGCGATCTTCTCCAGAACGTCGGGAGAGGGTTTGCGATCGAGCTCGACGAGGGAGACCGGCGACGATCGAAGGACCGTCACTTCCAGGAGGTCCATCACCCCGGAGGCGGCCCGCCTCCCGCCCTCGTCGTCATGGACCCAGAGAAAGTACAGCGTCCCCGCGGCCTTGCGCCCGCGCTTCGTCCGGGGCTCTCCGTGTTCCAGCGATATATTGGGCAGGCCCGCGATATCGGCCACCCAGCAGCAGAGATCGCAGATCACCGGACCCGTTCCCTGGCCTGCCGGGTCGGGGAGCAGGTTTCCCTCTCCGCAGCCTTTGCAATAGACCCCGCTCATCGGCGCCGTTCCTAAGGGGACAGCCAGGCTTTCCGGACCCCTTTCACCCTGGCGAGCTTCTCGAGCATCTCCGGAGTCGGCTTCGCCTCCAGCTCGACCAGGGACTCCGCCGACGAGCTCATGCTCTGCAGGCCCAGGATGTCCATCACCTGGAACACGGCGTCATCGTTCGTCCCGTCGGAGTGCACCCAGAGGAAGAAGAGCCTGCCCGCAACCTTGCGTTCGCGCTTGGTCCACGGGACGCCGTCGTTCCCCATCCACTTCCGCGGCAGCTCCCGCAGGTCGGCCGCCCATCCGCACAGATCGCAGGCGACCGGCTCGACCCCCTTCCCCTTCTGATCGGGCAGCAAGCTTCCTTCCCCGCACCCGTCGCAGGTCGCGCCGCTCATGAACCCCAGAGTAGCCGACGCCTGAAGCTTTTCATCGCAAGCGAATCGAAGAATTGCCGGGCGCGATCCGATACGCTATGATTCGGGGATGGCAGCCAGGACCGAAGTCTCGGAAGTCTCGTGTCCCTGCGGCGCGTCCCTCAAAATCAACCCTGAGGAAACCACCCAGGAGATGGCCTGCCCCGAGTGCGGACAGACCCTGGAGATCGTCGTCACCACCGACCCGACCACGAAGAAGTCGAAGGTCGGCATCCTCGTCAAGCCGACCGCCGTCAATCCCCGCAGCGGCAAGACCAAGGAAATCCACGTCGCCAAGTGCGTCTGCGGCGCGCAGATCACGATCGAAGAGGGCCGCGTCGACTCCGTCTACACCTGCATGATCTGCGAGGCGGAATATACCGCGACGATCAAGAAGTCCAGGTCGGGCATGAGCACGCTCGTGCTGCGGCCGCTCGTCGCGTCCCCCGCCCGCAACACCGGCAAGCGCATGAAACCGAAGGCCGCCATCGTGGTCAAGTCGGTGATGCCGCCGATGACCACGGGCGCCCCGCCGCCCACGCGCTCGTGGAAATCGCCGCCCATCACGACGCAGACCGCCTCCGCCGGCGGCGCCGCGAAGGAGAAGCTCCTCCTGCTCGCCAAGGGCGAGGTCGGCGCGCAGGAAGTCTCCTATGTCGGCAAGGACCAGCTGATCACCTGCTTCTGCGGCGCGATGATCCTGCTGCGTGAAGGCTTCAACCGCGAGATCGTGAAGTGCCCGGTCTGCGGCAAGGGCTACCGCATCTTCCTGGCCCTGCAGCCTAAGACCTCCGCCACGATGGCGATCATGATCCCCCGCGGCTGATCCTTCCGCCCCGCGCGGAGTTCAGCGATGCGCGGCCAGATTCGCATACCCCCGCCGGTGCCGCCGCGGAAACACCTCCGGATGCAGGATCTCCGCCAGGATTTCGACGCCGTCGACGAGACGCGGCCCCCCGCCGTTGAAGCAGGACGGCCCGTCGGCCTGCCAGACCTGGCCGTTGCGCACGGCAGGCAGATCCTTCCAGCCCGGCCGCGCCTCCGCCACGGGAAGTTCCTGCAGCGTGCGCTCCCGGCTGAGCCCGCAGGGCATCAGGATCAGCACCTCGGGCGCGGCGGCCACGACGTCCGCCCAATCGACCCGCCGGGACTCCTTCCCCTTCGCCGCGAGCGGATCGGCGCCTCCCGCCATTTCCACCATCTCCGGCACCCAGTGACCGCTGGCGAAGACGGGATCGATCCATTCCATGCAGAAGACGCGCCGCCGGGGAAGCTTCCGGGCCTTCCGGACGACCGCGTCGATCCGCGCGCGCAGCCTCTTCTCGAGCGGGCGGGAATCCTTGCCCAGCAGTTCTCCCAATTCCCGCAGGTCGGCGAACATGCCTTCGAAATCGTGCGCGTGCAGCGACAGCACGCGCGGCTTCGGCTTGACGATCTGCAGGACCTCCCGCAGGTCCGAGGGCGACGTGGCGCAGACTTCGCAGAGGCTCTGGGTCAGCAGCAGGTCGGGCTTGAGGCGTTCCACGAGCGGACGGTCGATCTTGTACAGGCTCCGGCCCTCTTTCGCCGCGGAAACCACCTCCCGATCGATCTCGGCGCTCGACATCCGCTCGGGATCGATGACGCTCGTCGAGACCACGGGCTTCCGCCGGGCCGCCGGCGGATAGGTGCACTCGTGCGACACGCCGACGATGGCCCGGCCCGCGCCCAGCGCGAAAGCCATCTCGGTCGACGTCGGCTGGAACGACAGGATCCTCATCGCTTTTTCGCCACCAAGAAAAGCCTGCGGAACGGAAACACGGTTCCCTCGGCGCGACGGGGATAGGCCGCCGCGAGCCGCTCGCGGTACGGGTCGAGGAAACGGTCCCGCTCCCCGCCCTCCAGCGCCTTCAGGATCGGCCGAAGCGTCGTGCCCTTCATCCACTCCAGGACCGCGTCCTCTCCTTCCAGCACGTGCATATAGACGGTCTCCCACGCGTCGACGTCGAGCCCTTCCTCCCAGAGGAGCTCCGCCCAGCGCAGCGGCGGCAGCACCGCATCCTGGCGCGCGCGTCCCCGGAGCTGTTCCGCCCACGGGCCCGACGACTCCAGTTCCCGCAGGATCCTCTGCGACGGCGACGCGGAATTGTCCGGCATCTGCACGGCCAGCACGCCTTTCGGCGCGAGATAGGACACGACCTGCTTCACCAGGGCCGGGGCGTCCGGGATCCACTGGAACGTCGCGTTGGAGACGAGGAGGTCCTGCGGGGACCCGGCGCGCCAGGTCAGGATGTCGCCGGGCGTGAACTCCACCCGGTCCGGCTCCGCGAACTTCGCGGCCGACTTCAGCATCTCCGCCGAGGAATCGACGCCGACCACGCGCGACTCCGGCCAGTGCTCGGCCAGTGCCGCCGTGAGATCCCCCGTGCCGCAGCCCAGATCGCAGATCGCCTTATAGGAGCGGTCGGGGATGCGCGCGATCAGATCGAAGAACGGCAGGGTCCGTTCGCCCCGGAACTTCTCGTACTGGGCGGGATCCCACATCGGATCAAGTCCCGGAACGGTCGATGACCTGCTTGCCGGCGACATAGATGCGGCGGATGGCCGCGCGGTTTCCCCGGTGGACGATGCGCGAGACGAGGTCGTGGGCGGATTCGGCCGGCGGCGCGCCCGCAGGCACGATGCTGTTCCAGTCGAGCACTTGGAAGTCCGCCGACATCCCGGGCTCCAGCGAGCCGATGTCGTCGAAGCCCAGCGCTTCGGCGCCGCCGAGCGTCGCCATCCGGAGGAGGTCCTCCGGCCCTGGACCCTGATTCGCCCGGAGCGCATGCATCTCCCACGCGGAGCGCATGACGAAATAGAGGGACAGGTCGGGACCCGCGCCCACGTCGCTGCCGAGGCTCAGCGTCGCTCCCGAGCGGCGCGCGGCGGACCAGTCCATGACGCCGCTGTGCAGGAACAGGTTGGCGGTGGGACAGTGGGCGACGCGTCGGACTTTCTTCCAGTCGCGGCTGGACATGTGCACGCAGTGCGCGAAGAGCGAGAGCTCGCCGCCGAGCCCGGTCTCCTCGTACACGTCGACATAGGGCTTGTGGAAGCGGTGCCGCACCTCGCGGACTTCGTCGGGGTTCTCGTTCAGGTGCGTCTGGACGGGCAGCGAGAGCCGGCGGGCCAGGTCGCCCGCGCCCTCGAGCAGGTCCTGGGAGCAGCTGAGCGCGAAGCGCGGCGTGACCGCGAAGCGCCGCGTTTTCGAATCCCACTTCCGCGCGAGGTCCTCGGCCTCCTCGAGCACGCGCGCGCGGCGGTAGGCGCCGATGTCCATCAGCGGCGGCCCGATCCACGCGTGGACGCCCATGTCCCGCGCCGCCTCGAAGCAGGCGTCGACCGACTCCGGCCAGGCCGACGTATAGAGCGCCGCAGCCGTCGTCCCGTTCGCCACCATCTCCTGGAAGAAGCGGCGCGTGAGCTCGATCGCGCGGCCGCCCTGGAATTCCGCCTCGATCGGGTACACCCACTTGCGCAGCCAGGGCAGCAGGCCTTCGGGATGGACGCCGCACACCGAGAGCTGCGGGACGTGCGTGTGGGTGTCCACGAAGCCCGGGATGATCAGGCAGGGGCGCAGGTCGATGTCGTGCTTCCGCGAGCGGCCGACGGCGGCGATGACGCCGTCGCGCTCCTCGAGGGTTCCGTCCGGGATGTCGGCCCAGCCTCCCGATTTCCGCGGCGTGAGGATATGGCCCCGATACGTGGTCACCGGGGCGATTCTAATCGACGGACGCCGACTTGCAACGGTTTGCCTATTCGTCCGAGCGGTTTTTCGTCATCAGCGTCGCCTTGACGCTGGTCTTCTTCCCGTCGCGTTCGTAGCCGAGGGTGATCTCGTCCCCGGGCTTCAACCCGAAGAAGATCGCCGAGTAGGCCTTGATGTCCTCGAAATCCTTCCCGTTGAGCGAGAGCAGGAGGTCCCCCTCCTTCAGGCCCGCCTTCTCCGCGGGGCTGTTGGGAGCGACCCCCTGGAGCCGCACGCCCTTGCCGTCATAGCCGTAGTCGGGCATCACGCCGAAGTACGGCGTGCCGCCCTTCCCGACCCGCGGCGCCTGCGCCTGCGGCGGCGGCTTGATGAACACCATCCGCTCGGATGCGTCGCCGATCTTCCGGACGAGCGACTCGACCAGGTCCGCCACCTGCTTCATCCCGTCGTAGTTCAGCTTGTCCGCGGTGTCGCCGGGCTTGTGATAGTCGGCATGCGCGCCCGTGAACAGATGGACGGCCGGGATCCCTTTCAGCACGAACGACGTATGGTCGCTCGGACCGATCGCGTCCTTGTTGTACGCAAGCTTGAGGGGACTGTCCGCGAGGTACTCCTTGAATTTGTCGCCGGTGTCGGCGCCGAAGACGATCAGCGACTCGCGGAGCCGTCCCACCATGTCCATGTTGATCATCGCCACCGGCGTCTCGGCGACGACGGGATGGTTCACATAGTACCGCGACCCCAGCACGCCCATCTCCTCGCCGCTGAAGGCGATCAGGACGATCGTCCGCTTCGCCGGCTTCTTCGCAAAGCGGCGCGCCATCTCGATGACGACCGCCGTGCCGCTCGCATTGTCGTCGGCGCCGAAATACGTCTTCTTCCCGTCGCTGCCGAGGTGGTCGTAGTGGGCGCCGATGAGGACCGCCTCGCCGATCGTGCCGTGGATCACCGCGGCGACATTATGGCCGGTCGTCCCGTGGCCCTCGAAGGCCTGGATCACCGGCTCCAGCCCCGCGGCGCGCATCTGGGCGACGATATGCTTCGCCGCCTTCTCTTCGCCGGGCGTCCCCGTCTCGCGGCCCTCGAAGGCCTCGCCGGCCAGGGCCCGAGCGTCCTTCTCGAGGTCCTGCGCCGTCGCGGTCAACGACATCCCCAGGAGCGCCGCCACGGTCCATCCGATCGTGTTCATCTCATTTCCCCGGCTGTCCTTCGCCCTTGCGGTCCCCCGGCTTGCGCGGGGACGCGATCTTGCCGTCCAGCTGCGCCAACAGCACCTCGATCGCCTTCTCCAGCGCCGCGTCCCGGCCCGCGATCAGGTCCTCGTGGGTCTCCGGGACGCGGAAGTCCGGCGGCACCCCATATCCCTCCAGGTTCCGGCCGTCCGCGCTGAACCAGCCCTGGACCGAGACCGTGATCTTCGATCCGTCCCGCATCGACCACTCGTTTCCGCCGATGACGCCGCCCGCCGTCGGCATCCCCACCAGGTAGCCGATGCCCAGGTAGCGGAACGTGTACGGGAAGATCTCCTTGTCGCTGCGCGAGATTTCGTTCTGAACGAGGATGACCGGCCTGTCCCACGACTTCCCCGGGTTCCGTCCGCCCTGCGAGCCGGCGCCGTAGACGTCGGGCGACGTCGTCCCGTTGCGGTTCCGCGTGTAGCAGGCCGGCGCCGCGTTCAGCCGGTCCGCCGCGCCGGAATCCAGCAGCGAACAGATCGGGCGGTGCGCGAGGCCGCCGACGCCGTCGCGCTCGTCCAGCACCAGAGCCTCGGCCTCCGGGAACTCCTTCTCCAGGGCCGTCTTCAGCCGGGACACTTCCGCCTGCACCATCATCTTGATGTGGTGATACGCGAGACGACCGCCGCTGCGCTCCTTGACCATCTTCTTGCGCGCGGCGATCCGGTTTTCGTACTTGAGCGCCCGGAGGGCGCCGCGCTCCAGGCCCCGGATGGCCACCGTCCGCTCCTCGCCCCCGGCGCTCTTCACCCGGACCTGCACCTCGGGGGGCGTCTCCGCGTGGTCCGCGGACAGCAGACGGTCGAGATCCCTGCCCGCGTCCAGCGACGTCTCGCCGATCCCGACCAGCACGTCGCCCGCCACCAGGCCGGCCTTGTCCGCAGGCCCGTTCGGCTCGACGCGGACGATCTTCAACGTTCCGTCCGCCCTGCGAGCCGGCGCCGTAGACGTCGGGCGACGTCGTCCCGTTGCGGTTCCG
>Ga0137410_10000480_pt1 | contig 28281 bp, 23 predicted proteins | sample CZODoug1_16funga_FD_108878 | JGI IMG/M metagenome (GOLD analysis project Ga0137410, IMG submission 108878) | Vadose zone soil fungal communities from Angelo Coast Range Reserve, California, USA - CZODoug1_16fungal (Illumina Assembly) | ecosystem: Environmental > Terrestrial > Soil > Vadose zone... | reverse complement strand
TGCCCGCGTGATCGGCTCGAAATCCTTCAGCGGATCGTACGGCAGCTTGGGGTACAGGCTGGGATTCACCGCGACCGGGCCGATGGTGCCGATCACGATCGTGTAGCCGTCGGGCGTCGCGTGCGCCGCGATGTCCATGCCGACGACGCCATTGCCGCCCGGGCGGTTGTCGACGATCGCCTGCTGGCCCCACGCCTCCGTGAGCTTCTGGCCGATGGCGCGCGCCGTGACGTCCGAGCCGCCGCCGGGCACCACCGTGATGAGGATGCGGATCGGCTTCGTTGGATAAGCCGATACCGGGTCCTTCGCGGCGCGGTCCGCCGCGTGCGCAGCGGATGCCGCAAGGCAAAGCAAAGCGGCGAGCAAAGTACGCATGGTGTTCTCCCTGACTTACCATTTACTATACTGCGTGTAGTGCATCGCCCGCCATTGTGATGAGGACAACTTGATGACGCTCCCCGTTATGAATTCCACCGAATCGTTCGTCGCAATGACCGCGAGCGAAATCGCCGCGGCCGTCGCGTCCGGCAAGACGACGTGCGAAGCGGTCGCGCGCGCGCACCTCGAGCATATCGAGCAGCGCGAGCCGCAGGTCCTCGCCTGGCAGCATCTGCATCCCGCGCAGGTCATCGCGCAGGCGCGCCTGCTCGACCAGGGCGGCAAGCGCGGCCCCCTCATCGGCGTGCCATTCGCCATCAAGGACATCATCGACACCAGCGACATGCCGACCGAGATGGGCTCGCCCATCTACACCGGGCACCGTCCCCGGGCGGACGCGGCGTGCGTCGCGCTCTCGCGCAAGGCGGGCGGCGTGCTGATGGGCAAGACCGTCACCACCGAATTCGCGAACCGTTTTCCCGGCAAGACGCGCAACCCGCACGACCCGGCGCGCACGCCCGGCGGCTCGTCCAGCGGCTCGGCCGCTGCGGTCGCCGACAACATGGCGGCGCTGGCCATCGGCACGCAGACCACCGCCTCGACGATACGACCGGCCTCGTTCTGTGGCGTGTTCGGTTACCGGCCGACCCACGGCGACCTGCGCTGCGTCGGGGTCAAGGAAGCGGCGGGCTCGCTCGACACCCTGGGGCTGCTCGCGCGCTCGATCGAGGATATCGCGCTCTACCGCGACGTGCTGCTGGGAACGAAGCCCGAGCCGCTGCCGGCAGACTTGCGCGCGCCGCGCATCGGCTTCTGCCGCACGCATTTCTGGTCCCGCGCCGCGCCCGCCACGCAGCAATTGTTCGAGGACGCGGCGAGCAAGCTCGCGCGTTCGGGCGCACAGGTGAAGAACGTCGAGCTGCCCGCCGAATTCGGCGGGGTCGAAGATGCGCACCGCTGGATCTCGAGCTACGAATTCGCGCGCAACTTCACGTGGGAGATCGAGCGCCACTGGGACAAGATCAGCGAGACGCTGCGCAACGGCCGCCTCAAGGACGGGCTGGCGTGCAGCTTCGAGCGCTACCGCGAAGCGCGCGACCGCGCCGAGCACTTCCGTCGGTCGCTGGACCCGGTTTTCGACCAGCACGACGTGCTGTTGACGCCGGCGGCCGGCGGCGAAGCGCCGGTGGGCCTCAATTCGACGGGCGATGCCTCGTTCTGCCTGATCTGGACCACGACGCACGTGCCCGCGGTCACGCTGCCGGTGTTCAAGGGCCCGCACGGCCTGCCCATCGGACTGCAGCTGATCGGCCGCCGCAACAATGACCGCGCCCTGTTTGCCGCGGCGCGGTGGGTGTATCAGAAGCTCACTTAGTGCGGCGTGACCAGTGACCAGTGATCGGTGACCGGTGACTAGAGGCTGTCTCAAAAATGCCCCTCACCCTGTCCCTCTCCCAAAGGGAGAGGGTTTTCTCCCTTCTCCCCCTGGGAAGAAGGGCGGGGATGAGGGAAATCGGGCCGCAAACCTGTTTTTGAGACACGCCCTAGTGACTGGGCACCCGCACTGCGGCTGTCATACTTTATCCCTGGAACAAAAACGAGAATGAAGGAGGCACAATGAACAGGTTCTCAACTCCGCACCGTGAGGGTCATCCTTCCACGTTCATCCTTCATCCTTCGAGGGCGGCGGCCTGCGCCGCGCTCGGCGCCGCGCTTGCCCTGTTAGCGCCCGCCGTTGCCGCGCAGGACTACCCCTCCCGCCCGATCCGCATCGTCGTGGCGTTCGTGCCCGGCGGCGCCACCGACATCCTCGCGCGCCTGCTGAGCCAGCGCTTCTTCGAGGCCTTCGGCCAGCCGGTGCCTGTGGAGAACCGCGCAGGCGCAGGCGGCACCATCGGCGCTGATGTCGTCGCCAAGAGCCCGCCGGACGGTTACACACTGCTCATGACCAGCGCCTCGCTGGCGGTCAATGTGACGCTGTACCCGAAAACGCCGTACGATGCGCGCAAGGACCTGGTCCCGATCGTGCACGTGGCCTCCTCGCCGATCGTGCTGACCGTGCACCCGTCGGTCCCCGCGCGCACGGTGAAGGAGCTGGTCGCGATATCGAAAACGCGCAAGGAAGGGCTCAACTTCGGCTCCAACGGTTCCGGCACCACCAGCCATCTCGGCGGCGTGATGCTGCAGCAGGTGGCCGGCCTCAAGTTCACGCACGTCGCTTACAAGGGCGCCGGTGCCGCGATGATTGCCCTGGTCAGCGGCGAGATGGACATCGGCCTGCCCGCAGTAACCAGCGGCCGGCCTCACATCGCCGCCGGCCGGCTGCGGGGACTGGCGATCACCACCAAGCGGCCCTCCTCCGTGCTGCCCGACCTGCCGACGATCGACTCGATGTACCCCGGGTTCGACATCGACAACTGGTTCGCCCTGTTCGCGCCGGCCGGGACGCCGCAAGTCGTCATCACCAGGATCCACGCGGAAGCGGTGAAAGGCCTTCAGCATGCGGACATGAAAGCCTGGATAACCCGCGAAGGCGCCGAGCCGGTCGGCAACTCCACAGCCGAGTTCACCGCGTTCTTCAGGAGCGAGATCGACAAATTCGCGAAGATCGTGAAGGCGTCGGGGGCCAAGCCCGATTCCTGAGAAGCGTGATAAGTGACGAGTGATAAGTGATAGGCGCTCCCGCACTGCGGGGGTCATCCTTCCGCGTTCATCCTTCATCCTTGTATTGCGAAGTCATCCTTTGACTGACGACTCCAAGACCAGTGCGAATCGGCAAGCGCGCGATGTAAGGAAAGAAGCGCACCTGCGGGAAATGCATGGCCGCTACGCCGAACAGTTCCGCGTGGCCGCGAACCAAGATGCGCTATCGGTCGCGCGCCAGGTGCACGTCGAAACGGACGCGTTGCTGGAACGGGATCGGAAGCAAAGCCCAAACAGCGGCGACATCCGGTGCCGCAGGGGCTGCAATCATTGTTGCCGCGGGCCGGTCGAGATCTGGCCGCAGGAAGCCGCGTTGCTGGTCGAGACCGTGCGCGCGGCCGGCATGGAACTGGACATGGCGCGTCTCGAACGCCAGAGCCGATACACCATGGACGCCTGGCGGCAACAACCGGCGGCCGACAAGGCCTGCGTGTTCCTGGGTGACGATGGCGCGTGCAAGGTCTATGAATCCCGGCCCAACGCCTGCCGCAAGCTGCTGGTGGTGACCGACCCTGCGCTGTGCGATGCCGATAAGCACCCAGCGGACAGCGTCGGTCGCTGGTTCAGCTGGGAAGCCGAGATCATGGAATCCGCCGCCCTCGAAGTCTTGGGCGCCACCCTGATGCCGCTGGCGTTGCTGGCCGCATTGAAGAGCCGTGAATCGTGACTCGTTAGTCGTTAGTCGTTAGACGAAACGGCGTGATTGGTGAATAGTGAATGGAATCCCGCACTGCGGAATTTCTCGTCACCCGTCACTCGTCACCGCCACCATAGGTGGCATTGGGAGAAAGCCGACGTGACCACGCAATATCTCGAAGACTTTGCCGCGGGCCAGACCTTCAGCACCGGGCGGCAGCGGATCGACACGGAGCGGATCAAGAGCTTCGCGGCCGAGTTCGATCCGCAACCGTTCCACCTCGACGACATCGCGGCCCGTGAAACGCTATTCGGCGGGCTGGCGGCGAGCGGCTGGCACACCGCCGCGTTCACGATGCGGCTGATGGTCGCCAGCGAGCTCAAACCTGCCGGCGGCCTCATCGGCCTCGGCTTCGACGAGTTGCGCTGGCCGCGCGCCACGCGGCCGGGCGACGAGCTGCGCGTGGAAAGCGAGGTGCTCGAAGTGCGTCCGTCGAAGTCCCGCCCCGATCAGGGACTGGTCAAGCTCAAGATGACGACGTTGAATCAGAACAACGAACCGGTGCAGATTTCCGTCGTTAACCTGATCGTCCAGCGTCGCCGGACTTGACGAACTAACGGGAAGTCGCGAAATCGGGAGGTCGCGAGATCGACTTCATTCGCACTCCCGACCTCACGGCCTCCCGGTTTTCCGTGTTTTCAGGCTGCTTCGAGCTCATTCAGCCCGGCGATAGCAGCCTCGGCTTTTGAGAGTGCGGCCTTGCGGCTTGCATCGCCCATCGCCAACCCTTCGGCGTAGACGAACTCCACGTCGGTAATGCCGACGAAGGCGAGAAAGTCGCGAACGTAGGCGGTCTGCGTGTCGGCGGTCGTGCCGAGATAAACGCCGCCGCGCGCCGCCAGTACGTAGGCTTTCTTGCCCGTGAGCAGGCCCACCGGGCCCTTGTCGCTGTACTTGAAGGTCTCACCGCCCCGGCCGATGTGGTCGAAGTACGCCTTGAGCGTGGACGGCACGCCGAAGTTGTACATCGGCAGGCCCAGCACGATCGTGTCCGCGCGCCGGATCTCGTCGATGAGGGTGTCGGAGTAGGCGACGACCTTCGCCTGCGCGGGGGTGCGCTCTTCGGGCTTCGCGAGAAATCCCTGGAAGCCTTCCGCGGTGAGATGCGGCACCGGCTCCTGGGCGAAATCCCGCACGACGACTCGCAAGCCGGGAGTGATGGCTTTCCGCGCCGCGACGAATGCATCGGCGAGACGGCTCGACTGCCCGTCTTTGGAAAAGATGCTGGTGTTGATCTGCAGCAGGGTCTTCATGGTCTGGCTCCTTGTGGTTGATCCGTGGAGCCATTAAACTATCTACAGTATCGATATAAAAGCGCAAAATATCGACCATAACTATCTAATTACACGATATATGAGCCCTCACGTAACCCTCGAACAGTGGCAGGCCCTGGTGGCCGTCGTGGATGCCGGCGGCTACGCCCAGGCCTCCGAAGCGCTGCACAAGAGCCAGTCCTCCGTGACGTACGCGGTGCAGAAGCTGCAATCGCAGCTCGGCGTGAAAGCGTTCGAGATCAAGGGCCGCAAGGCCGTGCTCACGCCGACGGGCCAGCTCCTCTACCGGCGCGCGCGCGTCCTGCTCGAGGAAGCCGGCAGCGTCGAAAAAGCGGCGAAATCGCTCTCGGCCGGGTGGGAGGCGGAGATCCGCATCGCGGCCGAGGTGCTGTTCCCGTATTCGCTGCTGCTCAAGTCCTTCGACCGCTTCAGCCGCGAGAGCCCGCACACCCGCATCGAGCTCTTCGAATCGGTGATCGGCGGAACCACGGAGGCGCTGGTGAACCGCACCGCCGACCTGGCCATCTCGCCCGAAATTCCGCCCGGCTTCGAAGGCGAAGCGATCATGCGCACGCGGGTGATCCTCGTGGCGCACCCGGAGCATCCGCTGCACAAGCTCGGCCGTCCGGTCACGCTGCGCGACCTGCGCGAGCACCGGCAGATCATCGTGCGGGAGAGCGACAGCCGGCGCGCCACCAAGCCGCCCGTCGAGGCCACGCAGCGCTGGACCGTCACCAACATGTCCACCTCCATCATGGCGGTCAGTATGGGAATGGGTTATGCCCGGTACACGGAGGACAAGATTCGCAGCGAGCAGCGGATGGGATTATTGAAGCCGTTGGAAATGCGCGAACAAGGCATGATGGACGTGGCGCTCCACCTCGTCTACGCCGACCGCGACGGCGCCGGCCCGGGCGTGCGGCGATTGGGCGAAATCATCCGGGAAGATACGACCACGGAGTGCGCGAAAGGCCGAGCTGACGGGAAGTCGTGAAATCGGGAGATCGCGAGATCGGAAAATCGCTAGAGAGGCCTTCCCCACTTCCGACCTCCCGGTCATGCGGCCTCCCGACCTCCCGTCCTTCATTTATTTGGGCGCGAACGCGATCTGCCCCACGCCTTCGAAAGCCTGCGGCACCTTCTTCCCGGCGGCGTAGAGATACAGCGCGCTGAGAACGATGGCGTTGAGCGCGCCGGAGACCAGGGCCGCGAGCACCAGGAAAGCCACGATCACGACGCCGCCAACGATCATGATCGTGCCGCTGCCGGTCATGGCGGACATCACCACGGTGGCGGAGCCGGCAACGACCACGAATGCGACCGTGACCAGGGTGACGACCACGGTGATTCCCACGTTGCTCACCAGGGACTCGCCCCAGGTCTGCTTCATCAGCGTGACCGAACGCGAGATGGCGTCGATGGGTCCGAGCTTTTCAACGACCAGCACCGGCACGATGAAATAGGTGGCGATGGTCCAGGCTGCGCCCAGCAGCGCGATCACGAATCTGCCGACGACCTGGACACGCCCCTGGATAATCCGCAGGACGACGCCCACCGTCGCAGCCAGCAGCGCCCAGGCCACGATCTGGGGAATCCGCGCCTTTGCCGCGCGCATCCCCTCGGCCATCGTCGGATTGCCGCCCTGGAAACGGATCAAGGCGCAGGCCACGAGCGCCGAATTGAAAAAGACGATCACGAAATAGTTGACGAAATAATAGGCAAACAACAGCGCCCACTGGGTCACCTCACTGGGCGCCGCCGAACCGCTGCGGGTGACACCGACGGCGAAGGCGCCGCCGAGGAAGCTGGCGAGCACAAAAAAGCACGCGATCCCGCTGAAGAGCGGAAACATGAGCAACTCTTTGTCGAGCATCAGCACCCGCCAGCTCTGCCGGGCGAGCAGCCACGCGCTGTAGATGCGGCCATGCTTCTCCCCGGATTCCGTGGTCCACTTGACCGCCTCGACCGGCGGCGGCGGGACCCGTGGCACGGGCGCCGACCCCGGCTTTCTTGCAGGCTCAAATCCGCATTTGATGCACTTGTTCGCTTCGACGGGCATCAGGCTGTTGCACTTTGTGCAGCGCTTCATGACTCCCTCCCCCCGGAAAACGGCATCAGTATAACTAATTCCGCTAAATTCACTGCACGCTCTGCACCGTATAGCGCGCGCCGCCAACCGTGATATCGCGCCATCCCGAAGGCATGGTTTTGACGCGTCCCTCTCTAAGTTCGGCTTCTATCTTTCGATAATCGACGCTCGAGCCGCCAACGAGGTTGCCAACCTTATTCCAATGGCCGTTGACCTTGCCGTAGACCGGCTGGGGATAGGCATTGAACGTAACGATCTCCGCCACCCCGTCGCCATTCAAATCCACCGCGAACATGAGGCAGGCATCCTGCTTGACGTTGGTGAGGCAGGACGGGTGCTCGACCCGCTTCTCCTTGATGGCCCCGTCCAGGTACTTGAGGAACGCCGGGTCCAGCACCGTCCCCGTCGGACGCAGCTCGATGCGGGATGCAATCAATTCCGTCGGCACGGTCTGCGGGTCAAAGCGCGTCTTCCGGGTGAGCACAGCCGCCGCGAGGCCGGCCATTTCCTTGTTCGGGCCTTTTGACAATTCCGTGAGCACGTCCTTGCCGTAGCGTCCGAGCTCGAAGCGCAGGTAGTCGTAATCGAACTTCGTTGAAGCGACACTGCCCGAGCGAGCGATCGCCGCCTGGCTGTCGGCGGACAACCGCCGGGGATCCAGTATCGGGGCGGTCGCGAGCAGAAAAACGCCCGCGACGACAGCAGCCATGCCCACGTTGATCCGCGCCATGCCTCCCATCCAGGGGGAACGCCGCAGCGCCGCGGCCGCGTAGCCGATTCCATACAGCGCGGCGATGAACGTCGCAATCGCCGCCCACACCCGCGACACCGTCCAGCCGTACTGCTCCACCCGCAATCCCAGCGAGTAGGCACACAACGCGGCGTAAATCGGCAGGGTAAATACCGCGATGCGCAGCACCAGCTTCAGCCACGCCGGATAGCGCGGCTCCTGCTGCCCATCCTCGTACGCAGAATTCAGAAAGTGGATGAAAAAGATCTGGAGCCAGAGCAGCAGCGTGGTCGCGTGGCGGGTCTTCCACAGCGGCTCCAGGCCGGTGAACGGAAGCGCCAGCATAAACAGCACGGCAATCACCGCCACGAGCGGCAGCAGCCAGCCGAATACGCCGAGCAGATGCCGGCGCAGCGTGACCACGATCTTCTCGTGCGACTCGATGAGGTAGATCGCATAGCCGAACGTGATCGACGTAGCCGGGTAGATGAAAGCGGCATTGCTGAACAAATCCGCGAAAAACGCGATCTCGATGACCTTGAAGAGCCCGGCCCACAGGCCCAGCAGTATCCAGAACACCCCGGTGAACACGCCCGCCTCCACGAGCAGGAGCGCGTTCTGCCACGAAAACTCGAACAGGTCGGTATAGGAGACTTTCCACGCACCGCGCCGCGCCCATGCCTGCGCGAACGGCAGCGCGATGAACCAGGCGACGAACAAGGCGCCGTAAAGCGCGAACAGCAGAGAAAACGGGAAACGGTCGGCGCTCGGCGACTCGGCAACCCATCCGCCGTACGCGCCCAGCGCGCCGGCAATGACAGCGATCGCGCCCGCCAGCAACCAGGTCGGCCGCCGACGCAGGCGACTGGAGAAGATTTCGAGAGCGACCGGAACGAACAGCGTGACCGCGTAGAGCGCCAGTAACCAGCTGCTCTGGGTGGACGGCCAGACGTTGTGCTCCAGGGAGTAATGCAGGCCGTACAGCAGCCACCCCTGCACCACGGCAATAGCCAGAATCGGAATCGCAGCCATGCACACTCTCCCCCATTCTTTGCTTTGGAGCATTATCGGAGCGCCGACACTGTCACGCAATCCGACAGACCGAATATAACGGGAAGTCGTGAAATCGACAGATCGCGAGACCGGAAAATCGTTAGAGAGGCTTTCCCCACTTCCGACCTCCCGTCTTCCGCCTTCCTCCTTCCGCCTTCCTCCTTTGCCAAATGGCCTTGCCCATTTGTCGTGGCCGGCGTTTGGCGCGATACTTCAAAGAAAAACGTCGTCGGTCTCCAAATTAGTCCACGTTATGATCCGGAAAAAACGGCAGGAATCCCGCCGCACTCGAGGTCAGCCTGAAATTTTCTTGCCAGGAGCAAACCCTCGCATGAGCCGTCGATGAGGCTACCGCCAACTGCTGTCTGGCTGCTGCTGCCCGTGTTGGCGGTCGGGGCCGCCTACGGCCAGGATTACCCGGTCCGCCCCGTGCGCATCGTCACGTCCGAGCCCGGCGGCGGCGGTGACTTCATCTCCCGCACGGTCGGGCAAGGCGTTTCAGCGGCCGTTCGCCAGCCGATCGTCGTGGAAAACCGCGGCGGCGGCATGCTGCCCGCCATCTACGTCGCCAAGACCACAGCGGACGGCTATACCCTGCTGTGCTCCAGCGGCGTGATGTGGATCGGTCCGCTGCTGCAAAGGGTGTCGTACGACCCGGTGCGCGACTTCTCCCCGATCACGCTGGCAGTCAACTCGCCCAACATTCTCGTCGTCAGCCCGGCGCTGCCGGCGAATTCGGTCAAAGAGCTGATCGCTCTGGCCAAGGCCAAGCCGGGGCAACTCAATTACGCTTCCGCCGGCACCGGGGGTTCCGCCCACCTGGCGGGGGAACTGCTCAAATCCATGGCCGGCATCGACATGACCATGATCCCCTACAAGGGCGCGGGCCCAGCGTTGATCGCGTTGATCGGCAACGAAGTCCAGGCGATGTTCGCCACCGCCACGTCGGCGATGGCGCACATCCAGTCGCGCAAGATGAAAGCGCTGGCGGTGACCACCCCCATGCCGTCCGCACTGGTGCCGGGCGTGCCGACGATGTCGGCTTCCGGCTTGCCGGGTTATGAGTTCGCGACCATCACCGGCTTTTTCGCTCCCGCCGGCACGCCGGCGCCGGTGATCCGCCGCCTCAATCTGGAGATCAATCGCGTGCTCGCGATGCAGGACGTGAAGGACAAATTTTTTAAAACGGGCGTGGAAACCGTCGGCAACACGCCGGCGGAATATTCACGCATCATGAAATCCGAAATGAGCCGGCTGGGAAAAGTCATCCGCGACACCGGCATACGCGCCGACTGACCGATTGGAGAACCTGAATGTCGAATGACGCACACGCCCGTCCGGCGCCCGATTCAGTCCTTACCGACATCGCTGACTACGTGATCGGCCGCGATATCGAGGCCGGCGAGGCCTACCAGGCGGCGCGCTACTGCCTCGTCGACTCGATGGGCTGCGCGGTGGAGGCGCTGAATCTCCCCGAGTGCATGAAGCGGCTGGGCCCCATGGTCCCCGGCATGTCGTTTCCCGACGGCGTGCCGGTTCCGGGGACGAAATTCAGGCTCGACCCGCTGAGCGCCGCTTTCAACATCGGCACGATGATCCGCTGGCTCGATTTCAACGATGCGTTCATCGGCCACCCCTCGGACAATCTGGGCGCGATCCTCGCGGCGGCCGATTACGTCAGCCGCCGACGCCTGGCGAAGGGCGAACCGCCGCTCGCCATGCGCGAAGTCCTCACCGCGCTGATCAAGGCGTACGAAATTCAAGGCGTGTTGCTGCTGGACAACGACTACCCCAGCCTGGGCTTCGATTACGACCCGGTACCCAAGGTCGCCGCCGCAGCGGTGGTCACGCGCATGATGGGCGGCAGCCGCGACGAGATCATCAACGCCATCTCCAATGCGTGGGCCGACGGCGTATGCATCCGGGTCTACCGCCAGGGCAACAATACCGGGCCGCGGAAAAACTGGGCCGCGGGCGATTCCGCCAGCCGCGCAGTGCGCCTGGCCATGATGGCGCTCAACGGCGAGATGGGCTATCCCTCGGCGCTGACCGCGAAAACCCACGGTTTCTACGATGCGTTGTTCAAGGGGCAGCCGTTCGTTTTCCGGCGGCCTTACGGGCATCACGTCGTGGAAAACGTCACCTTCAAATTCGTGCCCGCGGGCCATCACGGGCAAAGCGCGGTGGAATGCGCGTTCAGGCTGCACCCGCTGGTCAAGGACCGCATCGAGGACATCGAGAGCATCGCCATGCGCACGCAGAAGCCATTGCTGCGCATCATGAACAAGCAGGGTCCGCTCAACAACCCCTCCGACCGGGATCACTGCGCCCAGTACGTCGTGGCCGTGGGATTGATACACGGCCGGCTGGAAGCGGACTATTTCGAAGATGCGTTTGCGGCCGACCCGCGCATCGACCGCTTGCGCGACAAGATGACGGTGGCGGAAGACCCGCGCTACACCCGCGACTACCTTGATCCGCAGAAGCGCTCCCGGGCCAACGCGATCGATATCCGCCTCAAGGACGGCACCCTGCATAAAGCCGAGGTGGAGTATCCCGTCGGCCACCCTCGCCGGCGCGCCGAATGGATGCCGATGCAGGAACAAAAGTTCAGCAGGCAGCTGGCCGGCCGCTATGCGCCGGCGCAGCAGGCGGCGATCCGCGGCCTGTGCGGGGATCAGGCCCGGCTCGAGGCGACTCCGGTCAACGTGTTCATGGACACGTTCGCCATTTAAGAGAACCCGGGAGACCGTCAGATCGGGAGGTCGGGAGGTCGGGAGAGTGGCCTACCTCGCCCTTCCCACTTTCGCCTTTCGACTTTCGACTTCATAAAAAAGGGGGAGCCTGGCGATGATTTCCTTGAGGCAAGCAGCACTCGTCGCCGGTGCCGTCCTTGTGTCTGCCTGCACATTGGCGTTGGCGCAGCCGAACGCGGGGGCGAATCGCCCGCCTTCTGCGCCGGATACCGAGGAACAGCGCATTGCGGATCTCGTGCTCGCGAGCCGCATCCTGTTTAACGAGGGCGTGCTCGACAGCTTCGGGCACGTATCGGTCCGTTCGCTGAAAGACCCGACGCACTTTTTCATGCCGCGGGCCATGCCGCCGGCGCTGGTCACCGCGAAAGACATCGTCGAGCTCAATCTTGAATCCGTTCCGATCGATCCCAATGCGCCGCGCACGAATGGCGAACGATTCATCCACAGTGAAATCTACAAGGCGCGCCCCGACGTTCAGGCCATCGCGCACACCCATTCTCCGACGGTCGTGCCGTTCAGCCTCACGCCGAACAGGCCGTTGCGCCCGGTGATTCATACGGCTGGATTTCTTCCCGAGAAGGTTTCAGTCTTCGATCTTCGGAGCGTCTCCAGGAATGATCCCAGCCAGCGCGGAAAACTGCTGGTCAGCAATTCGATACTGGGCGCCGCCTTGGCGAAAACGCTCGGCCAGGACACTGTCGTGCTCATCCGCGGCCACGGAAACGTCGTGGTCGGCGAGACCCTGCCCTGGACGGTGCTGCGAGCCGTCTACACGCAAATCAATGCCAGGACTTTGCTCGACGCCCTCACGATTGATAAGGACGTCGTTTATCTCAATGACGACGAGATCAAGTACCACGTAAACGAGCTCGCCCCCGACCGGCCCTGGGAAAACTTCAAGGCCCGCCTGCCGAAGACGCCGTGACCGCTCCTCTGCGTGACGAGTGACGGGTGACGAGAGACAAAAGACGGGTCATCCCTCATCCTTCATCCTTCATCCCTCATCCCTCATCCCTTCCGGTCTCCCGGTCTTTCTACCTCCCGACCTCCGGTCCTTTAGGAATCCGCAATGAGATTGACTCGTCACCTCCCACCGGAGCGCAGCGCATGCTTTCATCGTTCGTGAACCGCCGATTTTGGCTCCCCGTTCTATACGCGTGCTGTCTGACGGCGCAGGTGTGCGCGGCGCAGGCCGGCGATGCACCCTACCCCAACCGGCCGATCCGCTTCATCGTGCCGCAGCCGCCGGCCGGCACGGCCGACATCCTCGCGCGCATCATCGGCCAGAAACTGGCGGAATCGCTGGCGCAGCCGGTGGTGATCGACAACCGGCCCGGCGCGAGCGGCACGGTCGGCTCGGACCTGGTCGCGAAGGCGCGCCCTGACGGTTACACCATCCTGATGACGCTGACCTCCCACACGACGACGCCGAGCCTGTACGCGAAGCTCCCCTACGACCCGATCAAGGATTTCGCAGCGCTCTCCATGGTGACGTCGGCGCCGCTGGTCCTGCTCCTCAATCCAGCGGTGCCCGCACGCGGCGTCAAGGATTTGATCGCGCTCGCGAAGGCGAAGCCCGGCCAGCTCAACTTCACCTCCGCCGCCATCGGCAGCGGCGGTCATCTCGCGGGCGAGCTGCTGAAATCGATGGGCGGATTCACGGCGACCTACATCAATTATCGCGGCACGGGTCCGGCGATCGTTGCCTTGCTCGCCAACGAAGTCCAGTACATGTTCGCGGGGCTGCTGCCTGCACAAGTGCAAATCAAGGCCGGCAAGCTCCGCGCCGTCGCCGTAACGAGCGCCAGGCGCAGCTCGCTCATCGCAGACCTGCCGACCGTCGCCGAGTCGGGCCTGCCCGGGTTCGAGGTGATCGGCTGGTACGGGATCCTCGCGCCGGCGCGCACGCCCGCGCCTGTCGTCCAGCGCCTGAATGCGGAAATCATCAAGGTCCTGGGATTGCCCGACGTCCGCGAACAGATCGCCGGTCAGGGTGCCGAGGTCGTCGGCGACACGCCGGCGCAGTTCGCAGCATTCCTCAAGGCCGACATCGCGCGCTGGGCGCCGGTCATCAAGACTTCCGGCGCGCGGGCGGAATGAGCAACCACGTCACCCGTCACCCATCACTCGTCACCCCTAGGAAGTTTCGACGATGATCGCCGATGCACAGGTCCACATCTGGCTCGCGGACTCGCCCGAGCGGCCGTGGCCGCCGGTCACGCACCCGACCCAGAGCCGGGCGCACAAGCCGGAACCCATCACCATGGAAATCATGCTGCGCGAGATGGACGCCGCGGGCGTCGAGCGCGCCGTGATCGCGCCGCCGGTATGGGAAGGCGTGCGCAACGACTACGCGCTGGCCGCGGCGCAAAAGTATCCCAACCGCTTCGCCGTGATGGGCCGCCTGAATCTCAACGATCCCGAGTCGCGCAAGCGGGTTGCCGGCTGGCGCCAGCAGCCCGGCATGCTCGGTTTCCGTTACGCCTTCCACCGCCCGCTCATCCGCCCGCTCTTCGTCGAGGGCCGCGTGGATTGGCTCTTCGCCGAGTCGGAGAAGGCCGGGTGCCCGATCATGATGTTCGCGCACCAGACCGACCTGCACCACGTGCGGCGAATCGCCGAACGCCACCCGGCGCTGAAGCTCGTCGTGGATCACTTCGCGCTCACCCACGGCAAGGACGAAGAGGCCTTCCGCGATTTCGACCGGCTGATCGAGCTCGCCGCCTGTCCCAACGTCGCAGTGAAGGCGAGCTGCCTGCCGCTGTACACGACGGATGCCTACCCGTACCTCTCGCTTCACTCCTACATCCGCCGCGCGTACGACGCGTTCGGTCCCAAGCGCCTGTTCTGGGGCAGCGACTTGTCGCGGCTGCCGTGCACCTACCGCCAGTGCGTCACCATGTTCACCGAAGAAATGCCCTGGCTCCCAGCCGGGGATCTCGACTGGATCATGGGACGCGGCCTGTGCGAGTGGATCGGGTGGGAGAACAAGGAGGAAGGCGGAAGGAGGAAGTAGGAAGTGAAACCCGTTAAGTAGGATTCTTTCCCCTTTCCCCTACCTTCCGCCTTCAGGGCGTCCCGCCCCCGTACAAATGGGCGTAGGCGCATTTGTCGCAACCGGCGTTGCAGGTATGTATATAAATATGCATAATACGTAGAATGAAGGTCGTTTGGGACGAAGCCAAGCGCCGCGCCAATCTGCGCAAGCACGGCTTCGATTTCGCCGACGCGCAACAGGTCCTCGCCGGTATCACCTATACGATCGAAGATCGACGGTTCGAGTATGGCGAGCGCCGCTTCATTACACTGGGCATGCTCCACGACACCGTGGTGGTAGTGGCGCATACCGAAACGCCGGCGAGGCTCCGCATCATCTCGATGCGAAAAGGGACGCGAAATGAGCAAATCCTCTACTTCCAGAACATCTAGTCGAGCGGCAGTCTCCAAAACGGACTGGCCGCGCATCAAGGCGATGCGCGACGGGGACATCGACTTGTCCGACCTTCCGGAAATCACCGCCGAGAAAGCGGCGCACGGCGTCGTGCGCGTCGCCGGCAAAGTCGTGCCGCGGGGCAAGACCCGCCTCACCATGTACCTCGATGCCGCGATCGTGGAATTTTTCAAGGCGCGGGCCGGGGCGCGCGGCTATCAAACGCTGATCAACGAAGCGCTGAAGCAAGCGATCGAGAACGAAAGCCTGGAGAACACGCTACGCCGCGTCATTCGCGAGGAAGCCGCGACGTACAAGGTCGGCGGCAAAGGAAAATAGTTCGGGCGCCGCCGAGAACCTGCGAGATCGGAAAATCGTGAGAGAGGCTTTCCCCACTTCCGACCTCCCGACCTCTCGCTCTCCCGGTCGTTCGGCCTTTCGCCTTCCGCCTTGTCCTGTATAGTCGCCTCGAGCGACTAACCGAGGAGAATTCTGCAATGGCAGTCCCCGATATCACCGGCCCATTGGCGCGCTACATGGTGGAGGCGCGCAGCCGTACGCTGCCGCCGCAGGTGGCGAAGGAAGGCAAGCATCGCATCCTGGACTCGCTGGCGGCGATCGTGTCGGGCGCGCATATGAAACCCGGCGAGATGGCGATCAAGTTCGCGCGTACGCAGGGCGGGACCGCGGAAGCGTCGGTCCTCACCACCGACATCCGGACCACGGCGATCAACGCCGCACTGGTCAACGGCATGTTCGGCCACGCCGACGAGACCGACGATTTCGAGCCGGTGACGAAGGCCCATCCCGGCTGTTCCGTCGTGCCGGCGGCGCTGGCGATGGCCGAGCGCGAGGGCCGGTCGGGAACGGAGCTGCTCAACGGCGTCGCGCTGGGCTACGACCTCTGCTGCCGCCTGCTGCTGGCGCTCGGCCCCGATCTCGTGCGCGGCAATCATCGCAGCGCCGAGGGCACCGGTTCCACTTTCGGCGCCGTGGGCGGCGCGGCGTCATTGGCGCGGCTGGATGAGAAAGGCATGCGCTACGCGCTGTCGTATGCCGCCCAGCAGGTTTCGGGCGTGTGGAGCTGGGTGCGCGATGCCGAGCACGTCGAAAAAGCCTTCGACTTCTCCGGCATGGGCGCGCGCAACGGCGTCACCGCGGCCGTGATGGCGCAGATGGGCTTCAGCGGCGTGTGGGACGTGCTGGATGGCGAGCACAACGTGCTCATCGCCCTGTCGAACGCGCCAAAGCCGGAGGAAATGACCGCGGGCCTGGGCAGCCGCTTTTTCATTACCGAGACCGCGATCAAGCCCTACTCCGTCGGCTATCCGATCCAGTCCCCGCTCGATGCGTTCCTGCGGCTCCACCGCGAGCACAAGCTCACCCCCGACAACGTCGAGCGCATCGTCGTGAAGGTGCCGGAGGACGGTGCCCGCATCGTCAACGACCGCTCCATGCCCGACGTGAACTGCCAGCACATCATCGCGCTCGCCCTCCTGGAAGGCGCCGTTTCATTCCACGACAGCCACTCCTACGAGCGGATGAAGGACCCGAAGGTGCTCGCCGTCAAGGCGCGCGTCGAGCTCGTCGCCGACAAGAGCCTGATGGATCCCGAAGCGCCGCGCAGCGGCCGGGTGGAAGTGAAGCTCAAGGACGGCCGCACCGTCAGCCACTTTACGCGCCACGCGCCGGGCACGAAGGAAAGTCCGCTGACCACGGAGGAAGTGAACGCCAAGGCACGTTCGCTGATGGCACCGGTGCTGGGCGCAAGCCCGACGGAAGAAATCATCCGGCGGGTCAATGCGCTGGAAGCAGTCAAGGATGTGCGGGAACTGCGGCCGTTTTTGACTGGGGCAAAGACCTGAACGACCGCCCAGGAACGGCGTGAATGGTGAATGGTAAATAGTGAATGGACTCCCGCACTGCGGATAGCGCCTTCCGCCTTGCTCCGCTAGACTCGTCACTCGTCACTCGTCACCCGTTTAAAGAGGAAAGCGCATGGATAAGGATCCTGGTCTGAAGAAAATGGCATTCCCGTTCGTCCGCGTGGCGCCCCGCCCGGGCAAGCCGCGAGAAACGGGGCTTACGATCGTCGCCGACCGCGGCATGGCGATGAACCGGGTGGCGGACCTGATCGAGGCCGGTGGCCCGTACATCGATTTCGTGAAGATCGCCATCGGCGCATTCCGCCTGCAGCCGGAGGAGTTTCTCAAGCGCAAGATCGCCGCGCTGCGCAAGGCCAACATCCGCACGTTCTTCGCCGGGGATGTCACCGAGACCGCGTTTCAGCAGGGCGTCTCCAGCCAGTTCTACGCCACCGTCAAGAGGCTCGGCGCGGATGCCGTGGAAGTCTCGAACGCGCAGGTCGCGATGTCGCTGCACGACAAGTGCGAGCTGATCCGCATGGCGACCGACGCCGGCCTGAAGGTGGTCGCGGAAGCGGGACAGAAGGGCATCGAGGACTGGACCTCCAGCCAGAGCTACGTGTTCGCGCAGGTGGACGCCTACCGCAAGGCCGGCGCCTGGAAAGTGCTGGTGCAGGGCGAAGGCACCAGCGAAGGGGTGACCGAATTCAAGGGCGACTTCGTGCTCAACCTGGTGGGCCGCTTCAATGCGCAGGACTTCATTTTCCAGGCGAAGGACGGCACGACGCAGGCGTGGTACGTCAACACGCTCGGCAACCAGGTGAATCTCGACGTCGACGACCACCAGGTGATCGACCTGGAACTCATGCGGCGCGGGTTGCGCAAGCGCGGTGTGTTCGGGCTGATCGGAAGCCTGTAATCCAGCGCGTCCCGCTCGCTCGCGCAGAGGTTGAGGCATGAACCAGCAAGGACTTCCCCTGCTCGCTTCGGCGCTGGTCGCGGCCTGTCTCCTGTCCGCGCCGGCGCACGGCCAGTCGTGGCGGCCGGACAAGCCGGTCGAGATCATCGCCGCGTCGGGACCCGGCGGCAATACCGACAAGCTCGCCCGTACCATTCAGAAAATCATCCAGGAAGAGAAGCTCGTGCCCACGCCGGTGAACGTGGTGAACAAAACCGGCGGCAACCAGACCATCGCGCGCGTCTATCTCAATCAGCACCCGGGAGACGGCCATTTCCTGGAGCTCAGCAACCCGACGCTGATGGCGAATCACGTGATGGGCATCACCGAGCAGCATCACGGTGATTTCACGCCGATCGCCGTGATCCTGGACGAATACACCGTGTTCAGCGTGCGCGCGGACGCCCCGTTCAAGTCAGGCGCCGAGCTCATGCGGCGCCTCGCGCAGCAGCCGGACAGCCTGAGCGTCGGCCTCACCACGCGTGGCGGCGCGAATCACGTCGCGCTCGCGCTGGCTGCCAAGGCGGCCGGGGTCGACATGAAGCGGATGAAAATCGTCTCGTTCAAGTCCAACGCCGAGTCGATGACCGCGCTGCTCGGCGGCCACATCGATCTCGTCGCCTCGTCCGCATCGCCGGCGCTGCCGCACTTCCAGCAGGGCCGCACGAGAATCCTCGCGATTTCGGCCCCCACGCGCATGACCGGCGTGCTCGCGGACGTTCCGACCTGGGCGGAACAGAAGATCAGCGCGGTCAATTCGAACTGGCGCGCCTTCATCGGGCCGAAGGGCATGCCGCCCGCGCAGATCGCTTTCTGGGAAGAAGTCTCCTCGCGGCTGTCGAAGAGCGACGCCTGGAAAAAGGAACTCGCGGAGAACTTCTGGGAAGGCCATCTCCTCACCGGCAACGCGCTGCGCGATTTCTTCGCCGCGGAATACAAGGAGCACAAAGAGATACTGGGGGAGATAGGGCTCACTAAATAACACCCGGGAGATCGAGAGAAACTGCCTCTCGGGAGATCGGGAGATCGCGAGATCGGAAAACTGAACTAACGGGAAGTCGTGAAATCGGGAGATTGTAAGAAGAATTTCTGCTTTCCCGGTCTTTCGATCTCCCGATCTCCCGACCTCCCGACCTCCCGTCCTATTTGTCCTGCTGAATAACGCACCTGGCCCTGACCGGCAGAACAAAAACCAGAATGAAGGAAGGACAATGAACCGGTTCTCAACTCCGCCCCGCGGGAGTCGTCACTTGTCACCCGTCACTCGTCACTTGCCGATGGCAATCGGCGCCGCCCTCGCGCTGTCGCTGCTCGCGCCCGCCGCCGCGGCGCAAGAGTATCCGACCAAGCCGATCCGATTGATCGTCGCGTCCTCGCCCGGCGGGCCGAACGACCTCATCGCCCGGATCGTGGCCCCGCCCTGGGGCGACGTCCTGGGTCGAGCCATCGTGGTCGACAATCGTGCCGGCGCCGCAGGGATGATCGGAACCGAGATGGCGGCCCGGGCGGCGCCGGACGGCTACACATTGCTGCTTGGATTTCCCGGTCCGCTGATCATCGGTCCGCAACTCAGCGATACGCCGAGCTACGATGCGCTCAAGGATTTCACCCCGGTCTCGCTGGCCGTGTCGGCCCCCTTCGTGCTGCTGGTGAATCCGAACGTGCCGGCGCGATCGATGAAGGAGCTGGTCGCGCTGGCCAAGGCGCGGCCGGGGAAACTCAACTACGCATCCGGCGGCACGGGGATCAGCAGTCACATGGTGATGGAGCTGTTCAAGCTCGTCGCCGCAATCGACCTGGTGCACGTGCCGTACAAGGGAGCCGGCCCGGGCATGACCGCCCTGCTGGCGGCCGAGGTCGACGCGATGTTCGCTGCGATACCGGCGGCGCTTCCGCATCTCAAGTCGGACCGGCTGCGTGCCCTGGCGGTAGGCGGCGGGCAGCGTTCTCCGCTGCTGTCCGGGATACCCACCATCACGGAAAGCGGGTTTCAGTTCGATGCGACGAGCTGGTATGGCGTACTGGCGCCGCTGAACACGCCGCCTGCCATCGTCACCCGACTGCACGCGACACTTGCGCGAACCTTGAATGCCCAGTCCATGCGCGCACAACTGACTGAGATCGCCTTCGAGATCAATGCATCGACCCCCGAGGCCTTCGCGAGCCACTTGCGCGCGGAGATCGCGACCTGGAGCAAGGTCATTGCCGCCTCGGGCTTGCGCAGCAGCAAATAGATCCGGCACTCTTTCCCGCATTCATGACATTGAACAAGCGCTACCAGGTTGTCGTCGTGGGCGGGGGCCCGGTGGGCGTCGCGCTCGCCGTGGACCTCGGGCTGAGAGGCGTGTCGTGCGCGCTGGTGGAGACCCGCACCGGGATGCAGCGGATCCCCAAGGGACAAAACCTGACCCAGCGCACGCTGGAGCATTTCTATTTCTGGGGCGTCGTCGACGAAATACGCGCCGCGCGCATCATGCCCCCCGGTCATGCGATCGGCGAGCTCACCGCCTACGGCAGCCTGATGAGCGAATACTGGCACGCGCCGTCGGGACGCGAAGTCGTGCGTCCCTATTACTTCCAGGACAATGAACGGCTGCCGCAGTATTGCGTGGAAGAAGTGCTGCGCAGGAAGCTGGCCGCCCTCGGGAACGTGGATGCCCGCTTCGGATGGACGGCAAAGACCGTCGACCAGAACGATGCGGGCGTGCGCGTATCGATCGCCGAGGAAGCGGGATCGGGCCGCGAGGTCCTGGAAGCGGACTATCTCGTGGGCTGCGACGGCGGTCATTCCCTCGTCCGCAGCCAGGCCGGCATCGAGCGCGGCGGAACCGATTTCGGGCAGCTGATGGTGCTGGCGATGTTCCGCTCGCGCGAGTTCCACGAGGGCCTCAAGCGCTTTCCCGACCGCTCCACCTATCGCGTGATGCGCCCGGAACTGAAGGGTTACTGGCAGTTCTTCGGGCGGATCGATGTCGGCGAGGGATTTTTTTTCCACGCGCCGGTGCCGGGGAACCCGGCGCCGAACCTGGCCACCGAGGGCTTCGACTTTCACGGCATGATGCAGGAGGCCGCCGGGTTCAAGTTCGCCTGCGAGCTCGATCACGTCGGATTCTGGGATATGCGGGTCGCCGTCGCGGAGGACTACCAGGTGGGCCGTGTCTTCATCGCGGGGGACGCGGCGCACAGCCACCCGCCCTACGGCGGCTTCGGCCTCAACAACGGCCTGGAAGACGTGGCCAATCTCGGGTGGAAACTGGCGGCCACGCTGCAGGGGTGGGGAAGCGAAGCGCTGCTGAAGTCGTATAGCGAAGAGCGGCGCCCGATCTTCAAGGAGACCGCCGAGGACTTCATCGCTGCGCGCATCGCCAAGGACCGGGATTTCCTCGCGCGCTACGATCCGCGGCGCGACCGGGAGGAATTCGAGCGGGCGTGGAAGCTGCAGACGGAGGGCGCGACGCGCGTGCAGACCTATGAGCCGAACTACGAGGGTTCCGCTGTCGTGGCCGGCTCTCCCCTGGGCAAATGCAGTGCCCACGGCACGCACGCGTTCAAGGCCAGGGCCGGTCACCACCTCACGCCGCAGCCGCTGTCCACCGGCCGGAATGTTTTCGAAGCGCTCGGCACCGGCTACGCGTTATTGGCTTTCGACACGGATGACGGCACCGTTCAGAGCTTCCAGCGGGAGGCCCAGTCGCTCGGCGTGCCGCTCGAAGTTATCCGCGATACCTGCCAGGGAGAGCGGCAGCGCTACGAGTCGCGCCTCATCCTGGTTCGTCCGGACCAATATGTCGTCTGGACTGGCGACACGCGGCCCGATGACGTTCGCGCGCTGATGAGCAAGGTGGCCGGACGAGGTAAGTGACGAGTGACGAGCTGAAAGAACGTCGCAGTTATAGCGTCTCAGGTACTACGTCGCAGATACTGCGTCCCAGATACCACGCCTCACCTGCGACGCTTTATCTGAGACGCTTCATCTGAGACGCTTTTCAGCTCTCGCAACTTACCGACCTCCCGGTCGTTCGGCCTTCCACCTTCCTCCTTCCCCCTTAAAGAGCTTCGCCCCTTCGTCAACGGCCGCTCCTTCATGCCCGTTATCGGGAAAGATGAACTGCGGGAGGGAAAATGGCTGCGCGTACCAGGGCGCTTATCACGGCGTCGCGGATCGAGGAATCGATCCTGCTGCTGCACGGTCAGAAAGTGTTGCTGGATTCCACGTTGGCCGTTCTATACGGCGTGCAGACCAAGGTCCTTATGCAAGCCGTCCAGCGGAATCGATCCCGGTTTCCGCCAGATTTCATGTTTCCGTTAAGTAATCAGGAGGTTGCAAACTTGAAGTCACAGTTTGTGACTTCAAGTTGGGGCGGGCGTCGAAAGTTGCCGCATGCATTCACGGAGCAAGGCGTTGCGATGCTCTCGAGCGTTTTGAACAGCCCACAAGCGATCCGGGTCAACATCGAGATCATGCGTGCCTTCATGCGGCTGCGGAAAATGATCTCCACCAACAAGGAGCTTGCAGCAAAACTGAACGAACTGGAGAGGAAAGTCGCAACGCACGACCAGGCGATAGCCGGCTTGTTCACTGCCATTCGTGAACTCGCCACTCCTATCCCAGCGAAACCGAAACGCCGGATCGGTTTTGTCACTGACGACTGAAGATGGCTGGAACGGTGTGACGGGTGACGAGCTGAAAGAACGTCGCAGTTGTAGCGTCTCAGGTACTACGTCGCAGATACTGCGTCCCAGATACCACGCCTCACCTGCGACGCTTCATCTGAGACGCTTTTCAGCTCTCCCGATCTCCTCCTTAGGGCGCCTCGCGCCCGCGGTGGCTCCCGCCACCATTCGGCGCGACTTTCTAGGAAAAACCGTGGTCCCCAGTTTTTGGGCGACTACAGCTTGTGGAACACCGCCGGCACGACAAAAGGCTTGGGCGGGTTGGTCATTTTCGGAAGCCTGCCGAACACGATCGCTGCGAGCATGTCGAAGGTTTGCCGATAGGCCGCCAGGGTGTGCGGGCCATACAGCGTCGATGCGCCCTCGTAGTGCTGCGCGCCATATTCCTCCTCGGTGGCGACATAGCCCGAATAGCCGTTGCTGTAATTCGACACGGCGACATGGGTAAGCGTGCCTCCGGACGCAGCTAGCAAATCGCCCTTGAGGCGGAGGCCAGCCGTCGAAGTGAACTCGGCAGGGACCCCGGCGATGGCGACCGACCCGATGCGGAGCAGGTGCAGCGGTAGTACATGTGGCACCAGCGGACAAGGAAACAGCTGTGCAGCGCCGCCGGAGGTCGGCGTGAAGCTCAGGCACCACATCCCGACGTTGAACATGATCGGCTTCTCTGCGTGTCCGGCTATGCATTCGGCAGTCAGGTTCGCGGCCGGCGGCGGCACCCAGGTCCAGGTCCCCTCATCCGACCGGGGCGGACAGTTCGTCACTTCTCCCGGGAACATCAACGCGGCGACCTGGGACGCGACACACGAGCGCGCGTGAGGTAATACAAACAGCGTAATCGCCTTCAATACCTCCGGGACCAGGACCGCAGAGATCGGCGCCTGGGTCAGGATCGCTCCCGCAATCGCTGCGACAGTTACCGGGGCCCTCAGCGCCAAGGCCACCAGGATGGGCACGGCCTCAATAGCGCCCACAACCATCTCGACATGCGTCATGCCTTCGATAATGCCCGCATCGATGTCGAGCGTTCCCAGGGAGAACGGGAGATCGACCGTGGCATAGGCGATGCTGTCCTCCGAGCTGCCGGCGCCGAAGGAGACGCCTAGTGCCGCGGGCCAGGTTCGCGCGCCCGGCTTGGCGCGGATAGCGACATTCGACATGTCCTGGAAGAAATGCGCGGTCGTGATCGGCCCGGTTATTTCCTGCGTGGCGGCCTCGTAGAGGTCGAGCGCATGTTGGAACTGGCGCTCGCCGAGCGCCTCCATGCGCCGCACATCCTGCGCGCCAGCCGTAGAACTCCGTATCAGCGGCGGGAAGCTGGCCGCAGGAGTCGCGGCTCCGCCCAGCGGCTTGGTCACGATCTTGTTGCCTTGCCTATCGAGGGTCACGTTTCCGGAGACATCACCCGCGCTGCCGTTGCCGAAAGCGGCGACAAAATGAGGGGCTGCCTCATTTTCCGTCCTGTCTTTCTCGAACAGGAATCCTGCCCGGCCCTTGCTGTCGCCCGAGACATCGGCGTTGAACATGCCGAGGCTGGTCGGATGGATCGCGTACCAGTTGAGCGCGCCGATCGGCCGCGTCGTGCCGCGATTGTCGACATCGGCGACAAATTTCAGCAGCAGCATCTCGCGGTCGGTCCACAGCTCGGGCTTGTTGCGGTCAAAACCGACATTGCGCTCGAGGGCCTCGAAGGAGCGGTTCGCGCCGCAATCGGCAAGGTCGGCGGCATTGGCGAAGATGCGACCGGGCACTTTCGTCACGTTGGCGGTGGTAATTGCCGTGACGATGCCGCTCACGATGGTGTCGAAAACCTGCTGGTCGAAGCCCTGGGGGGTGAGGTTGTAGAGGAAGTACTCGGAATAGCCGCCGGCCCCGGCGTGGGTATGGGTGCCGGCGATCAGCACCGTTTCCTCGCTGAACTGCGGCGGGTGGTACATATCGTTGAGCCGCTTCACGACCTCGCGTTTCACCGCGAGGGTGCAGGTCCAGATGTCGACCACGACGATGGCGACGCGGACGCGATTGGCAGCCGCGCGGTTCTCCTCGATCACGAAGGCGCGCGCGAACTGGGGAATCTCGATGAGATCGCTACCGGAATGGACGCGGCCCGACGTCTTCTGCCCCTTCCAGGCAAAGCCCGCCATGCCGAGCCCGGGCCGCCGGTCGGTCACGTCCGCCTTCGCCGCGCCGATTCGGTAATCGCTGTACCCGCTCTTGAGCGCCACGACGGCTTCAATCGGCGCCGTGGTGCAACCATTCGCGTTGCTGGCACGCAAGACATATTCCGCTTCCCACCGGCGGGTGCACGGGACGGCAAGCGTACTCCGGCCCTCAAGCGGCAGGGTACCGGTGATTGGCGGGAGCTCGTGCGGATTCTCCGATCCGGCGATCGGCCGCGCCACGATCTCGATCCGGTCGGCATTGCCCACCGACCATTGCAGCGTTACCGTGCCGCGCGGATGCACGGACCCGCTTTCCACCACGCGGAACCCTTTGATGAATGGCGGGCCGGCATCGAGATGATTGAGGTTGTCTGTCTGGCAGTCCGCGCACGGCAGGGTGCCGTGGCGCCCCGCTTCGGCCTTGATCGCGACATCGACAACGACCTGGCCGATCATCGTCCCTTGGGGCCCAAACTGATCGGTCAGGATGCTCTGCAGCATGCCCGCGGCGGTTGCGAGGCTGCCCCCGGTGCAGGGGCCCGTCGCTTCCAACGGTGGCGGAACGCTGAAAAAGCCAATGCACCCGGTGGTGACGTCCGCCGGCAGCGTCACGGGGATCGTCCCCTGGCCCGCCCAACGCGCCTGGTCGAAGAAGTCCGGGACGATTGAACGGAGGCTGACGCGCACGCACCCTCCGAGCGTAGGCAGGCTGATCATGATGTCGGCAATGCTTGCCGCGGACGGTGGCGCCGCACCGAAATCCGCGTAGCGGATCTGGATCACCTGCCCACCGCAGGCCCGGTTGGGCACGAGGCCCGTCACACGACCGAACGACTTGACCTGCCCGACCCAGTTGCGCTCCTGCTGGGCGACATAGCCGCATTCCGCGAAAGTGCGGATCACCTCGCGCAACGACCCTTCGCGGACCAGCTTGCTGATATCGGGCAGGTTGCCCAAGTCGAAGGGAGTGACCCAGGGAAACTTGGGATCGATTATCGGCTTGCGGATGGCCAACGCTGACTTGTCCGCACCGAAGGCGGCATGGAGGATCGCTTCGGCCGCCAGCTTCGGCGGCTTGCCCCGGCCGGCGAGCAAGGCCTTGGATCCCAACGCGATAACCTGCAACCCCGCCGCCATCGCCAGCGACGCTCCCTTCTTGCCCATGTCGGCCAGGTCGAGGAGCGGCGCTTTCTCGTGTTCGAGCAGCTCTTGCGGCAGCCGCATCATCCAGTCCATCGCGCTACCGGCAGCGGCAGCGCCCCTCCCGACGAACAATCCTGGCTCGGTTGGGGAACGAAGCGTTTGCCCAAAACCCGATACGTCCCGAAGGCTGGCCTTCCCTCGAGGACCGGACAAAAACAGCTTTTGTGCCTTCAGGAACTCCGCAAGGGCAGGTTTGAGTTCGGCCGGCAGGACGTCAGGGGGCATCGTCAAATGCTCCTTGGTTATAACTAGAATCGATACGCGGAGTTCGAGTACTGGCGCAGGTTGGCTAAGGATTGCAACCAGCAAGCCATGGTCTGCTGCGACACACCTTGTCAGAAATGACCGGAACAGGTTTTGAACCAGTTGCTCTGGCAACGAAGCGCAACTCAATTACGTTGTTATCGGTCAGATCGCGGACGGACACTGACGAGGTTCCGGGGCCGGTCCGGCTCACAGAGGCCGATGTCTCACCGCGATCCCACAGGAAAGAAAACGGCCCTGCCCCTATTATTGATGTCTGGAGCGTAAACGTCTGGTTCGCGCTCACAACTCCAGAGGGACCCGTTATGCGGGCGCTCCTGATGCCGCCCGTCGCGGCATAGGCGTCTACCACCCCGACGCCAAGAGGACCGGATCGCCACGCGGTTGCTTGCAGACGATCACGCACCTCATCGCGTGTCATCGTTGGATTCTGTGACCACACGAGGGCGGCAATTCCAGAAACCAGCGCGCTGGCGCCGGACGAGCCGCCCAGGGTAATCACCGAGCCAAGCGTATCGCCGGTAGTCTCGAAATCTTCCAGCACTGCGGCGAGATCCACTTGCGGCCCGGTACATACCTCCGTTGCCAGTGATCCATCACGATTTACGCCAGTGACCGCGAGCACCTCGGGCAACCGCGCAGGAAAAGAGACCGGTGCCCAAAATGGGCAGAGAAGCGTCCCGGCTGCACCGACAAAAAGCACCCCGGGACGGTCGATTCGGTTGTGCTGCAATGCAATTTCGTCCGCGAGAAAAAAGGAAGTAAACGTGCCGCCAAAAGCCATCTCAATGATACGAGCACCCGCGTTTCGGACGGCTCGTATTCCGAGTAGATGACTTATATCCGTGACAGGATCATCACTCCAGACTCCATCGGCAACTTTTACTGCATGCAGATTCGAGCCAAATGCAACGCCAACGATGTTGGCCCCATCGCGTGGCGCCGCGATCGCCCCGGCGATGCGAGTACCATGGTTGCATTCATCAAATGCCGATGCAGGCATGGCATCGAGGCATTGCTGAGTCGTACAGGTACCGTAACGTATCGAGCGTCCACCGCTGATCACGGAAGAAAAGCGCTCGGGCCAGAATTCCTGTTGTGCACGATAGAGACCGGTGTCGACGACGCCGATGTTGACACCGTGGCCGCTCACGTTGCGTTTCCAGGCTCGATCGATCCCATTCAAGGGAAATGCACGCGGAACAATGTCCCCGGAGGTATCAATTACGCTTCCCCAGGTAACCAGGGTTCGTCCACAGCCGACCAGCGGCTGGAGCTCGAGGTTGCCCGGCTCCACATAATCCACGTAAGGAAGGCGCTTGATTGCTTCGAGCGCAGCGCGATCAGTCAGTCGAGCCACGACGACTGGCAAGAGAGGGTCCCGGTAGGTTATGGAATCCACGCCTGCCGTGGCCGCGATTCGCTTGGCATAGGATTCGACTTCGGGACGCGCGATCAACCGTGTCGCTTTCCATACACCACGACGCGCCCCCGGCGTCTTGATGCCAATAATCGCATTACCATCTGAGGCGCGAATCTTGGTCCATAGCGCATCAATGGGTAGACCGGCGAATGTATCTCGTCCCAACTTGCGGGCCGGTACTGCTCCTGGCCTTATACCCAAAGGCGGATCGACATAGTCCGAATCGCGTGGGTCAGGTACGATCACCGGCCCCGGACGCACTACCGGTCCGGGTACGGTAATTGACACTGGGGGACCCAGGGGCTGTGGAGGTTGGGCAAATGCGCAATCCAAATACAGGACCGCAATTGCGAGAAAGACCGCTCGGGTTCTTGCAAGAATCATTGACATTGTGTTCTGTCCCTGACGCAATCAGTGCTTGTCGTTGGCTCGTTCCGCTTTTGATTCGAGCGGAGTCCGGAGCCGGTCCGCATCTATTCTATGCCTGCGACCGGGCAATTGTCGGAAACAAAAGGCAATGGACATTATTTTTACGCGATTGTCAGGACTCAAGAACGAATCAGCGACGCCGATGGTGATGGGTGACGGGAGAAGAGCAAGGAGGAAGTCGGAAGGAGGAAGT
>Ga0137410_10000479_pt1 | contig 28289 bp, 48 predicted proteins | sample CZODoug1_16funga_FD_108878 | JGI IMG/M metagenome (GOLD analysis project Ga0137410, IMG submission 108878) | Vadose zone soil fungal communities from Angelo Coast Range Reserve, California, USA - CZODoug1_16fungal (Illumina Assembly) | ecosystem: Environmental > Terrestrial > Soil > Vadose zone... | reverse complement strand
TTCGTTCATGCGGGCAACAATCTGGGGGAGAAGCCTGCCGACCATCTCGGCCGATGGGACAGCCCCGTCAGCGCCGCCCATCCGGCACAAGGCATCAGCCAGCGCATACATGATCGTCACCATTTCCACCTTGCGATCTTCACCCTTGAAAATGGCATATATCTCATTCAGCTTCTCACGATCACACAAGGCCAGGAACTCTGACGGCGAAAGTTCGACGATGATCGTTGTACTCATGCTGATATCATTTCTCTAGCGAGACGCGGCAGCGGTGGAGAAGTGTTCCCGCGGGCCTGAAGTGGATTTCGGACAGGCATCCGGCACCGATCGTCACCGACGCAATGAAATCCCGAAGCTCTCTGCATCGCCGCGGGAACGCCCGACGTTATGCCCAGATGATTCGCGGCGTCAACCGGTGTTGACCTCGGCGCGATACCATGGCGCTATGCTGGCCATAGGCGCGGCGGGGTATCCTTCCGTCGGGCACCGCGGGGCTCGGTGGCTCCCAGAAAGACATCCTCCGGTCCCTGCCGCGCTTCCGCGAAAGCGGAGTAGGTCCATTTGCTGGACAAGGATGTCGACCCGCGGACTAATCTGGAGAGAAATCATGCGAACTATTCCACTGCCGGAAGGCGGCATCCCAGATGACGGGCAAGAGGGAACCGCGATCATAGACTGGAAAGAATCACCCAGCGACGTATTGGACCTCGTCGACACTCTCCTCAAACCTCACGGCCTTGAGATCGTCCAATACGACACCGACAGCGACTGCTACTGGTTCCGGATCGACCCGCGAATCAATCCCTAGCGTCGTGTCCAATCCTGCACACGCTAGCAGTAGCGGCTGAAAAATATGACCCGCCGCATGTTGACGAACGCATGACGGCGGCGTTACAAAAAGAAACCCCGGCGGGAGGCCGTAGCCTCAACCACCGGGTTTTGGATGCGAATTGCTTTGGCCGGCAGCGCATCCAAGAGATGAGATATGTAAAATATCTCGCCTCGTCAATCCCCTCGGCCAAGAATGAGGGGTTTTCATGTCGCTTGGTCCTAAACGGAACATTCCGGGAGAAGTTCTTCCGGCGCTGATAGCGGTGTTTCCAAAGGCTTTCTTCACATGGAAAGCCAACCCCAAGCCGCTCAAGATCGGCATTCACGTCGATCTCAAAGAACAGCTACCTCTTCTCGGCAAAGAGAAGATCAAACTCACCCTCTACCGATACACCAGCACCATCAGATACCGACGCTGCCTCGTTGAGGACGTCGATCGCGTCGACCTGTCCGGAGAACCATGCGGCAAAGTCACGAAGTTCGCACAGGATCAAGCCCAGGCCAAACTGGCTGAACATTTCGCAAAGTCTAAACCCCAAAAGAAGATCGCTGCCTGAAGTAACGCCGACCCCCGCCAAAGGCCACGGCGGGGCATGAACATCCTTTGAGACCACCATAACCATCCTGGGACAGTTCCCGGGAACGAGGAGACGTGCCCATGTTCCAGACATTTGCCCTCGCGCGCCCACGCAACCTCCTCTTACTTCCTTTCTTGTCTGTGGCTGGTCTAGCAAGAAAGGAAGTAAGGGAAGAAAGAACTAACAAGAGAGACTCTTCATTGGAGAGCAATCTTCCTTTCTTAACAAAGCTTTTAGTAGGGGAATACGCGCGGCCGCAGGCGCATGAGCGCGCGCGCGACACCGGTTTTGGACCAACGGTTGCAAATCGGTGAGGTGGTGCCATGAACGGCGAACTGTGGGATCACCAGGCGAAGGCGTTGGACGCGCTGCGGCAGTCGATAGCGCAGGGGGTGAGGCGGATCGTGATGCAGGCGCCGACGGGTGCCGGGAAGACGCGGGTGGCGGCCGAGATCGTGGAGGGTGCGATCCGCAAGAACAACCGGATGGCGTTCGTGGTGAACGCGATCGGGCTCATCGATCAGACGGTGGAGGCATTCTACGCCGAGGGGATACGGGACATAGGCGTGATCCAGGCCAACCACTCGATGACGGACTGGGCCAAGCCGGTGCAGGTGTGCTCGATCCAGACGTTGAAATCCCGCAACGCATACCCAGAGGCGAAGGTAGTAGTGTTCGACGAGTGCCACTCCCTTCATGACTTCCACAAGCAATGGCTGGCCGACGCTGCGTGGCAGAACGTCCCGTTCATCGGGTTGTCGGCGACGCCGTGGTCCAAGGGTCTCGGCAAGTATTTCGAGTCGCTGCTGGTGATGGCGACGACGCAGGAGCTGATCGACAAGGGGGTGCTGTCGCGGTTCAAGGTATTTTGCACCGGACAGCCGGACCTGAAGGACGTGAAGGTCGTCGCCGGCGAGTACGTCAAGGATCAACTCTCGGACGCCATGTGCGGCGGGACGCTGACGGCGGACATAATCGACACGTGGAAGCGCATGTGGGGGAAGCCGAACACCCTGGTGTTCTGCGTCGATCGCAAGCACGCAGAAACGGTGCACTACAGGTTCCAGGAGGCTGGCGTGCAGTCGGCGTACCAGGACGGGGAGACATGCTCGTCGGATCGGGCAGACATCAAGCGAGGGTTCCACAATGGCACTTACGATGTTGTCTGCAATATTGGCACTCTTACCACTGGTGTGGATTGGGATGTTCGTTGTCTGGTGTTGGCGAGACCGACGAAGTCCGAGATCCTCCTCACGCAGATTATTGGCCGTGCTCTACGAACTGGCACGAACAAGGATCATGCGCTGATCTTGGACCACAGCAATTCCACCATGGAATTAGGGCTGGTCACCGACATCCACCATGACCACCTGGACGACGGGAAACCCAACGGCAAGGCGAAGGACGCCAAGCGCAAGAAGCCGCTGCCGCGGGCATGCACCGAGTGCCAGGCGATCGTGCCGCGGCTCAACAGGACATGCACAGAATGCGGGCACATGCTGCCGCTGGCGTCGGGCGTGGTCGAGAGGAACGGCGTGCTGGTTGAATACGTCCCGGGCGCGGTGCAGAAGACGGGGCAGGCGTTGAGCCGACAATACACGTCGGCCGAGAAGCAGCATTTCTACTCGCAGCTGCTCGGCCACGCGCGCGACAAGGGTATCAAGGAAGGCTGGGCGGCGCACAAGTTCAAGGAACGGTTCGGCGTCTGGCCGAACCACATGACCAAGGTCCCGGCGGAGGTCTCGTTCGAGGTTGCATCGTGGATAAAAAGCCGCAACATCGCATGGGCAAAATCGAAGCAGAATGGGCAACACCTGCAGGCGGCGGAGTGAGGGATATGGCGAAGGTCGTGCCGATACGAGGTGGGGCGAAAGCAATCGGAACGCTTTACAGAAAGGCACGTGGGTCTAACACAGAGACGGCGCGCTATTTGTTGGGGACAGGACGAGCATTGCTTGAGGAAAAAGTATCAATGTCTCGAGGCGAATGGCTTCCATGGATCGCCGATAATGTCGAGACGCTCGGGTTTGAAGATCGGACGGCGCGGAGGTTGTTGCAACTTGCGATTAGCAAAACGGACGCTGGCGTCCATTTTACCGACGAAGAGGCGACTGAGATTGTAAATGCAATCTGGGGTCACGGGGGCAGTCAATTAAACCAACAATCTCTTAGCAATGAACATTATACGCCGGCCAAATACATCGAGGCTGCGCGGACGGTTCTTGGCGGAATCGACCTTGATCCTGCGTCGTGCGAAGAAGCCAACAAGACTGTTAAGGCGACAGAGTTCTTCACCAAAGACGATGACGGGTTGACAAAGGAGTGGGGCGGTCGGGTCTGGCTGAATCCGCCGTATGGCGGTGACGTTGGCAAATTCATTGATAAGCTGGTGAGTGAGATGAAGGCTGGCAATGTTGACGCCGCAGTTATTCTCGTCAACGCTCACTGCACCGATACAATCTGGTTCCAGCCATTGTGGGAAGGGTGTTTATGCTTCACGAATCACCGCATCAATTTCACAGGTGACGATGAGAGAAGCGGTTCAACGCATGGCAGCGTATTCATCTATTTTGGGCCGGATGAGTCCGCGTTTGTGAAAGTTTTCACGCAGTTCGGTCCAGTAGTGGCGAGGATAGAGGAATGACGATTAGGGATTTGGAAAAGCATGCTGCGTCAAGGTGGGATTTTGCTCGTCTGGATGCGTGTCTAACCGAAGGTCGACAATTTTCAGATCAGGATGCAATTACTGCACACGAAAAAAGCAGGCGAGTGCTTTTGGTGGAGTTCAAGGGTCCTGACGTCGCTCAGCTTCCGAATGGTCAGTTCAGGACATTCAGGCAGCTTGCCAAGCCGGGAACAAGGTTCACATCATTGATTTTGCGTGGTGAGATCAACGATCCTAAGCATATGTCCGTGTTTCATCCTGGTCAAATATTTCTTGGTTCATGGGAGCCGTGCGAATGGTCCGATGTTGAAGCATTTATTCGTAAATGGGATCGCAGTGTGACACAGGTTACATTGGAGGAATGTCTAATGGCTACCATCCATGAAATATGGGGTGAGCTATCGCCAGAAGCACAGCGACAGTTGCTTAGAGAATTGCCGAGGCCATGACAGAGCGGGTCCCTCTCGCCGAGCAACTGGATGAACTCCGCTCCGAGTATGTCCGCCGCTGCCAGGCCTATCCGCTGCTCGTCGCTCGCGGAGAGATGCGCCAGGAAACGATGGAGTTCAAGATCGCAAGACTGGCGGCGTGTCACAACACGCTGGCGTGGCTGCTCAAGAACGCGGACCACATCAAGGAATGGGTGACATTTGCGTCGAAGTTCGGCGGCAAGGCTGAGGCAGCGGAGCAGTTCATGGACGCGCCGGTGGACGTGCTCCCGGCAGAGTTGACGTGGGAGGAACCGGATGCCTCGGCCGTTGAAGGTGGACTGGATCGACAGGGGACGGGAACCGCAGTGTCCTCCGAACCCGCTCTATCCTGACGGGGTCGATGTTGATTGCTCGCGGGGCGCTGCCGTCACCTGCACGGCGCAGCTGCCGTATCCAGCGCCGCGCTGCGGCTATTGGGCCATCAAGTGCGACACCTGCGGGCAAGCCATCATCGTGACGACGGCGGGACGTCCGGACGATCCGCGCACGGTGAAGATCGCGTGCGAGCTGGTGAAGATGGGGCACTGATGGCGAGGCGCAAGCGCAAGCATATCCCGTTGAAGACGAAGCTGGCGGCGGCGCTGGCGTGCCTGCTGCCGCAGAGTGAACGCGACTCGGCCAGAGCCGACAAGGTGAAGGCCGAGCACATCCTATCGTGGTTTGAGTTTCATCACATCGTCTTTCATGCGCACGATGGTTCGGACGAATGGTGGAATCTTCATCCGCTTGTCATGGACCTGCACAGGAAGCGGTCGAAGGGGCCGCGGTCGGACACGTCGGTCATAGCCAAGGTCAAGAGGCTGCGCGCGACGCCTGTAATAGCGGCTGGACTGCCAAAGCCGCGGTATATAATGATTGATATTCCAAGCAGACCAAAACGAAAAATTCCTTCTCGTCCTTTTCCAAAGAAACATCGTCCTTTGAGAGCAACTAATGGATAACAAACATCGCGGCGCGCATTCTGAGCTGATAGCTTGTGCGTGGCTACTTGGGAACGGCTATGAAGTGTTTAGAAACATTAGTCCTTATGGGCTGATGGACATCATTGCCATTAAAGATGGCCAAATGCTCAAGATCGACGTTAAAACCAAGAATGTCCATGGTGATCAAAAACTTACGAAGGAACAGATTGACTACGGTATCGTTATTCTAAATGTTTGTCCGAGCACTGGTAAATGCGATCTTGATTTGTCGCCAGAGCCGAAACAGTCAATGGTGGCAATTTGCGAAATTTGTGGTGTTACTTTTCATAAGTATCGTCATAGTCAGAAGCGATGTTCTAGAGTATGTGAACCAGAACCTGCGCGCCGCGCCACAGGCGGTCGCTGGCAAGCCGAAGGCAGCGAAGGGCAGGATAGACGCACCAGGGCCACGAAAACGCATCCAGGGCCGTCCTACGAGGGCGTGGGGCAGGCCAGGATGGCGCAAGAAGGTGAACGGGGAGGTCGTCCGGGTCTAAATAAATCACCAAAATAGCACTTTTATCTGTTTACAATTCTGCCACGACTGTCTATATATCGACTCGTCAGCAGGGACATTGGGTCCCGATCTCCAAAGGAGAGAAAGACATGACCATCAGCCAATATGTAGACGTTGCCCGCCGCCCGGACTTGTACACGTTCGAGCAGGTGGAGGACGCGTTCGGCCATTGGAGCCGGCGCGCGATGCTCTCATCTGATGAGCATGCCGCCACCGCCGCCCGCATCTGGCGCCGCATGTGCGCCGAGGCCCTCCAGGCGAAGGAGGACTGAAGCATGACATTTTACTTCATCCTCATCGGTGCGGTCGGCGTTCTGTTCGACGTTTCAGCGGCTGAGATCGTCACCGCCCAGGCATTGGTCGCTATTGCTCATGGGTTCATCATTAGTATCCGCGAATGTCTCGCGGTGTATCGCGCGATGCGGGAGGACGGACGATGACCGCCATCCTCGGCATCATCGCGGCCATTCTAGGGATGGTCGCGGCCTACAACTCAGACTTCATCATGGCCGGCGTGTTCATCACTGGCGGCATGTTCTTCGCCTACGAGCTGGCCTTCGGCCGCACGTTCCAAGGAGGTCCACTATGACGATGAGCTGGCACCAGCGCCGTCATGGCTGGACTTGCAGCGAGTGCGGCACGTTCAACGAGGAAGGCAACTACAACTGCGACGGCGAGGAGTGCGAGATGGACCGTAGGCGCGATGTCCGCGATCACGTGCGCCGCGGGCTCATCCACCGCTACCGCCAGGAGTGGAAGCGCGACGGCGACCCTGACCGTCTCGTCGTCAACTCCATGAGCGGCATGCTGTACCGGGTGCGCCGGTTCGCCGGACGCGTCGGGCTCATCTACACCGTACTTGTCCCTCCGCGGGACGGGATGCGTCCCGTCACCTATCGAGTCGACATCTGGCGTGTGCCGGACAGCGTCGTCCGGCAGGCCGTCGAGCATTTCTTCGGCCGGTGTTGACGTTTCCCGCCGCGCGGTAGCAATTGTCGCTACCGCGTTGGGGAACCGTCGAAGTTCCGCAACTTGATGGAGAACCAAACAATGAAGACCGGCCTCAGCCTCGTCGACCTTGCCCGCAAGATCGAGGCGAACTCCCAGATCAAGCGCGACTTCATCGTCGACACCGCGCGGTCGACGGTGCAGGTCCAGCAGGACGGCGTGATCGCCATGGAGCTGCCCGGACACGGGTCGTTCCCGCTCCTGCCGCTGCCGCACCGGCAGATCGCGGCGCACACCAACATCCCGGCCAAGTACTACGATCGGATGCGCGAGGATGCGTCGGACCTGCTGGCAACGAACGTCAACGCGTGGTTCCGGATCAACCCGACTAAGCGCATGTTCCGCACGCTGGGCGGGGACGGGCGCGCGCTGCTCTCGAACCGCTACCAGCGCATCGAGAACGAGAAGATCGCCGAGGTGGCGCTGCCGGTGCTGGCGGACTTCCCGGAGGTCAAGATCGTGTCGGCCGAGGTCACCGACGCGCGGCTCTACATCCAGGCCGTCGTCCCGACGATCCAGGGCGAGGTCAGGGCGCGCAAGGTGGGCGATGTGGTCCAGGCCGGCGTCGTGATCTCGAACAGCGAGGTCGGGCTCGGCCGCGTCGACGTGTCGGAACTGGACTACCGGCTGTGGTGCCTCAACGGTGCAGTCGGTGAGTCGCTGTTCAAGCGCACCCACGTCGGCAGGCAGATCGACGACAACGAGGCGCTGTGGGCCGATGACACCCGCAAGGCCGACGACGACGTGCTGGTCCTCAAGATCAGGGACATGGTCAAGGCGGCGCTCGACGAGGCGCGATTCCGGGCGCGGCTCGACAGGATGAACGGGCTGGCGCAGGTGCAGATCACCGGCGACGTGACGCAGGCGGTGGAGGTGATGTCCCAGATCGTGTCCGTTAATGAGGCCGAGAAGGGATCGATCCTCAAGTCGCTCATCAACGGCGGCGACCTGTCGGCGTGGGGCTTGCTGAACGCGGTCACGCACCAGGCGCACACCGCGCCGGACTACGACCGCTGCGTCGAGCTGGAGGCGATGGGCGGGAAATTGCTCAACCTCGCCTCGACGGAGTGGAAGCGGGTCCTCGAGGCAGTCTGACGCTGGCCTGGGCGGCAGGGGAACGACCCTGCCGCACGGGGCATCGCCACGATGAAGGGATAACCGCCATGCAAGAGGTTTTGAATCGCATCACGATGCTGGTCGTGATGATTGTTAGGCAGGGATCACGTGTTCGTGCGTGGTTCGGCACCAATCGCAATCAAACCAAGCAACCAGATTCGAAAGAGAACGGAGAAGTCGAATCCGTTTCAGATGTTATTTCGGAACCTGTCGCGCCGATACCGACTGAAGCAGAACTGAAGAGCCGTCTCAAGCGCCAAATCAAAGCTAGAAAAGAGAACAAAGAGAAGAAGAAAATCGCAAGAACGCGCATGAATGGTGCTGGACAAATCGATATTATCGATGAAGTTCCAGAGGAATGGTCGAAGGATACTCGCAATCTCATCACGAATCCTAGGTCTCTCGATGAATGGTACAGCGAGGATCTTGGGATGCTGCCTAGGGAGGCATTTGGTCAATTCGTTTTCCGCGACATGATCCTTGAGCAACTCGATCGCTACGAAGTTTATATGGACCGGATGAGAAGATGGAAGTCGGATCACGGAATATACTCTCGTCTCGGTGCTCATCTCATTCCGTGGGCCTCACACAGGGTCCTTGGTGGAGGTAGGATGAAGGGAAATGAGGATCGCGACTTATCCCATCTTTCTGAATTGTCTCCGTGGTGGAAGAAGAATAGGCCCGCATTTGGTGCCATCGCGTTTGGTGTTGATCCAAGGGTCGAGCAGGAGGAGATGGAACGCACGAACGAAGTTCGCGCGAAACAAGGGAAACGCTGGGCTGTCTGGATACCGAAGTTCATGATGTTCAGGAAGTACAGTCGGGATGGTGCTCCCTTGACGGTCCAGCCGGTGTTCAACGGCGACATCTACATCATGACGATCTACTGGGATCGCCCTCAGGACAAAGACTATAAGCGCAAATTTGGAACTCCCCAGGAATATGCTGTCGTCATAAGCGAAGACGGCACTGACGTGCGCGTCTTGAAATGTCTTCACAAGGTTCCCGTTAGCATCAAGAGCAGATTTTCAAGCCGCGATTGCCGCAGTGGAGTCAAGACGAGTTTCGATTTCAGCAGGATGGAATGGAGGATAGGAGCCGATTTGGAGGATTGGGCCAAGAACAACGGCGATACCGCCGAGAGATATCTGCGCAATATGTTCGTAGATGTCGTGAATGAGTATGAATGGCTCAATGAAGGATCGATGATCCAGATCAGGGCGTCACGCCGAGACACCACCGCAGTATTCTCAGTTGCCCAGAAGTCAGTGCCGGAGTTTTTCTCTGACCGTGATCTCGTCGTCGATTGCGGCGGCAGGAGAGCTCGCATCTTTCATCTGGTGAGGCCTCACAAGAGGATCACGAAGAAAGGCGACCTGTTCGTCAGGATGCATTTCAGAGGCATGCGATCTTTCAAGTGGAACAGTTGGGAAATCTTGATCACTGTTCCTGGCCTCCATCACGATCCCATCATCCACTTCGATCTTGGAATGCACGACGAAGACACCATGAAAGAGCCGAAGCGCGAACGCATCGATTCGACAGTCATCGCGAAGTTCTTGTCTGCCCATGTCAGCGGCAAACCCAGACACAAAGCGTATCTGGAACACGTCAAAGGAAGAAACAAAGATAGCGATCCAGAGGAGACCCAAGATCTGACCAATCTCAAATTAAAAGACAGGAAATACGATAAGTACGCCAACTGACGGCGGCCTGGGCGGGTAGAGCGTGAACTCTACCCGCACGGGGCACCGTTGTAGCGGTAGCCATAACCAAGATGAAGGAAGGACGATCTAATGTTGCGCTTTAACCAAATCAAAATTGTGTCTGGAGCATTGCTTGCGTCGGCTCCGGTGCTCTACCTCGGGTTCGGCGCCGAGGCGGTGCGGTTCACGGAGAAGCAGTTCGCGCAGTACGTGGGGCGCTGCGCCAGCGACGTCGGGTTCTACGAACGCCACATGCGGTGGTGCGAGGCGGTCTACCGGGTGACATATCACAAGGCACCCCGCCACGCCCGCGCGGCGGCCCAGGAGACGTTCCCGCCGGTCCAGGCGTACGGAGACCAGGTCACCGTCTACCGCGACCACCAGGCTTCTGGCGAGAGCGGCCCGGCGGACAAGTTCATCGCCCTGCAGACGGCGGCGGACGTGCAGCGAAACTCGTTCTTCGGGCTGGCGCTCGGCTGGTTCCCCGGCGCGATCAACCTCGGGATCAACACCATCAGCACGCCGGCGGTTCAGCAGGCCCGGGCGGAGCGGCCACGCGTCGTCACGACCTACTACGTGAAGAAGGTGGTTGCCAGCCAGTAACCCTGGCCTGGGGGAGCCGGGAGGTGGGGATCCGGCTCCCACGGGGCGGAGCTAGCTGAAACGATGGGAGGAAGAGATGGACTTCTGCATCGAGCATGGCTTCGAGTTCATGAGGTCTCGTTTCGGCGATCCGATCGCATACTGCGCCAAATGCGAGGAGAAGAAAGGATCAACGATGACATATGACAAGAAGTGCTACGACCTCGCTGCGTCTTTCCTGCGCGACAAGGAAACGGACAGCGAGGATGAGTTCAAGTCCCACGCGGACGCGCTGGCACAGATGATCCAGGAGGTCGTCGAGGATTACATGCGGGAGAATTATTTGGGAGAAGGTAAATGACCCTCATTATCCCGATAGGCAGGGCGCCGCGGCAGATGGTCCGGACCCGCGAGTGCGTCACCTTCAAGTGCGCGCACTGCGGTAGCGAACGCGTCACCAAGGATGCTGATGCCGAGTGGGACAAGGTCCTACAGAGGTGGGTCATAAAGCGGACGTTCGAGACGGCCAACTGCGAGGACTGCGGGACGGACACGAGACTGGTGGGAGAAGTGATATCATGAACTGGCTGCGCGACCTCGACTGGACCGACCTCTGGCATGCCGTCGCGGTTGCGCTATTCGTGCTGGCCCTGGTAATTTGGGCTGACTATGCGGGCAACTTCACGGAGGTGGCGGGACTGCGATGACAGGTGATCAGCTCCGCAAGTTGCGCGAGGCCAACGGACTGTCGAAGCGGCAGCTGGGCCTCGCGCTCGGGTTCAAGTTCACGAGCACAAACAGCGCGGGCAGGAAGGTCTCGGCGCTGGAATCTAAGTCTTTTGTTCCTGAGCCCCTCGTCCACCGTATCAACAAGATGCTGGAGGATGGCAGGTTGGTGACGACATGACCGACGCCGAGATGCGCATATTCCTGCTCTGGGAGCACCAGCGCATGGACACGAAGGACATCGCCCAGCTCGTGGATTCGTCGGAGGCGAAGGTGTGCAGCCTCCTCTGGAGGTTGCGCGAGGAGCGCCGGCGTGACAGACAGCGCAAACACCTAACCGCCAAGGAGCCGTGATGAGAATTTTATTTCTGGTAATATTCCTGCTGGCGTCGTTCTCTGCTCGTGCCGACGACGAGTGCCGCAGGCCCGACGTCGACCACGTCACGTTCCCGGTCACACTCTCAGATGGGAAGACATACAATGAAGTCGGATTTTTGTACCGTCATCGAGGTGTCGCCGAACGCGACCTCCAAGTCACCATCCACGGCGCTACCGATCAGCACCTATACTGGGATATCCCTGATCTCAACGGACGGGCGTACTCCTACGTTAACTTTATGGTGTGTCGCGGCTACGATATACTGGCACTCGACTCTCTAGGCGCGGGCCAGAGCGACAAGCCTCCCGGAGACTTCCTGAACACCAACGAGACGGTATCCTCGCTGAATCAAGTCATCCAGCAGGTCAAGCGCGGCATCCGCCATCGGCATCTGTACGTGGTCGGCCACTCGTTCGGCGCCGAGCAGGCGGTGCTGCTGCAGGCGCGGTTCAACAACCCGGCCGACGCCATCGTGCTGTCCGGCTGGGGCCACACGCTGACGCCTCTGCCGCCGTGCGGCGCGCTGGATTTGAGCATGATCTACATCCAGCCGTTCACGATCGACCAGACGCGGTGCTTCTTCTTCTACCCTCCGGAGACCGATCCGGACATGTTGGTGCTTGATCATGATGTACTCGGCAGTACTATCTCCCGTGGCCAATTTTTGGATGTCCTCAGCTTTTTCAACAACCGTCTACTTGATATGGCGGGTGCCGTCAGCAGTCCCGTGCTCGTCCAATTCGGCGAGTTCGACCCGCTCTACCCGGGACCGATCGAAGCCCCGAAAGAGAAGACGTTCTTCCCGAACGCCAAGCACGTCCAGGTGACGATCATCCCCAAGAACGGCCACAGCCTCAACAACCACAAGACCGCTCGGGAGAGCTGGGTGGTCGTGGACAGGTTCCTGAAGTCGCTGTACGGCGAGGGACACCGCGAGTGACTCTGCGCGTGATCAGCCTCGGCGCTGGCGTCCAGTCGACGGCGCTGGCGCTGATGGCGGCGCATGGCGAGATCGCGCCAATGCCTGACGGTGCGATCTTTGCCGACACTGGCTGGGAACCGAAAGCGGTCTATGAGCATCTCGACAAATTGGAACGCGCATTGCCATTCCCGGTCTATCGGGTGAGCGCAGGCAACCTACGTGAAGCGGCTATCGGTGGCGGGTCGAAGAGGTCTCCAAAGTTTGCGATCATTCCGTGGTTTACGCGCAATCCTGACGGAACCCATGGGATGGGCAGGAGGCAGTGCACGGCGCAGTACAAGATCGACCCGATCATGCGCAAGATAGTCGAGTTGTGCGGCGGCCTTCGGCGGAAGGGACAGGCGGAATCATGGATCGGAATATCGACGGATGAGGTCATGCGTATGAAGCCCGCGCGTGTCCAATACATCATCCACCGATGGCCGTTGATCGAGATGCGAATGAACCGTGGAGATTGCAGGGCATGGTTACAGCGCCACGGATGGGAAGCACCGAGGTCAGCATGCATCGCTTGCCCATTTCGATCTGACGAGGAATGGCAGATGCTTACGCCGAACGAGATCGTTGATGCGGTCCTTGTCGATGAGGCTATCCGGCACCAATTTCCGTCGAAAGGTGAGCAGTTCGTCCATCGGGCGCGGGTACGGCTTGCAGATGTCGATCTTAGGTCACCTGCTCGGATCGGTCAGGCTGACCTGTTCAACAACGATTGCGAAGGGATGTGCGGGGTATGAGGCAGCGCCGTGACCCGATGGCCAACGTGGTCCGCCGCACCTGGACCGAGCGCATAGACGACAAGGCGTTCGCTGCGATCGCAGAGTTCAGCGAGACCTACCGCGGGCACATGTTCGCAGCATCGACGTTCCTGTTGTGGCTTATTGGGCAAATCAGTGGTTGGGCAGCAAAACGTGTTGCCAAGGAGAAGGCCGAGGCCAAGCTGCAGGTAGAACTGCGCCGCGGCGATCATCAAGGCACCGGTATGGGTGACTACCACCATCATCGCCACGGCATGCCTATGGTCGGCAAGATACGGGACTTGAACCGTCCCTAGCCGGCATGTAACCATCCGCCATGGCCAAAAAGACGAAATCAGCACTGCAGCCGCTAATCCTTCAACCGCGCGCTGGTGCATGGCCAGCAGACAAGGTCGAGAGACGGTCCGTCAAGGACCTCCTCGCATATCCGCAGAATCCGCGAGTTCACTCCGACGAACAGATCGACGCGCTGGTCCGCAGTCTCAACGAGTTCGGCTGGACGATGCCGATTCTCGTAGATGAGGGAGGCGTCTGCATCGCTGGCCATGGTCGTTTGATGGCGGCGAACCGCATGGGGATTTCTGAGGTCCCAGTCATGGTCGCCGATGGATGGACGGAAGAGCAGAAGCGGGCCTACAGAATTGCAGATAATGCCCTGACGGAAGCGTCGACATGGTCGCCGCAATTGCTGAAGATTGAACTCGGCGAACTGGCGCTGACGGGTTACGATCTCAAACTTACGGGATTCGATGATTTCAAACTTGTCCAGTATATGGTGCAGGTGAGTGGACAAGATCCGGAGGCGACGCCAGAGCCGCCAGCAGTGCCGATATCGCAGATGGGTGACTTGTGGCTGCTGGGAAAGCATAAGCTGCTGTGTGGGGACGCCACGGCGGAGACTGATGTTGGCCGGTTGCTAGATGGTGCTAAACCGCATCTAATGGTGACCGATCCGCCGTATGGCGTTGATTATGATCCGGACTGGCGGAACCACGCCGCGCGCCACAGTCATGGTATGGGCAATCGCGCAATAGGTGCCGGCGCGGTTGGCAAAGTTTCGAATGATGATCGCGCCGATTGGGACGCCGCCTGGGCGTTGTTTCCCGGCGATGTTGTCTATGCGTGGAGTCCGTCAGGTGACTTGTTGATCATGCATCACAACGCGCTGATCGCCGCCGGCTTCGATATTCGTATGCAGATTATATGGGGCAAACAACAATTCGCGATCGGCCGCGGAAACTACCATGTGCAGCATGAGCCATGCTGGTACGCTGTTCGGAAAGGCAAGACGGGCCATTGGAATGGCGACCGCACGCAATCAACGCTGTGGTTGATCGACAAGCCGCACAAATCCGAGACGGGACACTCGACGCAGAAGCCAATCGAGTGCATGAAGCGCCCGATCGAGAACAACAGCCGTCCGGGTGAATCCGTCTATGATCCGTTCGTCGGATCAGGGACCACAATCATTGCCGCTGAGATGACCAGTCGCATATGCTTGGCGTTGGAGATCAATCCGATCTATGTGGACGTCGCAGTGCAGCGTTGGCAGGACTACGCCAAGCAACAAGCCACACTAGAGGCGACAGGACAAACCTTCGACGAAGTAGCCCGGGAGCAACTTGCGCCGCCGTCCCGGGCCAGGAAGAACAAGAAGGCTAAGTCTACTTCTTCGGCACTCCAAAGTACCGCGTGACCTTGCCGTCCTTCTCCTTGCGCAAGCCGAGTCCGACTGCCTTGGCCTGAGCCGGCACAGAAACGGACGGCCACTTAGTGGCGGCGAGGATATCTGCGGTCGTGCAGCCTTCCTTGCGCAGCAGGAGCTGGCCGACCATGGCCGTCTTGCTGATGCCTTTTCCAGCAGTCTTCTCGGCGCGATTCTTGGCGGTCTTTGCGTCCGGCGGGTTCTTGATCACCCGGTCCGGCCCGATGGTCTTCTTGTGCTTGGCGACGAGCGCCTCTTGCGCCTCGACGCTCTTGTCGCCGTCGCGCTTCAGGAACTTGGGCACGCCGTTGGCGTCCTCGGTGGTGTCGACCGGCTTCCTGGCCGCGGCCATGATCTTCTCCACGGCCGCAGCGGTGATGGCCTCGCCGGCCAGCCGGTCGGGCACGCTGACCAGGGCGTCGACCGCGCGCTTCCCGCCGTTGGCCTTGACCTGGGCGTCGCTGACGGGCGGGCGCTTGTCCGCGGCGGTCGCGCGCCACATCCAGCGCTTGTCGCACTTGACGACGGTGAAGTCGAACTCCGGGATGGCCTGCGGTCCGAGCTCGGCGATGGCGGCCTTCACGGCGCGGTCGCGCTTGTCCCAGGACTTTTCCGGCGCGGGCGCTGGCGTGGTCGGCAGGTTTCTCATGTTGGCGTTGGTCATGGCGATCATCGGTGGTTCTCCATCTTTGGCGGTTGGGCTGAGGCCCGATATGCGCCGCGGATACGGCGCACGTCGCGCGTCAGGCGATCTCCATCAGAAGTTCTTCGTCGCCGTAGACCTGTGGTTCACCGCAACCTTCGCATTCATAGCCGCGGGCGTCCGGTTCAATGCCGCCGTGTTCAAGTCCGCAGGCGAGGCAAAACCCTGGGTCTTCGAGGGATGAACGGCGGCGGGCGACAGCGCCGAGGATAGTCTCCTCGGTCACACTCTTGTGCCATTTGGCGCGCGGCAGCATCATTTGTGGTTCTCCATCTGGAGTCGGTCCAAGCCGCTCCGGGAGGGGCACCCGAAGATGCCCCCGGCCGGAAAGGCCTTAATGCTGCTTGCTGTTGATCGCCAGCGCTGCCCATGCCCGGGTGCCGGCGTAGATCAAGGCGGGGATGCTGGCACCGAGCGCAGCGCCCGTGACCGTCATCCGGTGGTAGGTGCTGTCGGGAGCGCCGGAGCCGAAAGCCAGGGCGTTGAGCGCCGAGGACCACCCGAAGGCGGCGATCAGGGCCGGGTTGGCGAACCGCGCGACCGCCTTGTTCGACTTCGTCCCGGCGGTGACGACCATAGCCACCTCGAGGCTAACGATCAGGAGGTCGAGGCCGACCGCCATCGCGGTGCCTTCCAGGGCGGGGCAGCCGGTGACGATGCTGATCCCGCGGGCGAGGTGGGTGAGGCTGAGGCCGAGCAGGACGCTGATGACGGTCCCGAGGCCGGCGGCGGGGCCGTACTGCTTGGCGACGCGGGCGGCGGTCGATGTCCGGCGGGCGCGGCGGGACGCCGGCTTGGCTTGGGGGAGGGCTACGATGTTGGTTTGGGTCTTCATGTCGTTTTCTCCTTTGGAGATCGGGCGTGATGCCCTGCTGACGAGTCGATATATAGACAATCACGGGAGGGATGTAAACAAAAAAATCAGCCAATGTTGACGATTTCTTGCCCTTGTGCGTAGGGTCATCAGCTTTTCCAGCGGGGGAAACCGGTGCCAGACGACGCGAAAAACAAGCTTCTGACCATGTTCGTCACCAGGGTGGCGAATCATTCGGTCTCCGAGGACGGGACCCTGGCCGTGCTGGTGTGCGACCGGCAGGACGGCACCCAGGTGGCGCTGGCGATGCGCCCGGAGCAGGTGGGCCGGCTGGCGGACCAGGTGAACGAGCTGTTCCACGCGGTCCTCCGCAAGAAGCTCTCCATCGGCAGCTCCGTGCTGCGCTACCCGGACGTGTTCGGGGTGTCGACGCACGAGAGCCTCCGCGGCGGGGTGATCCTCGGGTTCGACCCAGGGACGACGCACGAGGCGAACTTCGTGCTCGGCATCAACAAGATGGGGCAGGTCGACCCGACGTTTGCCTTTGAGGTCGGGCAGCAAATCCTGAAAAAGGCAAAGGACATCATCGCCAAGCCGCAGGGGCGCAACCGCATTATCCTCCCGCCAGGAGTTCGCTGATGAGATTTTTCAAAGAGTTGCTCTGCTGGCATGACTGGCAGTCATGGAAGGAAGATAGTTCCAGGTGGGCGTCAGCGTTCTCCATTTTCGCGACGGCTGGGTCAGATTTGGCAGAGACGGTGCTCGTTGAAAGATACAAGACGAGATACTGCAAGAAATGCGGCAAGTTTCAAAAAAGGTCGCTCGGCAGCTATTATGAACGGAAACGCTGATGGGTTTCGAACTCCTCCATCCGGTGAACGACCGCGACAAGTGGCTGCGGACGATCTACCAGCTGCCGCAGGCACTGCATGACGTTCACTGGACGCCTGACTACATGGCGGCGGAGGAGTTGCGTGGGCATGAGGCGCGTCTCGCCACCTACACCTACCGCGACTACGTCGTGGCGCAGCCGATCATCATTCGGGATATCTTCCCGTTCGACATAGGCATGCCAGAAGATGAGGCTGTGGAGGCAGTTTGGACCTGCCGCGACGTGTCGAGCCCGTATGGCTACGGCGGCCCGGCGTCGAATCACGGCCCGCAGCTCTATGAGTGGTTCAACCAGGCGTTCACGAACTGGGCTATGGAGAACCGCGTCGTGACCGAGTTCTGCGCGCTGCACCCGTTCATGACGGCGCACCAGCTCGGGCTACTCAAGGCCGTGCCGGGCATCCAACCTGTGACCCGCAAACAGATCGTCTGGGTTGACCTCAATGGCGACTTCGCGGAGCAGTACCACGCCAACCGAAAGGCCGGCATCAAGAAGGCGATGAAGGAGGGCATCAACATCGTCATGGGCGATCAGCCCGACGTGTTCATCAAGATGTATCGTCTGACGATGCTGCGCAAGCAGGCAGCGACGCGCTGGTACTTCACGGACGAGTACCTCAAGGCTCTCTGCGACCTCGGGACGGTGTGGTACGCCCGCGTCGGCGCCATCGTCCAGTCGGCCGCGCTCATGCTCATGACGCGGGACGGCACTGCCTACTACCATCTCGCCGCGAACTCCGACATTTATCCGAGGGTTTGCGCCAACGACCTGCTGGTCCACGAGATGGCGCAATATGCAGCGCGCAACGGATGCAAGCGGTTCCACCTCGGCGGAGGGGCGACGTCGGACCCGTCGGACCCGGTGCTGTTCTTCAAGTCCGGGTTCTCCGACCTGCGCGCGCCGGCAATGTCCTACTTCCGGGTGTTCGACGAGGCGGCCTACGCGGGGCTGTGCGCCGAGAAGAAGCGCCGGGAGGTGGCCGAGACGGGGACGGAGTTCGGCACCAGCTTCGAACCGCTGTACCGACGGGAGGCTTCATGAGCGCTGAGATCATTCGTGAGTTGAAGCGCGAGGCGGCTGGTTTCCTGCAAAGCGGGCTCTCGTCCTACACTGGATACTGGCCCAACGATTTCTATGGGAATGAGGCACAACGCTACTACCAGTGGAGCAAGCGTGTATATGATTTGATCAGCAAACTTCCTGAGCAGCCGAAGATATCATGAGCAGCAAAATCGGTCGTCTCGCTCTTCGTGAGGAGGGCAACTACTGGAACGCCTACTGGGCTTCACCTGACACGATGAAGGATGCTGTCTTCCTCGCCTCCGTCAACATGGGGTTGGTCAAGACCAGGGAACGGCAGGACGAATGGCGGCTGCTGGTGCAGGAGATGGCCGGCGACCTCATCGAGGAACATGCCGGTGTGCGGCCGACGTGGCCGGACCCGGAACGCGCGCCGGAGTATGAGCGGGCAGGAAACTCCTGAGATGAAGATTTTCCGCGGCGTACCAGGAGGACAGGTCACCGTCGAGGACGGCGGCAAGGTCACCGTGTTGCCATCCGTCGGCAACACCAAACTTGGATTCGCGTGGGGCAACGGCAACGCCGAGGCAGGCCATTTGGCGTTGGCACTGGCAGAGAACGTGCTCGGCCACCAGGAAGCCACTAGATTTTATCAGCGCCTCAAGCACCGCACCGTCATGACGTGGACCGCAGCAAGTCAATGGTCGATTAGCGAGAAGGACCTGCTGTCCCACATCGAGGACATGCGTCAAAATGAGCGGGACTCGGCCCAGGCCAAGGCGATGGTGGCGCAGCAGCCAGCCCCGGTGGTCTACGAGGGCGGCACCGGGATAGGCGGACTCCCGTTCAAGCGCAGCCAGCAAGACAGCGGGCCTGGACCCATGGTGGCCCAGGAACGACGCCAGGAGCCCGCTGGTGCGCCAGCAGCCGAGGTGGCAGGTTTAGTGGCGTCCAAGACGATAGCCTTCCAGCGGCCGTCTATGGAGCATGGCGAGGTCATCCCCGAAGACTGGCCAGAGAAGGTGGACGGCTTCCGCGCCACGGCCGGCGACTTCGTGACCGGGACCAGGCTCGTTTACTGCCTCGTCTTGTGCGGGTGCTACAACTGGCAGGACGCGGCGCAGGTGCCGGAGGAGAGGCTGCGGGCGATCCCGCAGTGGGGCGACGCCCTGATGGCCGAGATGATGGAGGTGTTCGCGAAGCGCAACATCACCTACGTCGTCAAGGAGAAGCGCCAGCAACTGTTGGCGTCGGCGCTGGCGAAGCTCACCTCGGAGGAGAAGGAGGCGATGGGACTGTCATGACCAACGAGAACAACGTCGCGCTGAAGGCGATGGTCAAGGAGGCGCTGGAACTGATTGAGGGGAGACGCGCAGTCGTCAGCCAAGCGGACAGGAACATCGCGACCACACTCGTGCGTCTGGCCGAGACGGTCGCGTACGGCTCGCCGAAGACCCCGCAACGGTCGCACCATCACGACGCCGAGGATTCATCAGGATTACCGTCCGCCGATCAGCAGGAGGCAGAACGCAACGCCGTGCTGGCCACGTTGACACCGTCCCAGAAGCGGGCTCTGGGGTATCCGGGATAACCAAGAAAGGAAGATGGAGATGAACCAAGATCAAGTTCTGGGACTGGTCCGCAACCTGCTGGCGCTCGGCGGCGGCATAGCCGTCGGCCGCGGCTGGCTCAACAGCGAGCAATTGACGCTGATCGGCGGCGCTGCTGGCACTCTCATCCCGCTCGCGTGGACTCTCTTCGCGCACACCGACAGCGCCAAGATCGCCGCGGTGGCGGCGCTCCCCGACGTGAGGAAGATCGTCACCATTGCGAGCCCGGCCAGCGACGCGGTGAAGGCCGCGGTGGCCGACGCGTCGCAGCCGAAAGTGTCGAACATCTAGCGATCAACAACTTCCCTGAGAGGGGAGGAAAAGCGGGGCGACATGAGCAGCATTTGGTCTTTATTCGGAAGTTCATCCTGCGAGACCGAGACGGCTGCGGCGACCCGCCACACGCAGGTTATGAACCAGCTATCCACGTTGACACAGGCCATCAACGCGATGGTTGAAAGCCTATCAATCCAGGCCCAAGCATTGAGGCAGATCATGAGCGACACCACAGACCTGACAGCCGCAGTTGCGGCATTACAGACGGCATCGGCTGCCGCGGCCAGTGCCATCGAGACAGAGCTTGCGAAGATCGCCGCCGCCAACACCGGGAACGACCCGGCCATCGCAGCGGCGGTGACGGCCATCAGCGGCGTCACGGCGGCGCTCACGGCCGAGGCAGCAAAGGTTACGCCCTGACCGTGACCAAGCGATGTACGATAATTGCCGAGGTTTCTGTCAATCATGATGGCGACCTCGGCAACGCATTACGCCTCTGTGACGCGGCGAAGTCTGCTGGCGCGGACATCGTCAAGTTCCAGACGTTCGTGCCCACCAGCTTGTTCCGCATGGACAGATGGAAGGATCCGAAGGTCGAGCAGGTGATGGGCTTGGCCCTGGACTTCAACCAGTTCACCAAGATCGCAGCCCATTGCGCGGACATCGGTATCGAGTTCTGCTCGACGCCGGACGACCTCGCCAGCCTCAAGTTCCTGGTCGAGGTCTGCGGCGTGAAGCGCATCAAGCTCGGGTCAGGCTCGCTGCTCTACGAGCCGCTGGTGGACGCGACGTTCGACACCGGGCTGCCGGTGCTCCTCAGCACCGGGATGGCGACATTGGAGGAGATCGAAGGTGCAGTCGCGCGGCAATGGAGCCGCAAGGCGGCAACTTCGGAAAGTCCCAGGATCGAAGTTGATTTGACGGTGATGCATTGCGTCAGTCTCTACCCATGTCCTCCGCACCTAGCCAACGTCGCGGCGATAACTGCGTTGCAACATCTCGGAGACGAGTGGGATGAATCTAATTGGAAGATGGTGAACTACGAACATCGTGTCGGCTACAGCGACCACACGGAGGGGATGTTTACGGAGTCATCGTGCGCCGCCGTCGCGCTCGGGGCGGTGGTCATCGAGAAACATTTCACGCTCAACGAATACGATGATGGTCCTGACCATCACATGTCTGCAAACCCGGCAGAGTTTGAGACGTTGGTGTGCGATATCCGCGAGTTTGAAGAAATCCTCGGCCATGGCCGCAAGGAGCCCAGCGAGGAGGAGTTGGCGATGGTTAGCCGTCTACGAAAGGACAAGGATGGATTCCAACCTGGACTATGAAAATGGGAGGAGAACTGATTGCTCTCCTCCCCCGCACCAAGCCTAACCGCACCTCACCTTGCCCGACCATTCCCGACCGGACCATACCATGCCGCTACGGAATATAGCAGAAAGAGACCGAAGATGAAAGTCTTGGGAGTGATCACCGCCCGTGGCGGAAGTAAACGACTTCCGAACAAAAACACCGCCATGCTCGGCGGGAAGCCGCTCATCGCGTGGTCGATCGAGGTCGGGCTGGCGACGTGCCACCATGTGGTCCTGAGCACCGACAGCGAGTTCATCGCCGGCGTGGCCAAGCAGCACGGCTGCAAGGTCATCATGCGTCCGCCTGAGCTGTGCGGCGATGCCGACCACGTCAGCGTCGTCATCCATGCCGCCAGGAACGCGGAGGACAGTCCCTACAACGCCGTGCTGCTCCTCCAGCCGACGTCTCCGTTCCGCGACGAACGTGACGTTATCGTGGCGCAGAAGGTGATGGTCGACACGGGTGCGGACTCGGTCATCTCCGTCACTGAGTTCCCGAAGTCGGACACCCTGTTCACGCTCGGTCACGCCAACAGGATGCGGAGCGCCGGCGAGAGGGGCACGGTCTACACGCCGAACGGGGCGATCTACCTCGTCAAGTGGGACCACCTGCTGGAGAATGGCGACTGGTACGACCCGCACGCCTACGCCTACGTCATGCCGCCGGAGCGCTCGCTCGACATCGACACGCACGCGGACTTCGAGGCGGCCAGGGCGATGCTGGACGACGAGGGGAGGTTCGACCCGGGGGCGATTACCAAAAAAGCGACGGCACCAGCATGATGTACGTATTGATCCCTATTATTCTAACTGCGATTTCTCTCAAAAGGACAAAATCAGAGCAGCCATTAGGCTGGCCGCCAACGGTGTTTTAATAGGGTGTTCATCACCTTGCTGGTCTCAGCGACCACATCATTTTGTTTGTATGCTCATGAGCATTTTCCCGTACTCTATGATGTCCCGGCTCACGTCAGGGATTGGCTGGGATAGGAGGCAAAATTGTTCAGCGTCCAGGCGGTGGTGGACGCGGTCTTATTAGTCACGGAAGGACCAGCCAGCCACCACCGGCCGGTCGTCACCGACGAGGACGTGCTGGCGATAGCGGACCAAGCCCGGCGTCTCGACTCCTACCACTACGTCAACCTGCTCCAGGAACGGCTCAAGGAACGGATGCAAGTCAAGCATGCGGTCGCCGTGTCCAGTGGTAGCGTCGCGCTGGAGTTGGCGCTGCACCTGGTCGGGGTGAAGCGTGGCGATAACGTGCTGCTGCCGACGCTCTCGTTCGTGGCCGCGGCGAACGCCGTCGTCAGGATCGGGGCGACGCCGGTCTTCGTCGACGCATATGGAAGGGACTACGGACCAGATCCGATCGATATCTTGAAATGCTTATTCAGCAACACCGGAGTCTTCAAGCCGGCTGCAGTCATCGCCGTTCACCTGCTCGGTCATCCGTGCAGCATGCCAGCGCTGTTGAGCATTGCCGACGCTTATGGCGTTCCGGTTATCGAGGACGCGGCAGAAGCGATCGGGTCGGCGATCCTCAATGATCCAAATCGTCCGACCAGCAGACCATGCGGTTCCTGGGGCACCGTCTCCGTCGTCAGTTTCAACCTCAACAAAGTGGTCACGTCCGGCGGCGGAGGCGCGCTGCTGACGAACGACGACGAGCTAGGGGCCATGGCGCAGCACCTCGCCACCACCGCCAGGGTCGCGCACCCGTGGCTGGTGGAGCACGACGCGATCGGCTGGAACCACCGCATGCCGATGCTTTCGGCGGCGTTGTGCAGCGAGCAGGTCAAGCGACTGGACGTCCTGGTGAAGGCCAAGCGCGGTCTGGCGATGGCCTACAAAACGGCGATCAACGGCATGGACGGCGTGACGTTTCACGAAGAGCCTTTCGGCACGTTCTCGAACTTCTGGATGCCGACGATCCTGGTGCCTTCCGGGGAGCGCGACGCGGTGTTGACGGCGCTGCACGATTGCGGGGTAATGGCGCGCGCGGTGTTCACGCCGATGCACCGGCTGAAGATGTATCAGGACGGCGGTGGTACGTTCCCGGTGGCGGACGAGGTGTTCAGCCGGGCGGTGTGTCTTCCCGCAAGTATAGAATTAGCCAGGAAGTTCGCATGAGCAAGAACGGCAGGGTGGCCACAGACGCGTCGTGGGACACGGTCATGATGATGCAGAAGGCTTGCAAGGACGGGGAGAGTTTTCAGAGCGCCGTTGCACGTGTTCCGGAGCAGGACAAGCAATACGTCCACGAATTGGCGGACATTTGGCGCGGCTGGAAGAGCGGTAGGTTCAACGCTCATTATCACGGCGACGTTCTCTGGGGATAGAGTCGGCCAGGAGGTTCGCATGACTACTAAGGAATTAGACGAGAAGTTGGGCCTGCTCTTGGTCGAGTTGGACAAGATACAAAAGTTCTTGGCAGAAATTCATGTAGCTATCCGGACGACTGTTGCGGATGGGACGTATGATGAGACGCTGATCCGCAAAGCTGTCAGTTTCGAACTTGCAGAGATCATCGTCTCGTACCGCGAGCAGATGAGCATCCGGCCTCCGTCCGGTGTTGACGCCGACTCCCGTTCCGTTGCTAGGGTCATCCACGGAGACGAGGAGACCGCAGATGACCGATCCAATCCCGACGGCACCAGGTTGGTACGTCTACAGGGACACCACGATCGTTCCTGAGTATCCGCACCATTTGCTCAAAGCTGGACCGTTTGAAACGAGTGTCCAGGCCCATGACGAGGTTTCTCGTCTTCTGCGCACGACTGGTCACTATGATCAAGTTCATGGGTACCTTGACAAGTACTTCGTTCGTCGGGAGCCACAGGACTCGTTCGAAAGCTACGTCAGGAAATTAGCTTCTAATTTTGGAAGTCCGAGGAGAACACTGAGAGGAGAATGAACATGGGTTGGATATCAAGGATCATCCCCAAGTGGCTGCGGGCTCAATCGTCCGGGACGATCCGGCCGGAGCTGCCTAAGCCGTACGGGTCGAACAACCATCTGAACGCGCCGTCGCAGCCAACGCGGACGTCGCTGCCGATACCACCCGGACCGATACCGCAGGGCGGCAATGTTAGTTCGACAGCATCGAGCTTCAACACATGATCGACGCGGCGATGAAGTTTCATGCCGCACTCCTGCTGCTGCTAGCTGCCACGACGTGCGCTGAGGCGCAATGCGGCCCTTACGGGCAATACCCGTGCATGCCGCGGCCGTACTACGGACCACCGCCCGGCTACTACGCGGCCAACCCGCCGCGCCCTCCGCCGGTGGCGATGCCGTGCCCGAACTGCGGGCGGCCCATGATTCGCCGCCAAGTATTCCGGCCGGGCGTCGGCTGGGTCACGATCTATGTCTGCCCGGAATGCAATTAAGGGAACACCGATGAAGGAAATCTTTGAGACGCTGCGCTCCATGGCGCGTGAAGATCAGAAGACCACTGTTGAGGGCGTCTTCACCTTGGCCGGGTTCGGTCTTCTGGAGCAGTTCCTGGGCGATGTCCACCGCATCGCCGACGCGCTGGAGCGCATCACCGTTCAGATGGAGAGTGTAACCATCAAGGACGGCGTCGGCAGCGGCTTCGTCAGGGTCACGCAGCCAGGACTGAGAGGGAGAACAGAATGAAGATCGTCCTCATCTCCGGTAGCCGGTCCGACCGGAACGCACTGGAGATGGTCAACCGCGCCCTGCTTGCGGAGAACCATGATGTGCGCTGGGTCACGGCGGTATCTGGCCGACCCGCTATGAACGCCGACGACGCTACGGGGATTGTGGCGGACAGCATCGAGGTTGTGGCTTCCAGCATTCATAAACTTCATCGCCACGGTCGGCCAGACCTCGTTGTGCTGCACGGCGACCGCCATGAAATTCTCGGTGCCGCCATGGCCGCCAACATTACGGGTGTCCCTATAGCCCACGTCGGCGGCGGCGACCTCACCGAGGGATCACAAGACGATAGTTTCAGGCATGCGATCACAAAACTGTCGCATCTGCACTTTCCCAGCAATCAGGACTCGGCCGATCGGATCGTCCAGATGGGCGAGGAGCCGGACCGTGTCCACGTCACCGGGTGCCCGGGGATCGACATGGTGATGGCGACGCCGACCATGACTCGGGCAGGAATTTTCGTCACGATTGGGTTGGCCAACGATTATATGCTCACAGTGCCCCAGAGAAGCCTCCTGGTGCTGTTTCATAGCAACACCCTGGGTGACACAGCCTCCGAGCTAGAGGCTCTCAGCGTGGCCCTGGCGCGCAGGACGGAGGCATTGGTGCTGCTGGGGCCGAACGCCGACGCCGGGGGCGACCTCATCCGCCGGGAATGGCAGCGCCTCGCCCAGAACCGCCCCGACACCGTCTATCACGACAACGTCGAGCCGCAGGTGTTCTACTCCCTGCTGCGGTGGTGCGACGTGCTGGTCGGGAACTCGTCGGCGGGGTTCTACGAGGCACCGTGTTTCGGAACGCCAGTGGTCAACCTGGGAGACCGCCAGAAAGGTCGCCCGCTTGGCGGCGTCGCGTCCCAATGCGGCAACTCGACTGATCCCGCGTATATTGGCGAGCATATTGAGGCAATGATCGGGAAACGATTCGGCTCGCGTGAATATGGCGGGACCAGCAATCCCTACGGGGACGGCCACGCCGCCGAGCGCATCGCCAAGGTGATAGGCGGGATTGAGGACCCGCGCGCGCTGCTGCGGAAGAAGTTCCATCAATGGTGTCTTTCCGGTTCCGTCGAACCATTGCGTGACGAGTTCAAGCGAACGATGGATGCCATCGCTCAAGGAATAATTTTATGACCACGCTCATCATGCAAACGTATTTTCCCCGCCACGGGATCAGCGGCAAGCGGTTCGAACCGTGGCTTCAACCTATCGCCATCATCGAGAAGGGGAACCCTGGCGTTCGCGAGAACCTCCTCGAGGTACGATGCGAGGATGCCAGGAAGCCGGAAGACGCCACCTCACCCCCAAAGTGGGAGGTCGCGCGCCTCGACGACAAGATGGGCCTCAGCGTGACGGCGACCGAGGGTTGCCTGCTGGCCTGGAAGGTGAAACGCAACAACGAGGATGGCTGCAGGGTTTACGGAGACGCACTCCTGTTCGCCCCCGGCAACCTCTGGGACAACGAGCCAGAAGGATACATCCTCTCGGCCTACCTGGGGCGGGCGTTTTGCCTGGCGATGGCGATCGTAGTTCTCCTCTTGGCACAGGACGGGGCACGCGCCCAGCAGCGCGGCTACTTCTGGGACGGATATGAGTGGCAATGGCATGGGGGAGGGCAGCCGACGCGGGCGCATCCTCCCGGCCCGGTATACCCGGAGGGACAGATACGGGAGCACGACATGGACTGTCAGGGGCAGTATTGCGTCGACCAGTTCCACCGGAATGGTGGCAGGCCCAGGCCGCTGTGCCCGTCCCCGCGCGGTCCAATCCCCTGCTATTGAGAGGAGTTGTCACGTGCGACAGGAAACCGCCAAGACGAGCATCGAGAAGTGGGACGACCTCCACCGGCAGGTCCAGTGGGGGACGTGCCCTGAGCCTGCCGTGGCCCGCTGGGCGATGCGCCGGTGGGGAGGGCAGGTCAAGGACGCGATGGGCTCGGTTCGTCTCCTAGAGGTCGGCTGCGGCGTCGGCGCGCAGGCTATATGGTTAGGCAACCACGGGTTCCTGGTCGACGCCTGCGACGCATCGCCGGAAGCGATCGGACGTGCCAACCATTTCAATGTCATGCACCACTCGGTGAAGTTCTATCCAGCCGCGCTTCCAGGCCTCATCGAGTACGGGTTCGTTCCCGGCGCGTATGACGGCGTCATCGACGTCTGCTGCCTCCAGCACGTGGACTACTTCGAGAAGTCCATCCGTGAAATCATGGCACTGCTCAGGTCCGGCGGCCAGCTGCTATCGATCATGGCCTGCGCCGACCACAGTCCCGTGATGCGCGAGGAATTGGCGGGCGCGACGTTCCACCGGCTTATCCAGGGTGAGGTCTACGAGGCTTTCGGTATGTTCCGGGGCATCAAATTGGAATCCATGACCCACACCGACAACGGCGCGAACATCTCGCACTGGATCATCGAGGCGACAAAGTAATTGATTTGATTTTTCGCCTCCAATCTGCCCCCGGCCCAAGCCGCGCGCTTGATGCGGAGATCGCGCTTGCGAATGGCATCTATGAATTTCACGACAAAGGAACGGGACTTGTCGCAAAGTCTGGTGGTAGTTGGGAACGGCCGCCACGCTACACCGAATCCATCGACGCGGCGCTGACGTTGGTGCCAGATGGCGCGTCTTGGGAAATAGGTACGTACATCACGACGGGAAAATACCGCGCATACGTGTTGACGGATCAACAAGGGAGCAGCGGCCATGGCGCCACTCCCGCCCTCGCCCTTCTTATCGCGATCGAGCAGGCAAAGGGAGATAAGGCATGAGCCACGCCAAAGTCGCACAAAAGATCGACAGCCTATCGTCAAAGGCTGTCCGGCAATGGCTAACCGAGCGGCTCAATAACTGTCATCACATCGCGGCGCGAAAGACAGGCGTGTCCCGTGACTTGTGGCTTGAGGATGCGGCTTATTTTGCCGCTGCTATAGGGC
>Ga0137410_10000471_pt1 | contig 28433 bp, 19 predicted proteins | sample CZODoug1_16funga_FD_108878 | JGI IMG/M metagenome (GOLD analysis project Ga0137410, IMG submission 108878) | Vadose zone soil fungal communities from Angelo Coast Range Reserve, California, USA - CZODoug1_16fungal (Illumina Assembly) | ecosystem: Environmental > Terrestrial > Soil > Vadose zone... | reverse complement strand
TGAACTAGCTAACTGAAATCATACTTGTGTCAAGTGTGATAACGTAAGGGAAGATAATGACATTACCTTACTATTAGTGTTGTCCAAAACTGGTGCCAGAAGACTCGGTAAGGCCAGAGACGCGAACGTTAGTCGTCCTAATCAGGCGTAAAGGGTGTGTAGGCTGCTTTAAAGTTTTTCTTTATTACTTAAATTCTTTTACTTAATATATCTTTAAAAAGGATATAAAAAGATCTAAACTTATTTAATGTAGACTGATTAATTCGTTTAAATATTTAATACTAATAACTAAAATTGTTTAGTTAAAAAAAGAATAAACTGATAATGAAAAATTATTTAGTTATTTAGAGTTAATTAAAGTAGAGATAAGATGAATAAAAGCTAGAATCAAATAGAGGATAAAATAATATTTAGAGGAGGGGTGATATCCTAAGATACTAAGTAGAATATTAATGGTGAAAGCTTTTATCTATTAATGATTGACGCTGAGAAACGAAGGTGGGGATAGGAAATAGGATTAGATACCCAGATACCCCTCACTGTCAACGATGAATGGTGGTTGCTAGTTAAATATAATAATTGGTGGCGATGTTAACACGATAACCATTCCGCCATGTGAGTACGACTGCAAAGTTGAAAACAAAAAAATTAGTCGGTCTCGAAGCAAACGAAGTGAAGCATGTTATTTAATTCGATAATCCGCGTACAACCTTACCAGTTCTTGCATAACAATTCTTTTTAATTAAAGATAATATAATAAAATTATATTCGTTACAGGTGTTGCATGGCTGTCGTCAGTCCGTATCGTGAGAAGTTAGGTTAGATCCACAAACGGACGCAATCCCTATTATTAATTTATACTTAATAATGTTATGGTGTTGATATAGCATCATTTGGGGCTAAGACAAGTCTTTATGGCCCTCATGAACTGGGCTATAGACGTGCCACAAAAACTTTTACAAAGTGATGCAAAATCGTCCCTGCCTTTTTAGGCTTTATTTATTAAATTAAATATACTTTATAAGTGGGAATATAAGAAAGAGCTAAACATTAAAAAAAGTTAAAATTTTAAAATACTAGTCGGATTGTCATCTGCAACTCGGTGACATGAAGAAGGAATTTCGAGTAATCGTTGATCATTAGGCGCAACGGTGAAGCCTGCATTCGGGATGAACTAACTGTCTGTCGCTGGGAAGGAGCTTAACTTGGTGGAAATTTGAGTGAAACTAATCTTTTACATAGGCATTATAAATTTTAAAACTTTTTATTCTTTATAGTTCGCAAGCTTTTTTAATCTATTTTCTTAGGATAATATTTTGTTAATTAGTCATTTATTAAAGAACACCTTTGTTAAGTTAATTAGCTTTAGTTAATCCATTTAAGTAACATCTCAAAAGTCATAGCAAGGTAGCCGTACTGGAAAGTGCTGCTGGATAATAATAATTTTTTTACCCCCGTTCATTTTATCTTTTTTTTTTTATCTAGATATTTAACTGGATTTATTGGCCTTGCTTCTATTAATTCTTTATTAAATTATAGAACTTATTAATTATTATATTTTTATATTTAAAATTAATATATAAATTTATAAAAATAAGATAATTAACTTTAAAAGGGGGTTAGCTGAGTGGTTTAGCGGTGAATTTACACTTTATGAACAGAGTTTCGATTACTCTACCCCTTATTATTTTAATTGAATTGTAAAATTTTATATTTTTTTAATAAATATTTTATATTTAGTACTCTTTTTATAGTTAGATTCATAACATTTTTTAATTGATTTATAAATTACTATAATATAGAAAATTTTTATTAAGTAATAATTTAATTTGCACTTATTACTTTAAATAAAAATAAATCTTTATTCTTTTTTTATATAGAGAGTTAGTTTGTTGGAGTGTAGGCATAGCCCTTAATTACGAGTGTGCCGAAATGGTAGCCGGGTGAATCTTAGGAATTCATGGTTTTAGAATCGTAAGAGTTCAAGTCTCTTTACTCGTAAGATTCTTAAGAAAAAAAAAAAAGAAGAGAACTGTAAACTTTACATCTTTAGCTGAATTGGTACAGCGATTGCCTTCGAAGCAACTGTTTATTGGTTCGAGTCCAATAAGATGTCGTATTAGCCTGGCTTAACCTAATAAAAAGAGGAATAGTAAGAGTAAGTTTAAGTATTGTGTTATTTAATTATATATTGATTATAGATTTGGTGTGGTTTAGTGTAAGGATGGTCTATTATAAAATGTATTTTGTTTATGAAATATTTATTTTGTTTATTGTTTTGGTAATGTTAATTAAAGGTTGAAAATTGTTAAGTTTGGGGTTGTAGGGCTACTTTTACTGAGGTTTTAAGATAACATTGTGTCGAGGTGTCGAGGACTCTTTCGGTAAATTGTAGGCTAGCTCAAGTCTCACCGGTTTTCAAACTATTCTAGGGAAAGGGACTTTTTATTTCTTTATAAATATTTTTTTTTCATCTTAATATAATAATATCTAATGATATATGATTCTTTAATTACTAAAGGTACAAATACAAAACATAAAGTAAGTACTTCATATTGTGTATATAATTTACTTCTAGCTAAGTCAGTTAAGACGTAACTATATAATAAATTAGGATTAGAATCTTTAATAATTAATAAATTATCATTATTTAAATTAAAAATTTTTTCTCCTTTACCAACTCCAATTAAGAAATTAACACCATAAGCTCTATCACGGTCTAAGGAATTTAAAAATTCTCTAATATCTTTAACACTAAAAAAGTTATTAGTATTATTTAAAATTATAAAGAATCTATTAGGATTAACAATAGACCAGTGATTTAATAAACAGTCTTTACTAATAAAATTTAATTTACTATTATTTAATTTATTAAATTTTAAGGTTTTTTCATGTAGCCAGTTGAAGTAGGTTTGTTTCATTGTATAAATTGTTTTTGTTTTGTATGGTTTTTTTAAATAGCCCTAAAGGGACAGGAGGTTTAATCTTCAAGCAAAGCCAAGATTTGTATTTTTAATTATTCTGGAAATAAAGTATCTATAATTTCATCTTTAGTAATTAAAGAATCTTTAGATACTGTACTAACTCTATTAAAGTTATCAGCTTTTTTTTTTTTCTTCGGTATCAAGATGTACCGGTAAAGGTTTATTATCTTTTTTAAAGGCATCTTCAGCTTCAGTATTTGCAGGTAAGTTAGATTTAACTTATTTACCTCCTTTTACAGCATCAGCATACGTACCTTTACCTTTTTCTTTACCTTTTTCACTTAATCTTTCTAGAGCTAATTCCCTGAAGTGTTTTTCTTCAGCGCTAACTTGATCAGCTACTTCATTACTAATATCTACATCTTTTAAAGCACTAGTACTTGCTCTAGGAGTATCCGAAGCATTACTATCCGTATCGGTATCTACTCTTTTTTGGAGTTGTCTTTCTGCACTTTGTTTAACTTCTTCTGCAGTAGGACGAGCTTTGTGTGGATCAAAAAGATCGTGATAGCTAAGATTTTTAAGAAGATCTTCATGTCTTTCTTCTAATTTTCTTAACCATGCTTCACGTGAAATAAATACCGTATCCGGATTATCTTTCCGTTTCATACAATCTTCGATTATTTTAGTCCATTATCTAGGTGAAATATAATCAGGTCTCCAGTATTGATCAAACATACTTAGATTTTCAGGGACAAATCTCATATTCTAAGGATTTAAAAGAATCTCAGACCCATCTGAACCAGTAGGACTAGGCGGTGGATCATTTCTACCTCTAATTTTATTATAGGTTTTAGAAATAAAAGCTAAAACAGTTGATACACCAGCAGCACCTATTGAATATATACTTAATCCCATTTCTTTAACTGAATCTCCATAAACTGTAACTACTATTGTACCGGAAATTAAAATTAAAGCAATAAGAATATATTTTAGATAATAACTATTCATAATTGAATCTAAGTTCCAACTATTTCCCAGTCCGTCGCAAATTTCAACTTTCTTATAATCTTTTCTAAGAGAGAAAAAATCTTCGATCTGTTCTTTAATTGAAACAGCTTCCTTTTTACTAATAGTTTTAGTTTTATTATTAACAGGTGAAGAAGGTGAGACTACATTTTCTTTTTCTACTGTTTTTTTTATTAATTTTAGGTGTATCCTTAATTACTTCAATATCATCAAATTTCAATTTATCTAAAAAATTATTAAAATAATAGATTATATTAGTTTTAAAGTCTTTAAAGAAATATCCGATTGCTTCAAATAAAATTAATGGATTAACTGAATTAAATATTAAAAAATAAGTTAGTGAAGAAAGTAAATAGAATATAGTTTTATTAAACTTCCATAAATAATTAAAAATTTTACAACTTCCTGTCCATTATTATCAATATAACCAGAAACTTTAGGTGCTATAAACACAGCTTCTTTAATAGTTGCTTCTAATTTCCACTGACCAATATTTTTACTTATTAGATTTTCCGGTAAAGGTTGATCAATAAAGATAGAATCAGTGTCAAAATAAAAAATTTTGATATTATTGTCTAGGCAAAATTTTTTAATTTCACTTAAAACTATTCTAGAATAAGCAGTAACTGCTCTTGCTACAGCAATATTAGATTTTATATCTTCGGAAGAAGCAATAGATTTTTGTAAATTATTATTAATTTTATTTTTATCTAAGAAACTTAATAAAATTTTATTTTCAAGATAAAATAATTCATTAATGTCACTAGTATCAATAAAATCGTCTAAATCATCCTTATCAATAATTATAAATTCGTTTAAAATGGGTTTTAAACCAAATCTACCGTATACACTATTCATAAGAATTTTAGCAATAAAATTCATTGGGTGAGATTTATCGTATTGAAGTCTTAAATTATATAAATCATTTACATAATCATGCAAAATATTATGATCATCAAATGTATAACCTCTTAAGATTTCAAAATTATAACCGAAATTATCTCTAGCAAATTTCAATTCTTCACTAAAGAACCAACCTTTGAATCTACCTAGTGGACTAATAGTTTTATTGTTATTGTGAATTTGCAATACTGGAATATTAAGTTTATTAGGTGTATTAATTATAGCTTCAAAGAAACCTAAAGCTTTAGGATCTTTTTTAAAAATATCACCTTCAAATGCTTTTATATTACCTAATGGCATATTATTTTTAAGCATTGAATAAGGGTATAAAGAATTAATATCATAATAAAAAAGATTTTCTCCATAAGGTAAAATAAATTCAGTACTTTCACCAGTGTAACTTTGATTAATATCCTTAAACAATTGACCAGTAATCAATGGTACAGTATTCTTACTTAAATATTTACTTCTGAATATACCGAAAGCTAAACTAGGTAGTGTAGGATAATTATTAATATTTAAATTATATAAATCAAAAATCAAACTATTAAATTTCATAAGAATTAAATAAAGGATTTTACAATCTAATTGTGCATATTCAATAATCCCATTTCTTAATTTATCTTCATTTAATTGAAGGATATTTAAATTATCCACAGATTTAAATTCAAAAGTACCAAAGCTTCAACAATCTTAATTTTAGTTTCTTCTGCTGAGATTTTATTTTCTAACAATTTATTAAATTTATCTTCTAATAGTCTATTTCTATCTACTACTTTATTATAATTTTCTAATAGTTTATTTTCTTTTAAACCTACAATATATTTTTCTACACTAAGAATACCCACGCCAACACTAAAATATTTACCTGTTTTGTTTACTTATTAATTGCTTTAAAGTGGTTCCATAAAATAAAGTGGTAGGGGTTTATTAAAAAATATTCTTATTAATTTAAGATTTTAAATCTTTTACTTTAAACATTTTTGTTTCCTTTATTTTAATAAAAAAGGAGGATACATTATGTTTAATTTTATTAATTTAAATTAAATTTACTATCCTCTTCTTTTAAATAAAAATTCTGTATTAAAAATATAATATCCTTTATAAAATAAAATCCTTATAGGTATAAAGTTCGCATTACCTATTTATTATTTACAGGTCTAACAGTTTATCCTATAATTTAAGTTTAATCTAAGAATATCCCAAATAATTCAATTTAATCTAATAAACCCTTACTACTAACAGTTAAATTATTAGACCTAATCATATAACTATTCCCAAATTCTACTTTTGGGCCTATTCTTTCAAGCACAGACCATAATAAAGGGGATTAATTAGTAAGAATAAAAAAATAATAATATTAAGAACTTTTATTTTTTATTAAACTTATCGGATAGAAGAGTTTGTATCTCAGATACAATTTGAGATTGTCTGTTTTGAGTTTGGTTTTTATATTCTAATATACTAGATCTTAACTCTTCATAATCTGTATTAGATAAACCTCCTTTAATTTTAGATTCTTCTATTTGATTTAAAATAGAATCTGAGGTTTTAGAAAGTTCACTGTTATTATTTAATTCACTTAATCTTTTATTTAATAAGACTTCTAAATTAGGATTATTTTTATTAGGAAAAACTTGATTTAAAGTATTACCTAAGAAAGGTGCAAATAAAGGATCTCTACCCGATTGTTTTAGTACTTCATCAGTACCTAACATTAAACCTAAAGTTAAACCCACTGGTTGTGCCACTTCACAAGTACCTTTAACACACATAATAGCTTTAACAGCTAGAGTAGCCAATCTATCTAAAGGTGAATTTTTAATATCTAATTTATCACTCTTTAATAAAAAATAAATATGTTTTATTCTAAAATAAGATATTACTATATGGTATATTAAAAATACAAATGCTATAAAAAAAGTAACATAAATTATATATAAAGGAGCGTTTAGATATTTATTACTTAACAAAGTTAAAAAACTTAAACCACCTAAAACTCTTAGTATTCTAATTAATGGATGATTTTGTATTTTTAATATGTGATCTGGTAAAGTTGGAGTTAATAAACCTTTAATTATTCCTAATTTTAAACGTTGAAAAATATTATTCATTATTTCTAAATTATATATTATATTTGCAATAGCGTCTAATTGTTATATAGCCCCAAGTAATCAGTGCTAGGCTATGATAAAATAACCATTTTAGATTAAAAATTTAATTAATACTCAAGTATTTTATTAATTTAATCTACGGAAATTAATAAAATTTTCTTAATTAAATTGAACACTTTTGTTGAAACATGGTTTTATTATTTTATTTAATTTCTTTTGTTGATAATTAAACTTTTAAAAGTATAAGATTACAAATATATTTAAAAAGTTGTATTGTATTGCTAAATTAATGTTTTATAGCAATGTTTATATATTCTCTTTTAATTTTAGATACTCAATTTATAACTTATCCCCCAAAAAGGGGATTAAAAGAACTAAATTTACTTAAAAAAGCTAAAATCTAAGTTATTAATGGATAACTTAAAGTAATATTTATAACTAAATAGAGAAATTACTTTGTTATCCCTTGAATACACAAACAAAGCATCTGGATACATATCCCCAAAGGTAAGTAGTAGCCGCCGTCCATAACCTTCAGACTTATATATTCTTATTATTGCTTGTTCTTTATCATTTTTATTAACTTGAATTTGAGTTACAAATCTGATAAAGTTTGCTATTAATTCATTTTCATCTTTAAAAGTAAAAGTTTTACTTAAAGAAGATTCTTTTTGAGTAATAGCCAAACAAATATTGTTGTTTAAATCTGAAAAAATGAACATTTTAAAGATAACTGTATTAGCCATTAAAGTTAAATTATGTAAATAAAATTTTTAGTACCAGTATCGGAATTTTCTTAAACTGTTTTTTAGTAGATTTACCTATTGCCCACCCAACCTTACCTCAAAATCTTTTATAGTATCCTGAATTAATATGTTATCTTAGATCAAAGTGTAGAAAGATTATATTATTTAGCTTAACTGATGTTTCTTTAAAAGAAGTTTTAAGTAATATATGTATTTAAATTAATTAATAAATAAAAAATAAATAAAATAAAAAATAAGATAAAAATAAAAAATAAGTAAAAAATAAAAAAAGAAAAGAATAAATAAAAAACTAAAAGTTAGATAATATTTTTACTTATAATAGATAATAGGTCTGTTATTTATAAGGTTTTATATTATTTTAAACTAAATTTAATAAGCCTATAATTTAATGGTAGAATAATTTCTTGATGAGAAATCTGTAGAAGTTCAAATCTTCTTGGGCTTACAAAATAAAACAGATATTTACCAGTATAGTATTTAAGCCGCACTTTGCTACTATAATTAAACTTAATAGCATATACTTCCGTGTCTAATTCTTTCTGTTTTAGACTAAGTAAGAAAACAAAAAATAAACAAAAATATTAAATATAAATAAATAAATAAGACATTTGATATATAAAAATATTTAGTTAATCCTAAAAATTAAAGTTTAATTTTGCAATATAAAGTATAATTAGTTACAGTGTACAAGTTAAAATCAATATTTTATTACAAAATTTATTGTAAGAAATAAAAAGTATAAGATACCATATTAATTTATGGTATAAAAGAAAAATAAATATGTAATAGTATCAAGTGTATACCGTTTTACGGTACTTAAATAAAACTTTTTATTATTATAATTTTAATTTTAATCTCACTAAATTTAATTCTCTTTAGTAATCTAAAGATTAGAATTAAGGCTGTAAGATAGGATGTTTAACAACACAAAAGTTAAAAATTAAAAAAAAATGAAAATAAAAATTTAAATCATTATCTTAAATTAAATATTAGATAAGAAATGTAAAAAGAAAAATAAGAAAGTAAAAACAACCACACAAGAAAATTAAATGAGACTCTTAAAATCGCATGTTTTACTTAGATTAGTTAATTCTTATCTAATAGATTCGCCTCAACCGGCTAATATTTCTTATTTATGGAATTTTGGATCTTTATTAGGAGCATGTTTAATAATACAAATATTAACAGGTAGTTTTTTAGCTATGCACTATCAAGCTCATGTAGATTTTGCATTTTCATCTGTAGAACATATAATGAGAGATGTTAATGCTGGTTATATTATTAGATATTGCCATGCTAATGTGGCTTCATTTTTCTTTATATTTTTATATGCACACATAGGTAGAGGAATCTATTACGGATCATATAGATCACCTAGAGTATTATTATGGTCAATAGGAGTAATAATTTTAATCTTAATGATGGCTATAGGTTTCTTAGGTTATGTGTTACCTTATGGGCAAATGAGTTTATGGGGTGCTACAGTAATTACTAATTTACTAAGTGCTATACCCGTATTTGGGCAAGATTTAGTAGAATTAATTTGGGGTGGATTTAGTGTAAGTAATGCTACACTTAATAGATTTTTCTCATTACATTATTTATTACCTTTTTTATTAGCTGCTTTAGTGGTGGCACATTTTATAGCTCAATTGTAGGGCCTTTATATTGGTAACAATATAAGTATGAATCAAGCTATATGCTGGAATCTCCTAAAGCTTAATCTACGGTTAAAGTATCGTAATAATGATTAAGATGTACAATGGACAATCAGCAGGAAACTAAATTTAATATTAATTTAAGATTAGGATCCTCAGAGACTACACGCTTGACATCTTATTAAAATAAAAATCAGATGATGATATAGTCCAATCTATTCTGAAAGGTATAGAATTTATTGTCTATATTTAATTTGAGGGGTTATTCTGCTTTGCCTTTTAGTTTTAATTAGTAACTAAATTTAAACAGACTTACTCCAAAAACAAAACTACTTTTCTCCAGATTAGGTACACCAAGTATTAAAATGTTAAATCTAGATGAATTAAACATGAATAGATTATAATTAAATACTAATACTGGGGTTATCTTTAGACAAGAATCTAAATTTTAATCTGAATTATTAGATAAAAATAAAATATATCTAGAACTTGTAATAACTCCACTTAGATTAAATTATAAATACTGGTTTAATAAAAGATAAACTCAGTAAAGCTAAAATATCTTACCTAGGTTAAACCTATGGTATAAATCAGTTTAATTTAAAGGAAAAAAATAGTACCAATAAATATTTCATTATATTTAACACCCCTAAGTTAGCTTAAAGAATTAAGTATAATGAAAGTTTAACAGTAAAATTTAGACTTTTATTTAGAAATGTTTTTAATTTGAAAGAATTAAATATTAAAATAGACAGCAAAAGATAAAAACTTTACTATTAAATTAACTATTATTTTATCTAATAAAGAGAAATCTCTATTTACTTTTTATAAATCAAATAATCAATTCTCATAAGTTAAAGATTTAATTATTAAAATTCAGAATCTAGATAGAAAATATATAATAAATATAGAATAACAATAAAATGCTACATGTACATGGATCTAATAATCCTAATGGTATAACATCTAATGGTGATAGATATTCAATACATCCGTATTTTATATTTAAAGATTTAGTTACTCTATTCATATTCTTCTTAGTTTTATCTATTATAGTATTTTATTTTCCTAATTTATTAGGACACAGTGATAATTATATTCCAGCTAATCCTATGCAAACACCTCCTTCTATTGTACCTGAATGGTATGTAAGATGCCATGTTTAAGAGTAATCTTAGACTTTTTTAACTTTACTATATGCTGGAAACTCCTAAAGAATTAAATACCTTATTATTAAGGTGAAAATTTTAATTATGTAACAATGGACAATCAGCAGGAAACCAAATTATATTATTAATATAAAAGTAGGATCCTCAGAGACTACACGTAAAGCTCCTCTAATTAATTAAAGGATGAAGATATAGTCCAGCCATTTTTGAAAGATAATGGATAAAAATAAAAATACAATTAAATCAAATTTAAGAACTTCTATTAGTTTAGTCTTTTCTCATATTTATTTAATTCCCTAAATTTTGAATAAAGAAGAGATATCCTATTTATTTAAATAAGAAATCTTTAAAGCAGATATTAGTAAGCTTAATCTTAGGATATTTAACTATAAAGGTCTAATCCTTAAATGATCAGTCTATATTCAATTTAAGGATACAGTAGTTTAAGAATACATCATCTTAATTAAATATCCCATGTCTTAGGTTTATTTAAATCTTATTTATCTAAAGATTTTCATCTTAAAGAAAAAGTATTTACAAATAAAAGAACTAACAAAAATATATAGTTCCGTTAATTTAGCTACTTTAATTATGCCTTGTTTTAATATTTACAAAATCCTATTTTATAAATCAAATAATTTGAAAAGAGTAATTTATATTATTCAAGTATTTCTTACTCAAAAGGGATTAGATATTTGTACTACCGAAGATTTATTAAATCTACAAAAACATTAGAAATTCTTTTTGGAGTAAATTATTTAAAGTTTTCTAAACCTAAAGATAAAAAGGAGAAAGAAATTCTATATAAAAATAAATCAAGGTTATATTAAGAAACAATATCTCTTCAGATATGCTTAAAAATAAGATTTACAAATTTAGCTCTAATAATTATTTTTATTTTTAAACGATCTTCTACCTTTCTATGCAATATTAAGATCTATACCTAATAAATTATTAGGGGTATTAGCTATGTTTGGTTCATTATTAATTTTATTAATTTTACCTTTAAGTGATTTATCTAGAATTAGAGGTTGCCAATTTAGACCTGCTATGAAAGTAGCTTTCTGGTTCTTTGTTGTAAATTTTGTAATTTTAATGTGGATTGGTTCTCAACATCCTAATAGTCCTTATGTTGAAATTGGTCAAATAGCTACAACTTTCTATTTTGCTTGGTTCTTAATTATAGTACCATTTATTGGTTTAGCTGAAAATACTTTAATGGATTTAGCTTTGGAAGCTTAATAGGGCTAATTTCTGTATTTAATTTAAGTTTATTTTCAAAGGGCTTACTTACTTCTGATTTTTATTTTTATTCTAATTTTTTAATTAGAGGCTAGTATTCATATTTGGAAGTAGAGAGATGTTTTTAAATGTCAGATGAGGCTCTACAGAATAAAAGTTATTATAATTATTCTTTTTTTATAATACTAATTAATCCCCTTTATTTTACTTTATATCACCAGTAATAAAAGAATATAAAAATTTAAAATGTAATAAGCTGAAATAGTTTAAATGGTTAAAACATACCACTCATGACGGTAAAATAAAAGTTCGATCCTTTTTTTCGGCTATTTAAATTTGGTGGTGAGTTAGCTTGTTTTTTATTATTAGTGGTATAGGATCTAAGTATAATTATGTTAATTATTCTTGCTATTCTCTGGTCTATATCCTATATTCTTTACAGTCTTTATCTATTTATTATATAATAAAAAAATGAATAAGATATTAAAAATTGGAGATCATATAATTAGAAATTATCCTTTAGATCAGATTTGTAATATATTTTAAATAAATTTAAATACTTTAAGATTAGTAGGAGGATTTAGATTTGGAACATGATTTACTTATTTGTATTTCAGGAGTTGGATTAGATACTAGGAAAAAAGGTAAGAAACATATTTATTCCTCATTTGAAAATTTAATTTAAAAATTTTTGATAATATAATAAATAAAATTTAATAGCTGATAAATTAGGAATTAAGAATATAAAAATACAAACTCTAATATTTAATCTAAAATCTTTTCAAATATGAGTTTCTGAAGATAAGCTTTCTAAAAAGAAAAAATTATTGAGAAAAATAAAAATTGAGTAAAAAAAAATTTAACTAATAAAAATTAAAAGAAATGAGTATAAGCAAAATATTCAGAGTTACTAAAATTTATTCTAAAAACCAAAAAAGGAATAAATTAATAATAGTACAAATAAAGTTATATCTATACAAAAATTCTTTTTATTTAATGTTCAATAGTTTAATTAATATCCCCAATCTTTTTAATAGCTTTTTTCCTTCTATTTGGATAGTTTTAACAATAGCTTCTATTTTTATATTTTCTATTATTCTTATTAGTTTAACTATTGGAGCTATAATTTTATTTTCTAAACCTAGAAATCGGAAAGTAACAAAATTAGGTAGTGGAGCTATTAGTCTGGCTATAGGTAGAGGTGCGCACGATGCTTTGGGGAAAATTAAAAAAGTTTACTTATTATATGATAAAAGTTCATCTTCAGATTCAAACTCTTCAGAAAACAGCAAAAAAGCTAAATCACCATTACCCTTTTTTAAATTTTACTCTTTAAATATAGGGTCCACTTTATCTTTATTCCCTTTATTTAATATTAGTAGTTTAGAACCAGCTAATTTAACTGATTTTCAACTGTTAGTTTTTTATTTATTATTGTCTTTTCTAATGGGATTATGGTTATATATAGATATAATAGGTACACTAATAACTCTTTATTTAATAAAGTATACTAATATAGAAGAAAAATATCCTAAATACAAAAAATTTATTAATTATTTCAATAGAACAAATTTGATTTTCTTAGGTTTTGAAATATTCTTATTTTTAGCTTTTTATTTATACCTTATATTTATTTGTATTAAGTTTTTATTCTAAATCTTAAGATTACACTCTTTTCCCCCTTTAAATTTAGAATTAATAATTTATAATAAAAAGTATTTAGCTTAAGTTTTGTTACTTAATCTTAAAAAAAATTCTGTTAATTTAAAAGAAATGAGTATAACAGAAATATTCAGAGTTACTAAAATTTATATTAAATAACCAAAAAATAATTAAATATAGTACAAATAAAGTTATATCTACACAAAAAATATATTAATTAAATGTTCAATAATACAAATATTTACTCATCATATTTAATTTTAAATTCTCCATTAGAACAATTTGAAGTTACAAATTTACTAGGTTTAAATGCACCAATCTTTGGGTATTTAAATATTACTTTAACAAATTTAGGATTCTATTCTTTATTTGTTTTATTTTTAATTATCAGTTTGCATTACATGGGAAATAATGAAACAAGATTATTACCCTCAAAATGGTCAATAGTATTAGAAAGTTTCTTTGCTAGTATCAATTCAATGGTTAGAGAACAATTAGGTAAAGAATTATATTTACCTTTTATTTATGCTTTATTCTTCTTTATTTTAATATGTAATTTAACTGGTAATGTACCTTATTCTTATACAGTTACAACTTCAATTATTGTTACAATTGGTCTATCATTTACTATTTTAATTGGAGTTACTATTTTAGGTTTATCTATACATAAATTACATTTCTTTTCTTATTTTGTTCCTTCTGGAACTCCTATTGCTTTATTACCTTTATTAGTATTAATAGAAGTAGGTAGTTATTTATCTAGAGCTTTCTCTTTAGGTATAAGATTATTTGCTAATATGGTTGCCGGTCATACACTATTAAAAATATTATCTACTTTCCTATATCAAATGTTCAGTAGTAGTATAATAGTAGCAGTCTTAACCTTATTACCTTTCTCTATTTTCTTGGCTCTTATTGGTTTAGAATTAGCGGTGTCTTTAATTCAAAGTTATGTATTTACTTTATTAGTTTGTTCATATATTAAAGATGCTATTGAATTACACTAATTTTTAGTTTATCCCCGCCCCTTTACCACTGTTTTGGAGAGGTACTGACATTCTTAATTTATATTTTATAATAGGCTGGTCTGGTATTAAAGTATATTACAAACTTTAGGGCTTTTTAATTAAACTTTAATTTTAAATACTAATTTTATAACCTTTAATAAATTTATATTCTAATTAAAATAAAACTATCTCACTATCAATTTAATTTTAGGGTTTATTTATCAGTATTAAGAGTATATGTATCCTTACTTTTGTATTATTTAGATCATTTTCTTTATAGAGGATATTAATCTTAATAGCTTAGGGGCATTCAGAGGCTTTGGCTTTAAAAACTTTTTATTCTTAAACTTAGGATTATCTAGGCCCTGAGGGGTTGGTTGAAAGTCTACTAAGTATAATATAAATCAAAATTTATCTTTTCTTATTTACCTTACAATTAATATAATTATATTTTTTTCTTAATTTAAAGACCTATTTTTATAATGAATAAATTTGATAGTAATATTTAAATATAAAAGAAGTTGATTAGATATTAAAGAATAAAATTAATTCTGGCAACTATAATACTTAACATTTAAATATTTTAATAAAGTATTAAACATTTATTTTGCTATAAAATAGAAAATCAAACGTATGTATATGATTAAATAAGTGGAATGTTAAGTAAGAGTATTATACTAAATTTTTAGTATAGTTCTCTGTATAAAGTAAAAAGTAAACACAACAAAATTTAAAGATGAAAATAACAATAAAAAAAACAAACTTAGCTCCAATATTTTATAATGTTATAACACAAAAAATAAAAATAGAAAAAGAAAATCAAATAGTAAAAACAAAAGAAATAAATCCTAATAAAAAACTAATAACATTATTATTAGATAAACCTAAAGCTATTACATTTCAAAGTGTTATTGAAAAAAGATTAAGAGTTATAAAAATATATGATAAATACTTGTATAAATTTGTATCCTTAATTAAAAATCAAAGTACTACAGGTATTTTTGAACCTAAATCAAAAATAAAAGTAAATAAAACTTCAACAAAAATTAAAGAAAATAAAAATACAACAAATACAAGTTATTTAAGTCAATATGGGAATGGAATATTTAGAATGACTAAACCAATTCAACCTCAGAAACAAACAAATAAAGTAAACTTAAGTACTTTAAATCAAACAACAAAACAAAAATCTTCAACTAAAATTGAAGAAAACAAAATTAAACCTTATGCAAATATTTTAAGTAAATATTTAAAAGCAATTTCAATATTAAATTTTGATCTAGCTAAATCTCAAAATATTATATATCAATTTAATAAAAATAACAAAATTTCAAGTACTTATCTAAATAGTAATATAAATACTATTTTAGAATATTCATTTAGAGCTATGTCTGCTTTAATTAGTAAACCAGTGTTTGTCTTTACACCTAATAAAGTAGTAATACAATTATTTTTTTTCTTCTTTAGTAAACAAAAAATTAAAAACAAAAAATTAAGAAAAAACAGAAAATCTTCTAAATTTATTCCTATAAATTTATTTTTAAATAAAACTAATACTAAAAAAAGATTGCAATTATTATCCTTACTATTAAGTAAATATTTTAAAAAACCAGTAGAATTAGAATTAGAAAGATTATATTATCCTTATTATGATAGTCAGATTTTAGCTAATTTGATTGGTTTAATTAGTAATATTTATAAATTTAGAAGAATTCTTCATAAAGTTTTTTTTGCAGCTAAATTAAAAAATCCTATTTTGGCTAAAAAAAATACTAGATTTTCTATATTTCCTTCTTTCTTATCTGGACTTAAAATTAAATTAGCTGGACGGTTAATGACACAAAGAGTAGTCCCTAGATTAACAGTTAAAACTCTTCAAAGAGGTACTCTTGCTAGAGGTAAAGCTGATTTAGTAAGTGAAGCTAGATTTACATCTAAAAATAGAAGAGGTGCTTATAGTATTACTGTAACTATGGGTCATTCATTTTTTTAATTTCCTTTTTTTATTTAATCCCCTTTGTTAAATTTTAAAATTTAATTTTATTTTAATTTGGATTAAAAGATATTGATCAGCATCCTGATTCTGAATTTAATCTTTCATTATTTTTTGTTTTTAAGAAGAAGGGTGCATTCAAAATAGGACTTATAGTTAAATTTTTATTGTTTAAATTAGATTTAAAATCTTTTCAGATACTAGTTAATTTTTATTTTCTATTTGATAATTCTTACAAGTATAAAGAATATATCCTATTAAACAGAATCACAATAAAGTATATCCTATGTATTTAATTAATAAATTATTAATGATTAATATCTAAGATAGATTAGGTTTAAATGTAATAAATTTATTGTAATAAATATAGAGGAATTAGAAGATTTTACCAATAAAAATGAAATTAATGAATTAATTGAAATAGATAATAATTTTATTATGAGTTTTTTATATAATAAATAATTTATAAAATTCATAGATTTCTAAATAAAATAAATTATAATCTTTTTATTTGTATGTCTGACTGTCAAATAAAATAAATAACTGCATAAACTAGAATTGTTTTAAGGGCTATGCCAGAATAAGCCCTAAATTTAAAATTGTTTGTCTGGATAATAGTAAAATATAAAAATACTTAGAAGAAATTACTCCCTTAAAAGTGACCCTAAATTAAAAATAAATTTATCATAACAAAATAAATTATTATAAAATAATAAGATAAAGATTAGAACTTGAAAATATTTATAAAATTTATTAAATAATATTTTAATAATATAAAAGTAATAGTAATATTAACACTTTAACTTTAAAGTATAAGTAGTATAAAAAAACTAATAATTAATTAAATTAAGATATTAGATCTTAAAAATAAATAATAGAACTGAGATTTATTTTTACTTTTATTTATCTGTAGAATTTAAGAGCTATGCCAGGATATGCCTGTAAATTAATTATATATTTATCAGGCAAAGCAGTGCTAAAGCCGTAACTTAAACTTTTTTTTATTCTCTTTAAATTATTGAAAGATTTTTAAATATAAAATTAAATATTTCTCTTAGTTTAATGGTAGAACAGCATTCTTCTAAAGTGTGAGTTTTGGTTCGAGTCCAAAAGAGAATAACTAAAATTAATCAATCTCATATTTAGAATATTGAAGCAATGCGCTTAGTCCTTAGCATTTATGATAACCATTCGCCATTATAAAATAAATGATAAAGAAGGGAATCAAACTATTTAAAAATAAAATTTAAGTATAAATTCTTTAAAGGAGAATATAATAGTTTAGTTAAAATTAATTTGTTTGTTACAGTGTATATATTATATATTAATAATTTTATAAAAAAGATTTAAGTTTTTTTAATTTAAGCTTTTATCTTTTCTTATTTTATGTTTCCTCTCAGCTCCTTTTTCTTAGGTAAGAAAAATAACTTAAAGATTCCGGGCTTCCACACTGTTTTGCTTTATTTATCCATATCTCTCTTAAGTTAAAGAAGGTATAGGAGGTTTATTAGTAGTTAAGAATTTAATAGATAAATTTATTGAAAACCTAAGCGAGCCCCCAGTACCTGTACTTAAAAAATATAGAATAAGAACCAAATTTATTAATAACTTAAATTAAATAATAATATTTAAAATTTACCCTATATTTATCTAGTACAAATAAAAAAGATATCTAAATTTAAAGATGTTAGGTTGTATTTAATTAATATTATTGTTTGTTTTATTTTTAGCTTCGTGCTTTGGACTAAATTTTAAATTTCTCTGACATAAAATCTAAAATAATAGTAACTACACTGGCATAGCCCTTTCTAATACAAAAAACAAATCAGTTTTAGATATTAGCTGAATGAATAAAATTGTTTTATTAATATGAAGATAAAATTTAAAATTGAAAATTAAAGATACAAGGTACATAAAGAAGCCTAATCTATAAAATAAAAACTTAAACCTTAAAAAACTTCATTGTATAAGGTTTCGCCTCTCTAAAATAAAAATAATATAAAAAAATAAAAAAAAAAAAGAATAAAAAGAATAAATGATTAATAATAATTTAATTTTAACTATTTTAAATCTATTAATAAATTTAATGGATGTTTTAATAGTATTATTACCAGTACTATTGTCAGTAGCTTTTATGACTATTATAGAAAGAAAACAATTAGCTGCTATGCAGAGAAGAGTAGGACCTAATACAGTAGGTTACTATGGAATATTACAACCCTTCAGTGATGCTTTAAAATTAATACTTAAAGAAACAGTGATACCCTCTCAATCAAATAAAATTTTATTTTATTTAGCACCCGTGTCAACCTTAATATTTAGTTTATTAGGTTGGGGTATAATTCCTTTTGGGCAAGGTTTAACAATATCAGATTTTTCATTAGGGGTTTTATACACTTTAGCTTTATCTTCATTAGGTATATATGGAATCTTATTTGCAGGTTGGAGTGCTAATTCAAAATATGCTTTTTTAGGATCTTTACGATCTACCGCCGCAATGATAAGTTATGAATTAATCTTAAGTTCCGGAATATTAATAATAATAATATTAACAGGATCATTTAATTTTACAACTATTATAGAAAATCAACAAGCTATTTGGTTTATAGTTCCTTTATTTCCTGTTTTTATTTTTTATTTTATTTCTATTTTAGCTGAAACATCTAGAACTCCTTTCGATCTTCAAGAAGCTGAAAGTGAATTAGTAGCTGGATTCTTTACTGAACATTCCAGTGTTCCTTTTGTATTTTTCTTTTTAGCTGAATATAGCTCAATAGTATTATTTAGTACAATAACTGCTATATTATTTTTAGGTGGCTATAATTTACCTGAAGTATTTGTAAATGAATCTCTAATAAATATACAATCAATAGTATTAGGACTTAAAACTTGTATTTTCTGTTTTATGTTTGTCTGGTTTAGAGCTACTCTACCTAGATTAAGATATGATGCTTTAATTGAACTTTGTTGGTTAAATCTATTACCTGTTTGTGTAGCTTTTATTATTTTAGTCCCTAGTATTTTAGTAGCTTTTGATATCGCTCCTTATTAAAATATAATTTTTATTTATAAATAAACTTAGACTTACGCTAATTTAATACTTTACAATTAATTCTATTTTTGTTTTTCTATATTTAATTAAAATTAAGATAAATTAAAAGGATACAAATTAAAAGAAGTACAAAGTTTTACCACTCTCTACTCAATAGAATTAGACGCTATCAAAAAAACAAACTATTTAATTATAATGTTAGCAGCAGCAAAATATATTGGAGCCGGTTTAGCATGTTCAGGTTTAATTGGAGCTGGAGCAGGTATTGGTTTAATTTTCTCTTCTTTAATTGCTTCAACAGCTAGAAATCCTCAAATAAGAGGACAATTATTCACTTTTGCAATCTTAGGTTTTGCTTTAGCAGAAGCTACTGGACTATTTTCACTTATGATTGCATTCTTATTATTATATTCATAATTTATAAGAATTATAAAATATAAAAATTTTTCATTAATTTTTATTTAATCCCCTTTTCTACTGAAAATATTCAGTTGTTTGGAGGTTAATTTCTATATAATAATCTTTTTTTTTGTTTTCAATTTCTACAAAGTACATATAAAGGCTTTGCACAGTCCCAAGCCTATTTCGTTTTGGAAGGCTACAGATAAAATAAAAATTAGTTAAAGCAATAGAATCTTTAGTTTAAAAGAAACCATAAAGTAATTTAATTCCTTTTTTGGTTTATTCGCGACTCATTTGAGTTCTAGCGATTTACATTCTATTAATAAAATTAATAAATAAATAATTATTGATTATTAACTAAATTAATATAAATAATTTAAATTATATATTATAAATTTAATAGATTGTAAAAAAAATAAATATTAAATATAATTAATATATTTTATTAAAGCTAATAAGGCAAACAAAAAAATAAAAAATATTAAGAAATATTCTAACAAAATTTTATTCAATATAAAATTTTCAATTCTAGGTTAAACCTACTCTATAATTAATTATTATTTAGTTTACAGCCTTTTGTCATTTATAAATTTAATTTGTTTTATATATAAAATATTAGATATAATTATTATCTTAATTTATATTTTATTATAAGATATTGGTATTTATTATTGAGCATTCTAATGCAGGCATTTTTTATTTTAAATTAATTTAATGAAAAATTTATTATTAGATATACTAGCTTTTTCTACTTTAGTCTCAGGTGTCTTAGTGATTACATCCAAAAATCCAGTTATAGCTGTAATATTTTTAATCTCTGTATTTGTTAATGCTGCAGGTTATTTAATTTTATTAGGTGTAGGATTTATAGGTATTTCATATATTATAGTATATATTGGTGCTATTGCAGTTTTATTTTTATTTGTTATCATGATGATAAATATTAGATTAACTGACATTTTAGAAGTTGGGAATCAATATACTAAAACTATTCCTTTAGCTATTTGCATAGGTTTCTTATTTTTATATGAATTGTATTTGATTTTACCTTTTACATTTAATAATCTTTCTACTATATCTATAATATTAAATATTTTTACTTCTTTAAATGCATTATTTTTAAGTAGTAATATTTCTACAATTAGTGAAGTTTATACTGCTTATAGTCCTATTATTGCTGATACTACATTTATTCAATTTTTACAAATTCAATCTTTAGGTCAAAGTCTGTATACTTCTTCTGCTATTTTACTTATTATTACTAGTGTTATTTTACTGTTAGCTATGGTAGCTCCTATCTTTATTTCTAGAAACTTTTTTAAATAAAAAGCCTCCCCTTTAGGACTTAAATTGACTATTAGATAACTTAGCCTCTAGTTCTTAGTTTCTCTGATACCATAAAGTAATTGGTGTTTATTCTATTATGATATATAGTAATTAACGGCACTTTGTTTATTTCATTTGTTTTAACTTAACTTAAAGTATATTTAAATCCAAACTAGAATTTATTTCACTATAGAAATCACTATTTTTATTAGAATGTTATAATAAAGTAGATATTTTATCTTTGATTTGAACCATTGATTTAATGATTCTAGTTCTAGCTTAAATTAATAATTCTTTTTTATAAACATTAACTGTTTCAATTAAATCTAATTTTCTATTTAAATACAAAGATTTCTGATTTAAGCCCTATTTTGCAATAGATAACTGAGTAACAGACGATTCTTTTCTGGATCATAGAAATGATTAATATAATAGCTAAACAGATAAAATTTACTAATTTCATACCCACTTATCAATCTAATTTTATATCCTAATTTTTCAAATGGCTTTAACCTTCTTCACTTAAAGAAGTCGCATTCCAATTACTCTTAGGAGTTTTCTATGTCTATAATTTATATATGGTTATACCGGTATATTTGAGGAACATTCTATTTCAGCTTTAACTAACCCCCCCAAAATCTAGCTAGTTTTAATAAATTAAATGGTTAATAAATTTAATACTTTAAAAAGGGCATAGTAAGCTAATAGGAACATGATATAAACTAATAATCTCCTAATAAATGAAATTAGATTTGTAATATTCAGTTGCACCTCCTTAATAACCGTTTAGATTAAATGAATCCAGCTTACTTTTTAAACCAGGAATATTATAAAATTAATCGATTAAATAACTTCTATAGATTTTTAAGGATAGGGTCGATGTTGAATAAATAGTAGTAATATCCACACCCTGATCTAGAATATACATTTCTTGTGCTTGTAATAATGGATTATATAAAGAAATATTATCTTGTTTACTATATTCAATAAAAGAATTTTAATTTAAATAAATCTAAACAATTAAACTCAGGATAGTATTCAAATAGTTAAACACCCTTCAAAAACACTTTAGATAGTTAATATTAGGATACTGGAAATATTCTGAAATTCTCTCTCCAGATAATATAATTTTTATAATAAATTTGTATGAATTTATTTTTATCCTCAATAATACTAGTAACAGCGGTTGGATTACAGTAAATGCTTAAATATTTAAATATTATATAAGTCTCAAAATATTCTAAATTAAGCACAAAGATTACTTCAGTATAGTATTTTATTTATTAATCTAACAAATTTCACCACACATTCTCTACTAGTGTTACTAAGTTTGATGGATTTAATATATTATTATCTATAATAAAGTATTTATTATACGAGCCATGTATACCATCTAAACATACAGTATTGCAATAGAAATTTATTTATCGTTAAATTTTACTGTTTCAATATCCATCGTTGCAAATTCTTTACTTAATGGAGGTTTTCTGTTCAAGGGGGGTAATTAGGGTTAATTCTTTATTTTTATTCTTTACAATTGTCAATTGTGGAATGGTAATTACGTTTCTGAGTTTTACTTTTTAATTTGGCGGGTATATAAAAATTTATTGTACTTGATGTTATTTTAATATTATATTAAATAATAAATCTATATCAAATACACTAAATTTTAAGGTTTTACAATGTCCAATTGATTACCACTAATGAAATGTATAAGTAATATGTCTTTAACTTTATTATAATATATCTCAACAGATGTGTTATTATTAATTAACATATTAGAATAAGAATTATATTCTGTACTATTCTGAGATAGCCGAGACAATTATTACTTTATTTAAACCCTAATTAATAAGTTATTCATTAGAGATCCAAAATTTTAAATATCTCACATAAGACTATTTTATGATTTAATAGATTATTCTTACTTAAATAATAAGTTACATTTCTACCAGAATTATTATAAGTTGTGGCTGTGATTTTTAATTCTTTTCTACCACTAATTTTTATTTGCAATTTAATGAAGAAATTACAGTACTGAATTTAAAAGAGTGATTATTAAATTTAAGATTAATACAGAAAAATCAATTTAAGGGATATGCCTTTGTATGCCTATAAACCTTTAAATGTAGTATAAATTTGCTTATTTAAATTATATAAGTTTTTTATTATTAAAAGTAGAAATTAAAGAGTGTAGTATTAACTGGTTAGTATGGTGATCTCCAAAATCGTCGGTAGGTGTTCGAATCACCTCGCTCTTGTAAAATTAATACTAGTCTTCATTATAATTTCTTTACTAAACCTTAAATTTAATTTAATTTACAAAATATTTTTAAAAAATAAGAGTTATTAATAATATAAAAAATAAGGGCCCTTAGCTTAATAGGTAGAGTACCTGATTGTCAATTAGGGTTGTCCCAGTTCGAATCTGGAAGGGCTCGTAAAAAAGATAATAATTTTGCATTCACTAATTATTAAAATAAATTTAAACCTAATTTCTTTAAATATTCACTAGGCTGTATTATCTTAAAACTTTTTACTGTTGTATGTTAAATCTTTTATACTAGTAGAGGATTTATGCCTCACTTACACCTTTTCTATTTTTGTTTTCTGGCATCCAAAGCATACAAAGACATACTAAGCCTAGATTTTATAAGTTAATTGATCCAGACTATAGCGAGACTAAGGCTAAATTAAGAATACTTGAATACCACCGTATAAATAAATAGTATTAAATATTCTTTTTGTTTTTAATTTAACTTACTACATTAAAAACATACGAGTCTCATACTCCAATTTAAATAGTTGAAAGTGGATTTTTAAATATAAATAATTTATTAATTAATTCATATACTTTTTGTTATATAAAAGTATCGATGACGATTTGGTAGTAATTTTTAATATAAAAAAGGGATATTTGTAGTTGTAGAGTTAGTATTCCATAAGCAGTCGAAGTTTTAATCTTAAAAGGATGGTTTGCTTAATAATGTAAAATATTTAGCATTAAACGTGTATGTAAGAAGCAAAAAAAATAGGATAGTTATGTTTTTGATTTTAATTTAAAAGAATCGATGACGATTTTGTAATAACATCAAAAAAAATTTAAAGGGATATTTGTAATTGTAGTATACATATTCTATAAGCAGTCGAAGTTTAAGGTAGACGACGGCGTACCTTTTGTAAAATAAAAATCTAATTTATTAGATTAAAGTTTTTACCTTATTGCGGTTGGTTCAGGCACATGACAGATGGTCTGATTTTGATTTCTGGTTGTTGTTTGTTTACGGTTGCTTAAAGGCTAATCTTTAGGTGTAAAATCTTTTTTCTTCTTCTCGAGCTTTTAAAAGCTAAAAAGTGTAAAGCCCTATTGAGAATATTATTTTTAAATAATAGTTTTCTTTCTTATAGGAAGATTAATCACCTTCCACCACATATTTAGATAGAAATTTTCTATGTTTTGAGGTGTGGAATAATAAAGATAAATTTCTTTATTATGTAAAATATTTATAAGTTTTTATATCTTTATTTTTTGTTTAAATTTCTTTATTATATTTAATATTTTACATATTATGAGGTAATAGTCTTTGAAATAAAAATATTTATAATAAATATATAATATTTATTTATATTTGGATTATAGATTGTGTAAAATTAAGAGTAAACAATCTATTAGACTCTGTTAATTTTAAATTAATTATTAAATGTTAAAAAATGTAATACGTGGTTCATACAATTATATGCTAATACTTAAAAAAAGCATACAAAATAAAAATAATAAAGATAATAAATTAAATTTTATTAATACAATGTTTTTTTATGATTAAGATCTAAAAAGAAATGATTTTAATAAAGAAGTATTACGAATGCTTTATTTCTTTGGTGAAAGAGGAGTATTGTTTAATGTTAATGTTAGTAAAAATTTAGATTTATTAAATAAAATAGGATCAGATCAAATAGCAATTATAATAAAGGATATTATAAAAATAGATAGTTCTGTATTAGAAAATATCAAATCAATTAGTAGAGATGAAATAAATAAATTTGAATTTTTTTATGATAATCACTCTAAAATATTAGATTTAAAAAATAAGAAAAATTTTTATTTCATTGAAATAGAAACAGATTTAAAGGGATTAATTTATTTATTAAAAAATAATGAAAATTATGAATTTTCAGATTTTATTTTTAATTTTAATAATATAAGTTTAATAGATTTAAGAGAACTTTTAAATGAAAACAATATTAGTCTAAGTGGTGGAAGTAATACTAAAAGACATATACTTAGTTTTATACAATTTAAATTAAGTTATATTTTAAAATGTTTAAATTTTAAATCACCAATTTTAAATAAAGAAATATCTAAGTCATTTAATATTGAATCAATTTATAAAAAATATTATATTGATTTTAAAAATAATAAAAAAACAGATCTAAATATTGAATTTTTAAAAAGTATATTATTAATTCAAATGCGTATTTTAAAAAACATTAAAGAATTTATTTATTTATTTAATAATAAAAATTTAAATTATGAAAATAGATTAGAAAAAAGTTTTGAAATAAATAAATCTATTGCAGACTTAAAAAGAATAAAATTATATTTAGAAAGTTTAGTAAGTATAGAAGTTGAAAAAGAATATATAAATTTTTTATTTAATGAAAATATATTAAATATTTGTGATATTTTTATAAAAAAACTAAATGAATTAGAGCAGATTCTAATAGACAAAAAATCTCTGGATTCAATATTTATTTATAAGAATAAAGAAATGTATGAAGTAGGAGATATTTTTTATAGATTAGAATTTTTTATTAATAGGGATTATGATGAAATTTTAAATATATTAAATATGAAATATAAAAAATTTGAAAATAATAAAGAATATAAAAATTTAAATAAAAAATATTCAAATTTAATTAATACAGAAATTATAAAGGAAAATTTAGATTTGATCAAAGATAGTCAAAATTTTAGAGATAATGAATTTGAAAATAATACTAAAGTATTAGATATAAATAATAAAATTAAATAATTTATCTCAAAAATTTTGTATTAAATTCATCTTCTAACTTCTATAGGAAAAAATAAGATGGGAAATTTAGAATTTATAATTAAGAATAAAAGTAGTAATTTGATTGGGGGATTTACGTCCACTAGTTAAATTAAAAAAAGTGTATACTTCTAATGAGGATAATATTCTTATTTAACACTATATTATCTGAAAGGTAGATTAATCCCTTTTCCAATGCCTGATAAAATAGATCCAATATCTTTTTTATATTGAGGTAAAATTTTAAATTACATGTTAGAAAAATTGTTAACTGGATCTACAAAATTTAAGAATCTTTGGATGTATTTAACTTTAATTTTATTATTCATTTTCTCAATCAGTAAATATGTTGATCTACAGTTGTGTAAAGGATCAACATTTAGTATAACAATATTATATTAATCTATTGATCCATCAAAGAATTCAATTTATTCATAGAAATAATCTTTAACTTTTACTAATTTGTATCTATCAGCTTCAACTTTAGCTTTCCAATTATTAAGAACTTCATTTAATCTTTTTGTTTTTCAATGTCCAGATCGTTTATGGGCATACAAAGGCATATCCCTTAAAAGTAGAAACGCTTAGATTATAAGTTTTAGATTAATAACCAATTAACCAATTATTAAATGTTTTAAGTTACCACGAGTCAAAAGTATTAGTTCAATTTTATTTTTTAAAGGAATATCTCTATTTAATTTTTAAAATATTAAAAATGGTTATTAATAAAAGGTGTTTCACTAAGAATGTCAAAATTTTAACCGTTAAGAGCTGATCCTCCGTTTGTACCCCTTTATCGACTTTGACTTAAAATTTAAAATATAAATAAGTTTTTAAGCTGATAATAGTTGTTACGCTTAAGAAAAGAATTTGAGGTGTAACATTCTATTGTAACAAAACATATATGTTTTGTATTAGTAATTGTAATACTGTTTAATCTTTTGAAGCTTTTAAATAACTTATAATTAATTTGAAGAATTTTTAAATTATGACTATCTTTTTTTTTTAATATAATAATAAATTCTATTAAAAGAATAAGAATAATACAAAATTCTTATTTAATTAAATAATTAGAGGTAATCATTTAATTAAAAAAAAAGCCTCTTTTCTATAAAATAAATAAAAATTTAATAATGTCTGGAACAACTTTAAAACAATTAATAAATAAAACAGGTAAATATTTTAGTATTGGCGTTGGTCTTCTTACTATAGATAGTTATATTAGAGATGTAAAAAATAATAAACTATTAGAAAATTATAATAAAGTAGTAGATAGAAATAGACTATTAGAAGATAAATTTAATAAATTGTTAGAAAATAAAATCTCAACAGAAGAAACTAAAATTAAGATTGTTGAAGCTTTGGTAAAAAGAAAAGAAAGTTTAGATATTGTTAGAGATGAAATTAATTCAATAAAAGAAATAAATAAAAGTCTAGAAATCGCAGTAGAAGAAGAAACACGTAATAATATAATTTCAGAAATAAATAGTAAAATAAATAATTTATCTCAAAATATAAATTTTAGTAATAATAAATTAAGTGAAATTATAGATACAATATTAAATAATAATAGTGGAGAAGGTTCTAATTCTATGTTTATTGATCAAATTAATTATTTTATTATTGCATATAAAAATTTTTTAGATACTTTAACTTTAATGCAAAAAGGTGCTATAGCTCATATTTCTATGAGCTTTTTTATTTTATTTTGTTTATTTAGTCTTATTGGTATATTCTATGGAGATTCTTTAATTAGACATTTAAGGTTAGAAGACCGATTTCCTAAACTAGCTCGATTCATTCAAATAAGAAGAAAATTTCAACAATACTATTTCTTTTTAAATACACTTTTTATAATTCTTGCACTATTTACTATTATTTATATAAATATTTTAGTGTTTATTTATCTATAATCTAAATATTTTTAATACTTAAAATAAAATAATTATTCTTTTTAACTTAGGTAAAGTAAAGTAAAGAATTCTTATTTCTCTTGGTTTTGTTAAATTGGCAATACCTTTTTTACATTTAGATCTTTTTAGATTTAATTAATCCCCTTTTTAATTGAAATAAAATTTATTAATCAAATTGAACTTACTAAAACATCTGATTCTATATTAAATCTTTTAAATTT